>Ga0302326_10003725_pt1 | contig 35779 bp, 22 predicted proteins | sample Palsa_T0_3_FD_202264 | JGI IMG/M metagenome (GOLD analysis project Ga0302326, IMG submission 202264) | Peat permafrost microbial communities from Stordalen Mire near Abisko, Sweden - Palsa_T0_3 | ecosystem: Environmental > Terrestrial > Soil > Palsa > Peat permafrost | place: Sweden: Abisko... | reverse complement strand
TAACGTCCGCGGGGTGCAGGTAGCCACTTGTATGCCAACGATTTAATTAAAGGAACATTAAGATTTAACTTCGTGGCGTTAAGATATTATTAAGTGGCATATATCGTGCTTTTGCCTCCGAGGGTCGTGAAAAGCTTAATCCAATCAGCAAAACCAGCACGCGGGATCAGTTCTATCTCTATGACATCAAAACACTCCGGCATTCGAAATCCATCCAACCAATCGTCAGTCGATGCCCTCGATGCGACGAATTCCTCACTCCCGCGTTTCAAAGCATGTGCGATACCGATCGATGGAATGCCAGCGATCATTTGAGAACCTAACAATCAATATAAGGAAAATGTCATGAATAAGTTCATCCAGAAGTTAAAGGATCCCAAGGAGCGTAAGTTCTTTTACGCCATCTTCGGCGGGAAGCTCCTCGGGCTCGGCCTGTGCTTTGCCCTCATCTTCGCCGTCTCCGCCTTCGTCGGATCGGCGAACAAGGCCCACGCGCAGGCGGCGCCCGCCGCCGCCACCGCGCCCGCGGCTGCGCCCGCAGCCGCTCCGGCGGCGGCACCCGCGACGCCGCCCATCGCGGCCGTCCCGGCCGACTCGCCGTACGTGAATCCCATCAACACGATGTGGGTGCTGGTCACGGCGTTCCTCGTCTTCTTCATGCAGGCGGGCTTCATGTTCCTCGAGGCCGGGTTCGCCCGGACGCGGGAAACGGTCAACGTGCTGCTCGAGGGCATCGTCGACACCTGCCTCTGCGGCATACTCTTCTACGCGTGGGGCTTCGCCTGGATGTTCGGCGCCGGCGACGGCCTTCACGGGCTGATCGGCAACCAGTACTACTGCCTGCAGAACATCCCGGACACCTACGGCTCGACGGGGGTGGCGACGCTCGCGTTCTTCCTGTTCCAGTTCGCGTTCGCCGACACCTGCTCGACGATCACCTCGGGCGCCATGCTGGGCCGCACCGGTTTCTGGGGCGACCTCTGGTACAGCATCGGCGTCAGCGGATTCATCTATCCGATCTTCGGTCACTGGGCCTGGGGCCCGGACGGCTGGCTCAACAACATCCATCCGGCCGCGTTCCATGACTTCGCGGGCTCAACGGTGGTGCACACGATCGGCGGAACAATCGCGCTCGCTGGCGCCATCGTCCTCGGGCCCCGCCTCGGCCGCAAGTTCAAGCGCGACGGCGGCGGGCCGATGCCCTACCACAGCATGACGGTCGCGTCGGTCGGCGCCATCATCCTCTGGTTCGGATGGTATGGCTTCAACCCGGGCAGCACGCTCTCCGCGATGGACTTCATGGGCATCGCCCGAGTCGCGACCAACACGACGCTCGCCGCCTGCACGGGCGGCCTCGGCGCTCTGTTCTTCGTCTATCCGCGCAACAAGAAGTGGGACTGCGGCGCGACGCTCAACGGCCTGCTGGCCGGCCTGGTCGCGATCACGTGTCCCTGCTACTGGGTCTCGCCCTTCGGGGCCATGTGCCTGGGCGCGGTCGCGGGCGTGGTCGTCATCCTCGCCACCGACCTCCTGGAGTACCTCCGCATCGACGATCCCTGCGGCGCGTGGCCCGTCCACGGCGCGGCCGGCATCTGGGGCACCTGGAGCCTCGGCCTGTTCGCAACCGGCCAGTTCGGCGCGCCGACGCCCCAGGGCGCCGACAACTCGGCCGGCTCGGTCGTGAGCGGACTCTTCTATGGCGGCGGCTGGAGCCAGTTCATCGGCCAAGTGGAGGGCAACGCGGCGATCGGGATAAGCGTCTTCGTGGTGTCCATGGTTCTCATGTACGCTGTGAAGGCCACCGGAACGCTCCGCATCTCCAAGGAGGGCGAGCTGGAGGGCCTTGACCTCCACGAGCACGGCGGCGTGGCCTACCCGGAACTCACCGACGGCATCGGCAACGTCCTCGTGAACGGCGCGGGGGCGGCGTACGCGTCGGCCGCCGACGGCAAGGGATCCTCGGTTCCCGGGGGCGCAGTAGCCACCTGACTTGGGCATGCTGAAAACGAGGGAGGGACACGCGGGTGTCCCTCCCTCGTTTTTTTTTGACGCGAGATGATCGCGACCGATCACGCCCCCCCCGAGCAGGCGGCCCTCGACCGGCCGAGGGCCGGCATGCTCCGGTCCGCGAGGGCGGCGCTCTGCCTGGGGGCCCTCGGGGTCGTCTTCGGCGACATCGGAACGAGCCCCCTCTACACGATGCAGGAGTGCATCGCCCACCTGCCGGCCGGCTCGCGGATGGAAGGGATGCTCGGAGTGCTCTCGCTCATCTTCTGGTCGCTCGTCCTCGTGGTCAGCGTCAAGTACCTCGGCTTCATCACGAGGGCCGACAACCGCGGGGAGGGCGGCATCTTCGCCCTCCTGGCGCTCATCCACGCCCACCGCGAGGCCGCACCCCACCGGCCGCGGATGCGCAGGGGCCTCGGCATGGCCGTCGTGATCATCCTGGTCGGCGCGGCGCTCCTCTTCGGCGACGGGATCATCACGCCGGCGATTTCGGTGCTTGGCGCGGCCGAGGGGCTCAACGCCATCAGCGCGGGCTTCACGCCTTACGTGCCGTGGATCGCGTGCGCAATACTGGCCGCGCTCTTCTGGTTCCAAAGCGGCGGCACGATGCGGATCGGCGCCGTGTTCGGCCCGGTCATGCTCGTCTGGTTTGCGACGCTCGGCGGGCTCGGCGCCTGGCAGGTATGGAGGGCCCCCGCCGTCCTTCGCGCCCTCAACCCGGCCTACGGGCTCCTGCTCCTGCATCACGCCCCGGCCCAGGTGGCGGCGCTCCTCGGGTCCGTCGTACTCGCCATCACGGGCGCCGAGGCGCTCTATGCGGACCTCGGCCACTTCGGCCGGACGGCGATCACGCTCGCCTGGTACGGGGTGGCGTTCCCCGGCCTCGTGCTCAACTACTTCGGTCAGGTGGCCTACATGGCGCTCAACCCGGCGGCCGGCGGCAACCCGTTCTTCGCCATGGCCCCGCAGGGGATCCCGCGCGCGGCCCTCACGGGCCTTGCCATGGTCGCGGCGATCATCGCGAGCCAGGCGCTGATCACGGGGGCGTACTCCCTATCCCGCCAGGCGATCCAGCTCGGCTATCTGCCCCGGCTCAAGGTCACCCACACGAGCGCCGGGCACAGCGGCCAGATCTACGTGCCCTTCGTCAACTGGCTCCTCGCGATCGGCTGCATCTTCACCGTGCTCGCCTTCGGCTCGACCGCCCGGCTGGCTTCGGCGTACGGAATAGCGGTGACGGGGACGATGGCGATCACGACGGGGGCGTTCTTCATGGTCGCGCGGCGCAACTGGGGGTGGACTCTCCCCAGGGCGGGCGCGGTCTGCGGCCTGTTCCTCGTCATCGACCTCGCCTTCTTCGGCGCCAACGCGCGCAAGCTGGCCGACGGCGGCTGGTTCCCTCTCCTCATCGCCGCAGCCATCCTCGCGGTCATGCACACCTGGAAGACCGGCCGCAACGTCGTGTTCGAGCGTGTGTACGGCGGCAATGTCACCGAGTCCGAGCTGACGTCGATCGCCCGGAGCCGGCACATCACGCGCGTGCCCGGCGCGGCCGTCTTCATGGCCGGCTCGCCGAGGGGGATCCCCATCGCGCTCCTCCACCACGTGAAGGCCAACCGCTGCCTGCACAAGACGGTCGTCCTCCTGAGCATCGTCACCGAGGACCAGCCGGCCGTCGAGGATTCCGGGCGCATCCAGCTTCGCGAGATCGGCGAGAGCGTCTGGCGCGCGACCGGCCACTACGGCTACATGGAATCGCCCGACGTGAGCCAGCTGGTCGGCCTCATCAAGGCGAGGGGCCTCGCCATCAGCTCGCACTCGGCGACGTACTTCTTCAGCAGGGAAATGGTCATGACAGGCGGCAACACCGGCATGTGGGAGTGGGAGAAGAGCTTCTACAGCCTCCTTGTCCGCAACGCCCGCCCCGCGAAGGACTACTACAACATCGCCCCGTCGCAGATCATCGAGATCGGGCTCCCGATCCAGCTCTAGATGACCTGGCCCGCGCGGAGGGCCGGGGCCGCCCCGCGCCATTCCGTCCGCGTGAGCTCGAGCGCCCCGTCTCCGGTGGCGACGACAGGGGGCGACACCGAGAGCACCTCGCCGGGCCTGCCGGACCGGCCGCTGGCCATCGGGGATTCGTGCTCGGCCCACCACACCATGAGCCGCGACGCTCCCAAGTCCGTGAACGCGCCGGGATAGGGGTCCGTGACGGCGCGGATGAGGTTGAAGATGCGCAGCGAGGGCTGCGTCCAGTCGATGCGGCCGTCCTCCGGCTTCCTCCCGCCGAAATACGTGGCCTTCGACGCATCCTGCGGCGTCTCGGGCGCCGTCCCCGCGAGCAGGGCGTCGATCTGACGCGCCAGGACGCGCCGCGCGCAGGGGAGCACCTTGCGGAAGGCCTGCTCGGCCGTGTCCCTCGGCCCGATGTCGACGCCGTCCTGGTCGACGATGGCGCCTGCGTCCGGCTCCCTCACCATCCGGTGGAGGGTCATCCCGATCCTGGGCTCCCCGTTGAGGACCGCCCAGTTGACGGGCGCGCGGCCCCGGTACCTGGGCAGGAGGGAGCCGTGCATGTTGAAGGCCCCGAGGGGCGCCAGCGCGAGGACCCTCGTGCTGATCATGTTCCTGTAGTACGCCGACAGGATCAGGTCCGGGCGCATCTCCGCGATGCGCCCCATCCACTCCGGCGTGCCGACCTTCTCCGGCGTGTGGACCGGCACCCCCTTCGCCCGGGCCGCGATCGCCGGAGTCTTGAACCAGATCTTCTCGCCCGGGTTGTCCTCGTGGGTGATGAGCGCCACGACGTTGTCGCCGCGCCCAAGGAGCAGCTCCAGGCATTCATAGCCCACCTCGCTGTAGCCGAAGAAGAGGATCCGGGGCGCGGGCATGGGCTCCGGCCGCCTTCAGTCGGCGGCCTCGAGCATCTCGCGGACGAAATAGCGCTGGCGCGTCCGCACGACCTGGTAGGTGCGCCCGATGTATTCGCCGATGAGGCCGATGCCGACCATGGTCACGCTGATCAGGAAGAAGAGGATGCCGAAGAGCGTGAACAGCCCCCCCTCCTCGGGGCCGAGGATGAGGCGCCTCAGGGCGAGGATGATCACGAGGAGGAGGCTGCCGGCCGCGCACGCCAGCGCGAACATCGTGAAGGCCTGGAGCGGCGCCAGGGAGAATCCCGTGATGAGGTCGAAGTTCAGCCTGACGAGCTTGTAGAGCGAGTAGTTCGAGACGCCGGCGTTGCGCTCCTCGTGGCGCACGCCCACCTCGGTCGGGTTGCCCGCGAAGCTGTAGGCGAGCGCCGGGATGAAGGTGTTGCTGGCCCCGCTGCGGACGATGGCGTCGATGATCGGCCGCCTGTAGGCGCGCAGCATGCAGCCCTGGTCCGTCATCTCGATCGACGTCGTGCGGCTGCGTACGAAGTTGATGACCCGCGAGGCCATGGTCCGGAACAGGCTGTCGCGCCGGTTGATCCGGAATCCCCCGACATAGTCGTGGCCGACGTCCACAAGGGTGAGGAGCATCGGGATCTCCTCCGGCGGGTTCTGCAGGTCGGCGTCCAGGGTGACGACCACCTGGCCCCGGACGCGCTCAAAGGCCGCCATGATCGCCATGTGCTGGCCGTAGTTGGCGTTGAAGTCGATGACCCGGGTCGCCTTCGGCCGCGCCTTGTGCTGCGCCCGCAGGAGGTCGAGCGAGGTGTCCACGCTGCCGTCGTTGGTGAAGATGACCTCGTAGCTCCGGCCGAGGCCGTCCAGCACCGGGTACAGGCGCGAGAAGAGGAGCGGCAGGTTGAGCTCCTCGTTGTAGACCGGGATGACGACGGACAGCTCGGGGTTTGGGCTCATGCGGCGTGGGCCCTGAGGACCGACGAGAGCGCCCGGACGACCCGGGTCACGTCTGAGCGCCCCATCGCCGGGAAGAGCGGGAGCGTCAGGATGTTTCGCCCGGCGTGTTCGGCGTGGGGGAAGTCGCCCTCCTTCCAGCCCATTCTCCTATAGAGCGTGAAGAGGTGGATCGCGGGGTAGTGGACCCCGGTGCCGATCCCGGCCGAGCGCATCTCCTCCATGACCGCGGCGCGCGTCACGCCAGGGAGCGCCTCCGGGAGCATGACCTGGAACATGTGCCAGTTGCAGTCCGTGAAATCCTGGACCGGGAGCCCGATCCCCAGGGACCGGACGGACGGCTCGCCAAACTCCTCGAAATAGCCCCTCGCGAGCTCGCGGCGCCTCGCAAGGAACTCCCCCGCGTGCGGCAGCTGGCCGAGGCCGATGCGCGCGGCGACGTCGGTCATGTTGAACTTGCCGCCGGGAAACTCGACGTCCATCCCGTCGTGGCCCGTCCGGGCCACGCCCTGGAGGCGGTACCTCTCCGCCAGGGCCGCCTCGCGCTCGTCGTTGAGGACGAGGCAGCCGCCCTCGGAGGTCGTGATGTTCTTGTTCGCGTGGAAGCTGACCGAGACAAAGTCCCCGAAGGAGCCGATCCGCCTTCCCTTCCAGGTGCTCCCGAAGGACTGCGCGGCGTCCTCGACGACGCGCAGCTTGTGCCTCCTGGCGATGGCGCCCAGCCGGTCGCGGTCGACCGGCAGGCCGGCCAGGTCGACAGGGATGATCGCCCGCGTCCTCGGGGTGACGGCGGCCTCGACGCGCCCGAGGTCGATGTTGCGCGTGACGGGGTCGATGTCCGCGAATACGGGCCTGGCCCCCACCGCGAGGACGACGTTGGCCGTGGCGACCCAGGAGAGCGGCGTCGTGATCACCTCGTCGCCGGGCCCCACGCCCGCGATCCGCAGCGCGATCTCCATCGTGCACGTCCCGGAGTTGAACGCTCGCACCGGCCGGCCCCCGAAGTACTCCGAGAGGCTGGCCTCGAACGCCTTCACCTGCGGGCCGGACGTGATCCATCCGGAGCGCAGCACCTCGGCCACGCCCGCGATGGTGGCGTCGTCGATCGTCGGCCGGGTGAAGGGCAGGAAGGGCTCCACCGGCCTGGGGGGGGTGGCGACTGCGGGCGAGGGCATTTCGGGGTCTATCCTGCGGGTTGACAGGCAATCCTCAAGGCTGGTTGCTGAAAAGATAGTGGGTCGGGCTGGACGCGATGATGTGGAAATGCAGCACCGGGTCGTCGACAAGGGGCTCCGAATCCCTGATGCGGGCGACCGCGAACACCCTCCCGGGCCCGGCCCACACCCCGCGGAACGCCGCGTCGTCGATGAACCGCTTCCTCAGCTCGTCGGCGCCGAGGAACTGCGTCTCGAGCTCGTCCTTGTAGTCGACGAGGCCCACGGTCCGCCCCGAGTAATAGGTGAAGTCATGGAAGAAACCGTGGTAATGGTAGATGGGTTCGCCCGGCCGGGCGACGGCGCGGGCGACCTCCGCGAGGTCCCTGGTGCTCTTTGAGTCGATCAAGGGGGACGCGACGGCGAGGATGCCGAACACGAGGACGAGCGTCGCCGTCATCGCCGTCAGTGCGCCGCGGCCCCTGCCGTCATCGCCTCGCGTGACGAGCGCCCGCAGCCCGCCGACGCAGAGCACCGCCGCCATGACGAAGGCGTAGGGCCGGAGCTCGGCGGCCTGGGACGCGTTTCGGATGATGCCGGGCCTGAGCACGGCCACGCAGAGCGCCGCCGCCAGGAGCCCGCAGAGGAATCCGAACGCCCTGAGTCCCCCGCGCATCCTCGCCAGCGAATCCGGCGACGCGAGCGTCGCGGCGATCCACCTGCCGATCAGCACGGCGAGCGGCGGAAGCACCGGAAGGATGTAGGGGATCAGCTTCGACTGGGATTCGCTGAAGAAGAGGAAGATGAAGATCGCCCAGGTCGCGAAGAACCAGGCGTCCGCGTTCTCCCTGCGCCGCGACCAACCGCCGGCAAGCGCATCGCGAAACGAGGCCCAGAGGAACCCCGTCCAGGGAAACAGCCCCAGGAGGACGATGGGGATGAAGAACCAGAAGGGCTGGTACCGGCCGTGGCCCGCGCTCGTGAACCGCTCCCAGTGCTCGTAGACAAAGTAGAAGTGCGCCCACCCGGGATTGCGGCTGGAGACGATGAGGTGCCACGGGGCGGCAATCGTGAGGAAGAGGGCGGCGCCGCTCGCCAGGTGGATGGGCTTCAGGCGCCGCCATTGGTTGAACACGAGGAGCCACGTGAACATGACGGCGCCCGTGACGAGGAATCCCATGAGGCCCTTGGTCAGCGTGGCAAGGGCGGCGCTGGCGTAGAGGCCGTAGAAGAGCCACCTCCGCGTCGGTCCCGGCTCCTCCCTCACGCCGAGGATGAAGCAGAAGAGCGTGGCGCTCATGAGGACCGAGACCGCCATGTCGAGGATGAGCAGCTCGCCCAGGGCGAGGTACAGGAGGGACGTCCCGAGGACGACCGCCGCCCAGAATCCCGCGTCCCGCCCGTAGATCCTCCGCGTCGCGCCGTAGGCCGTCAGGATGCCGGCGAGCGCGAAGAGGGCCGGCGTCAGCCTCAGCGACCATTCGCCCGGGCCGAGGACCTCCTCGCAGGCGGCGACCGCCCAGTAGACGAGCGGGGGCTTCTCAAAGTAGGGGACTCCGTTCAGCCTCGGCGTGACCCAGTCGCCGCTGGCGATCATCTCGCGCGGGATCTCCGCATAGCGCCCCTCGTCGGGATTCCTGAGCGGCGCGCTCCCCAGCCTCCAGGAGAGGATGGCCCCAAAGATCACGGCGAGGAGGAGCAGGTCCCTGCGCCACGAAGGCTCCGTGCCGGGGGAAAGCGGGGCCGTTTGACTCACGCGAGGGACCTAGGAGGTAAGGGCTTTGCACGCAAGTCTGCCGGGGGACGGTTGGTTTGAAATTGAGCTCGAGCGAAGGTTCCGGCCAAATCGCGCGGCATGCCCACCGCCGCCACCACGAGGAGCTTCTCCTTCATTTGCGGGCAGGACGACTTCCTTGTCGGCCGGATGGGGAAGAGGCGGTTTGACGAGCTCTCCGGCGATGCGCCGGACGAGTTCTCGCAGGAGATCGTGAACGGCTTCGCGGGGAACGTCGACGAGGTGGAGGCCGCCGTGAACCGGTTCCGCGAGGCCGTCCAGACGATGCCCATGTTCGGGGGGCGCCGCGTCATCTGGCTGAAGGACGTGAATTTCCTGGCCGACAGCGTGACGGGAAAGGCCGAGACGACGCTCGGCCTCGTCGAGGAACTGCAGCGGCTGCTCCAGTCCGTGAACCCGTCCGAGTCGGCCGTCCTCATCACGGCCGCGCCGGTGGACCGGCGGCGCTCGTTCGCCAAGTGGTGCGAGAAGAACGCGGACTTCGCGCTGGCCGACGGCGGCGGGGACGCCGATTCGCTTGCCTCCGTCGTGCAGGCCGAGGCGCGCTCGGCCGGCATCACGTTCGGGCCGGGATCCCTGGAGCTCCTCCTCGCCCGGATCGGGGCAAACACGGGGGTCCTCGTGGAGGAGGTCCACAAGCTCGCGGCGTACGCCGCGGACGGCGCCACGGTCGACGAGTCGACCGTGGCCCAGCTGACCCCGAACGCCGCGCAGGGTGACTTCTTCGAGACGGCTGACGCGTTCTTCAGCGGAGACCTGCAGCTGACGCTCGCGGCCCTCAGGCGGCACTTCTTCGCGGGGGGCGACGCCCGGCCCGTGCTCGCGGCGCTCCAGAACCGCAACAGGATCCTCATCCAGGTCCGGGCGCTTTCCGACGCCGGGGACGCCCGGGTCGGCCCGCGCGGGGTCGACGGGCTCTCGGGGGCGGCGGAGACCCACGGGGCCCGGTTCGGCGAGGCCGCCGGGGAGAAATCCTCGTACAACGTCTTCACCCAGAACCCCTGGTACGTGGGGAAGCTGGCGGGCGCGGCCCGCCTGCCGACGCTGCGCCGCCTCATCGACAACCAGAGGGCCTTCATCGACGCGTTCGAGGAGATCCTGCGGAGGCCCGAGGCCCAGGCGGAGGTGCTCCGGGACATGGCCGTCCGCTGCCTCGCCGCGTAGGCGCCGCCCCCGGGAAAACCCCGGCGGAACCGAACTTTTCCTATGGCGTTCGCCGCCCGGGAGGATTTACTCAGCCCCCCCGTGAAAGAGCCGCCCCCTCCAGCGCCCCGCGAGCCGATCCTGAACGTCCTGGCGGAGCGCTACGCGTCGGCGGAGATCCGGGACATCTGGTCGCCCCGGGGAAAGGTCCTCCTCGAGCGCGACTTCTGGATCGCCGTCATGAAAGCGCAGCGGGACCTCGGCGTCCCGATCCCCGCGGAGGCCATCCGCGACTACGAGCGCGTGAAGGACAAGATCGACCTCGAGTCGATCACGCAGCGCGAGCGCGTGACCCTCCACGACGTCAAGGCGCGGATCGAGGAGTTCTCCGACCTGGCGAAGAGGCAGTTCATCCACCTCGGCCTCACCAGCCGGGACCTGACGGAGAACGTCGAGCAGCTGCAGATTTTCCAGTCGCTCAAGATCATCCGCAAGAAGGCGACGGCCGCGCTCCTCGCGCTCACGCGGCGCGCGCAGGAGTACCGCGACCTCATGATCACGGGGCGCACCCACAACGTCCCCGCGCAGCCGACGACCCTCGGCAAGCGCCTGTCGACGTTCGGCCAGGAGCTCCTCATCGCCCTCGACCGGCTGGACGGGCTCATCGCGCGCTACCCGGTGCGCGGCCTGAAGGGGGCGGTCGGGACGCAGCTCGACCAGCTGACGCTCCTCGGCGGCAAGGCCGACAAGGTCGCGAGCCTCGAGGGCCGGGTCCTCAAGCACCTCGGCATCCCGGCGTCCCTCGGCAGCGTGGGCCAGGTCTACCCGCGCAGCCTCGACTTCGACGTCGTCACCGCCCTGCACCAGGTCGGGGCGGCGGCGGCGAGCTTCGCGACGACGATGCGCCTCATGGCGGGGGCGGGGCTCGTCACGGAGGGCTTCCAGGACGGCCAGGTCGGGTCGTCGTCGATGCCCCACAAGGCGAACGCGCGCAACTGCGAGCGGATCTGCGGGTTCTCGACCGTCCTCGGCGGCTATGTCACGATGGCGGCGACCCTTGCCGGGGACCAGTGGAACGAGGGTGATGTATCCTGCTCGGTGGTCCGGAGGGTGGCGCTGCCCGACGCGTTCTTCGCGATCGACGGCTCCCTGGAGACGTTTCTCACGGTCCTCGCGCAGATGGAGGCCTTCCCGTCCGCCATCGCGCAGGAGAACGAGCGCAACCTCCCCTTCCTCGCCACGACGACCATCCTCATGGAGTCGGTCAAGCGGGGGGCGGGGCGGGAGACCGCGCACGAGGCGATCAAGGAGCACTCGCTGGCCGCCGTCAGGGCCATGCGCTCCGGGTCCGAGGGCCCCGACCTCCTCGACCGGCTCGCCGGCGACAAGAGGATCGGCCTCGGCAAGAAGGCCCTCCTCGGGATACTCTCGGAGAGCGCTCGTTTCGTGGGCTCGGCCCCCGACCAGGTCGACGCCTTCGCGGGCGAGGTGGGCCCTGTCGCGAAGCGCGTGAAGGGCGCCGCAGAGTACCGGGCAGCGAGGCTTCGGTAGCCTGTCTTTGGCCCCTCGGAAGTTTTCGTTTGCGTACCCCGCAGGGGATGCGCTTTCATAAACCCTCACTGTCCTGACAATCCCTCATTCCTTTTCACATGGCTGAACTCGTAGGTAACGTCCTTGTAGGTCAATCCGGCGGCCCAACCTCTGTCATCAACGCGAGCCTGGCCGGCATCGTCGCCGAGGCGCTCAACCATGAGTCGATCGAGGAGATCTACGGCGGCCTGAACGGCGTCCTCGGCATCCTCCAGGAGGACCTGGTGGACCTCGCCGCCGAGTCGCAGCAGCAGATCCGGGCGCTCCGCCACACGCCCGGGGCGGCCCTGGGCACGTGCCGCTACAAGCTGAAGCAGCAGGCCGACTTCGAGCGGGTGCTCGAGGTCTTCAAGGCGCACAACATCCGGTATTTCTTCTACATCGGGGGCAACGACTCGCAGGACACGGCGGACAAGATCTCCAAGCTGGCCGCGCAGCAGGGCTACGAGCTGCGGGTCATCGGCGTCCCGAAGACGATCGACAACGACCTGACCGGCACGGACCACTGCCCCGGCTACGGCAGCGTGATCAAGTACCTCGCGATGACCGTGCGCGAGATCGCCTGCGACAACGAGGCGATGGGCCAGGGCGACCTCGTCTCGATCGTCGAGGTGATGGGCCGGAGCGCCGGCTGGATCGCCGCGGGCACCGCGCTCGCGAAGCGCCGCGACCACCCGCACGACGCCCCCCACCTGATCCTCCTTCCCGAGGTCCCGTTCAGCCAGGACAAGGTCCTCGAGGACGTCAGGCGCGTCCTGAAGCGCGAGCGCTACTGCCTCATCGTCGTCGCCGAGGGGCTGGTCGACGCCGACGGCAACTACCTCGCGGCCGACTCCGCGACCGACGCCTTCGGCCACGCCAAGCTGGGCGGCGCCGGCGAGGCGCTCGCCGAGATCATCGAGACCGGGATTCCCACGGCCAAGGTGCGGGTCGCGCGCCCGGGGCTCATCCAGCGGGCCGCCGCGCACGCGGCGTCAAAGACGGACGCCGACGAGGCGTTCCTCGCCGGGCAGGCGGCCGTCAAGGCCGCGATCGCCGGCGAGACCGACAAGATGGTCACGCTCGTCCGCGGCGAGACCGAGCACTACACCGTCGAGACCGGCCTCGCCCCCCTGGGCGAGATCGCGAACGGCACGAAGAAGCTCCCGCGCGAGTGGATCAACGAGGACCTCGTCAGCATGAATTTCCAGTTCCTCCGCTATGCGCAGCCCCTGATCCAGGGCGAGGTGACGGTGCCCTATGACACGGGCGTCCCGACCTATGCGCGCCTCGACAAAGTGAGGGTCGAGAAGACCCTCCCCGCCTACGAGGTCTGAGGCGCTGGTGCCGGCTCCGCGCGGGCGGGGCCAACTTGTTGATTTGCCTCGCCGGGCGGCGCTCCTCCATCGTGGCCGGATCCGCGGCGGCACGGCCGCCCCGGCCCCGAATAATGTCCCAATCCCCCGGAGAGAAGCGCCCCAGCCTGCTGCGGGCCGCCACCGCGCTCGCGGCCTTCGGGCTCTGGCTGGGCCTCCTCTTCCTGGCCCTGCGCCTTCCGCCCGACGGGCGCGAGCACGGCAACCTGGGGCAGTTCGTGGGGCGCCTGCATCCGCTGCTGGTCCACGGGCCGGTCGCGCTCCTCGCGCTCATCCCGCTGATGGAGCTGGCGGGGCTCATCCCGCGCTGGTCCCACCTTCGCCCCGCCGCCGGCTGGATCCTCGCCGTGGCGGCCGTCGCCGCGTATGTCGCCGCCTATGACGGATGGCTCCTGGCGTGGAGCGGCGGCTTCCGCGGCCACGACGTCACGCGGCACATGTGGGGCGGCGTGTGGCTCGCGGGCGTGTGCGCCGCCGCGCTCTGGACCCGGTCCCTCGGCTCGCGCCTCGCCTACCCCGTCCTCCTTGCGGGCGCATTCGGGCTCATGGTGTGGACGGGGCACGGCGGGGGCGCCATCTCGCACGGCGACGATTTCCTGACGGAGAAGATGCCCGCGCGGCTGCGGGTGTGGATCGGCCTGTCCGCCCAGCCGGCGAAGCCCGCGGCGCCCCCGCCTTCCGTTTCAGTCGCGGCCGCCAAGGCCGGGCCGGGGAGCGCGGACCCCGGCAATCCCGCGTACTATGCCCTCCATGTCGCGCCCCTCTTCGCGCGCAGCTGCCTTTCGTGCCATCGCCCGGAGAAGCACAAGGGCGGCCTCAGGATGGACACCTACGCGCAGCTGATGCTGGGCGGCGAGGACGGGCCCGTGGTCGTCCCGGGGAACCCGAAGTCGAGCGACATCATCCGTCGCCTCCTGCTCCCGCCGGGAGACGACGACTCGATGCCGAGCGACGGCGACAAGCCGCTGACGCCCGAGGAGGTCCAGATGATCGAACACTGGATCGCGGCGGGCGCAAAAAGCGGCTGAGCGCTTGCGGCGGGGGCCGGTCGGCCCACACTTGTGCGGCCTTCCCGATGAAGCGAACCCCTGCATTCGTCCGCCTCGCGGCCCTCGCGCTCTGCCTCGCTCTTCCCTCCGGAGTCCGCGCCCAGGTGGCCGCGTCGCTCGTCTCGGCGGACGCGTCGATCCAGCCGGGAAGGCCGCTCACGGTTGCACTCCGGCTGGTGCACGATGCCACCTGGCACACCTATTGGGTGAACCCGGGCACGGGCCTGCCGACGACGCTCAAGTGGAACCTTCCGCCGGGCTGGAAAGCGGGGGACATAGAGTGGCCCGCGCCGAGGCTCATCAAGGACAGCCGAGGAAACATCGTCGGCAACGGATACGAGGGGGAAGTCCTCCTGCCGGTCACGCTCACGCCGCCCGCCGACCTGGCCCCCGGGACGACCGTGGACCTTCCGGTCGAGGCCGACTGGCTGATGTGCCAGGACGTCTGCGTCCCGGGCAGCAGGAAGCTGTCGCTCTCGCTCCCGGTGTCGGCCGGGGAGCCGCAGCCCGACCCCGCATGGGGGCAAAGGATCCGCGCGGTGCTGGCGCAGCTGCCCGCGGCGGATCCCGCGTGGACCGTCTCGGCTGCCCGCTCCGCGGCGGCCGTGGTCCTCACAATCCGGGCCGGCGCCGGGGCTCCCGCGATCCCGCCCGCGGGTCCGCATTTTTTTTCCGCCGACGGGACCGTGGCCTACGACCAGCCGCAGCCCGCGAAGCCGGATGGCGCCGGCGGATGGGTGCTGACGCTACCGATCGACCCCAATGGGCCAAAGGACGCGACGCGCCTGCTCGGAGTCCTGACGTCAACGGGCGGCTGGCGCGCGGATGGTTCGCTTCCCGGTCTCAGCGTGGACGTGGCGTTCGGCGCGGCTCCCGCGCCTGCCGCGGCCGCCTCGGGCGGATTCCTGGGGACCCTCGTCCTGGCGTTCTTCGGGGGCCTCATCCTCAACCTGATGCCCTGCGTCTTCCCGGTGCTCGGCATAAAGATCCTCGGGTTCGTGAACCAGGCCGGGGCGGACAGGAGGAAGGTGACGCTCCACGGGATCGTGTTCACGGCGGGCGTCCTCATCTCGTTCTGGGTCCTCGCCGGGACGCTCGCGGTCCTGCGGGCGGGGGGAAGCCAGCTTGGCTGGGGCTTCCAGCTCCAGTCCCCGGCGTTCGTCTTCGGCCTGGCGGCGGCGATGCTCGTCTTCGCGCTCAGCATGAGCGGCGTCTTTGAGTTCGGCCTCTCGGCGACGGGATTCGGCTCGCAGCTCCAGTCCAAGTCGGGGCTCACGGGGTCGTTCCTGACCGGCGTCCTGGCCACGGTGGCCGCGACGCCCTGCGCCGCGCCCTTCCTGGCGCCGGCGCTTGGCGCCGCGCTCGCGCTTCCGACCGCGCAGTCGTTCGCGATCTTCACCGTGATCGGCATCGGCCTCTCGGCGCCCTACCTGCTCCTGTCGGCCTTCCCCTCGGCCGTGCGGATCCTGCCGAGGCCCGGCGCCTGGATGGAGACCTTCAAGCAGGCGATGGCGTTTCCGCTCTATGCCACGGTCGCCTACCTTGTATGGGTCCTGGCGGGGCAGGTGCAGGAGACCGGGCTCCTCGCGGCGCTATTCGGTTTCGTCCTCATCGCGATGGGCATATGGGCCTATGGCAGGTGGAACGCGCCGGGCTCTTCGCCGGGCCGCGCGAGGTTTGGGAAGGTGGCCTGCGCGGTCCTCCTTGCGCTCGGGGCCTGGACCGGCTGGCCGGTGTCGGCGGCGCCCTCGGACATCGTCTGGGACAAATGGAGCCCGGAGGCCGTGGAGACGCTGCGCTCGGAAAACCGGATCATCTACGTGGACTTCACCGCGCGCTGGTGCGCGACCTGCCAGGCGAACAAGCGGCTCGTTTTCCATTCCGAGGACGTCCTGCGCGTCTTCCATGACAGGCACATCGCGACGCTGCGAGGGGACTGGACCAACAAGGACCCCCAGATCACGGCCGAGCTGGCCGCATACCATCGCGCCGCGGTGCCCTTCAACCTCATCTGGCTCCCCGGACACCCAGATCCCGTCATCCTCCCAGAGCTCCTGACGCCCTCTATCGTCCTCGACGCCCTGGGCAGGTAGTGCGTCCCTCCGGCGGAATTGTCTTCCCGCCGACTATTGTCAGGTTGATCCGCACCGGCCTTTGCTCCTGATTCGACGACGGCGATTCACCCCCGCCAATCCCCATGAAAGTCACATGCCCCCTACGTTTGCTCCGCGTGGCCGCGCTCGGCGCCCTGCTTGTCGTCAAGCGCGCCGAAGCCGATGCGCCCACCCCCACGCCCACCCCGACGCCAACGGGTCCATTCTCCCCAGCCGTGCTGCCCGGCAGCGGGCTCTCCCAGCACCCGTTCCTCTACGCCGGCGAGTGGGATTATCCCAAGCCCCTCCAGAGCATATTCGTGGTGCGCGGCGGCAAGATCGTGTGGTCCTATGGAATTGCCCTCAAGGACGCGGACGGGAACATCCAGGAGTTCAGCGACGCGACCATGCTCTCGAACGGGAACATCGTCTTCGCGCGCAAGACGGGGGCGGGCGAGGTCACGCCGGACAAGAAGCTCATCTGGAACTACGACGCCCCGAAGGGCTTCGAGGTCCACGTGGCGCAGCCGCTCGGTCTCGACCGGGTGATGATCGTGCAGAACGGCAATCCTGCGAAGATGATGATCGTCCGGGTCGCCACCGGCCAGGTTGAGAAGGAGTTCGTCCTTCCGACCGGCAATCCGCTGAAGACCCACCCCCAGTTCCGGCGTGCGCGCATCACGTCGGCGGGCACCCTGCTCGCCGCGCACATGGACAACGGCAAGGTCGCCGAATACGACATGGACGGGAAGGAGATCTGGTCGATCGCGATACCGTCGCCCTGGGCGGCGAACCGCCTCAGGAACGGGGACACGCTCGTGACGAGCAACAAGGGCTTCGTCCGGGAGGTTGATCCGAAGGGCGAGACGGTTTGGGAGTTCACCCAGAAGGACGTCCCCGACATCCGCCTCTTCAGCCTCCAGGAGGCCGACCGCCTCGCGAACGGCGACACGGTGATCAGCAACTGGTGCCCCAACGGCATCAAGGACCCCAGGGACTGGCGCACGTCGGTGCAGGTGCTCGAGGTGACTCCCAGCAAGAAGGTCGTCTGGGCGCTGCGGGCCTGGGACGAGCCGGCCGACCTCGGCCCGGCCACCAACATCCAGCTGCTTGACGAGCCGGGCGTGCCGGAAAACGGCGAGCAGCAGCGCTAGGCATTTGCCCCGCCCTTCCCGTGCTGCGCTGGCGCATCGCCCTCCTGGCCGGCCTCGCCATCGCGATCAGCTACCTCGACCGCCAGACCCTTCCCTGGGCGATCAGCGCGATCGGGCGCGACATCCCGATCTCGAACGAGGTCAAGGCCTTCCTGGACTCGGCCTTCCTCCTCACCTACGGCCTCATGTACCTCGGAGGAGGACGGCTGATCGACTGGCTTGGCACGCGGCGCGGTTTCGCGGCCATCATGGTCTTCTGGTCCCTGGCCTGCGGCTCCCACGCGCTTGCGGGCGACCACGGGATGCCGTCGGTCCTCGGCCTTTCGTTCGGCGTCCTCATGCTGGCGGGAAGCCGCCTCCTCCTGGGGATCGGCGAGGGCGGGGGATTCCCCGCGGCGACCCGCGCCGTCACCGAGTGGTTTCCGGTCAACGAACGCTCGACCGCGATGGGCATCATCAACGCGGGGACGGCGGTCGGCGCTGTGGCCGCGCCGCCCCTCATCGTCCTCGTCCTCACGCACGGCGGCTGGCTCGGAATCGCCCCCTGGCGCTGGGTGTTCATCATCACCGCAGGCCTCGGCCTCCTGTGGACGGCCCTGTGGTGGGGCGAATACCGCCCGCCCGAGGCCGGCCCGGATTCGGGCGGCCCCGCACCGCCGCCGATCCCGCTGGCCGACATCCTGGCGCACCGCGAGACATGGGCCGTCGTCCTCGCCAAGTTCCTGAGCGACGGCGCATGGTACTTCTACCTCTTCTGGCTCCCGAAATTCCTGCTGGAGGCCTTCCACCTCGACATCAGGACGGCCGGCGCCGTCGGCTGGATCCCCTACGCCGCCTCGGGGGTCGGCTGCCTCTTTGGCGGCGGGCTCTCGAGCTGGCTCCTTCGCCGCGGTCAATCGGTCGACCGCGCGCGCAAGTTGGCGCTCGGCGCGAGCGCCGCCCTGATGCCCTGGGTCATGCTGGTGCCCGCGGTGCACTCGGTCGGCTGGGTCATCCTCATCTTCAGCATGGCCTTCTTCGGCCAGCAGTCATGGTCGACGCTGGTCATGGTCCTGCCCACCGACATGATTCCGCTGCGCGCCGTGGGCACGCTCGCCGGCCTGGTCGGGTTCGGCGGCGCAATGGGGGGCGTCGCCCTCGGCCAGCTCGTGGGCTACATGCGCGACCACGGGTCCAGCTTCACGCCCGCGCTCGTCATCGCGGGCTCGCTCCATATCCTGGCTTTCGTCACGATTTGCGTTGGCATCCCGCGCATCCAGACGCTCCGATTCCAGCCACCCCAGGCCCCCTAGATGAAAATCACCGAAATCCGCACCCGCGTCGTCCAGTGGAGGGGCAAGACCGTCCCCTTGCCCCCCCATTTCTGCACCAACCCGATGGACGCGGTCTCGCCCATGCTCGCCCGGGAGACCATGGGCACGTTCACCTTTCACGGCTGGCTGGTCGTCGAGATCAGCACTGACAGCGGCCTCGTCGGGATCGGCAACGCCGCGCTGTCTCCGCAGGCGACCAAGCAGGTGATCGATCTCTACCTCAAGCCGCTCCTCATCGGGGCCGATCCCTGGGACCTCGAGTTCCTCTGGCAGCACATGTACCGGAAGACGATGGCGTTCGGGCGAAAGGGCATTGCGATGGTGGCCATCAGCGCGGTCGACATCGCGCTCTGGGACCTCCTCGGAAAGTCCGCCAAGCAGCCCGTATACCGCCTCCTCGGCGGGCGCACCAAGCCCCGCATCCCTGTCTACGCGAGCCGCCTCTACAGCACGCCGCTGGACGAGCTCGCGGCCGAGGCCAGGAAATACAAGGACGCGGGGTACAAGGCCATGAAGCTCCGTTTCGGCTGGGGCCCCGTCGACGGCGCGGAGGGGATGCAGCGCAACGTGGCCCTCGTGCGGACCGCCCGCGAGGCCGTGGGCGACGGCATAGACATCATGGCCGACGCCTACATGGGTTGGAACCTCGACTATGCGAAGCGAATGCTCCCGCTCCTGGAGAAGTTCAACCTGCGCTGGCTGGAGGAACCCGTCCTCCCCGATGACATCCACGGCTATGCGGAGCTCAGGCGCCTCGGCCGGATCCCGATCGCCGGCGGCGAGCACGAGCACACGCTCTACGGGTTCCGGGAGCTGATAGAGGCGCGGGCCGTGGACGTCATCCAGTTCGACACCAACCGGGTCGGCGGCCTGACGCAGGCGCGCAAGATCGCCGCGCTCGCCGAGGCCCACTCGATCCCCGTCATCCCGCACGCAGGCCAGATGCACAACTACCACGTCGTCATGGCCAGCCTCAACTCCCCGATGGCGGAATTCTTCCCGCCCGTGGACGTCGAGGTTGGCAACGAGCTCTTCTGGTATATCTTCAAGGGCGAGCCCATGGCGAAGGACGGATACATCGACCTCGACGAGAACACGCCGGGGCTCGGCCTCACGATTGACGAGGGCAAGCTCGGGCAGTTCGACGTGACCGGTTGAGCCCGGCCCGACCTCAATGACCCGAGTCGTCCAGATCCAGCGCGGCACCGAGAGGCGCGTCGCGCTTGTCGAGGAGCCGCGCCTGCGGCTGCTGACCGGGGTGGCCTCGGTCTACGATCTTGCCATCGGGGCCGCGGCCGCCGGCACGCACCTGACGGCGCTGGTCAGCCAGAGCGCCGGGGACGACTTGCTGGACTACGACCCCGTCTACGAGGGCCGCTCCGAGTGGCGCCTGCTTGCCCCCATCGGCCATCCCGCCGATCCGGCCCGCTGCCTTGTCTCCGGCACCGGCCTCACCCACCTCGGCAGCGCCAAGAACCGCGCGGCCATGCACGGCGCGAGCGACGCGGACCTCACCGACAGCATGAGGATGTTCCGCCTCGGCGTGGAGGGCGGCCGCCCCGCCCCGGGCAGGGTGGGCGCCGCCCCCGAGTGGTTCTACAAGGGCACGGGGGCAATCCTGCGCGCGCCAAACGAGCCCCTCGAGGTGCCGCCCTACGCCGAGGACGGCGGCGAGGAGGCCGAGATCGCGGGCGTGTACCTCATAGACCTCGGGGGGCGCCCGGTCCGCATCGGCATGGCCCTGGGCAACGAGTTCTCCGACCATAAGTTCGAGAGGAAGAATTACCTCAACCTCGCGGGCTCGAAGATCCGCACCTGCTCAATCGGCCCCGAGCTGGTCATCGATCCCGCCTTCGCGTCGGTCACCGGCACCGTGGCGATCGAGCGGGAGGGAAAGGTCCTCTGGGAGCAGGCCATCCAGTCCGGCGAGGCGGAGATGTGCCACAGCCTGGCGAACATCGAGCACCACCATTTCAAGTTCGAGAGCCACCGCCGGGCGGGCGACGTGCATGTCCATTACTACGGCGCGCACAGCCTGAGCTTCGGGGCCGGATTGCAGCTGGCCGGCGGCGACGTCATGTCCGTCGCATACGCGGGCTTTGGCCGCCCACTGCGCAACCCCCTGCGCGTCCTGCCCGGCCCCGCCGGTCTCATCGCGGTCCGGCCCCTTTCCTGACAGCCTCCAATCCTCATATGAACAAGCCCCGTATCGCGTTCCTCGGCCTCGGCATCATGGGCTCCGGCATGGCGCGCAGGATCCTCGGCGCCGGATTTCCCCTCACCGCCTTCAACCGGAATCCTGAGAAGTCCGCCCTGCTCGCCTCCGCCGGCGCCGCCGCCGCCTCCTCCCCGCGCCAGGCGGCCGCGCAGGCGGACATCATCGTCAGCATGGTCGCCGACGACCAGGCCGCGCGCGCCGTCTGGCTGGGCGGGGACGGAGCACTTGCCGGGGCGGCGCCCGGGTCCCTGTGCATCGAGTCGAGCACCGTGTCGCCCGGATGGGTGCGCGAGCTCTCGGCGGCCGCGGCGGCAAGGGGATGCGATCTCCTTGATGCCCCCGTGACCGGCAGCCGAGTCCACGCCGCGTCCGGCGAGCTCAGGTTCCTCGTCGGGGGCACGGCGGCCTCGCTCGATAGGGCGAGGCCGGTGCTGTCGGCAATGGGAAAGACGATAACGCCCCTCGGGCCCACGGGCAGCGGGTCGCTGGTCAAGCTCATCAACAACTTTGTCTGCGGAGTCCAGGTCGCGGCGCTCGCCGAGGCGCTCGCCATGATCGAGCGCAGCGGCCTCGACACGGCCGCCGCGCTGGAGGTCCTTACCCAGGGCGCGCCCGGAAGCCCCCTCGTAAGGACGATCTCCGCCCGCATGACGGCCTCCGACTACACCCCAAACTTTTTCCTCAAGCTGATGGCCAAGGATCTTTCCTATGCCATCCAGGAGGGCCGCGGCCTCTCCGTCGAGCTGGCGACCGCAGCAGCCGCGCTCGGGGACTTCCAGAACGCCATCGCCGCCGGACTCGGCGACAACGACATGTCGGCCGTCGCGGAACCGCTCCGGCGCCGCTGAGAACACGCACCGTCATCATGCCGACCCATCCCATCCTGATCGCGGGCAGCTGGCGCGAGTCCCGTTCGTCCGGGACCTTTCACGGGACAAACCCCGCGACGGGCGAACCCATCGGGGGCGACTACCCGGTGAGCAGCTGGGCCGATTGCGACGCGGCCCTGGAAGCGGCCGCCGGGGCCGCCGTCCTCCTGCGGGCCATGCAGCCCGAGCGGATCGCCAGGTTCCTTACGCGGTTCGCCGAGCGAATCGAGGCCCGGGCGGCGGAGATCGTCGACCTTGCCCACAGGGAATCCGGCCTGCCCAGGGCCCCGCGCCTCGCGGAGGTGGAGCTTCCCCGCACCACCGGCCAGCTGCGCCAGGCGGCGGCTGCGGCGCTCGAGGGCTCGTGGGCCCTGCCGACCATCGACACCAAGCTGAACATCCGCTCCATGCTGGCGCCGCTGGGCCCGGTGTGGGTCTTCGGGCCCAACAATTTTCCCTTCGCCTTCAACAGCGTGGCGGGCGGCGACTTCGCGGCGGCCGTGGCCGCGGGCAACCCCGTGATCGCAAAGGCAAACTCGTCCCATCCCGGAACCTCGCGCCTCCTGGGCGAGGAGGCCTTCGCCGCCGTCGCGGAGACAGGGCTTCCTCCCGCCACGGTCCAGCTCCTTTACCGCACGGAGCACGCGGACGGGGAGCGCCTGGCCGCCGACCCGCGAACCGGCACTCTCGCCTACACGGGAAGCCGTTCCGCGGGCCTGAAGCTCAAGGCAGCCGCGGACGCGGCGGGAAAGCCGATCTATCTCGAGCTGTCGAGCGAGAATCCCGTCGTGATCCTGCCCGGCGCCCTCGCCGAGCGCGGCGCGAAGCTGGCCGAGGAACTGACCGGCAGCTGCCTGATGGGGACGGGGCAGTTCTGCACGAGCCCCAACCTTGTCCTTCTCATCGCGGGCGATTCGGCCGAGCAGTTCATCGCGGCCGTGAAGGCTCGCCTTGAGTCGGCTCCCGTCGGCCCCCTCCTTTCAGCTGCGGTCGCCCGGGCCCTGGCCGCCAGCGTGAGGATTCTCCAGGAGGCCGGGGCGCGGCTTGTCACGGGCGGGAAGCCCCTCGAGAAGGCGGGCAGCTATTATGCGAACACGCTCCTGCGCGTCGACGGGGACGGGTTCGCCGCAAACCCTGAAAAGCTCCAGACCGAGGCCTTCGGCAACGCCTCGCTCATCGTGACGGTGCGCGACGCGGCCCAGGCGGCCGCCGTGATCGGACACCTCGACGGAAACCTGACCGGATGCGTCTACTCGGACACCCGCGGATCCGACGACGCGCTCTACGCCGAGCTGGAGCCGATCCTGCGCCGCCGGGTCGGCCGGCTTCTCAATGACAAGATGCCGACCGGCGTCGCGGTGAGCCCGGCGATGAACCACGGCGGGCCGTTCCCCTCGACGGGCCACCCCGGCTTCACCGCGGTCGGCATCCCGGCCTCGCTCCGGCGCTTCGGCGCCCTCCAGTGCTACGACAATGTCCGGCCGGGGCGGCTCCCGCCGGCGCTGCGCGACCAGGGGCCGCCCGGCCGGCCGTGGCGGCTCATCGACGGGCAGTGGACGCAGCGCGATATCCCCGCGCCGGCCTAGGCGAATCGCGCCGCAGGTCCGGATCTCACTTCTGCCAGAGGATCCAGCTGGCCTCCAGCGGCACGGCGAGCCCCTCGCAGCGCGGCATGATCCGCGCGGTGTAGTCCGAGGCCGGCCTGTCGGAAGGGACGGAGGCGCGGTAAAGCCGGGCGCCCGCGCCACTCGGCCGGTCCCCGACGGCCGACATCTCCTGGCGCACGGGTTCGCCGCCCATTCTCCCGTCGGCATAGAGCTCCAGGCGCACATTGTCCGGGCCCAAATCGCCAAGGCGGACCTCCACCGTGACGGCATGGCGCCCGTCCTTTGTCTCCACGTCGACCGATCCGAAGCGAATCCCGGGCCATTTCGAGGCCAGGGCGCTGCGCCAGTTCACGAGCTTCATCGCCGCGGCGCCCTTGTCGGCCGAGCGCGCCCGGTACGCGGCCGCGGCGGGGAGATAGTGCTCCTCTGTGTATTCCCTCACCGTGCGGCTCGCGGAAAACCTGGGCGTGAGGCTCGCCATGCTCTCCCGTATCCTCTCCACCCAGGCCTCGGGCAGGCCCTTGTCATTGCGGGCGTAGAACTCCGGCACCACCTCCTGCTCGAGCCGCTCGTAGAGGGCCTCGGCCTCGGACGCGTCCCATGAGCGGTCGTCGCCGTGCTCCCGGCCGTCTCCCAGGGCCCAGCCGACCTTCGGCGAATAGGCCTCGACCCACCAGCCGTCGAGCTCCGAGAGATTGAGGCCGCCGTTGACGAGCACCTTCATGCCGCTCGTCCCGCTGGCCTCCCACGGCCGCCGCGGCGTGTTGATCCAAACGTCGATCCCCTGGACCAGGTGCTCCGCCATCAGCATGTCGTAGTCGGCGAGGAACACCGCCGGGGGATTGGCGTTGCCGCGGATGAAACGCGTCCACTCCTGGATCATCGCCTGGCCGGCCTGGTCGGCCGGATGCGCCTTGCCCGCGATGACGAGCTGCACCGGGCGCTGCTGGTTCCTTAGTATCCGCAGGAGCCGGTCCTGGTCGTGCAGCAGGAGGCCGGGCCTCTTGTACGTCGCGAAGCGGCGCGCAAATCCGAGCGTCAGGACCCCGGGGTCCAGCCGGGCCTGCGCCCGCGCGATGACATCCGGTGCCGCACCGGCGACGGCCATCTGCCTGCCGACGGTGTCGCGGGCGTATTGCACGAGGGATTTGCGGCTTGCCGTGCGCATCGCCCATATTTTTTCCGCCGGCGCCCTTCGCATGTCGGTTTCCACGGAGGCCGACGTCCAGAGCCAACGTTCCTTGCCGCATGCATCCGTCCAGAGCGCGTCGGCCTCCGCCGAGTCCCAGGTCGGCATATGCACGCCGTTCGTCACGTGGCCGACGGGCACATCGTCCGCCGGCCATCCCGGGAAGAGGGGCGCAAAGATGCCCCGGCTGACCTGGCCGTGCAGGCGGCTGACGCCGTTGACGGCCTCGCTCCCCCGTGTCGCCAGCCACGCCATGTTGAACGGCTCGCCGGCGTCCCCGGGATTGCTGCGGCCGAGCGCAAGCAGCTCGCGCAGGGAGAGCCCAAGTTCCTCCGCCGCATAGCGCCCAAGGTAGCGCTCAAGCAATGCCGGGTCAAAGAGGTCGAATCCCGCGGGCACCGCCGTGTGGGTCGTGAAGAGGTTGCCGGCACGCGTGGCCATCAGGGCCGCCTCGAACGGCTGCCCGGACTCCTTCATGAAGCAGCGGGCGCGCTCCAGCAGCGCGAAGGCGGCATGCCCCTCGTTCAGGTGGCAGACGTCCGGCTTTATGCCGAGGGCGGTGAGGAGGCGCCATCCGCCCACTCCGAGCACCATCTCCTGCATGAGCCGCATCTCCGGGCCGCCGCCGTAGAGCTCCCCCGTGATCCCCCGGTACAAGGGGGTGTTGGCCTCGTCGTTCGTGTCGAGCAGGTAGAGGATCCGCCGGCCGACCTGGACCTTCCACGCGCGCAGCCGGACGGAGCCGCCTGGAAGCGCGACCTCGACGCGCAGCCAATCGCCGTTCGCCTGGCGAACGGGGGTGACCGGCATCTGGCCGGGATCATTGTTGGGGTAGAGCGCCTGCTGCGCCCCGTCCCGGTCGATCACCTGGCGGAAATAGCCGCGCTCGTAGAGAAGCCCCACCCCGACCACGGGCACCCCGAGGTTGCTCGCCGACTTGAGCTGGTCGCCGGCCACATTGCCGAGTCCGCCAGAATAGATGGGGAGCGCCTCGCTCAGCATGAATTCCATGCAGAAATAGGCGACGCACGTGAGCGGGGACTGCGGGTATTTCTTCTGGAACCATGCCGGGGCGGCCTCCGACTGCCGCCTGCCCTCGGCTAGGCTTCCGAGCAGCCCGCGGAAGCCGGGATCGGCAAGGGCTCCCGAGAGCTTCTCCTTCGAGACTGACTGGAGCATGACGCTCGGATGGCGCGTCGTCTCCCAGAGCGCCGGATCGAGGCGCCGCCACAGCTCGTCCGCGGAGTGATTCCACGTCCAGCGCAGGTCCATTGCCAGGTCGGTCAGGGCGTCGATGCCGTCGAGTGTGGGTTCGCTCATGATTTCGTCCCCCGGATTGCGGGCGGTCAGCGGGCGCCGGCCCCCGGCGCGGCAGCCTCCAGTGTCGCGCTGACGATGGCCTGGGCCTCGCCAATGATCCTGCGCAGGTGTTCCTCGCCCCGGAAGCTCTCGGCATATATCTTGTAGATCTCCTCGGTGCCCGACGGGCGCGCCGCGAACCAACCGAAGTCGGTGGCAACCTTCAGCCCCCCGATGGGAGCATCGTTGCCGGGGGCGCGCGTGACCCGGGCCTGTATCTTGTCCCCCGCCAGGTCGGTGGCCTTGACCTGGCCGGGGGAGAGCCTGGACAGGGCCGACTTCTGCGCGGGCGTGGCGGGGGCCTCCACCCGGTCATAGAAGGGCTCGCCGAATTCCTGGACGAGCGCGCGGTAGGCATCCCCGGGATCGCGGCCCGAGCGGGCCGTCATCTCCGCGGCGAGGAGGCACGGCGCAAATCCGTCCTTGTCCGTCGTCCAGGCGCCGCCGCCAATTCGAGCGAACGTGGCGCCCGCGCTTTCCTCCCCGCAAAAGCCGATGGATCCGTCGAGCAGCCCCGCCGAGAACCACTTGAAGCCGACCGGGACCTCGAAGAGCCTGCGGCCCCGCTTGGCGGTCACCCGGTCGATCATCTGGCTGCTAACCACGGTCTTGCCGACTGCGGCCGGCGGCGCCCACTTCGGGCGGTTCTGGAACAGGTACGAGATCGACGCGCTCAGATAGTGGTTGGGAGGCATGAGCCCGCTGGTCCTCGTGACGATGCCGTGGCGGTCGTGGTCGGTGTCGCAGGCGAACGAGAGGTCGTAGCGGTCCTTCATCCCGATCAGCCTCTGCATCGCGTAGGGCGACGAGGGGTCCATCCGGATCTGGCCGTCCCAATCCACGGTCATGAACCGGAAGGTGGCGTCGACCGCCTCGTTGACCACGGTGAGGTTCAGGCCGTAGCGCTCCCCAATCCGCCCCCAGTAGTGGACGCCCGCGCCCCCGAGGGGGTCGACGCCCAGGCTGAGCTTCGCCCCGCGGATCATGTCCATGTCCGCGACGTTCCCGAGATCGTCAACGAAGGGCGTGATGTAGTCGCGCAGGTGGGTGGTCGGGGCCCTGAGGGCCGAGGCAAGCGGAACCCGCCTCACGCCTTCCAGGCCGCTCTCCAGGAAATCGTTGGCCTTCGCCTCGATCCACCCGGTCACCCCGGTGTCCGCGGGGCCGCCATTGGGCGGGTTGTACTTGAAGCCGCCGTCCTGCGGCGGATTGTGCGAGGGGGTTACCACGATCCCGTCGGCCAGCCCCGCGGACCGGCCGCGGTTGTGGGCGAGAATGGCGTGGGAGATCACCGGGGTCGGCGTGTATTCGTTGCCTTCCGCGATCACCACCTCGACGGCGTTCGCCGCGAGCACCTCAAGCGCGGTCGCGCCGGCCGGGGTCGAGAGGGCGTGGGTGTCGATCCCGAGGAACAACGGGCCGTCGGTGCCCTGCATCTTCCGGTAGAGGCAGATCGCCTGGGTGATCGCCAGGATGTGGTCCTCGTTGAAGGACCTCTTGAAGGAGGTTCCTCGGTGGCCGGACGTGCCGAACGCCACCCGTTGCGCGGGAATCCCGGGCTCGGGCGCGTCGCTGAAGTAGGCCGTGACGAGCCTTGCCACGTCGACCAGCAACTCCGGCGGAGCCGGCTTGCCTGCAAGGGGACTTGTCGTCTCGGCCATCAGTGTGGTCTCGCGCGGCCCGGCCTAGGGTGCCGACTCCGCCTCTTCCCCGTAGGACCCCCGGACCGCGAGGGAGTTGCACCGTGCGCGGTGGCGCAGGGCCCGCTGGGCGGTTGAAATGTTCTTGGACGAACCACCCCAGGCCTTCATGGCCGCATCCTGGAGCGCGCGCCCGAACGAGAATGTGATCCTCCACGGCAGGCCCTTCGCCGCGCAGACCGCATTCAGCCTGCGCGTCGCCTCCACGTCGCCCTGCCCGCCCGAGAGGAAGACGATCCCCTGAACCGCCGCGGGGACGCTTCGCCGGAAGCACCGCAGCGTGGCCTCAGCAATCTCGGCGTCGCCGGCCCGGCGGGGGCAATCCTCGCCCGACAGGACCATGCCGGTCTTCAGAAGCATCCCCTCAAGAGAGACCCGGTGGCGGACCAGGGCCCGGAAGACCGCCCCCAAGGCGCCGGTCGCGACCTCCTCGCAGCGCTCGATCCCGTGGTCGCCGCTCATCAGGATCTCCGGCTCCACGATCGGCACCAGCCCGGCCTCCTGGCTGAGCGCCGCAAACAGGGCCAGCTCCGTCGCGTTCGCCTCGATGGACGCGCCCGTCGGAAGGCCCTCCCCGATGGTGATCACGGCCCGCCATTTCGTGAACCGCGCGCCCATCCTCCGATAATCGGCGAGCCTCTCGCGGAGACCGTCCAACCCCGTCGTTATCTTTTCGCCGGCAAATGCGGGCATGGGCACCGTTCCCCCGTCGACCTTGATCCCCGGGACAATTCCCTGAGCCTCGAGGAGCCCGGTCATGGGCGCGCCGCCGGACGCCTTCTGGCGGATCGTCTCGTCAAACAGGATGGCGCCGCTTATGGACTCGCCGAGCCCGGACGTCGTAAAGAGCGCCTCCCGATATGCCCTGCGGTTATCCTCGTTCGAGACGATGCCCAGCTCCTTGAAGCGCTCCCCGATTGTCGGGAAGCTCTCGTCCGCGGCCAGGATCCCCTTGCCTGGGGCAAGGAGCGCCTGAATCGTCGAGTCGAGCGCGTCCGATGGAATCACGACTGCCGTCTGTACTCTGCCACTGATTTTCGGGCGGCCTGGACCATCCGGTCGCGCCCGGCCTCCTCGGCCCCCTCGTCGACGAGCTGCTCGGTCTCGCTCCTCCCCTCCTCGTCCTCATCCTCGCTCGGCTGTTCCGGAACCTGGCGTCCCTCCGAGCCTGGAATGGGATCCCATCTCTTGGACTCCGGCAGCGAATCAAGGATCGCATCCTGCCGGTCGATGTCGGACTCACCCGTCAATTCGCGCTTGGCCTGCTCATATTCGCCCTGGGACACGCGTGCCTCAGGGTGCCCTGCGATCAGGGCGAGCTCGCGCGCACGCGCGTGGACCATGGCCCGGGTCACAGTGCCGATGCCGGCAGAGTTCTCGGTGAGTACGCCCTTGCTGAGTGGATTCGTGCCCATGGCCCGGTGATGGTTTGATTGGATTAGGCTGCGCGGGAGGATGAAAGCTCCACGGCTTTGCGCCGATGGCAAGCCCTGCGCGGAGATTTTCGCCCGCGCGGGGCGCGCCGCCCCTCAGTCGGAAAAGATACCCTTCTCTCGGCTGCCGGAGCCGGCCTTCACAAGGTCGTTTTCCGCAGTGGCTTGGATCTCGGCCATCGTGAGGTTCACGAATACCTTCGATTCCACATAGCCGATTCGCGCGACCTTGGACGGTGAAATCAGGATCTCCTTGCCCGCATACCAGTGGCCGGCTTCAACGACCAAGTCGTGAATGGCCCAGCTCCTGTCGTCCACCAGGAAACCGCTCAGGCGGCCGATGGTCCCGTCTGAGGCCTCGATGGCATAGCCGGTCACCGTCCTCGCGCTCTGCAGATGGCGGTCGGCAACGGGTTCGAGCGCCTTTCGGGCCGCAATGTCCCTGGGAAGCGGGGATGGGGAACCGTACGGAAAGGCGCTCAGGCCCCACATCTGCCCCCCCTCCCAATAGGCGGGCCATCCGTAGGATCGGTAGTAGCCCTCCTCGAACTGCCGTGAGACAGGCTCGTGGGTATCAATGGAGGGGCTGTCCTCGATCTGCTTTTTCCGAAGCTTGATGCGCAGCGTCTTCTCGTAGAGATCCCACTTGGCAAAGGCATGAGGTGTGATGAGGACGAGCCGGCCGGTCAGCCATGACCCCGTGTCCGCGACTAGGTAGCGGATCGCCCAGGCCTTGTCGTCAAAATAGAAGTCCTTCGCGTGGCCAATGTCTCCATCCAGCGCCGCTAGCTTGCTGCCGTAAAGTTCCTTGATGTCTTGTAGCATAAGTTGTCCTCGTTTGATTCCTTTGCGCCAAGTGAACGCGAGGGGATCGCCCCCCAGTTCTCCGGGCCAACCGAGGATATCGTGAAATGCCACAGCCCGAAATGGGGTGATACCCTCTATCAGGGCCGGCAGGGCGTCTCGCCATGCTCGCGCTGCGCATCGATCGGCTGGGAAAAACACCCCATATAAAATTTCCCAGTTTGGGGCCATAGTGATGCTAAATTGAAACCAGCGCCCGCATCTCCCGCCGGCCTCGTCGCCGCCAGTTGAAGCCCCGCCCGGCGGCCAGAGTCGCCGGCCGCGAACCGGGCATCATGAGGCTGCGGTGTCCGGCCATGGCATCTCCGGCCGGAATGAGGACGCCGGTTGCCGAACACCATGGATTCCAACGGATAGAGCAACGCCAGGAACCCATTCTCAACTGCGAGCACTAATGAAGAACCTGTCGTCGCGCTGGCAAAACCTGGGGATTGGAATGGGGCGTCCGCCTGGGAGGGCGGGCGAACCTCCGCTGCGCGCCGAATTGTTCGGCGTCGAGCAGCTTGCGCGCCATGCCGGCTTCCTGGCGCGGAACCACAGCATCGCGACCCAGGACCGATCCAGCAGGCTCCTGGCCCAGTTGGACGAGAACGAGGAGAGCCTCCGGGCCTTCAACAGGTCGACCGCGGCGGTCAACCCGACCCGGAGCATCACTCCCGCGTCCGAGTGGCTCCTCGACAACTTCTACCTGATTGAGGAGCAGATTCAAATGGCGAGGAGGCACCTGCCCCGGGGATACAGCAGGGAGCTCCCGCGCCTCCTGAACGGCCCTTCCTCCGGGCTTCCTCGGGTCTATGACATCGTGCTCGAGCTCATCGCCCACGTGGACGCACAGCTTGACGGGGGGCAGCTGAGCGCATTCGTGGCCGCATATCAGGTGGTGCAGCCCCTGAAACTCGGCGAGCTGTGGGCCATCCCCATCATGCTGCGCCTGGGACTGATCGAGAATCTCCGGCGCGTCACCACCCGGCTGGCCCTCGCCCGGGAGGACCGCAACCTCGCAGACACATGGGTGGACAGCCTGCAGGAGACGGCGGAGAAGAACCCGTCCCTTCTCGTGATTGTCGTGGCGGACATGGCAAGGGCCGCGCCTCCCCTCACAAGCTCCTTCGTGGCTGAATTCTGCCTGCGCCTGTCGCGGCAGAGCCCGGAGCTGCATATCGCGCGCAGCTGGCTCGAGCAACGCCTCGTCGAGCACGGTCTCTCCATCGAGCAGCTCGTACACCTGGAGAGCCAGAACCAGGCGGCCGACCAGGTCTCCGTCAGCCACAGCATTGCCAGCCTTCGCTCACTCAGCGCGATGGACTGGAAGGAGTTCGTGGAGGGCCTCAGCGTGGTCGAGAAAATCCTCCGCTCCGATCCGACCGGCTCCTACGGCCTGATGGATTTCGCGACCCGCGACCGCTATCGCCACGCCGTCGAGCTCTTTGCCCGGCGCAGCGGGCTCACCGAGTCCGACATCGCCCTGCGCGCCAACAAGCTCGCGGCGGGAAGCGCCCGGGATAAGGGGCCCGGGGACCGCACGGCCCACGTGGGCTTCTACCTGATAGACAAGGGCCGGTCCCTGCTGGGCCGATCGGTCAACGTGAAGTGGCCCTGGCGATCGATCGTCGAGAGGGGAATCCTCCGGTTCCCGCTGGCGTTCTACGCGGGTAGCATCGGCACATTGACCGTGGTGACCACCCTCGGCGTTGTCGCGCGGGCGCGGACACTGGGTATTCACGGGTGGAAACTCGCCTTCCTCATCCCCGTCGCCCTCATCTGCGCAAGCCAGCTGGCGGTGACCCTGGCAAACTGGCTCTCGACCCTGCTGGTCAAGCCCCGCCTGCTTCCGCGATTGGACTGCTCGGCCGGCATTCCTCCCGGCTGCCGCACGATGGTCGTCGTTCCGACGATGCTCACGGGCCTGGAGGAAGTGGACCGACTCATAGAGAAATTGGAGATCCACCACCTCGCGAACCCCGACCGTTGCCTCCATTTCGCGTTGCTCACGGATTTTCGCGACGCGCCCGAGGAGGTTCTGCCGGGCGACCACGAGATGGTCCAGAGGGCGAGGTCCGGGATCGAGACGCTGAACCGACGATATCCATCCGGCGCCCAAAGCCGCTTTTTCCTCCTGCATCGCCCTCGGCGGTGGAACGAGGGCGAGGCCTCCTGGATCGGCTACGAGCGCAAGCGCGGAAAGCTGATGGAGTTCAACGCCCTTCTTCGCGGCGGCTACCGGGAGCGCTTCTCGGAGATCGTCGGGGACACGGCCATCTTCCCCTCGATCAAATATGTCATCACGCTCGACACCGACACCCAGCTTCCGCGCGACTCCGCGCGCCAGCTCGTCGGCACGATGGCCCACCCGCTGACTCGGCCGGTCTTCGACGCCGCGAGCGGAATTGTCGTCGAGGGCTACGGCATCCTGCAGCCGCGCGTGGGCGTGAGCCTGCCGAGCTCGAGGCGATCCTGGTTCGTCCGCCTCTTTGCCGGCGAGACGGGCATAGACCCCTATACCAGGGCGGTGTCGGACGTTTACCAGGACGTGTTCCAGGAGGGATCGTTCATCGGGAAGGGAATCTACGACGTGGATGCCTTCCAGCGCGCAATGAACGGGCGCGTTCCGGAAAACGCGGTTCTCAGCCATGACCTGCTGGAGGCGTGCCATGCGCGCTCCGCCCTCGTGAGCGACGTGGAGTTCTATGAGGAATATCCGTCCCGCTACAGCGTGGACATCGACCGGCGTCACCGCTGGATTCGCGGGGACTGGCAGATCACGCAATGGCTTCTGCCACGGGTTCCCGGTTCCGACGTCCGGCGCATGGCGAACCCGCTCTCCGCCCTGTCCCAGTGGAAGATCTTCGACAACCTCAGGAGAAGCCTCGTCCCGATCGCCCTCACGCTCCTGCTGCTGGGCGTCTGGATCGTGTTCCCCGCGATCAGTCGCCTGGGCCTGACGCTGGCCCTTGCCGTCGTCACGCTTCCGGGATTGCTCTCCGTGCTGGTAGATGCGTCGCGCAAGCCCGTTGATTTTCCGTGGGCCATGCATCTGAGGGGGGTGGCCACGTCCGGGGGCCGGCATTTTTTCCAGATGCTGCTCGCGCTGACGTTCCTTCCCTACGACGCCTTCATCAGCCTGGACGCAGTCGGGCGGACCCTGCTGCGGCTGCTGGTCACGCACAAGCGCCTCCTTGAATGGCGGACATCAAGCGATTCCGAACGGACGACGCGCTCGAGTCTCGGGGACCTTTATCGTGACATGTGGGTCGCCCCCGCCATCGCCCTGGTCACGGGGTTCCTGATGTTCTCGCGGAATTCAGCCCCGTTGCAGCCCGCGCTGGCAATACTCGGACTCTGGATGGCGGCACCGTGGATCGCCTGGAGGATCAGCCAGCCCATCGAGCCGGAGGTCCCGGAATTATCGTCCCGACAACTGGCGTTTCTCAGGTGCACGGCCCGGAAGACGTGGAATTTCTTCGAGACCTTTGTCACGGCGGGCGAGAACTGGCTGCCTCCGGACAACTTCCAGGAGATTCCGGTTCCCACCACCGCGTCGCGGACATCCCCGACGAACATGGGCCTCGCGCTGCTCGCAAACCTGGCGGCGCGGGATCTGGGATATCTCTCGGCGGGAGGATTCGTGAGGCGCACAAGCGACACGCTCGCGACGATGCAGCGGCTTGAGCGGCACCGCGGCCACTTCTACAATTGGTATGAAACGCGCACGCTGCAGCCTCTGCCCCCGCTTTATGTATCGAGCGTGGACAGCGGCAACCTGGCGGGCCATCTGCTGACGCTTGGCTCGGGGCTGAGGGAGCAGGCGGAGGAGAGGATCCCATCGTCAAACGCCCTGGCGGGACTGCGCGACACCGTCATGGTTGTCCGAAGCATGGCCCGCGACAACCTGCCGCTGCGGGAGCTGGAAAAGCAATTGGAGGATGAGCCCTCAAGTCCCCGCGCGGCGTTCCTGCTGCTCCAACGGGCCTCGGTCATGGCCGCAGAGATGGCGCCCTCGCTGGCGGATCAGGGGGAGGAACTCAGGCGATGGATTCAGACCCTGATGCGAAATTGCCGGGAGCAAATGGAGGACCTGCTCTTTCTGGCGCCCTGGATGGCCCTTCCGGACCCGGGGCCCCTTGGGAATCGCCCGGCCGCTCCATCCCTCCCGGCCACGGGAGGCCAGGAATTGCCGATTCCGATGGGGGCGCAGCTGCAGGAGACGTTTTCCCGCCTCGACCGTGCGATGACGCTGCGGGAGATCGCGACGCTGGAGGAGGCGCTCGGTCCCGTGATCGCGACGGCCATGGAGGGCCTCCATGCGGCTCCCGATTCGGCGGGCACCGCGGACGAGGGATACCTCGCGGATCTTTCGCGCTGCCTGCGTGAGGCAAGCGACCACGCTCGCCAACGCCTGCTGACACTGGAGGACCTGGGAAGGCAGACCGACGAACTGGCCGCGATGGACTTCACGTTTCTCTTCGACTCGTCGAGGGACCTGTTCTCCACGGGATTCAACGTGACCGAACGCCGGAGTGACGCGACCTTCTATGACCTGCTGGCATCCGAAGCCCGCCTGTGCAGCTATGTCGCCGTCGCCCTTGGCCAAGTTCACCAGGATCACTGGTTCTCGATGGGCCGCCTGCTCGTGGGTTCCCGGGGCAATCCGACGCTGGTTTCCTGGAGCGGCTCGATGTTCGAATATCTGATGCCTCTCTTGGTCATGCCCAACTATGAGAACACCCTGATCGACCGCACCTGCAGGTCGGCCGTGGAGCAACAGATCGAGTACGGGGAGTCCCTCAACGTGCCGTGGGGGATCTCCGAGTCGGGCTACAACCGGACCGACGTCCACATGAACTACCAGTACCGAGCCTTCGGGGTGCCGGGTCTCGGGCTGAAGCGGGGCCTGGCCGACGACTTGGTGATCGCCCCGTACGCCACCGTGCTGGCGCTCATGGTCTCGCCAGTGGAGGCGTGTGAGAACCTGCAGCAGCTTGCGGAGCAGGGACGCGAGGGAGCCTACGGTTTCTACGAGGCCATAGACTTCACGCCCAGGCGCCTGCCGCCCGGCGAGATGAGCGTCACTATCCGCTCCTTCATGGCCCATCATCAGGGAATGAGCCTGCTTGCCCTGACGAACCTGCTGCGGGACAATTCCATGCAGCGCCGCTTCATGGCCTGTCCGCTGCTGAAGGCCGCGGACCTTCTGCTGCAGGAGCGCATGCCCAAGACGGCCGCGAATGTGTTTGCCGGCGACCTGGCCCTCGAGGTCTCGCGGACGCTCACCAGCGAGAGCGAGGGCATGATGCGCGTCCTCACGAACCCCTCGACGGCGGCGCCCGAGATCCATCTCCTGTCCAATGGCCGCTATCACGTCACGGTCACGAGCGCCGGCGGCGGCTACAGCCGGTGGCGCGACCTGGCTGTCACGCGGTGGCGCGAGGACGCCACGCGGGATTGCTGGGGAACATTCATATACCTGCGTGACATGGCGACCGGGGAGTTCTGGTCCACAGCGTTTCAACCCACCACGCATGCGCTCAAGGACTATGAGGCCATCTTCACCCAGGCGCGGGCCGAGTTCCGCCAGACCCATGCCGGCCTCGAAACCCACATGGAGATCAGCGTGTCTCCCGAGGACGACGTGGAGCTGAGGCGGATCACGATCACCAACCGATCGTCCGTCAGGCGCACCATTGAGATAACGAGCTACGCGGAAGTCGTGCTGGCGAAGCCCGGAGCGGACGCGGCCCATCCCGCGTTCAGCAATCTTTTTGTGCAGACCGAGTTTGTGCCGAAATCCTCGGCCATCCTCTGCACCCGCCGCGAAAGCTCCCCCGAGGAGAGGCCGCCGTGGATGCTGCACCTGATGGCGGACACGAGTGGCGATCCGGCGGGGGTCTCCTGCGAGACCGATCGCTCCCGATTTGTCGGGCGAAACGGTTCGCTGGCCAACCCCGCGGCGATGCAGAGCAGGTCGCCGTTGTCCGGCACGGTCGGCTCCGTGCTTGATCCCGTCGCATCGCTGCGGCGAACGGTCACGTTGCCGCCGCATGA
>Ga0302326_10003724_pt1 | contig 35794 bp, 31 predicted proteins | sample Palsa_T0_3_FD_202264 | JGI IMG/M metagenome (GOLD analysis project Ga0302326, IMG submission 202264) | Peat permafrost microbial communities from Stordalen Mire near Abisko, Sweden - Palsa_T0_3 | ecosystem: Environmental > Terrestrial > Soil > Palsa > Peat permafrost | place: Sweden: Abisko... | reverse complement strand
GCCTGACCCGATGCCCTCTCGGCACCTTCCGATCCTCACGCGACCGACTGACGACACCACGCCGGTCGCGTTCGACGGGACGACGGGCGAGGACGGCGAACGAGTCCTGAGTGGAATTTACGTCGGACATATTGAACACGCCGCCGCCCGGATCGGGGAGCTTTTCTCCGCTCTGGCCGAGCCTGACGGCCTTCCCGCGGTGTTCCACTGCCACGCCGGCAAAGACCGCACCGGGCTGGTTGCCGCACTGCTGCTCGAGGCGCTCGGCGTCGAGCGCGAGGCCATACTTGACGACTACGAGCTCACAGCGCGCTATCGGTTACGGGCACAGCAGGACCAGACCTTCGAGCGCCTGATCAAGCTGGGTCTGGCCCCGGAGGCTGCCGCCGGGGTGCTGACCGCACCACGTTGGGCCATGGCCACCGCCCTCGAGTATCTCGACCGCCAGTACGGGACGATCGAGCGCTACCTCACCGGCCCGGCGGCGATGAGCCTTCCCGATCTCACGCGGCTTTCGGATCAGCTTCTCGTGTTGTGACCCGCGCCCCAGGCCACTGCGCCGGTGTCGGCGCCGTGCACAGGTGCTCCTCCGGCGGGGAAAGAGGATCGCCGGCGAGCGCCGACATGCAGCTGGGCCCCTGAGGGTCAGATTCGCTTGCCCGCGTCAGGCCAGTATCTGGCCCGGATGACACCCTTGCGAAGTTTTCCATTGGGGTCACGCTCCAGGGACTCGACGAAATCCACCCCTCTCGGGCACTTGAAACGGGCGACTTGCGACTGACAGAGCTCGATCAGTTCGGCCTCGAGGTCGGACGTGGTACCGGCCAGATCGTACGGCTCGACGACGGCGCGAACCTCCTCACCCCATTCGTCGTTGGGCACTCCAATCACTGCGACGTCCCTTACCGCTGGATGTTGCAGCAAAATTGCCTCCACCTCCGCAGGGTAGATGTTGACACCCCCGGAGATGATCGTGTCGGCCTTGCGGTCGCAGAGGAACAGGTAGCCGTCCTCGTCGAGATAGCCGATGTCGCCCACGGTGAACATGTTGTCGTGGCGGGCGGACAGCGTCTTGGCCGAGTCGTGGTGGTACTCGAACTCCCAGAGCGTGGGGGTCATGTAGACGAGTCCTTGCTCGCCAGAGGGGAGCTCGTTGCCGTCGTCGTCGAGGATCATTATTTCGACACCGGGGTTGGGCCGGCCGACCGTTCCCGGCTTGCGGAGCCACTCCTCGGACGTCGCCGTCGTCCCAGCTCCTTCCGTCGACGAGTAGCTCTCGGTGATGATCGGCCCCCACCACTCGATCATGCGCCGCTTCACGTCGACCGGGCAGGGAGCACCAGCGTGGCTGACGAGACGCAGTGACGACACGTCGGCCTTCCGACGTACCTCTTCGGGCAGAGCCAGGAGTCGATGGAACATCGTGGGTACGACGTTGGCGTACGTCACCCTGTGCTGCTGAACGAGGTCAAGGAAGCCCTCGGGCGTCCACTTGTCCATCACCACAAGCGAGCCGCCGCTGTCCAGGGAGCTGACGGCACTGGCGATCGGCATGCCGTGGTAAAAGGGCCCCGAGGCCAGGCAGACCAGATCGGTGTTCAGCGTGTCCAGAGAGTCGTCACTCTGCGCGACCCTGCCGATCGGACCGATGCCGCTGGTGAGGGTCAGCTCATCTGAGGCGACGGCGCGGAATGACTTACGTACACCTTTGGGTCGCCCGGTCGTCCCGGACGTATAGAACATGATTTGCCCCGCCGATCGGTCGGATGGAGCTTCACTCGACTGCCCTTGGACGAACTCCGAGAGTGACCGGAATCCATCGGAGCCGTCGGCCACCAAGACCGCGGATTGGTCGATGTTCGCCTCACCTGCGGCACGGCCGACGACCTCGGCGAAGCGGTGTTCGGTGAAGACCGCCTTGGCGTTCGAGTCGGCGAGGATGTAGCTCAGCTCGCCCGGAGTGAGGTGCCAGTTCACCGCCACGAAGTAAAGGCCTGACTGGATCGCCGCGCCATAGCACTCGATGACTTCCCGGCGGTTGGACATCACCACGGCGATGGTCTCTCCGGGGCGTACTCCGAGGGCCCGCAGCCCGTGGGCCGTCCGGTTCATCATGGCCAAGAGCTCTCCCGCTGCGACACGGGCGCCCGACGGTTCGATCAAGACTTCACGATCCGGGAACGACTGGGCCGAGGCGAAGAACCCACCGGCCCTCACGATGCTTCACCGCGCATGCCGTCCAGCCAGGAATGTCGATCTGCCACGACGCCGAATCTAACCGCCCCGTTTCAACCATGTTGTCGTACATATCCTGTGCGGCGTCTAACGTGAGAGACGGCCGCCATGGAGCCTCCTCCAGCAAGGGATTGACTTGGATACTCACGCGACGACAGATGAGCTGGTCCAGCAGCAACTGAACCCCGAGCGGCTGGCCTCCTGGCTGGACCGCCAGGGTCTTCCCGGGCAGGGTTCACCTCTTGCCATTGAGGTGATCAGCGGCGGCAACCAGAACATCGTCGCGGGTCTGAAGCGGGCTGATCTCGATGTGGTGCTGCGCCGTCCACCGCGCGTTATCCCTGCGGGGCGTGAAGCGGCCATGGGCCGCGAGTTCAGGGTGCTTACGGCGCTCGAGGGGACCGATGTGCCGCACGCGCGACCCGTGGCGTTCTGCACCGACGAGTCCGTGCTGGGCACGACGTTCTATTTGATGGAGCGTATCGACGGTTGGTCACCGGCAGCTTCCTACCGTTGGCCGGGAGTGTTCGGGTCCGACGAGAGGGCTCGACGCGGACTGGCGATCGAGCTGATCAGCGGCCTGGCCAAGGTCGCATGCGTGGACTGGCGCGCGCAGGGACTCGAGGGTTTTGGCAAGCCAGAGGGATTCCACGATCGACAGGTGGATCGTTGGCTGGCGCATTGGGCCCAGTTCCGATTCAGGGACATACCCGGGCTCGATCAAGCCGCAGCGTGGTTGCGAACGCACAGGCCGGCGGAGTGGACGCCCGGGATAATGCACGGCGACTTCGCGTTCTTGAACGTCATGTTCCGGCATGGCGACCAACCCCGGCTTGCGGCCATTGTCGATTGGGAGATGGCCACCATCGGTGATCCGTTCCTCGATGTGGCCTGGCTACTGGGCCATTGGCCAGCCACCGACGACGACGAATTGCTCACCGAGTATGTCGACTACTCGGGCATGCCGCTCAGAGACGAGATGCTGGCCGTCTATGAGGAGCAGTGTGGACGGCCACTTCGGAACTTTGTCTACTATCAGATCCTGGCCAGCTTCAAGAGCGCGATCATCTTGGAAGGTGGGTACGCCCGCTTTCTGAAAGGGGAGACGGACAATCCGAAGCTGGAGAAGTACAACGATTCGATCCTGATGGCGGCACAGACGGCCGCGGAGCTCGTCCGAAGCGCTGACTGAGCTGGCCACAGAGATTCTGGAGAGCGATGGTCTGCCGAGGAAGGTGGTTCGTGGATGCCGGTTATGCGCAGCGATGACACGGGCGGGCGCTCGTGAAGGCGACGGATCTCTCGCCTGGGCAGCTCTTCGACCTGACGGCCAAGGTGGCGGTGGTCACCGGGGGAGCTCGGGGTCTGGGCCGGGCGCTTTCGGAGGGGTTGGCGCAGGCCGGCGCCGACGTGGTGGTGGCGTCCCGCAAACTCGAGAACTGTCGTGTCGCGGCAGACGAGATCGAACGTTCGACGGGACGGCGAGCGCTGCCGTTGGCCTGCCACGTCGGGAAGTGGGATGACTGTCGAGGGCTGATCGACAGTGTGATGGAGCACTTCGGGAGGATCGACGTGTTCGTGAACAACGCCGGGATGTCGCCGATGTACACCTCGCTGGTGGATCTGTCCGAGGAGCTCTACGACAAGACGTTCGCAGTGAACCTGAAGGGACCGTTCCGTCTGTCGTGCTTGGCTGCCGACCAAATGGCCGCGGCCGGCGGGGGATCCATCATCAACATCAGCAGCATCGGATCTCAAGGAGGCGGAGGAGGAGGTGGAGGTGCGGCGAGAGGAGCCGGTGTGGCCCTCCCGTATGCATGTGCCAAGGCCGGATTGAATGTCCTCACGGTCGGCCTGTCACAGGCCTACGCCCCGGAGGTCCGAGTCAACGCCGTGCTGGCCGGGTCCTTCTGGACTGATGCCTCGAAACATTGGCCCGAAGGGATGGTCGACCGCAACCGCATTCCGCTCGGAAGGGTCGCTGATCCGACAGAGATGGTCGGAACGGTCACCTACCTGGCCAGCGACGCGTCGAGCTACACGACGGGCGCACTGTTACGGGTCGACGGTGGGGTGGCGGCGCGCGCCTGACGCTTCCGTGGACCCTCGACCGGTCCTTTTTCTCGTTGATTGACCGGTTTCGACCAATACCATACGCTGTCCGCAGGCTCTCATGTCTGCGTATTTCGATACCCACGAAGTCCTCAATCAGGCATCCCCGCTTGAGGCCTATGACGTCTTTGGTGCCGACCGGGCACTCACCGACGCGGTCGACCGCGAGGGAGCGCCGTGGGCCAGAGCAGAGCTGCAGGCCCTGGGCGAGCTGGCCGGTTCGGCTCGGTATCAGGAACTCGGACGCGTGGCCAACGAGTGCGGTCCGACGTTGCGCACCCACGACCGCTACGGGCACCGGATCGACGTCGTCGACTACCATCCGGCGTACCACGACCTGATGCGTACGGCGATCGCCCACGGCCTGCATGCGGGACCGTGGTCCGATGCCCGTAGGGGGGCTCACGTGGCCCGCGCGGCCAAGGTGATCGTCTGGTACCAGGTCGATGCGGGCCACATCTGTCCGATCTCCATGACCTACGCGGTTGTGCCCGCCCTTCGCCATGAACCAGAGGTGGCCGCCGTCTGGGAGCCGTTGATCCGCTCGACGACCTACGATCCCGCCAACCGGCCCATCTCGGAGAAGGCCGGGGTGACCTGCGGCATGGCGCTCACGGAGAAGCAGGGCGGCTCGGACGTCCGGGCCAACACCACTCGGGCGCAGCCGTCGGGCGATGGCGCAGAGCAGAGCTACATCTTGACCGGGCACAAATGGTTCTGTTCGGCCCCCATGTCCGACGGGTTCTTGGTGCTCGCCCAGACGACCAACGGGATCAGCTGTTTTCTCACCCCACGGTGGCGCCCTGACGGCTCCCGCAATCCGATACGCATCCAACGGCTCAAAGACAAACTGGGTGATCGATCCAATGCCTCCAGCGAGATCGAGCTGCTCGGCGCGTGGGCCCAGCTGATCGGCGAGGAGGGCCGGGGCATCCGCACCATCATTGAGATGGTGAACCACACCCGGCTCGACTGCGTCCTCGGTTCGGCGGCACTGATGCGCCAGGGGGTGAGCCAGGCCATTTGGCACGCCATGCACAGGAGGGCCTTCGGGCGGGTGCTGGCGGAACAGCCCCTGATGACGAATGTGCTGGCCGATCTCGCGATCGAGTCAGAGGCCGCCACGGCGTCGGCGCTCCGGCTCGCTCGCGCCTATGACGCTCCGGCCACCGACCTGTCGGAGAGCCTGCTCCGACGGCTCCTCACGCCGATCGTCAAGTACTGGACGTGCAAGCGGGCGCCCCAACACGCCGCCGAGGTGCTCGAGTGCCTCGGCGGTAACGGGTATGTCGAGGAGTCGGGGATTCCCCGCCTCTTTCGTCAGAGCCCGGTCAACGGCGTCTGGGAGGGCTCGGGGAACGTGATCTGCCTCGACGTGCTCCGGGCCATGACCCGGGAGCCCGACGCCATCGCGGCCTATTGGTCTGAGGTCGCACTGGCCGGCACCGGCAATTCCCTACTGGACCGGGCGATCGACGACCTCCATGGCGACCTCTCGGAACCACAAACGCTCGAATGGCGGGCACGTTCGGTCGTCGGACGGATGGCGCGGGTCTTCCAGGCCTCACTACTTGTCCGGTTCGCACCCGATGCCGTCGCCGATGCGTTCTGTGCCGCCCGTCTCGGCGATCCTGCAGATGTGTTCGGCACTCTTCCCGCGGGAACGGACGCCGTCGCCATCGTGGCCCGGCACGCCCCGGCGTGACGGACTCCGCAACGGCGGCGTAGAACGCTCCAGAGCGGAATCGACAACGGAGTCCCGCGGTCGGCCCGTAGCATGTCCAAGATGTCGTATCGTCGGCGGGACTTCGATGTCGGGTCATGGAGACGGCGGGATGCGTCCGGTGGGGGATCGACATGACCGAGGCGGCGATCCCGACTCTCGTCCTCATCGCCGCCGCCGCGGTGCTGGCGCCGATCATCTCCGAACAGACCAGGGGTCTTCGGGTCCCCTCCGTGGTGATCGAGCTCGGACTGGGCATCCTCATCGGGCCCTACGTGCTCAAGCTGGCGCACCCCAACGATGTGGTGAGCGCACTTTCGGACATGGGGTTGACCTTCCTCATGTTCCTGGCCGGATTCGAGCTCGACCTGAACCGGATAAAGGGGTCACCCCTTCGACTGGCGGCGCTGGGCTGGCTCATGTCCCTCGCCTTGGCACTCGGTATGGCCTTCGCCCTGGTGTCGACCGGGCTGGCTCTCGATACCCTCATCATCGGCTTGTCCCTCACGACGACGGCACTCGGGACTCTGCTCCCCGTCCTCAGCGACGCGGGGGTGCTCACGACGTCGTTCGGTCCCTACATTCTCGGTATCGGTTCAGTCGGTGAGTTCGGACCCATCGTGGTCGTTGCGATTCTCCTCACGCACAAGGATCCCGTCGCAAGCAGCGTTCTGCTGGTCTCCTTTGTGGCGATCGCCGCGGCCACGGCACTGCTTGCCACACGCGCCCATCCCCCGAGGGTCGTCGCTCTGCTCCGGCGGCATCTCGACTCCAGCGCGCAGTTGCCGGTTCGTGTGGCGGTCCTCTTGGTGTTCGTCCTCGTCTACCTGGCGTTCGAACTCGGGCTGGACGTGCTGCTAGGAGCCTTCGCCGCCGGCATCGTGGTCCGGCTGTTGACCGTCGGGCCGGACAGCAAGGCGATCGAGAGCAAATTGTCCGCCATAGGGTTCGGCTTTTTCATCCCCATCTTCTTCATCGTGAGTGGTATTCACTTCGACGTGCACGTCTTCATCTCGCGACCGAGTGCCCTGCTGCGCCTCCCGCTCTTCCTCGCCCTCATGTTGGTGGTCCGGGGTGCTCCCGCCCTTCTCCTGTATCGCCGGGAGCTGCGCGACGTCGAGCGTGTGCCCCTGGCCCTCTTCTCGGCCACGGGCCTGCCGCTCATAGTGGTCATCACCACCATCGGCACCTCCGAGGGCCGTATCCTCCCGGAGAACGCTGCCGCCCTCGTGGGCGCCGGCATGCTGTCGGTGCTGCTCTTCCCGACAATTGGACTACGGAGGTTGCGCGCCGCGACAGGTCCTCGCTCACGAGCCGATGTGAGTGAGTCGGAGACCGAGGTCGAACCACAACCTCCGCACGATGACGCCGGAACAAGCACCGGCACCGACGCCTGAGGCGACGACCCAGCAGAGGTTTGCCCGGGCCCGTCCGGGATCACAGGCGGTCAGCGAGCCATCTCACCCGCATCGACGAGGAGGGTGCTACCGGTCATGAACAGGGAAAGGTCGCTGGCGCAGAAGAGGACCACTCGGGCCACATCGTCGGGGCGGCCGGCGCGCCCCAGCAGGCCGGCGTGGGCCCGTTCGAGATCCACCTGGCCCCCTCGCGGCGAGGCCTCTATGCCGGGGGTGATCATCACGCTCGGCGCGATGGCGAGCACCCGGATCCCATCTTCGGCGAACTCCAGTGCGAGCTGCTGCGTGAGACCGATGATTCCGTGCTTCGAGGCGACGTAGTGGCTGATGCGGGGCCCCCTCCCGCGGATGCCGGCCACCGATGAGAGGTTGACGATGACGCCCCCTCGGGCGCCCTGCACCATGCGTCGCGCCGCCTCCCGGCAACCGAAGAAGGTGCCGTTGAGATTGATGCGGACCACACGGTTCCACTCGTCATCGGACATCTCGAGCGTAGGCGTCGACGGATAGATACCGGCGTTGTTCACCCAGATGTCGATTCCGCCCAGCTGGTTGACGGCGGTGTCGGCCAGCGCGGCGATCGACGCAGAATCGGCGACATCGAGCGGCATGGCCAGCGCCGTGACGCCGAAGGTGGCGGCGAGGTCGTCGGCCGCACTCCTTGCGCCCGCCTCAATGAGGTCACCGATCACCAGTGACGCACCCGCTTCAGCCAATCGACGCGCGATCGCACGGCCGAGGCCCTGCGCGCCACCGGTGACGACCGCCGTCCTGCCCTGCAACGAGACCAGTTCCCCCAGAGATCGATCGGATACGTCGGGTATCGGCATCGCCGCTCGAATCTAGCCCGGAGGTGACCTCGCCGCCCCGGAACCCAAGGGTGGACCGGCGCCGCACGGAGCGTGGGGCCTGGCCTACGATGACCCTTTCCGACAACGGGAGGAGATATGAAGTCACGAGCGGCACTGCTGTTCGAATCACCTGGTCGATGGGAGGTGTGCGACGTCGACGTAGACCCTCCCAAGGACCACGAGGTGCTGGTCCGAATGACGGCTTCCGGACTGTGCCACAGCGACGTCCACTACAACCTGGGTGACCAACCGTCGCATGTGCCGATGTGCGGAGGTCATGAGGGTGCCGGGATCATTGAGGAGGTCGGTAGGGACGTGACCGGCTTACGACCTGGCGATCACGTGGTCGCTTCCTTCGTTCCCAGCTGCGGGCGATGCCGGTACTGCGCCACAGGTCGCCAGAATCTCTGCGACCTGGGTGCCTACGTCCTGCGCGGCCCGCAGCTTGATGGAACGTATCGCATGCACTACGAGGGGCAGGACATCTGCCAGTTCTTGCTCGTCTCCACGTTTTCGGCGTGGAGTACCGTCCACGAGCGCTCGGTCGTCAAGGTTCCCGATGACGTCCCTCTCGAGTCGATCTGCCTGTTGGGCTGCGCCGTCGGCACCGGATTCGGCTCGGCGATCAACGCCGCCGGCGTTCGGCCCGGCGACACCGTGATCGTGATGGGAGTCGGCGGGGTCGGCATCAACGCGGTACAGGGAGCGGCACTGGGGGGTGCAGCAGCCGTGATCGCAGTCGATCCCGTGCAGTTCAAGCTGGACATGGCCGCCAAGCTGGGCGCGACCGTGACGTTCCCCCATATCGACGAGGCCGCGGACTACGCCCGGTCGATCACCAACGGCCAGGGCGCCGACAGCGTGATCGTCACCGTAGACGTGACGACCGGCCAGCATGTCGCCCAGGCGTTCGAGGCCATCGGCAAGGGTGGCACGGTCGTGGTCACGGGAATGGCCAGTATCAAGGACCCTCCGGGCATCCCCGTCAGCCTGCTGGCGCTCGCCGGCTCTCAGAAGCGCATTCAGGGATGCATCTATGGCATGTGCAGCCCGGCCATCGACGTCCTGCGGGGAGTGGATCTCTACCGCGCCGGACACCTGAAGCTCGACGAGCTGGTCACCGCCCGCTACGGGATCGACGACATCAACCTCGCCGTCGACGACCTACTCCAGGGGTGCAACATCCGCGGTGTCATCGTGCATGAGCACTGACTGACGGAGCGGAACCCTCAGAACGGACGTTCGATGCCCATCGGCTCACCCGCCGTAAAGGTCACGGGCATCTTCACCACACCGTAGAGCGCCGGATTGCCTTGATAGAACTGTGTACTGTCGCGCTCCACCACGTAGTCGGGTATACGGGTGAGGATCTCTCGCATCATGACGAGGAACAGCATTCGAGCGACATGCAGACCGATACAGCGGTGGGTGCCGACACCGAAGGCGAGATGAGCGTTGGGGCTCCGATCGAGGTCGACCGTCTCCGGGTTGTCGAAGACGGCCGGGTCGAAGTTGGCGCCGAGCCAGCTCATCATGACGAAGTCGCCGCGTTTGACCGGCTGGCCGGCGAGCTCGGTGTCTTTGGTGCAGGTGCGGGTGAGGGTCTCGTTGATGGAGGTCCATCGCAGGTACTCCTCGCAGGCCGGCCGCAGGAGGTCCAGGTCGTCCACGATCCGCTGGCGCAGTTGTGGGTGCTCAAAAAGGTGCACGAGAGCGAGCGAGGTCAGGGACGTCGTCGTGTCCAACCCGCCACCGATCAGGTTCCACAGGACCCCGATCATGTCGTCGGGCCCGAGCGGCTTGCCCTCCACCTCCAGCGCCACCAGACGGGACAGCAGGTCGTCTCCCGGGTCTTTTCGCCGCTCTTCGATGATGTCGAGGAGCTCGCCGATCATCTCCGGTGTCCGGGCGACGGCCGCCTGATACTCGGACATCTCCTGGCCGTAGGCGGCGACCGCGTGGAAATACGCCGCGTAATGTTCCCACCTGGTCGGTGGCAGACCGAGGAGCTTCATCGTCCACAGCCCGGGCACGGGGTTGGTGAAGTCCAGCACCATGTCCATTCGACCCTCACCGATCTTTTGGTCCAAGAACCACGTGGCCGCCCGCTCCACGAACGGAAGGTCTCTGGCAACGGCGGGTGGCAGCATGAAGGGGTTGATGGCCCGCCGGAGCGCCGCATGGCGGTCGCCTTCGGCCTCGCCGATGCCGATGGCAGGTAGCCCCTCGGGCCGGGGTACGCCCACGATGCCGACGTAGGTCAATCCGTCCGGCCCGTCGTCCTCGAAGCGGGTCGTGAAGGTCTCGCTGTCGCGCGCCACCGCCGCCACCTCGTCGTAGCCGGTGACAAACCAGAAGCCGCCGTAGCGCGTGTTCCACACCACGGGACACCGCTGGCGCAGCTCGGCGTTGTGGGCATGGCGATCGGCCAACCACGACAGCGATTTGTGGTCGAAGTCCACTTCGGCTCGAACGCTCTCCATGCCCACTCGCTCCTGTTGGTGATCGGGCGCTCCGATAGTTCAAAGCTGCCTCGGTACCTGCACGATAGTTTCCGGGTGCGAACTCGGCATCGGCGTTGGGTGGCCAACAGGTTGACAAGGCTAACACTGTAAGCCATACTAGCTAACAACGTTAGCCTCCGACGACCGAGGCCCGTCAGAGAGGAGTGAACCGATGGAGGATGAGGTGGCGCACTACGCCAAGCCCGGCCTGATGGTGAGGAAAATCATGAACCCCGTTGTCATGGTCATGATGCGCGCCGGGATCAGCGTGTGGGGGAGTCGGACCCTCGAGGTCCGGGGGCGTGCGAGCGGCGCACTGCGGCGCACGCCGGTGAACCTGCTCGAGGTGGATGGCCGCCAGTATCTGGTGTCTCCCCGGGGCGAGGGGCAGTGGGTGAAGAACGTACGCGCCGATGGCGGTCGCGTGGCTCTGCTTCTCGGCCGTCGTCGCGACGAGCGCGTTGCCCACGAGATACCGGACGGCGAGAAGTCACCGATCCTGCGCGCCTACCTTCGACGATGGAAGACGGAAGTGGGCATCTTCTTCGACGGCGTGACCGCCGAGTCGCACGAGGAGGACCTGCAGCGGATCGCCCCCGACCACCCGGTGTTCCTTCTCTCGACGTCACAGCACTGACGGCGCGCCCGAGGGTGCCCGACGCGGATCTCCTCCCCAACGAGTTGCAACGTCCCCTTGTAGCGCCGACCCGATCCGCGCGCGTGTCCGAATCGGCGGCTGCGGCTCGCCACGTGCTGGAAGGGGAGGGTGCGGCCGCGCTCACCATGCGCCGGTTGGCCGAGGAAATGGGAATCCAAGCGCCGTCTCTCTACAAGCACTTTTCCGGCAAGGCAGACCTCGAGCTTCTCCTGGTGGAGGACGCGATGTTCGAGATCGGCGAGGTGACACATCAGGCATTGCGCAGTAGGGGACCCGGAAGCCCGTTGCTGGAGCTGCTCTTCACCTACCGCACGTACGGCCTCGCCCATCCGAACCTTTATCGGCTGGCAACGGGTGGGCGTCTTCCCAGAGAGCGACTGCCGGATGGATTGGAGGCGTGGGCGGGCAACCCCTGGTTTGTCGCCACTGCCGATTCCTCTTTGGCCCAGGCGCTCTGGTCGTTTGCACACGGCATGGTGATCCTCGAGCTCGACGATCGCTACCCTCCGGGATCGGACCTGGGGAGCACGTGGCGGGTGGGCGCCGCCGCGTTCGATCACGCGGCCGGCCGCACGCGGGATGGCTGACGGTTGGGCGGGAAGGTTCCTCAGCCCACGTTGATTTTCGTGAAATCCCAGCTGACGATCTTGTCGGGCACGAGACGGACCCAGGCGTGGCGACCATCGGCCACGAACGTTCCCCCGGCGTACTTCTCCCCGAAGAGGCGCTCGGGTACCTCTACCGCCGGGTCAGGCTCGCTGCCTCGCGGCACCGTGCCGACCTGCTCGACTCGCCCCAGAAGCTCCACCCCACGTAGGTCGAGGAACTCCACGCCATCGTCCACGATCACGGCCACCCGCGGCTCGAACTGAAGGTCGGCCCAGCGTTGACTCTTGACAATGGTGTTGAGCCAGAGAGCGGTGCCGTCCCAGACGAACCAAAGGGCCGAGTTGTGCGGGCGGCCGTCGGCGCTCACCGTTGCCACACGGCACGTCCGCTGTGAGCGGAGGAACTCGTCGCGCTCCTCTGTCGACAGCGCAATCTTCCGACCTCGACGCTGCTCCTTCACTCTCTCCTCCTGTCCGCGTCACTCATCGAGAGAACGCTTGGCTGGGTGTGGGAAGGCGGAGTGCCCGGCGCGGCGTCCCCCGTTGGGGCACGGCCGACGTCGGGACCACGGAGGTGGAGTCCACGCTCCGCTTCCACACCATCTACCCGGCGATTCGCGCCGCAGCGTCCTCGGCCTGAGGAATTGCATGCTCCGTCACCAGGAACGCAAATCTCCCACCCACGTCCGGGCGGCGCAAATGACGGAACAGCCCGCCAGAAGAGGCGGCCGCTCACCGGGCGGTCCGCCCGGGATGCCGACTGACGCAGGCTCGACTTGACTCTTTTGTCGAAATTGCTAGTGTACAGCCGCTCCGTCTACGCGGGATGTTTTGAGAGTGTGCTCGGATTCGCAGAGGGGGGCTTTGAGCGTGAGACCGTGGTTTGATGTGAGCGACCGAGCCGGAGGGTGAGCGGATGCTGCCGTACGTACTAGCCGGTTTGGCGCTCGGTGCCATTTACGCCATCGCGGCGTCGAGCCTGGTCGTCACGTACGTTTCGGCAGGAGTCCTGAACTTCGCCTTCGGGTCGATGGCCTACTTCGTGGCCCGCTTTTACTACTGGCTCAACTCGCAACACAATTGGGGAACCGACACGGCCGGAGCCTTTTCCCTCTTGGTCGTGGCGCCGCTGCTGGGTGTCCTGCTCTACGCGCTCCTCTTCCGGCACATCCGGGGAAAGCCGACCTTGGTAAAGCTGGTCGCCACCATCGGTCTCTCGGTCGCACTGCCCCCCATCGCGGACATCACCTTCGGCACGCAGTCCATCACCTCCGCTCCCGGCCTGGCGTCGCTGTCGGACACCCCGTTCGATTTCCTGGGGACGCCGCTCACCACCAACCAGATCATCATCTACGGGTTCTTGGCCTTGGTGGTCGTCCTCGGCACCGTCGTTCTCCGGCTCACGGATGTGGGACTGCGGATTCGGGCCTTGGTCGACTCGGAGGCCATGGCGTCGCTTTCCGGTACCAACCCCGGTCGGGTGGCGGTCGGGGTGTGGGCGTTCACCGCCACGCTGGCCGGTCTCGCCGGCATCCTGGTGGCCCCGTCGCAAGGGCTGACGACGGCCGGCATGACGCAACTGATGGCGGCCGCCTTCGCGGCGGTGGTGGTGGCGCGCCTGCACTCCCTGACCGGGGCGGTCGCGGCAGCACTGGCAATGGGCGTGGTGACCGATGTCATTCAGAAGTACCTGCCGCCCAACAGCCCCTTCACGGCCGCGATCATCCCGAGCATCCCGTTCGTCTTCATCGTGGTGGCCCTGATCTACTACCTCCTGCGGGAGGGGTCGCTCGACGAGAATGTCGGTCTGGCCGGGCCCTTGGATCAGGCGGTCAAACCGGCCAACCAGAAGGTCGGTATGACGGCGACGGGGAATCAGAGGGGCCCCGGGGCGTTGCTCGGCCTCATACCGATTGCGATCGTGGCGGCGGTCCCTCTGATCTTCCATGGATCCGCCTACTGGCTCGGGTTGGTCGCTCTGGGGATGTGCTACGCGGTCCTCTTCCTGACCTTCACGCTCGTCACCGGTGAGGGGGGCATGCTATGGCTCTCGCAGGTCATCTTCGCCGGGATCGGCGCGCTGTCAGCTGCCCAGTTCGTACAGGACTGGCACGTGCCCGTCCTGCTGGCGATCGTCATGGGGGGCGTCATCGCCGCGGCGTTGGGTGCGGTCATCGGTCTGCTCACCCTACGACTCGGTGACCTGTATGTGGCCCTTGTGACATTGACCTTCGGCCTCTTGGTGGAGGGGTTGGTCTTCACCATGAACCGCTTCGCCGAGGGCGGGCTCGGTGTGACGATCAACCGGCCGCAGTTCGCCCAGGGCAATTTGGCGTTTTGCTATCTGACCTTTGCCGTGTTCCTGGTCTTCGGCATCCTCCTGCTCAACCTGCGTCGCTCGACGAGCGGTCTGGCGTTGCGAGCCGTGCGCGACAGCGAGCCCGCCTCTCGCACGTTGGGGCTCAGTGTGCTCCAGGTGAAGGTCATCGTCGGATCGTTGGGCGCCTTCGTCGCCGCAGTGGGCGGCGGCTTTCTCGCCCTCTATGCGGGGATAGCCCAGCCCCTGTCCTACGACACGTTTGCCGGTTTGATCTGGTTGGCCGTGGTGGTGACCTTGGGCGTCCGCTCAATCTCGGCCGCGGCGATTGCCGGGTTGGTGTTGCCGCTGTCCCAGGGAGTGGTGGCGACGTACCTCCCGACCCGCTGGGGCGAGGTGCCCGCCATTTTCTTCGGTCTGGGTGCGATAGCCGTCGCCCAGCATCCGGAGGGTGCAGTCCTCCAGAATGGTGCCCAGATCCGGGGGTTCATAGCCAGGAAAACTTCCGGCGCAGGTACCCCGGAGATTGCCCCCCACGCCGGAAGAGAAGGAGCCGGCGATCCGGTTGTCAGCTCGGCGGTCGGATCGGGCCTGCCCGATGTGGACGCCAAGGCGGCTCCATGACCCTGACCGGGCCTCCGGCCGATGTGAGTGTCAACGGAGCCGCGGGCACCGGCGAGTCCCCCGACAGCGGCCGTCTGGAGTGCCGCGGGGTGACCGTGCACTTCGGCGGCCTGGTCGCTCTACGCGACGTCGATCTTGCGGTGTCACCGGCGACGATCGTCGGGCTGGTCGGCCCCAACGGCGCCGGCAAGAGCACCCTCTTCGGGGTGCTGTCGGGGCTGCTCCGGCCAACGGCCGGAACGGTGCTGTTGGACGGCGAGGATCTCACGAGCTCCCGCCCGCAGATTCGGGCGGACCGCGGGTTGGCCCGCACCTTCCAGCATCCGGAGCTGTTCACCGATCTGACCGTGCGTGAGCACGTGTTGATCGGGTATCGGGTGCGGCACGCCAAACGGCGCATCTGGTCGGACCTCTTGACTATGGGCAGTCTTCGGCCTATCGATCCGGAGGAGAGAGCGCAGGTCGACGAGTTGGTCGAGCTGCTCGGACTGAGCTCTGTGGCGGATCGCCAGGCCCTCGGGTTGCCGCTGGGCTTTGCGCGACTGATCGAGTTGGGCCGCGCGCTGGCGACCTCGCCGCGGATACTCCTCCTGGACGAGCCCTCTTCCGGGTTGGACTCGACAGAGACGGAACTCTTCGAGAGCACCCTTCGCCGCGTGTCCGAGGAGCGTGGCATCTCCGTCTTGCTCGTCGAGCACGACGTGGAGCTGGTCATGCGCATGTGCAGCAAGATCTACGTCCTGGACTTCGGGGCCATGATCGCGAACGGGTCGCCCGAGGAGGTGCGTGCCAATCCCGACGTGCGGGCCGCCTACCTCGGTGAGGAGGTCTCGTCCGAGGGCGTGGAGCAGCCCGACGAGCTGATCCTGACCGACTCCTCGCCGGCCCGGCCGTCGGAGGAGAGCGCGGCCTCCTCGGAGCAGGTGTCCGGTGCACCCTCTCTGGTCGTCAGGGATCTCTCTGTGCGCTACGAGGACGCCATCGCCCTCACCGGACTGTCGTTCACAGTGGGTGCCGGCAAGGTGCTCGCCGTGCTGGGCGCCAACGGTGCCGGCAAGAGCAGCCTGGCTCGAGCGGTGTCGGGGTTGGTGCGCCCGTACGGAGGCAGCGTCGTCTTCGCCGGCGAGGAGATCGCCAACTGGCCGGCCCACCGGATCAGACGGGCCGGCCTGGTGCACCTACCCGAGGGCCGGGGCATCTTCCGCGGACTCACCGTGCTCGACAATCTCCGCATGGCCGCGGCGAACGTGCACGGCCGCCACGGGCGGCGGGAGGCGGTGGAGCTGGCTCTGACGATCTTCCCCGCTCTGGCTACGCGCCGTCGCCAGGTAGCCAGCTCTCTCTCGGGCGGTGAGCAGCAGATGCTGTCGCTCGCCCGGGCGCTGGCTTCCGCGTCCAAGTTGGTGATCGCCGACGAGCTGTCGCTCGGTCTGGCTCCCAAAATGGTGGATCTCGTCTTCGACGGCCTGGCCAGCGCGCGTGAGGCGGGAGTGACGGTGATCATGATTGAGCAGTACGTCCACCGGGCGCTGGCGTTCGCCGATGAGTGCCTGGTCCTCCAACGGGGTGAGCTGGCATGGGCGGGACCCGCAAAATCGGCCGGCAAAGAGGTGTTGAGCCACTACCTGGGCGACGCAATGGTGGCGACCTGAGCAACAGGACCCTGGCCGCCTCCTCGTGTTCGGGCCGGCGTGCTCAGTCCGGGCGAAGGCTACGGATGAAAAGCCGCACGGCGACCTCGGTGTGGTACTCCTGGGCAGCGGGGCTCCGACGTATGCCGAAGGACGCCAGCCTGGCGGGCATGCTCCCCACCATGGCGAGAAAGTGCTCGGCGAGTATGTCCGGGTCTTCCGCCACGATGGCCCCCAGTGCCGCGTGCCGCATGAGCAGATCGACCACAAGCTGCTGGCGGGGCCAGAATGCAGCGGCCTGTGTCCGGCGGGCGATGTCGGGAAAGCGCGACGCCTGCGCGATGGCGATCCGGCTGAGGCTCACCATGGAAGGATCGAGCGCCCGGCGCAGCGCCGAGTTGGCGATCGCCGTCAACGCGACCTGCAGATCGTCCGGGTCGGGAGGATCCGGCTCGGGCGTAGGCCAATCCGCCCGTTGTATCGCCCATTCGAGGACGGAGCTGAAGAGGGTCTCCTTGCTGGCGAACCGGGCATAGAGCGATACCTTCGTCGTACCGGCAGCCTGAGCCACCGCATCCATCGTGGTGCCCTCGTAGCCGCGCTCGAGGAACAGCCGGAGCGCGCATTCGCGCACATCGTGGTCGAGCTGGGCGGCCTGCTGCGCCGTCGGCCGGCCACTGCCGAGGGGTCGGGAACGCCGACGGAGCTCACTCAGGGCAGGTAATGCCCCCAGTCGTGGCGCACCACGGTGTGGAACGGCGCGGCGAGGAGCGGGGTGACGGGCAGGCTGTCCCATCGACGCTGCAGGACCGGGCGGAGCCGCTCGGCTGTCTCGGCGGGTTCTCCGTCGAGAAAGAGGTAGGTGATCCGCAGTCCGGGGTTGTCGGAATTCGGGTGAGGGGCGTTGATCGGGATTCCCGTGCCCCACCACGCTCCGGCTACTCCGTCGACGGCGATGAGCTGCGTCGGAAGTGCCTCCCCCCGCTCGAGAAGCACGTACACCCCCCGTGCCGGCCACCAGGGGAGCACATCGGCACCCACCTTGATCCGCGGTGCCGCCGCGGTCCCGTCCAGGTGATACCCCGCCAGCTCCAGCAAGGGCATCTTGGGGATCGACGCATGGAAGGGTTGACCGAGCCGGTACGCGTTCCGGCCGGCATTCGTCAACGCCAGACTCAGAGTTTCGAACGCCTCGAGCCCGGCCACATCCGCGAAGAAGTACGTCATCAGATGATCGATCTCGTCGTACTGCCCTCCGCTGGCGGCGCGGGCGGCGCGGCACGCAGGAGTCGACACCAACCGCCGCGACGCCCGGAGGGTGGGGAGCCGGTGCTGCTCGGCCTCGTGATCGAGGCCGTGCCACTCTATGTACTCCGCGTCCCGACCCTCCGGGTTGCGGGCCGACATCGAAACGAAGATCGTCGTGACGTCCGTTCGGCCGGTGGCGAGGATTTCGGGCACGTCGTCGGAGGGGGTGCCCGTCAGGGCCGGCATGGATGTTCTACCTCGAGCGGTAGGCCGCGGCGAACGCCCGTAGCTCGCGTGCGATGTCGGGCCCGGCGGGCGTGTACATGGCCTCGCTGAAGCCGGCCTCCGAAAGCCGATCGAGCTCTCGGCCGATGTCGGCCGGGTCTGCGACCATGGTGTCGACGTCAATGTGCTCGAGGAGGGGCACGTCGCGCTCGGTCAGATGGGTGACGTGGCCCTGGAAGGTGAGCAGGTGACGTTCGGCTGCGGGAGCCAGTGCCTCGAGCGCGGCCCGCCACTGCGAGCCGCCCGGCCTGGCGTCGACGGACTCGGCACCTCCTACGGCATAGGCGGTGTGCCAACCGACGACTCGCCAGGGCCCTATCGCCTCCCGCACCCGGCTCGACTTCCGATCCTCTCCGGGTTCGAGCACCGTGCCGGACACCATCGTTGCGGTCGGCAGTGTGGGGTGCGGCGGACCGATCGTCCCGTCCGCCACCTCCGGTGCACGCTGGTTGCCGCGCGGGCCGAGCACGCTGAGCCACAACGGCACGCTGATCGGGCGCGGCGCCGCCATGCCGGTCCACTGCTCCATGCGGGCAGCCTTCCCGTCGAGGTAGACAACCTCCCCGGCGAGCAGACGGCGGAGGGTCGCCACGTACTCGATCAGCGAATCGAGTGCCATGGGTCGCTGACCGATGGCCATGCGTGCCGTGTACCCGGTACCGAAGCAGGCCCGGAAGCGGGCGTCGGACAGCCGGGCGATCGTGGCGATGCCCGACGCCATCGTCATCAGGGAACGTTGGGTCGGGATGAGTACCGCGGTGGCCAGACCGATGCGCCTCGTGCGCACCGCGGCCAGTGCCAGGTGAGCGAAGGCATCCTCCCAGAGCGGCGCCGAGTCGAAGATCCACACCCGCGTGTAGCCCAGCTCCTCGGCCAGCACCGTCAGGTCGGCGAAGTCGGGCCCCGGCGGGAGGCCGCACGACAGCTCGAGTTCACCCACCTCGCTCAGGGAGCGGGCTCAACAAGGCATTCCAGCGCCGCGGCGCCCGAGTCGGGGACGCGGGGCTGGCCCCAGCACTCCACCGGGAAGGACACCATGATCATGGAGTACAGGAGGTGCATGAGATTGAGGACGTCCTCGGGCATCGCGTCGAGCGGGTACTGGTTGCAGTACGCGATGGCAGCCGTCGCCACCGGTGTGATCGCGTTGTAGAACGCCCGCATGTCCTCCATGGAGCTCGAGATACGCCTGGCGTAGCGTTCGGTCTCGCTCGGCAAGCTCCATTCGGCGGCGAACGGCTCCAGCTCGGAGAACTCCGCCGGCAACATGGCGCTCATTCGGCGCCGACCCCGGCCTTCTTCTGGTAGTCCTCGACCCAGTCGGCCGTCACCTTGTGCAGGTGGCGGCAGAGGACCTCCTGGTCGTTCAACGGGAATCTGTCGAGCACGCGCGACTCCAGCATGGTCTGGGTGGCTTCGAGGGTGTTGGCGTCCTGGAGGGCGTACTCCTTGAACGACACAGCGGCCATCTCGTGGGCGATCCGCTCCTCGGCCGTCTTGGCCGGTACGAAGTACAGCGTGCCTTCGAAGGTGTGGCTTCTCTCCGACGTCGGCCAGTAGTGGTAGGTGAGGTACCAGCCCTGGGCCCAGAAGAGGATCACGAAGTTCGGGAAGAGCTGGAACGAGTCCAGGCCCCAGGGGTCGCATCCCGCCGGGTTGAGGCCTGCCGGCAACGTGTCGACCCCGAGATCGGGCGTCTCCCAGGCGCCGAACAGGCCGCTGCGGGTGATGTCCTCCATCGGCTTGCGCATGTCTTTGTCCATCTCCCAGACGCGGATGCCCGAGGTGCTGACCAGACGGTGCGGACCGTCGATCCGGTAGTAGGGCGCTTCGAATCCGCTCTCCCGGGCGGGCGCGGCGAACTTGGGCGGCGTCTGGTTCGCGTGAAGGACGGGTGCGTGGTAGAACTCCTGAAAGGCGTCCATGAAGAGCTTCCAGTTGGCGTTGACCTCCGTCTTGTAGTACCAGCGCTCCGACATCTGGTCGAAGGGGTAGCCCTCGAGGGCGGTGATCATCGGGCCGAGGAACTCCGTGAGGCTCTGCTCGGGCTCCTTCGCCAGGTTGATGAAGATGAAGCCCTCCCAGACGTCACAGTGGATGGGGACCAGCCCGTACTGCGACGTGTCGAGGTCAAAGAACTCGCCCTCTTGTTGGACGTAGGTCAGCGCGCCCTCCAGGTCGTAGCGCCAACCGTGGTACTTGCAGGTGAACTGCCGGCAGGTGCCCTTGGTCTCCTCCCGCGGGAAGTCGTTCCATACCAGCTTGTTGCCGCGATGGCGGCAGATGTTGTGAAAGGCCCGCACCTTGCCGTCGCTGCCACGCACGACGACCACCGAGGTGCTGGCCACGTCGAGCTCCTTGGTGAAGTAGCTGCCGTTGCGGGGCACCAGATCCACCCGGCCCACATTCAGCCAACTCCGCTTGAAGATCGCCTCACGCTCGAGCGCGTAGAACTCGGGCGAGATCGAATCCTCGTAGGACACCGGTTCGGTGCCCAACTCGGGGTAATGCTTCGTCCAACTGCCCTCAGGCGGCTTGGGCCAACGAGACATTGCTGCTCCTCCAGATCTGACGTGCGGCGAAGGGTGGTGACGAAACGGGCCGTCCCGTCGGAGGACCGTTGCTGCCGTCGCCGATCCCCTCCAGGCCCCCGTGTCGTCGCACACCGACCTCCTCGAGCTTGTCCCAGCTGCGGATTACTCGACTAGTGTTCATCGACTGCTTAACACATCCGGGCAGTGTGGATCAAGAAACCGAGCGAGGAGCGGCAGATGCCGAAAGGTTATGTGATCTTGACGGAAGCCGTTCACGATCCGGCGGGTATGGAGGCGTACAGCAAGGCGTCGGGAGCCTCTCTGGCCGCATACGGAGGAACCCCGCTGGTCGTCGACGAGCACGTCGAGGTGGTCGAGGGCGAGTGGCATGGCACCCGTACGGTGATCGTCGAGTACGAATCGGTGGAGAAGGCACGCGAGTGGTACGCATCGGACTCGTATCAGGCGGCTGTGCCCTTGCGCCAGGCGGCGTCGGAGTGCAACGTGGTCATCACCTCGGGATTCGTGCCCCGGCGTCCTTGACCCGGCCGCTACGGCCGAGGCGCCCGGCCGCCGTTCGCGGGTCCCACTATGCCGGGGTGAACTCTATGTACAGCTCGGTCAGTCCCCGGAGGATGAAGGTCGGCACGTAGGAGTAGCGGCGCTCACCGGCGGGCCCGTGATGGTCCTCGGAGATGCGGATCTCCGTGGTCCGATCGAGGAGGCGCTCGAGGCTGACCCGAGCCTCGGTGCGGGCGAGGGGCGCCCCGGGACACGTGTGGATGCCGCGTCCGAAGGACAGGTGCTGACGTGCATTGGCGCGCTCGGCGTCGAAGGTCGCCGGATCGTCGAATCGCCGTGGATCACGATTGGCCGCGGCGTTCAGCAGCATGACCGTGGTGCCGGCCGGAAGTGCCTGGCCCCCGAGCGTCGTCGGAACCCGCGACAGGCGGAAGTCGCCCTTGACCGGGCTCTCCATGCGGAGCATCTCTTCGACGAAGTTGGGGATCCGATCGCGCTCCCTCCGGAGCAACTCTTGAAGTTCAGGCTCTTCGGCGAGCAACTGCACGGCGGAACTCAGGAGGCGCACGGTGGTCTCCTGGCCCGCCGCGAACAGGTTGGAGGCGACGCGGACGGCGTCGATGACCTCGGGCGTCGAGCCGTCGGGGAAGAGCGCGGTGGCGAGGCCGGTAAGCACGTCGTCGCGTGGGCGGAGGCGGCGGTCCTCGACGTACGTCGTGAACTGCTGATAGAGGTATTCGAGGGGCGAGTGCGACAGAGTGTCCTCGCCGAGGCTCCCCAGGCCTCCGGTGTTGAGGAGCGCCTGTTCGAATCGCGGGTGATCCTCCTCGGGTACTCCGAGGAGGTCTGCGATGACGAGCATGGCGAACGGGCTGGCGAACTCGGTGATGAACTCGCAGTTGCCGCGGGACAGGAATACGTCCAGCTGACGATCGGCGAGACGCCACATGAACTCTTCGTTTCCGCGCAGACGCTTCGGCGTGATCAACCGCATCAGCAAGGCCCGGTGGTCGGTGTGCTTGGGTGGATCGAACGTTGGGAGCTGGTCGCTCATGGGGAGCTCGTCACGGTGCCGCTCAATGAGCTCGGTCACGTCGTCACCCACCAGCGGAACCGGTAACCCGGGGAATGGCCCCGTCACCGAGGTACAGGACGAGAATGTGTCAGCGTCGTTGTACACGGCCAACGCCTCGTCGTACCCGGTCACCATCACGACGTCGTGATGGGGCTCGCGCCGTACGGGACATTGGGCGCGGAGGGCCTCGAAGTAGGGATACGGATTGACAAGCATGGTTTCGTCCCGGAAGAAGTCGATCGCCTCGACATCGTTCACGGCTGGTGGCGTCGTCACGGGCGTAGCCCTCCGCGATGTAGGTGTTGTGCCATCTGTGTCGCTCCTCCTCGGCGGACGCCGCTGCGTTGTGCCGGGCCGTGTGCTGATGTTTTCGGTTCTGTTCTCGGTTCTTGACGGGTACGATAGCTCGACGGTTGCGCCAGGAGACTCCGAGTGACGAGGGCAACGGTGCTGCGAGCCCACTCGCCGCGCTAGGGAGAGATGCCCATGCCGTGGAGGATGAGCTCCCAGACCGCCTCTGCACTGTCGGCGCCATCGGCGCGAACGGGCTGACTGCTGATCGTCGACGCGAACGCGTTGAACGCGGCCACTTGGATCAGGACTCCCCCGAGCCGGCGGCGGTCGAGGCCCGGGCGTAGCACGCCGGCCTCCGCAGTGGCGTCGATGAGCTCCTCCACCAGCGAGACCAGTGGCGTGAAGGCCCTGGCCGCCTCGTGTGGGTAGGCGAGCAGGAGCTGCTGAGCGAACTCGGAGAGCACGGGGTCGGGGCCCCGTTGCCCCGATGCCACATCTCGTACCGGGCGGCACACAAGGTAGTACTCGACGGTGAAGCGATGGAGCCGTTCCAGAGGGTCCTGCTCGGTCGCAACGACGTCGCGCAGACGCCCGGCAGCCGAGTGCATCGACTCCTCGAAGAGCGCCAGCAAGAGCTCGTGCTTGCCGGCAAAGTGCTGATAGAAGCTGCGCAGCGACTGGCCAGAGTGCTCGACCACGTCCTGGACCGTGAACTCCTTGCCCCTCGAGCCCCGTGTGAGCTCGAGGGCGGCGTCGAGGAACCGTTGGACCCGGAACTCGGCGCGCGTACGGGCGGGATCGAGCGATCGGGCCACCGCCTGGGCCCGCCAGCTCGTCGTCGCCTCGTCGGGTGGACCGGTGGCCGGTGGATCGTTCCGTGTCATGGGCAGGGCGTGTGCGGCGACGGGAGCCGGACTCATCCCGCGGCGGTTGCGGAGGTCGGGTCGAGGTTGTAGTCGTCGAAGACCGGGACTCGGCGCATCCGCTCTCTCCTCTGGACCGGTGAGAATCCCATTATCGCTGATGAGAGGTCTACTCGCAACACTGCAAACCTCATTCACCCGTGGCAACGGATCCGCAGTCAGGGCTCGGCGGGAAGCTGAGGGAAGAGTCTGATGTACCCGAGGACCGATGGTGCCTCGGGCGCGGGGTTACGCGAAGGCCGGCAGCACCTGCTCTTCGAAGAGGCGCAGGCTCGACCAGGCCAGATCGATCGGCATGCCACCACAGAGCGGGTGGAAGAAGGCGAACGGGAACGGTGCGGCCTTCTGCTCCTCCACCAGCTGCTCGGGAGTCAGAACCCGGTACTGGTCGGTGGCGCGCAGCTCGTCGGTGTCGGCCACGCTGTGATAGGGGCTGGCGACGTCGTCCTGGGCTTGCCAGACGCCGTAGGCGTTGGTCTCGTGAAGAAAGAACGGCGCCATCTGCTCCCACCCCTTCTCGGGATCTTCGGCCAGCGCCACCGTCTGGTTGGCCCCGATCGGGCTCGGACCGGGGTCCGGGCGGCCGAGCTTTTGAACCTCGTCGCGGTAGAACTGCCAGACGTCCGCCGTCGTGGGGATGAATCCGTCGGCGATGCGGGCGGCCCGCTGCGCCGCCGGCTTGCTGCTGCCGCCGAGCGAGATGCTCGGACCCCCGGGCCGGAACGGTGTGGGCGTAATGTGCACGGTGCGGCCGCGGTACTCGAACGGCTCGCCGGAGAAGGCCGCCTTCAACACGGCGAAGGTCTCGGCCACCCGCCTGCCCCGCTCGTTCATGGGTACGCCGAACATCGAAAACTCCTCGTGCACATAGCCACCGGCCAGGACCATGTCGAGCCGCCCCCTGCTGAGGTTGTCGAGCACGATCAGGTCCTCGGCGAGGCGCAACGGGTCGTGGAAGGGGGCAATAAGGGCGGCCAGCATCAAGCGGGCGCTCGTGGTGCGGGCAGCCATGGCGGCGAGCATCGGGATGGGACTCGGGAGGTAACCGTCCGAGGACCCATGATGCTCCGAGACCCCGATGGTCGTGCAGCCCAGCGTGTCGGCCCACTCCGCCATGTCGAGGGCCGCCGCGTAACGGTCCGCGGTGGTCGTGGCTGCGAACTCGGGGTTACGGAAGTCGAAGCGGAGGCCGAAGTACATGGCCGGAGCCTAATCCCGCGCGACTGTGGCCGGCCGCCTTCCCGTCCCGAAGTCCGACGGCGTCACCCCTCCAGGAAGGCGGAGCCATGGGTCATGATCTCGACGGCCTGGCGGCGAGGGAGTGGGCCGAATGGGGAGGGGTCGGGAGGGAACGTCGGACCGTGGGCCAGGTTGTCGAGCATGTCGCGGGCGACGTCGTCGGGATCGGCCATGCCGTCGACCTCTCGGCCGTTGAGCACCCGACGGAACGCCGGGGTGTCGGTCTGACCCAACACCATGGCCAGCACATCGACACCCTGCGGGCCCAGCTCGGCCCAGAGCGACTCGGCGAGCAGCAGATCGAATGCCTTTGTCGCTCCGTAGACCGCGATGTTCGCCCCACCCGCCCAGGCGGCACCGGATGTGACCAGGACGATTCCTCCCCTGCCCCGCTTCACCATCAGCCCTCCGAAATGATGCGTGGTGCCTACCACCGTGGTGCAGTTGCGGGCGACCATTCCCTCCCACACCTCGACGGGCTTGTCGAGAAAGCGCGACATGTTCGGATCGGCCCCTGCGTTGTACACCAGCAGACCGACGTCGATGTCGTCCACCGCCCGGGCGAGCGTGGAGGCGGCTCCGACGTCGCTGAGGTCGAGCACCACCGTTCTGGTCTTCCCGGCAACCGTCGACGCCACCTCGTCGAGCGGCCCCTGGCGGCGGGCCACCAGCACGACGTTCACGCCCCGCGCACCGAGAAGCCGGGCGACCGACGCCCCAACCCCCTCTGACGCTCCCGCGACCACGGCCCACGGCCCATAGCGTTCGGCAAAGTCCATGGCCGGCATGCTAGGGCGCCGTGGAGCGGCCTGCCGAGGTTTCGAGAGCGGGCCTGCCCGCGCTGATTCTCCGGGTATCGCTCGAGAGCGACCTCAGGGGCAGATGTACTTGCCCCCCTCGAGGGTGACGAACTTCCCGTCCTTGATGCCCATCTCGTAGAAGCAGCCGATCTGATGGTCCTTACCCTTGGCGAAGGTGAGTGGGGGAGTGAGACCACCGAGGGTGTTGCCCTTGAAGGACTCCAGACCGTTGGTGAACTCGGCGGCGGTCGGCGTCGCGCTCAGATGTCCGGCCTCACCCGCCGCCAGAGCCTCCTGGCCGCCGGCCCAGGCGGTGATGTACGTCTCTCCGAAGTCCACACTGGTGGGGATGGAGGGCTGGTACTTGTCGAAGGCGGCGAACATGTCCTTGGTCGCCGCATCGTGGACGAACCAGGGGAGGTCCTCTTGGACGTCGATGTTCTTCTGCATGGCCGGGACGGTCAACCAGGAGCTCGACACGGTGCCGCCGGCACCGAGCTCAATCGGGTCGTAGCCCTGCTGGGCGCAGTCTTGGGCCACTTTGGTCACGATCTCCGACGCGTCTCCGACGGTGATCGCCTGCGCGCCGGCCTGCTTGGCGGCGAGGCACTGCGCCGCGTAGTTGGGGGAGGCGAAGGCGATACCCGACTTGTAGACGATCTGGGTGCCGTAGCCCTCCTTCTGCAGCGCGGCGGCCAACTGCGGCACCGCCTGGGCGCAGACCGCCACCTCGACGCAGTACATGGAGGCCAGCTTCTTGACGTGCGCCAGCTTCAGTGCGATGGCCTCGGAGACCACCGCATAGTTGAAGGTGGTGCCCTGGGGGTAGAAGTCGGGATTGGACTGTCCGGCGTAGCTCTCCGGGTTGCCGAAGACCGGGATCTTCTGCTGCTCGATGTAGGTGGCCCAGGAGGGATCCTCGTCGCTGTTGTCGAACAGTCCGATGATGTGGTTCTGGGTGACCAGATCCTGCACATCGGCCAGCGAGGTGGCCGGGTTGAGGGCGTCGTCTTTAATGACGAGCTGGACCTGGTGGCCGGCGATGCCCCCGTGGGCGTTGGTCCACGATGCCCATGCCTCGAGCACGTTCGACGTACCTGCGATGGCCGACGCCTCCGCGCCGGTGCAGCTGCAGATGTCGCCGAACACCACCGGCGACCCGGTCGACGCCCCGGCCGGTTGGCCGATGGCCCCCGTCGCCACGGTCAGGCCGGCCGCCATGGCCATCACCGTCAGCAGCCGCGCACCGAACCAGGTACGACGCGCCGAAGCTATTCCCATCATTGCTTACCCCCCGTGACACTCAGGTCTTGCCCGGCCGTCCTCGGCCGAGGGGAATACTACGCTTCCGCGGCAAATGTTGCAATAGCGTGTCAGTTTCTGGGGAGGCCGTTCGTCCGCCGTCTCATGATGCCGGCGTCGTCCCCTCGGCCAGTGAGGCCTTGTACAGCACGTTCGCGGCGAGCCGCATGTGGGCCGCGTCGACGAGCTTCCCCTCCCTCCCGATCGCCCCCACGCCCTCGGCTTCCGACCGGCGGTACGCCTCCATGGACTCCCGCGCCTCTTCGATCTCGCTCTTGGTGGGGGCGAAGACCTCGTTGGCGATGGCGATCTGGTCGGGATGGATCGCCCATTTGCCATCGAAGCCGAGCAGACTGGCGTGTACGGCCGATCGCCGGTACCCGTCGCGGTCCTTGTAGGCCGGATAGGGCGCGTCAATGGCGTCGATGCCCGCGCCGCGCGCCGCAGTCAACACCTGGACCCGGGCAAAGTGCCAGAAGTCGCCCGGGTACTCACTGATCGGGTCGAAGTTCCCGTCGACCCGGGCCCGCATGGAGGCGGAGAGATCGCCCGCGCCGAAGATGATCGCTTCCAGCCGGTCGCTGGCGCCGGCGATCTCGGCGGCGTTCGAGAGGCCCTCGGCTTCCTCAATCAACACCTCGAGCCCGATGCGCTTCGAGAGGCCGAGCTCGGTCTCGAGCTGCGTGAGGAGCACGTCGACCCACCACACGTCGCGGGCGGAGCGCGCCTTGGGCACGATGAGAACGTCCAACGACTCGCGTGCTCCCGTGACGACCTCAATGATGTCCCCGTGGCACCACTGCGTCTCGAGGCCGTTGATGCGGACCGCTCGGACGGTACGACCCCAGTCGAAGCTCGTCAGCGCACGAACCGCGATGCCCCGCGCCGCCTCCTTGACGACCGGTGCGCAGGCATCTTCGAGATCCAGGAAGACGAGATCGGCGCCCGAGCCCGCCGCTTTCTCACACATCCGTTCGCTGCTTGCGGGCGTCGCCAGTTCCGATCGCCGGGCACGAGGTTGTCGCATCGCCGCGTCAGGCCTTGGGTGCCGCATCGGGGCGGGCAAGGCCGAGGGTGTCACGCAGCGTCGTACCGGTGTAGTGGTCTCGAAACACGCCCCGGCGCTGGAGCTCGGGCACCACGAGCCGGACGACGTCCTCATAGGCGCCCGGTGAGTGCGTGGCGGCGATGACGAAGCCGTCACACGCCTCGGTCTCCATCCACTCCTCCATCTGGTCGGCGACCTGGGGGCCGGTGCCGACGAAACGGGGGCCCTGCAGCAGCGTGGCCCGATGTCCGGCCAGGTCGCCGAGGGTGACGGTATCTCCACCGATGTGTGCACGAAGGTTCTTCACCAGGCCTCGCATCCCTGACACCGATTCGATGAGCTCGTCGGTGATGGGCGAGTCGAGTCCGAGCCCGGCGAAGTCGTAGTTCATCAGCTCGGACAGCAGCGTCAACGAGGCTTGCGGGTCAACGAGCGAGTTGAGAAAGAGCTGCTCGCGCTCCTCGGCGTGTGACTGGGACTCGCCAACGACCGTGTAGACCATGGGCAGCATCTTCACCGATTCAGGATCGCGCCCGAACGTGGCGACGATCTCCTTTTGGTCCTTGTAGTGCGCGCGGGCGATGTCGAGGTCGGGGTCACCCGAGAAGATGAGCTCGGCCCAGCGAGCGGCGAAGTCGCGTCCCCGACCCGACGAACCGGCCTGCAGCAGGACCGGTCTGCCCTGCGGCGACCTGGGCACGGTGAGCGGGCCGCGCACGCTGAACCACTTGCCCTCGTAGTCGAGCTCGTGGACCTTGTCCGGGTCGGCGAAGTAACCGCTGGTCCGATCGAGCACCAGGGCATCGTCCTCCCATGTGTCCCACAGGCCCGTCGTCGCCTCGAGGAACTCGTCGGCCCTGTCGTACCGGGCATCGTGGTCGAGATGCTCCTTGAGCCCGTAGTTCTGGGCCTCGCTGTCGTTGACCGATGTGACCACGTTCCATGCCGCCCGACCGCCCGACAGGTGGTCCAGCGTGGCGAAGGTACGAGCGACGTGGAACGGCGCGTAGTAGGTGGTCGAGTAGGTCGCGCCGAGGCCGATCCTCTCGGTCGACGCGGCCAGGACACCGAGCACGATGCTCAGGTCCAGCTTCACCGGCCTGGCCCCCAGACGCACCGCATCGGCCACGGATCCACCGTAGATTCCGGGCATCGCCAGACGATCGTCGAAGAACATCATGTCGAAACAACCCTCTTCGAGCGTCCTCCCCAACTTGGCGTAGTAGCTCGCCTTGAGGAATCCGTGCTCGGTGGCCGGGTGGCGCCAGGACCCGGCGTACACGGTCGTGCTCCCTGCTTGCATGAAGCCCACCAACGACATCTGCCGTTTCTGCATCGCTCTCGAAGCTCCTTTTGCTGGCGCTGGTCGCCGTCTGCAATATAATATGTGATATGTCAGATTTCAAGCCGATCGGAGGGACCGTCCGGGCCCGGGCCGCGAACGAACTACGCGACCGGATTCTCACCGGTCGTCTGCGACCCGGTGCCCGACTCGACCTCGACGAGATCACGCGTGAGTTCGGCACGAGCCGCACTCCCGTCCGCGAGGCGCTGCTCGAGCTCTCCTACGAAGGCCTCGTGAACGTCACGCCCCGCAGCGGGATCACCGTTGTCGGGATCAGTCCCGAGGATGCGGTCGACAACTTTGCCGTCCTGGCCACCCTCGCCGGCAAGGCGGCCGAGTGGGCGACGGTGCGGATCACCCCGGAGGAGCGGGAGAACCTGCACGCCCTGGCGGACGCCGTCGCCGGCGCCGACGACGTCGTGGCGGCCAACTGGCGGTTCCACCGCGCCGTCAACCTGGCTTCGGGATCCCGGCGGCTCTTGACCTACGTGCGCCAGGCGGTCCGGGTGGTGCCGACGAGCTACTTCGAGCTCTTCCCCGAGCAGCTGTGGCGCAGCCAGGCGGACCACGCGGCCCTCCTCGACGCCATGGACAGGGGCGACGGTGTCGCGGCGCGGACGCTCGCCGAGACCCACGTCATCGACGCAGGTGCCGCGCTCGGCGACTGGCTCCGGACGAGGACGACCGAGCTCTCGACCCCCGCGCCTGATCAGCTCCATGCTCGGGCGGACTCCCTTGCCCGCCGGCGGGACAGCGCGTAGGGCCCGACGGTCAGAGGTCGAAGGCCGCGAGTTGCTCCTGCAACGGGCCTCGGACCCGGCGCTTGGTCGTGGCGAAGGCCCGCGCCGGCAGTGCTGCGGTCGATGCAGCGAACTCGCAGGCGCGGGGGAGGGGATCGTCCACGACCTCATCGAGGTACCCCATGGCCATGGCGTCCTCGGGCGAGGCGAGCCGTGCGAACATCGTCGCCGCCGTCAGGTACCGGCTCTCCAGGCGGTGTGTTGCGATGGCCACGACGAGTGAGGGCAACGCCATTCCGAACGTCACCTCGTTGAAGCCGAGTCGATACGTCCCGGCCCGACCGATCCGGTAGTCCGCGCACAACAGGAGCAGTGCTCCACCGGCAATGGCATGACCGGTGCACGACGCCACGACAGGAACCGGTGCCTCGACGACTTCTCTGTACAGATGACCCCCATCGGACAGGAGCGCCGAGGCGAGGGCCTTGTCCTCACCGTGTATCACGGCGAGGTCGAAACCGGCGGAGTAGTAGCCGTCCCTTCCGGTGACGACCAGGGGTTGACCGCGCTCCGAGGCGAGGGCGAGCGCCGCCCTGAGACCGTCGATGACCTCGGTCGAGAGGGCGTTCACCTTTCCGTCGTCGATCGTCGCCACAAGAACCCCGTCGACGTCCGCGGTACGGACCGTCATGCAGTCGCCGCGCCGCGCCGCGCCGCTCGGAACGTCATCGGTCACACACGATACTTTGGAATCCCGACGTGATCCTCATTGCGGCATTCCTGCGGGAGGAGAGGGAGAAGGAGTCGCTCAGGGCCGCGGCGATGCGCTGCGGGGGACGTCGCGGAACGCGACGTCCCGATCCAGCGCCCGCTCCCGGGGCATTCCGAGCACGCGCTCGCTGATGACGTTGCGTGCCATCTCGGTGGTGCCGCCGCCGATGCACGACACCTGCCGCATGAGGAAATCGCCGCCGCGCTGGGCCAACTCCCCGTCATCGTCGCTCCACGCCGCTCCGGCGGAACCGGAGATCTCGAACCCGATGGTGGTGATCCGCGCCGAGGTGATCCCGGAGAACAGCCGGCCGATCGCTGCCGACTGGTCCGGCATGGCACCACTCGACGTCCCTTCGCCGATCCTGCGCCGGAGCTCGTTGCCCACGAGCCTCAGCATTCGCTCCTCGCCGATGAGGTCTCGGATGTAGGGATCGTGAAGCCGGCCCGAGTCACGGGCGATGCCATGCACAGAGGAAGCTCCGCCGCCGCCGTGAGAGTTCCCGGCGGGGAGCGTCACCAGGGGTGAGTTGGTCAACATGCGCTCGTGGAACATCCAGCGTGTTCCCACCGTCCAGCCCTCGTCCACCTGCCCGATCCGGTCGGTGTCGTGCACCCGTACGTCGGTCAAGAACTCCTGGCAGAACTCCTTTGATCCGTTCAGCATCTCGATGCGGTGGACCTCGATACCCTCTCGGCGGAGGGGCAGTACGAACACCGTCAGGCCACGGTGCTTGGGGACGTCCCAGTTGGTCCGGGCCAGACAGAGAGCCCAGTCGGACCACCAGGCGCCGGTCGTCCAGATCTTCGACCCGTTCAGGACCCACTCGTCACCATCGCGAACTGCACTGGTCAGCGCGCCGGCGACATCCGAGCCGCCTCCCGGTTCGGAAAGGAACTGCATCCAGATCTCGTCGCCCTTCAGAATCGCCGGGATGTGTCGCTGCTTCTGATCCTCAGTTCCAAAGTCGAGGAGGACGGCGGCACAGGGCGAGAACGTCGGGGCCTGGATGCGCGCCGGGTACTCGTAGCCCGACAGCTCTTCGTTCAGCACGCGCTGATGCGCATGAGTGAGCCCCTGGCCGCCGTAGTCCCGAGGGAAGCAGATGCCGGCCAAGCCCGCGTCGAACAGCTTCCGCTGCACCTCTCGTTCACGGGCGACTGCAGCGAGCTCCTCCTGGTCGGTCAGGTCTGGCCGCAGAATGCCGCCCGACCCGTGGGGTGCCACGGGTCGGAGCTCGCTGCGGACGAAGGTCCGAGCCCGCTGCCGAAAGCTCTCGAGATCTTCCTCGTCACTCATGCGGCCCCCTTGTCTCGGTCGGTGGCGTCGGCCAGCCGCTGGCGATGTTCTGCCGGTGTGCCGTAGAGCGCACGGTTCACGGTCTGGCGCCGAAAGTACAGATGGAGATCGTGCTCGAAGGTCAACCCGATGCCACCGTGAAGCTGGACGCAGTCCTGCATCAGCTCGGTGCCGTAGTCTCCGATGAAAGCCTTGGCGGCACTCAGGAGCTCTTCGGCATCGGGGGAGCGGGTTGCCGCGGCGATGGTGGCGGCGTCGCTGATCGCGTGACTCGCCTCGAGCCACGTCTTCATATCGGCAAAGCGGTGCTTGAGCGCCTGATACGACGCCAGGGGGCGCCCGAACGAATGACGGTCGAACGCCCATTCGACGGTCATGTCGAACGCCGCCTGCATGGCTCCCACCGACTCCGCGCAGAGGATTGCCACGGCAATGTCGACTTGCCACTTCACCTGTCCGATCGCACCGCCGACCTCACCGATCACGGCGGAGGCGGGTAGCCGGACGTCGTCGAACGACACGATCGAGAACCGACGGGTCAGATCAACCGTGTGCAGTGCTGTGACGGACACGCCGGCCGTTCCTGCGGGTACGAGCACCTGCGTGTGACCTTCGCCGGTGCGCCCGGTGACGAGCAGGTAGTCGGCGCGCTGCCCCGACTCCACCGGGCGTTTGACGCCATTCAGCACCACGTCGTCACCGTCGACTCGAACGTCGAGACTGACGCTGGCCAGCTGGTCATTGGGCTGCGGCTCGCCGAAACACCACGTGGCGATCGACTCGCCCGACATCAGTTGATGGAGGACCGGCTCGTTCTTCGGGTCGCCGTGGTCGCTGAGGGTTGCGGCGACCACGTTGCTCACGGCCAACGGCCCAGGTGCGGCGTGACGACCGAACTCATAGGCTACGAGAGAGAGATCGACGAGGCCCTGACCGCTGATGGAGCCGCCGCCGTGTGCGTCGCTGACGAGAAGCGAGGTCCACCCGAGGTCCGCTCCCCGTCGCCAGTACTCGTCGTCGAAACCGACGGGATCATCGCGCAGGCGACGAAGCTCCCCAACGGGGACGTGCTCGTTCAGGAGCTTCGCGGTCGTCTCTCGAAAGAGCTCCTGGTCGGAGTCCGGCGTCAGCAACATCAATCCCCCTCTCGCTCGTCGTCCACCGCTGGTCTGATCAGCCGGCGGGCCAGGCGAGTGACTTGGTCTCGAGGTACTGATCGAACCCTGCCGTGCCGTTCTGCCGCCCGATGCCGCTGTCCTTGTAACCGCCGAAGGGAACGTCGGGCCCGAACGCCGCGCCGCCATTTATGCTCAGCGAGCCGGCCCGGACACGTCTGGCCACCGCGAGCGAGCGGTCGAGCGACCCGGAGAACACCATCCCGCCCAGCCCGTAGTTGCTGTCGTTGGCGATCATCACGGCATCATCGTCGTCGTCGAACGGGATGACGACGAGCACGGGGCCGAAGATCTCTTCTCGGGCGATCGTCATGGAGTTGTCGACATCGGTGAACAGGGTCGGCTCGATGTACCAGCCCTTGGTCATGTCCTTCGGGCGATGTCCGCCCAGCGCCAGCGTGGCGCCCTCGTCGATTCCCCGTTGGATGTAGCCCAGGACGCGGGTGCGCTGTTTCTCCGAGATCAGGGGTCCCATCATCACGTCGGGGCTCTGAGGGTCACCATAGGGCGCCGCCGCCAGATTCGCCCGCAGGAGTTCTACGCCTTCGTCGTAGCGGGATCGGGGAAGGAGCATGCGTGTCGGCACGGCGCAGCCCTGGCCGGCGTGGGAGCAGACGGCGAGGCCTATCAGCATGGCCGAAGGGAAGTCCGCATCGTCGAGCACGATGGTGGCCGACTTGCCCCCGAGTTCGAGGAAGAGGCGCTTGAGCGTGGCCGCGCCCTTCTCCATGATCCGTTTTCCGACCGCCGTCGAGCCCGTGAAGGAGATGAGGTCGACCTCCGGGGAGAGCGTGAGTTGCTCGCCGACCAGGTGATCCGACGAGGTGATCACGTTCAAGACGCCGGGGGGGATGTCGGTGTGCTCGGCGGCGAGGCGGCCGATGAACGTGGCGTTCCAGGGCGTGTCGGGCGCCGCCTTGAGTACCACGGTGTTCCCGGTGGCCAGGGCCTGGCCGAGTTTGTTGTAGGAGACCTCGAACGGATAGTTCCACGGCACGATCGCCCCGACCACTCCGATCGGTTCCTTGGCGATGCGTCGCGTGTTCATGATCCCCTGTAGCCCGGGGGCGTCGGGCAGCTCGGTCTCCCAGGCGTACTCGTCCATCAGCTGCAGGGGGTAGCGGACGGCACTGGCGAGCGGGCCCTCGAGCTGTGGCCCGTAGGTGAGGCTACGGGGGCAGCCGACCTCCAAGATGAGCTGTTCCCTCAGCTCTTCCTTCTCGGCCTCGACGGCCTCTTGCAGTTGCCCGAGGCAGCGCTGGCGGAACGAGCGGTCCGTCGACCAGTCCGTTTCGTCGAACGCGCGCCGAGCGGCGGAGATGGCACGCTGCATGTCCTCGCTCGATGCGTCGGCGACGTGGCCGAGCAACTCCTCGGTCGCGGGGTTCACGTTCGCGAAGGTCTCACCGTCGGTCGCATCGACGAGCTTTCCGTCAATGAGCAGCCTCGACTCCGGGTTGACCTCTGGTATCGCAGTCACAGCCAGGACAATAGCGTTTCACCCGGAGACATGCGGCCGGCTGAGCCCTGAGAGAGTCATGTTGCGTCGGGAGGAGACTGTCGTTCTCCTTCCATCCGGAGCCTCCTCGTGTTCCATCCGGAACCTCCTCGTGGAGTCGATGATCCTGACGTCCTGGCGCCGGTCCCGCACTGTGACATCGCGAAAACGAGGTATGTTCACCTCTCGCCATCCTCGGTGTCGGAAAGAACCTGCGGCATGCGCGTCGGCGTACTGATCATGGAAGGAGCTCATGGGAGGGAGCGTGACGGTGCAGAGCGTTGGGGTCGTCGGTCTCGGTCATATGGGCAGCGTCCTGGCGGCCAACCTCGTGCGGTGCGGGCTTCCCACCCTGACGCACGATGCCCTCGGCCCCGAGCGATCGCCCGAGGGAGCCTCCTATGTGAGCGACGTGGCCGGGGTGGCGCAGCGCGCCGACGTCGTCGTCTTCAGCCTTCCCGACGGCACCGCCTCGGAGCAGGTCGCGGGCCAGATTCTCGCCGCCGCCGATCGCCGCACCACACACGTGGTCGACACCTCGACCATCGGGCCGGCAGCGGCCTCGGCCGTCAACGAACTGCTGGCGCGCGGGGGCGTCGCCTATGTCGACGCCCCCGTCTCCGGTGGCGTTGCCGGAGCTCGAGCCCGCACGCTCGCGGTGATGTTCGCCGGATCGGAGGACGCCTGTGCCCACGTGCAGCCGGTGCTCGCCGGGCTGAGCGACCGGCGATATCGGGTGGGCGATCGTCCCGGCATGGGCCAGGCACTGAAACTGGCCAACAACTTCCTGTCGGCCACGGCGCTCGCGGCGACCAGCGAGGCGATCGCATTCGGCCGTTCGCTCGGGCTCGACATGGCGACGATGCTCGAGGTGCTGAACGGGTCGAGTGGGCAGAGTGCCGCCACGAGTGACAAATTCCCCGTTCAGATACTGACCGAGCGCTACGCAGCGGGCTTCACCAACTCGCTGATGATGAAGGATGTGCGGCTCTACCTGAAGGCCGTCGAGGATGA
>Ga0302326_10003719_pt1 | contig 35810 bp, 36 predicted proteins | sample Palsa_T0_3_FD_202264 | JGI IMG/M metagenome (GOLD analysis project Ga0302326, IMG submission 202264) | Peat permafrost microbial communities from Stordalen Mire near Abisko, Sweden - Palsa_T0_3 | ecosystem: Environmental > Terrestrial > Soil > Palsa > Peat permafrost | place: Sweden: Abisko... | reverse complement strand
ACGGCGTACGCCACGAACGTGCCCACCATCATCACGTCGCCGTGCGCGAAGTTGATGAGCTTCAGCACGCCGTACACCATCGTGTAGCCCAGTGCGACGAGGGCATAGATGGTCCCGGCGGCAAGGCCGTTGATGAGGTGCTGGACGAGGTCGCCCATCAGGGGTTGATTGTCGTCACGTACTCGACTCTGCCTTTGGTGGCCTTGAGGACCACCGCCGGCTTCACGGCATTGCGATTCTCGTCGAGGGTGATGTTGCCGGCCACCCCCGGATAGTCCTTGGTCTGCGCGATGGCGTCGCGGATGGCCTTTTCGGAGAGGTCCGGTGCTCGCTTCAGGGCCGCGATGGCCACCCCGGCAGCGTCGTAGGCCAGCGTGGCCAGCGAGTCCGGCACCGAGCCATAGGCGGCCTTGTAGGCAGCGACGAAGCTCTGGACCCGCGGCGAAGGGTCTTCCGGGCTGTAGTGGTTACTGAAGTAATGGCCTTCCATCGCGCTTCCACCGAGCTCGAACAGCTTCGCGCTGTCCCAGCCGTCGCCCCCCAGGATGGGAACCGCCAGCCCCAGCTCCTTTGCCTGGCGGGCGATGACTCCCACCTCGTTGTAGTACCCGGGCACGTAGATGGCGTCCGGCGCCGCGTGCTTGATGGCGGTGAGCTGACCTCGAAAGTCGCTATCGCCTTTGTTGTAGGTCTCGACGGAGACAATCTTCCCACCCATCTCCGTGAATTTCCGCGTGAAGACGTCGGTGAGTCCGGTGGAGTAGTCGGACTTGAGGTCTCTGAGGACGGCGACCTTGTTGAGCTTGAGGTTGTCTCGGGCAAACTTGGCCATCACGAACCCCTGGAAGGGGTCGATGAAGCACACCCGAAAGATGTAGTCGCCCACCTGGGTCACTTTGGGGTTGGTGGAGGTGGGGGTAATCATCGGGATGTGCGCCGGCTGCGCGACGTTGGCCATGGCGATGGAGTTGGTGCTCGCCACTTCTCCGAGGATGAGCACCACATGGTCCTGGTTGACCAACCGGGTGGTGGCGTTGGCCGCCTCCTCCGGCTTGCTTTGGTCGTCATAGACGCGCGTCTCGACCTTCTTGCCCTTGACGCCGCCGGCGGCGTTCGCCGCCTTGACCGCCATCTCGATGCCGTTCCGACTGCTGATGCCGAAGCTGGCCTCGCCCCCGGTGAGGGAGAAGACCTCACCGATGAGGATGGTGTCGCCGGTCGGGGCCAGCGCCGCCGGAGCAGCTGCCGGTGCCGCAGCCGGAGCGGCGGATTTCTTCTCGCAGCCAATGGCCATCAGCGCGACAGCCATGGTGGCGGTCAGGAACGTTCGCATGTGGAAAACCCCTCTTGGGGACTGCGGAGGAAGGCCGAGGTCTTCTAGGGGGAGGGCGCACAAGGGGTCAAGACAACGCTTTTCACCCGGGCCCGCCCACCGTCACTGCCGACCTCGCGCCCAGTCCAGCGCATCCTCCAGCCGGTCGTCGCCCCAGAAGAGCTCGCCTCCCACCAGAAAGCTTGGCGCGCCAAAGATGCCCGCCGCCTGGGCGGCCTCGGTCTCGGCCCGGAGCGTCCCCTTCACCTCGGGCGAAGCTGCCGCGGCCAGCGCCCGCGGGCCGTCCTGTCCCAGGCCGGCCACCAACGCCTCCACCACCTCCGGAGACGAGATGTCGGCGTCTTGCTGAAACCCGGCCCGGTACACCGCCTCGCTGAAGGCCTCGCCCCACCCTTCCCCCAGCGCCACCAGGGCCACCCGCGAGGCGAGCAGCCCGTTGCGCGGAAACGTCGATGGGAAACGCACCTCGAAGCCATGACGTCGGGCGCGCCGCGCAACGTCGAGCCTGGCGTAGGCGCCACGCAGCGGAAAGACGTTGAGCGGGCTGTCCGGGAGGCCCTCCGCGCGAAAGATGGGCCCCAAGAGGAAGGGTCGCCAACGAATGGCAACGGCACAAGACGCGGCAAGCCCGCGGATGCGCAGCGCGGACAGACAGGCGTAGGGACTGGCGAACTCGTAGAAGAAGTCGACGGTGGCCGGGGGATTCATGGCGTCCTGTGGCCTCTTCTGTGGGCCACGCCTGCAGGCTGGCAAATTCGCTGCGTTGCCGTCCAGGGAGGCCAGCAAAGGCCCGGGGAGCGCCTCCCCGAGGCGCGCTACTCCTCCTCGTAGCAGGAGCAATTGGGCGTCGTTCCCGCGTCGCAGCCGCACAGCTGGTTGCACTGGGCAACGGCCTCGGAAATGCTGTTCGCGCCGACGACGCCTTCGAAGTCGCCATTGCCGGTGACGGTGCCGCAGATGCCGGCGCAGTTGTAGCTCAAGTCCGTACAGCCAATGGCCCCGGCGAGGCCGAGCCCGGACACCAGCAACACCCTCAGACGTCGTTTGACCATTGTGAGTTCCGTGGGAACCGCGTGGTGCTGGGCGGAATTCCGTCCTGGGCCTGACAGCCTTAGCGTCCAGCGGGCGAGCCCGGCCCTGGACTCGGGGCGGCGCCCCGCGCCTCGTAGCACAAGACGGCTGCCTTCCGGATGGAAGACGGCCTCTTGGGCACCAAGCCGGACGTTGGATGGGAGTTCGCTCCTTGGCCCGAGGCGCTCCGGACGTCTGCTGGGTGTGCGAGAAGCCCGTGGCGGCCAAAAGCATGTCCACGCCTCTCATTCCTCGGTCCGAGGGCCCGAGCGAGTTCCGGCAGCTGATGCGCCTGGCGCTGCCGCTGGCCCTGATGCAGGCCGGTCACTCCGCGATGGGCGCCGTCGACACGGCGGTGGTGGGGCGCACCGGGCCGGTCCAGCTGGCCGGCGTGGGCCTCGGAAATGGCCTCTTCTTCGCCATCGCGTTCTTCGGCATTGGCCTGATGATGGGCGGCGACCCCCTCATCTCCCAGGCCATCGGGGCCGGGGACTCGGTGCGCGCCCGACGGCTTTACTGGCAAGCGGTGTACACGGCGCTCGCTGCCAGCCTGGTGCTCGCCCTTCCCGTTCTCGTCGCCATGCGGCTCTTGCGGCCGTTCGGAATCCCGGCCGACGTGGCGGCCAGTGCCAGCAGCTTCATGGCCTGGCGCATTCCGGGGCTGGCTCCGATTTTTCTCTTCTACGCCGCTCGCTCTTACCTTCAGGCCGTCGGCCGGGCGCGGTGGCTTCTCTACGTCACCCTCGCCGCCAACGTGCTCAACCTCGCCGGGGACTTGCTCTTCGTCTTCGGGGGCCAGGGACTTCCTCTGTGGACCGGTCCTCTGCGCGCCATCCCACCCATGGGCGCCGCCGGCGCGGCTCTCGTCACCAGCGCCACGACACTCCTGGAATTCGCCGTCCTGGCTCGGGTCGTCAGCCGCGTCCCGTTGCCGGGCCGGACGGCCTCTGGCCTCCACGCGCCGGTGGCCGCCGACATCCGCCACATCCTCCGCGTCGGGACGCCCATCGCCCTGCACCTGTGCGCCGAGGTTGGCGTCTTCGCCCTGGCCGGCTTTCTGGCCGGGCGGTTTGGCGCCGCCAGCCTGGCCGCCCACCAGGTTGCCCTCACCTACGGCTCGCTCACCTTCACCTTCGCCGCCGGGCTGGGGAACGCCGGCAGCGTCCGCGTCGGGTACGCGGTGGGCGCCCGGGACACGCCGCTCGCCCGGCGGACCGGGCTGCTCGCCTTCGCCATCGGCACCGGCTTCATGGGCTGCATGGCGGTGGTGTTTCTCCTCTTTCCAAGGGCCCTGGTGGCTGTGATGACGGACTCCCCGGAGGTTGCCCGCCTGGCCATTCCGCTGCTCGCCATCACCGCCGTCTTCCAGGTGTCCGACGGCATCCAGGGCGTGGGCGCCGGAGTGCTGAGAGGGGCCGGGGACACGCACTTCACCTTCGTGGCCAACGTGGTCGGCCACTGGCTGATTGGCCTCCCGGTGGCGCTCCTTCTGGGCTTCGTCGCCCACCAGGGAGTCTTCGGCATTTGGTGGGGGCTTTGCGCGGGCTTGAGCGCGGTGGCAGTGGCGCTGGCCTGGAGATTCTTGTGGCTGTCCGCGCGAGAAATTCAGCCACTGGCCGCCGCGCATTGAAACGGCCGCTCAGCCGGCCGTCTTCTCCTGCTCGGCGTAGATGGCATCGGCGATGCGGTAGGCGCTGCCCTCCAGCCGCTGGACGGCCTGCTTGAGCACCACCGGGTCGGCGGTGTTGAGCAACTTCTTGAGCGCCTCCATGTCGGCACGAATTTCGGCGATGTCGTCCTGGTTGAGGACGTTGGAGTACTCGTCCAGGCTCTTTTCGGTCGTGTAGAGCAGCCCGTCGGCATTGTTGCGCAGGTCGGCAACCTCCTTCTTGCGCTTGTCGTCGGCCTGGTTGGACTGGGCATCGGAAATCATCGCCTGGATTTCCTTCTCGGTGAGACCCGAGGTGCTCACCACGCGCACCGCCTGCTGCTTCCCGGTGCCCAAGTCCTTGGCGCCGACGTGAACGATGCCGTTGGCATCGATGTCGAATGAAACCTCAATCTGCGGCACGCCTCGGGGCGCCGGAGGGATGCCCACCAGCTCGAAGCGAGCGAGCGTCTTATTGTCGGAGGCCATCTCGCGCTCGCCCTGCAGGACGTGCACGCTCACCAGCGGCTGGTTGTCCACCGCCGTGGAGAAAACCTGCCCCTTCTTGCAAGGGATGGTGGTGTTCTTGTCGATGATTTTGGTGAAGACGCCACCGGCGGTTTCCACGCCCAGGGACAGCGGGGTGACGTCGAGCAGGAGCACGTCCTTCACTTCGCCTTTGAGCACCCCGCCCTGGATGGCTGCTCCCACCGCCACCACCTCGTCGGGATTGATGCCCTTGTGCGGTTCCTTGCCAAAGAATTCCTTCACCTTCTCCTGCACCTTGGGCATCCGCGTCATGCCGCCCACCAGCAACACTTGGTGGATGGCCTGGGGCTGCAAGTTGGCATCCTTGAGCGCCTGGCGACAGGGCTCGATGCTCCGCTCGATGAGGTCAGCAACCAGCGAATCCAGCGTCGCCCGTTCGAGGGTCTCGATGAGATGCTTCGGGCCGGTCTGGTCCGCGGTGATGAAGGGGAGGTTTATCTCGGTCTCGGTGGCGCTGGAGAGCTCGTGCTTGGCTCGCTCCGATGCCTCCTTCAGCCGCTGAAGGGCCATCCGGTCCTTGCGCAGGTCGATGCCGTTGTTCTGCTCCATGAAGCGCTTGGCGATGTAGTCCACAATCCGCTGGTCGAAGTCCTCGCCGCCGAGGAAGGTGTCGCCGTTGGTGCTCTTCACCTCGAATACGCCACCGTTCAGCTCGAGGATGGAAATATCAAACGTCCCGCCGCCGAGGTCGTACACCGCCACCCGTTCGCTCTTGTTGTCCTTGCCCCGGTCCAATCCGTAGGCGAGCGCGGCCGCCGTCGGTTCGTTGATGATGCGCAGCACGTTCAAGCCGGCGATGCGGCCGGCGTCCTTGGTGGCCTGCCGCTGGCTGTCGTTGAAGTAGGCCGGGACAGTGACGACGGCTTCGGTCACCGGCTCGCCCAGGTAGTCCTCCGCCGTCTGCTTCATCTTCAACAGCACCTGGGCGGAGACCTCCTGGGGACTGAGCAACTTGCCGCGGACGTCAATCCAGGCGTCGCCATTGGGGGAGGCCACCACGCGAAACGGCGAGACGCTGACAGCGCGCTTCGCCTCGGGCGAGTCCAGCTTCCGCCCGATGAGCCGCTTGGCCGCGAAGAGGGTGTTCTCCGGATTGGTCACCGCCTGGCGCTTGGCGATTTGACCCACCAGCCGTTCGCCCGAGTCGGTGAAGGCGACGATGGAAGGCGTGGTGCGGCTTCCTTCGCTGTTCGGAATCACCACTGGCTCGCCGCCCTCCATCACGGCGACGCAGGAGTTGGTGGTTCCCAAGTCGATGCCGATGACTTTACTCATCGCTCAGGGAGCCCCTTCGTCCGGGGGCAGCGCTTGCTCCCCTTCGCCAGGCGACGCAGAGTCCACGGGGGCCATCTTAGCCCGCGCCACTGAGACCAGGGCCGGCCGCACCAGCCGGTCATGCAGCATCCATCCGCGCAGCACCTCCGACACCACGGTATTGGGAGGAACCTCGGTGGACTCGCTCGTTCCCATCGCCTCGTGGAGGTTGGGGTCGAAGGGCTGTCCGATGGCCGTGAGCGGACGGGCGCCGTGGCGAGCGAGCGTGGCCTCGAATTGCTTCTGCGTCATCCGCAGGCCCAACTCCAGGCTGGCCCAGTCCCGGGTAGTGCTTCCCTGACCGAGCGCCCGCTCGAGGTTGTCCAAGACGGGCAGGAAGTCCTTCAGCAACCGCTCGTTGGCGAAACGGACACCCTCCTGAAGGTCACGCTGGGCGCGCTTTCTCGCATTGTCGAGGTCCGCAGCGCTTCTCAACGCAGTGTCCTTGTCGGCCCGGGCCTGCGCCTCGAGCTCCCGCACCCGGCCCTCGGCCAGCTCCAGGCGCGCAGTCAGCTCCTCGGGCTGAGGCTCCGCCGGCACAGCATGCGCCGCGGCGTCGTCGCCGTCTGGCTCGCTGGCAGTCGACGCGTCCACGGCCAGGGACTCGCCGGAGCGACTCCGCTGCTCGACGCTGTCCAGGGCCGCGGCGATGACGTCCTCGCCGATGTCAGCGGAGAACTTGCCCTTTCCGGTGGCCACGTTGACTCAGGATTATGACACAGCCCCTCCTGGGGCGGCTGTGTCAGCGCCTGCCGGCGCTCCGGCGAGTGGCCTTTTTCCCCACGCTTTTCTTGGTCTTCTTCGGGGTCGCTTTGGACCTGCCCGCCGGGCGAGCAGGCTTCTTCTTGGGCTTGCCGCCGAAGGCCTCCTGCAGTCTGGCCGAGGCGTCGACGGCAGTCTTCTTCGCCACCTTCCAGCGCTGGTGGATGGTCTCCTTCAGCTTGGCCTGCAGCTCGGGGTCGGTGACCTCGTCGAGGAGCCGCTGCGTCTCCGCCTTGACCTCCTCGCCCGTACGCCGCAGCTCCTCACCTGCCGACTTGAGAAAGTCGGTCAGTTTCTCATCCCACGGCTGTTGCGCCATCTGTCGCTCCTTTGGTTGTCGCTTCCAATGTTTAGTCCCGGGCCGACCACGCGGCGAGTGCCTCGGCCCACACCTGCTTCACTGGGACCCCCGAGGCCTCGGCCAGTGCCCGGACATCTTCGTACTCCGGCGCGGCGTTGAGCGCCTCCTTCCCGCGCATCCCCACCTTGATGCGGACGGGCCCATGAGGGGTTTCCACGCTGACATGGTGCCGCGCCAGCGTGGTGCGCTCCACTGGATAGGTGCGGACCCCGAGGGTGGTGGACTCGCGAAGCACCAGGTCCACCAGCGCTTGGCGGCGGTCCCCGCTCGCCAGCGCGCCCAGGAGGTGACCTGGCCGGCCCTTCTTCATCGTCGCCGGCACCACCCAGGCATCGAGCGCCCCGGCATCCAGGAGCAACTCCAGCAGCGTCCCGAGCAGCTGCGGGGAGCAGTCGTCGAGGTTCGTCTCGAGCACGAAGGTCCCCGCCTCCGCTCCGAGGGTGGGCTGACCGAGCGTCGCCCGGAGGACGTTGGGCCGGTCGGCCATCTCCCGCGTCCCGACTCCGTAGCCCACCCGTTCCACGACCATCTCCGGGGGCACTCCGACACGGGCCAGCACCTTCACCAGGGCGGCCCCGGTGGGGGTGGTGAGCTCGCCCACGCCCTCGAAGCGCACCGGCAGGCCTTCCAGAAGCTCCAGCGTGGCCGGGGTGGGGATGGGCATCCTGCCGTGCGCGGTCTCGACGGTGCCGCTTCCGAGCGGCGGGGGCGCACAGCACACGTCCGGGTCCCCGAGCAGCTCCAGGGCCAACACCGCGCCGCAGACGTCGATGATGGAGTCCACCGCACCCACCTCGTGGAACTCGACCTGCTCCACGGCGACCCCGTGGATGGAGGCCTCCACGCGGCCGATGGTCTCGAAAATGGTGCGGGCGCGGGCGCGAGCACGCTGGGGCAGCTGCGAGGCATCGATGCGGCGAAGAATGTCGGCCAGGGGGCGGTGCCCCGAGGAAGTGGGGGACTCCGTCACCACCTCGACGTGGATGCCGGTCAGCCCGTGTCGCTGGGCCGGCGAGGCCACCAGGCGCCAGCCGCCGAGGTCCAGGCTTCTGAGTCCCTCCTCGAGCGCAGTCTTCTCGACTCCGAGGTCGAGCACCGCGCCCAGAAACATGTCGCCAGCGATGCCGCCCACCGGCTCCAGGTAGAGGATGCGCCCCTTCACCGGCGGCGGCTCCGAGACACGAGCGCAGCGTAGAAGCCACCGCCGAAGCCATTGTCCACGTTCACCACCGCGACGTTGGGGGCACAGGAGTTGACCATCGTGAGCAGCGCCGAGATGCCTCCCAGGTTGGCTCCGTAGCCCACGCTGGTCGGGACCGCCACCACCGGGACGCCCACCAGCCCTCCCACCACGGAGGCCAGCGCCCCCTCCATCCCCGCCACCACCACCACCGCCTGGGCCTCTTGAATCTCGGCCCGGCGCCGCAAGAGCCGGTGCAGCCCTGCCACCCCCACGTCGTAGACGCGGGCCACCTCGGCGCCCATGGCGGCGGCGGTGACTGCCGCCTCCTCCGCCACCGGGATGTCCGACGTGCCGGCGCACACCACCGCCACTCGGCCGGCCCGCAGCCGCCGGCCTCTGGGGAGATGGAAAATCCGCGCTTCCTCGTGCCACTGGGCCGCCGGCCAGCGACGCCGCAATGCATCGGCCTTGTCCTTGGCGAGGCGCGTCACCAGCACCGGCTGGCCGCGGCTCTCCAGGGCCCCCACAATCCCCTCCAGCTGGGCCAGGCTCTTGCGCTCGCCGTACACCACTTCGGGGAAGCCCGAGCGGAGACTCCGGTGCGTGTCCACCGTCGCATAGCCGAGCTCGGCAAAGGGCAAGTCAGCAAGCGCCCGGGCGGCCTCCTCGACAGTGGCGCGGCCCGTGGCGACGCGGCGGAGGAGTCTCTTGAGGGATGCTGCGTCCATGCCCCGTTTTGGTCCTCACGCCCTCAGACGCGCAGGGAGCGCAAGAGCGCGCCGAGAGACTCGTGCCGCGGCAGAAAAAGGAACTGAGCAGCAAAGCCTTTCGCCCGCAGGAGCACGTCGAGCACGAGCACGAGCTCCTGCTCGGACTGCCCGGTGGCGAGCGCGCCTCCGGCGCTGCGGCGGAGCTCCGGCGCCGACGCCTCCAGGGTCAACCCGGTGAGCATGCCCATTGCCGCCAGCGCGGACGCCCCCACCGCCTGCGCCATCTTGGCCAGCGCGCCGTCCACGGCGGAGGCCTCGGGGTGGGCCTCACCGAGGAGGCGTGCGGCAACCCCCTGGGCGTCCCTCCGTCCCAGGACGAGCCACAGCTCGCCGCTAACGCCACCGCGCACCTGCTGCACCGTGGCTCGCCATGGGGAGGCGTCCCCGGCCAGCAGCTGGGTGAATTCCCGGGCCGTCGCCGTCCACGCCTGGGGCGGTTGGAAATCCAGCCGCTCGTCCCCCAGCATCTTGGACAGCGCGGTGGCAGCGTGACCGGCGCCGATGTTGGCCAGCTCCCGCAGAGCGTCCCACTGCAGCTCCGTCAGCTCGCTGAAGGGCGTCAAGAGAGGAGCCGGGGCACGTCGAGGATGAAGACCGGGCGACCGCTCCCGAGGATGGTGACGCCGGCGAGACCGGGCAGCTGGTCCAGGGGCCGGGAGAGAGCCTTCAACACCACTTCCTCCTGCCCTACCAGGACGTCCACGGCAAGGGCCACCGGCCCCGGGTCCGCCTCCATCACCACATAGGGGCGCACACCCGACCCCGCACGCTCCTCGAAGCCGAGCAGGCTGGCCAGCCCATGCACGGGCACCAGCGCCATGTCATGTCGCAGCACTGGCTGGCCGCCGGCGGCGTCCAGCCCAGAGGCCTCCACCACACTCAGCACCTTGGTGATGGGCAAGCCCAGCACCTCGCCGGCGGCCTGCACCAGCAAGAGTTGCAGGACGGCCACGGTGAGCGGCAGGCGGAAGGTGACACGGGTGCCGCGGCCGGGCTCCGAATCCAACTCCAACGTCCCGCCCACCCGCTCCACCGCGCGCTTCACCGCATCCATCCCCACGCCACGGCCGCTGATGTCACTCACGTCCTTCGCCGTCGAGACGCCGGGAAGACATGCCAAAAGGAGTGCCTCGCTCCTTGGCAAGCGCGCCGCAGCGTCGGCGGTGAGGACACCCCGCGTCACGGCCGAGGCGCGGAGGGCGTCGGCGTCCATGCCGCGGCCGTCATCCGCCACCTCCACCATCACTCGGTCCCGCGCCCGGCGGACGGTCACGCTCACCCGGCCCCGCGGGGGCTTGCCGCTCGCTGCTCGCGCCTCGGCGTCCTCGAGGCCATGGTCGATGGCGTTGCGCAGCACGTGCAAGAGTGGTTCGGCCAGCGCATCGACGATGGTCCGGTCGAGCTCAATCTCCGCCCCCACCACCTCCAGGTCCACCTCCCGGCCCCGGCGGCGGGCGACGTCGCGGACGGTGCGTGGCAGCTGGTCGGTGACCACCGCCAGGGGCGTCATCCGGGCGCCCATCACCCGGCCATGCATGTCCTTCGCCAGGCCGTGCAAGCGGTCGACGCCCTCCTCCAGCATCGGACGGTGAGCCTCCGGGAGCCGCTTTCCCATCTCCCTCAGGCGCGCGGTGGCCAGCAGCAGCTCCCCGGCGAGCTCCAGAAAATCATCGAGCAACTCGGCGCGAATCCGGACGCTGCGCACCTCCACTGGGGACGTGGACGGCGTCTCCTCTGGAAGGGCTCCTGGCGGTCCGCTCGGGCCCACCGACACGAGCTCCACCTCGGGGAGTTGGGCCAACGCCGCTCGCACCGCCGCCACCCCGCCGACGGCCTCCAAGCAGAGAGACAGGAGCCCCTCGGGCAGAGCGCCGGCGCGCACCTCCTCCAGCGAGGGGTGGACAAAGAGCACCCTCCCGAGCGCCGCCAGCCTTCGATGCACGAGGAAGGCCCGCGCGCCTGGGTTTCCGGAGGAGGCGAGCACGCGCACCTTCACCTCGAGCACCGCTGGGGGCCCGGACGGCGCATCCTTGCCGTCGACGGTGAAGAGGACGTTTTGAGCAATGCGCGTCGGCACCGGAAGCTGGCCGGTCCGCGCCTTCACCGCCTCGGTGAGCCGCGCCAGGAGGGTGGTGGAAGGCGCTGGCGTGTGCCCGGCACCAGCGGCGCGGACTTGCGCCTGCATGCTGTCCGCCGCCTCGAGCATCAGGTCGACCAGCGCCCGGTCCAGTGCTCCCTCGTCGCTGCGCAACGTCTCCACCAAGTCCTCGACCCGGTGGGCGAGGGTGGCGATGGACTCCAGGCCCATCGAAGCGGCCATCCCCTTCACCGAATGGGCGTGGCGGAAGAGGGAGTCGACCGTCTGGGGTGCACACTCGCGCTCCAGCTTCACCAGGTCTCGGGAGAGCGCCTCGAGGTGTTCCACGGCCTCGGTCACGAAGAGGCCGACGTACCGGGACATGTCGAGGCTAATCGGCACTGCTCGTCCCTACGCTTCCTCGCCCAGCACCTTGCGCGCCATGGCCACAACGTCCTCGCCGCGGAAGGGCTTGACCACGAAGTCCGCGGCACCGGCCTCCATTGCTTCGAGAACCAGCGCTTCCTGGCCCAGCGCCGAGCAGATGACCACCACCGCGTCGGGATGGGCGCGCACAATCTCGCGCGTCGCCTCGACGCCGTTCTTGTACGGCATGACGATGTCCATGGTGGTGAGGTCTGGTTTCAGCTCCTCGTACCGCTGGATGGCCTCCACCCCGTGGGTCGCCTCGCCCACCACCTCGTAGCCGGCCTCGACGAAAATCTCGCGGAGCATGCTCCGCATGAAGGATGCATCGTCGACGATGAGGACACGCTTCGCCATCGGTTGGGGACCCTCGCCAAAGCCTATCTGCCCCGGAACAGCCCAGCCACCCGAGCGTCCAGTCCTTCGACATCGAGCACATTCACCTTCGAGGTCCCCAAGGGGGCTACACCCCGGACCAGGCCCGTGACCTCCAGGCCGTCGGTGGAAACCCGCTCCAGCCGCTCGATGCCCTCCACCTCGGACACTCCGAGTGCGAGGTCGCGGCGACCCCGGTCGAGGAGGAGCAGCTTGGGAGCCGGTGTCGGTGCCTCGCCGTGCCCGAGGACGGGACGGAGGTCCACCACCGTCACCACCCGGCCGCGAAGGTTGATGACCCCCGTCACCGCCGCAGGAGCCCGGGGCACGCGGGTGAACAGCTCGGGCGTCACCACCACCTCGCGCACCGCGGCCAGCGGCAGCGCATAGAGCCCGGTGTCGACGCGGAACACGACGTGCCGCCCGGTGTCACCCATGCCTAGGCCGCCCGCCGGCGCACACCGGGGCTCTTTCGGGCAAGCCTCACGCGCCGAGCTGGAAGCGCCGCACGACGCTTTGCAGCTCGAGAGAAAGGTTGTTCAGCTCCTGGGCGGCGGACGTCATCCGCGAGACGGCGGACGTCTGCTCGCGAATGACCACCTGCACGGCGTTGGTCGAGCCGGCGTTGGCCTTGGCCACCTCGGAAATCTCCTGGATGGCCTTCACCATCTCCTCGCTGCCCTGGAGCTGCTCGCGTGCGCTCTCGGAAATGAGGTGCACCTTGTCGGCACCCTTGTGGGTGGTGTCGGTGATGGAACCCATCGAGCGGAGAATACTCGTCAGGTCCTCCCGGCCTTCGGTGAGCTCGGCGATGCCCTCGCGCATGGCCGTCACCACGGCTGCGGATTGCCCCGAGATGTCCCGGGCCAGCTTGGAGATTTGTTCCGCGCTGCGCCCGGCGCTCTCTGCCAGCTTGCGCACCTCGTCCGCCACCACCGCGAAGCCCCGTCCGTACTCTCCGGCGCGGGCCGCCTCGATGGTCGCGTTGAGCGCCAGAAGGTTGGTTTGCTGGGCGACGTGGGTGATGGCGTCGACGATTTTGGAAATCTCCTGCGTCTTCTCGCCGAACGCGAAGACTTCGTGACTCGCCACCTCGATGCGGCTGAAGACCTTGTTCACCTTCTCGCCGGCCAGCCGCGCGGCCTTGCTTCCCTGCTCGGCAGCGCTGGAGCTGTCCCCGGCAGCCCGGGCCGCATCCTCCGCGCTGACGGCAGTGCGCTGGATGGAGCCCGCCATCCCGGTGATGACTTTGGAGGCCTGGCCCACCAGGTCGGACTGGGCGACCGCGCCCTGAGCGATGGTGCGGATGGACTGGCCCACCTCCTCGGTGGCGGCATTGACGTTCTCGGCGGACCGCTGCAGGTCGGTGGCCGAATCGGCCACCGACTGGGCGGTGTGCTGGATGTGGCCCACCAGCTCGCGGAGGTTTTCCTGCATGTGGCGAATGGCCGTGGCCAGCTCGTCAATCTCATCGCGCCCGAGGCTGGAGCGCGTCTGCACCGGACTGGCCAGGTCCCCCCGGGAAATCTCCAGCGCCGAGCGGCTCAGCACCCGCAAGCGAGCCACCCGGGCCAGCACCGCCGGGACGATGACTGCCAGCCCGACGGTGACGCCAGCGGCCACCAGGGCCTGGACTTCCAGCCGGGCGCCGCGCACCAGCCGCAGTGCCAGGAAGAGAGCCGCGCCCAGCACCAGGTAGCCGAGGATGATTTTGTTCTGCAGCGTCAGCGTCAGCCCGCGCTGGCGGTCATCCACTGCCTGGAGGATGCGCTGCCCCTGTTCGCGCCGTGGGAGGAGCGCGGCCGAGAACTCGTCGAGCAGCGGCCGACGCGGCGTGGCATTCCGGGAGGGAGGTTGGGCGATGGCCATGGGACTCGGAACCGGCTGGGGGCGCCATTGTGGACCCATTTGACGCGCTTTTCACGGTTCCGGCCGGGCCTGCGGCTTGAGAGACGTGCTCGGCGCCATGAGGGGAAACGGGAACCCCTTGCGCAGGATCAGCCGAAGAGGGCGCGGTTCTCCTCCACCCAGCCGTGGAGGCGCCGCACCCCGGTGCGGACGTCCACCTTCGGCCGCCAGGAAAGGGCGGTGGCCGCCTTGGCGATGTCCGCGACGAAGACCGGTTGGTCGCCCGGCCGCCAGGCCGCGAAGGCCGGCTGCAGGGGACGCCCGGTGAGCTGCTCCAGCATGGCCACCAACTCCAGCAGGGAGAGGGTGTGCTCCGGGCCACCGCCGAGATTGAAGACCGCGCCCTTGAGCGAATCGGCGCGCGCCACCGCCGCGTCGTAGGCGTCGCACAAGTCATCCACGAAGAGCAGGTCCCGCACCTGCTTTCCGTCCCCGTAGATGGTGACCGGCCTCCCGGTGACGGCGGCGATGGTGAACCACGCCACCCAGCCCTGGTCCTCGACACCGAATTGCCGGTAGCCGTAGATGCATGACTGACGGAAGCACACCGTGCGCAGCCCATAAATGCGCGCGTAGTCCCGGACGTATTGGTCAGCGGCGCCCTTGCTGCAGCCGTAGGGCGAGTGAAAGTCGAGGGGTTGCGTCTCCGGGATGCCGGTTGGCCGACGAAACCGGTAACGGCCAGCGTGCTCCTCGACACCCTCCTGCTCGAGGCCGCCGTACACCTTGTTGGTGGAGGCGTAGAGCAGCACCGCATCGGGCAGATGACGCCGGACGGATTCGAGCAGGTTGAACGTCCCGAGCGCGTTGACTTCGAAGTCGTGGCGCGGGTCCGACACCGAGGTGGTGACGGCCACCTGCGCTGCTAGATGCAGCACCACCGCGGCGTCACGGTGGCGAGCAACCGCGGCGTCCAGGGCGGCCACGTCGCGGATGTCCACCTGCTCGAAAACGAAATGTCCCGGCTGCGCTCTTAGCCAGGCCAGGTTCGCATCCGCACCCCGTCGCGACAGGTCATCGAGCACCACCACCGCGTGGCCAGCCGCCAGCCAGCGTCGTACGGCGTTGCAGCCGATGAAGCCCGCGCCTCCGGTAACGAGATATTTCATCACCGCAGCAGTCTCGCATGCGTTTCGCCCGGGAGGGGCGCCGCGGGTGGGCCGGCACCCATGCGCTGCCAGCGCCAAATGAGGCCCACCCCCCTAGCGTTTCACTGTCCGGAAGTGGTCGAAGCCCCCAGCCAACCGCTGCAGGGGCCGGCCGCGAGCGTCCAAGAGGCGGAGGCCAGCGCCCGGGACGAGCCGGCCGATGGCGGTCACCGCCTCGCCGGCGCGTGCACAGGCGCGCTCGAAAGCCCGGGCGCGTCCCGCTGGCACGGCCAGCAGGAGCTCGTAGTCCTCGCCGCCGACGAGGGCGAACCGCAGCGCGCCAGCCGGCCGCGCGAAGGCCAGCCGCACGTCCGGGTCCACCGGAATGCGCGCAGCGTCCAGCTGGGCGCCGACACCGGACGCCGACAGCAGCCGCCCCAAGTCCTGCAACAAGCCGTCCGAGACGTCGATGGCTGCCGAGGCGTAGGGGGCGCTCAGCACCCCCAGCGCCACCCGTGGCTCCGGCCGACGCTGGCGGCGCACGGCCCGCGGCACGGGGCGACCGCGGCCCTTGGCGCGCAGCGAGCGAAGACCGAGCCGTGCCCCGCCAAGCGTCCCCGAGACGTAGAGCCAGTCACCGACGCTGCCCCCAGAGCGCAACAGCGGTTTGCCGCCGGCGGGCGTCCCGGCGGCGGTGAGCGTCAAGGACAGCTCCCTGGCGCGGCTGACGTTGCCGCCCACCAGGGCCGCGGAAAAGCGTCTGGCCAGCGCCGCCATGCCGCGCCCCAGGGCGCGCGCCTCACCGAGCGTCAGCGAGGGCGCGGCCAGCGCGCAGAGGAACCACCGTGGCCGGGCCCCCATGGCCGCGAGGTCCGAGAGGTTGACGGCCAGCGCCTTGTGTCCGACGTCCTCCAGCCGCCCGTCGGCGCGCCGGAAGTGGATGCCCTCCACCACCGCGTCGGTGGTGACGCACAGAGGCCCCGGGGAGGAAGCCACCACCGCGCAGTCATCGCCCGGGCCCACCGGCACCTGCGCGGCCGGAAATTCCGCGACGAAGGCAGCGATGGCGGCGAATTCGCCGAGGGCCCCGCGCCTCAGAAGCGTTCCTGCGGCGGCGCGCCTCCGTCGGAGACAGGCGGGGAGATGACCGAGCCGGGGGCCGGGGGCTTGGCGGGCAACACCACCTCGAACCGGGAGCCGCGCCCCACCTCGGAGGTGACTTTCACCACGCCGCCGTGGCCCTCGACGTAGCTCTTGACGATGGCCAGGCCGAGCCCGGCGCCGCCGAACTCGCGCGTCGAGCTGTTGTCCACCTGGTAGAAGCTCTGGAAAACCTTTTCCTGCTGGTCGGCGGGGATGCCCACCCCGGAGTCCTGGACGACAATCCGGTAGCCGGTGGTGCCGGCCAGCTCCGCCTGGGCCTGGATGTCGGTGAGGACGACCTGCACCCAGCCGCCCTTGGGCGTGAATTTCACCGCGTTGGAGAGCAGGTTCACCACCACCTGGCGCAGCTTCTCGCGGTCCGCCCGCGCCTCCACCGCCCGCGGCGGTAGCTTGACGTCCATCACCAGCCCCTTCTTCTGAGCCTGCGGCTTGACGCTGCTGAGGGCCGAGGTGACGACGTCGGAGACCAGGACGCCATCGAAGGTGAGTCGTACCTTGCCGGCCTCAATCTGACTGATGTCGAGGATGCTGGAGATGAGCTTCAAGAGCGTGTCGCCCTTGTCCATGATGGTGCGCACGTAGTCCGTTTGCTCGGGGTTGAGCGGGCCCACCAGGCCCTCGGACAGCATCTCCGAGTACCCGATGATGGATGTCAGCGGCGTCCGCAGCTCGTGGCTCACCGTGGCCAGGAAGCTGGACTTGAGGCGGTCCATTTCCTTGAGCCGGATGTTGAGCGCCTCGAGCTTCCGGTTCTGGCCCTCGAGGTCCCGGTTGCTCTCCAGGGTCGCTTCGATGTGGACCTGACTGGTGAGGTACGTCTTCTGCCCGGCGGCCACCAGCGCCTCGAGCAGCTCGGAGAAGTGGAGCATCACCTTGGCCACCGTCTGCTCCGGGGCCCGGCGTATTTTCGCCAGGTGCCGCTGGGCGAGGGCGAGGTCGATGCCCGGCGTGAGGTCGGTGAGACTGGAGGGCAAGTCCCCCAAATCCTCAGGCGTGAAGGGCCCGAACACCACCCGGCCCAAGGAGTCCCCCTCCCAGAGGATGGGGAGCACCAGGTAGCGAAGCCCGGTGAAGCAGGGAACCGTCACCATCCCCCGGAGCGGGATGCCCGAAGGCACGTGCGGCGCCACCGCGTTCTGCACCAGGCCCACCGGGCCTTCCTTCACCCGGGCCACGGTGGCGGTGCAGCAGCGGCGCCCCTCGGCGAAGGAGAAGACGTAGCCGCAGAAGTCGCCGTTGCCGACCTTGATGTCGGCCAGCCGGTTTCCCCTCTCGTCGAACACCTTCACCCCGACCTTGTAGAGGTCGGCGAAGCCCTTCGCCAGCTCTCCAAATGTCTGCAGGTCGAGCAGGTCCCCGAGCGCCAGCCGCCGCTGGAGCACCGATTCGGACGGACGCGGAGGCGCCTCGGCGCTCACGCTTCCTCCTTCTGCAGCTGCTCGAGCCAGCCGGCGACCTGGGTCCCCGAGGTGTCGATGCGGTCAAACACCTGGGCCAGGAAGCCCGCCTCGCTGAGGCCGAGATTGCGCGCCAGTCCGGCCTGTTCGTCCATCTTCCGGTAGGCGAGCTGGATGACCGCGAACATGGTCTCCAGGACGCCCTCCCCCCGGATGGCCACCGCCCCGATGACCGGCTCCTTGCCTTTGACCCTGGTCTCCTCGAGCTCCTCGTCGGTCTTGGTGTCCGGCAGGTCTCGCTTGTTGAACTGGATGACGATGGGCACCTGCGCGGCGTCGAGGCCGTTCTCCCGCATGTTCTCGTGCAGGTCGGCCCAGTAGGCGTTGTTGTCCGCGTTGGCGCTGCGCCGGCTGTCGGCGATGAAGGCCACCGCATCGGCGTTCTGCAACACCACCCGCCGGGTGGCGTTGTGGATGACCTGGCCGGGCACGGTGAACATCTTCACCTTCACCGTGTAGCCCCCCTTGGTCTGGAAGAAGACCGGCAGAAGGTCGAAGAAGAGCGTGCGGTCGTCGTGCGTCTCGACGGTGAGCAGCTTTCCTCGGCCCTCGGTCTGCGTTCGGGCGTGGATGAGCTGCAGGTTGGTGGTCTTCCCCGAGAGTCCGGGGCCGTAATAGACCACCTTGACCGTGAGTTCCCGCTGAGCGTGGTTGAGTTGCACGGACGGGCAGCGACTGGAGAGAGGGCGCCCTCGGTAGGGAGGGTGACGGGGCGATAGAGGCCTCCCATCCTAGCGAGAAAGACGCCGCGACCCCAGGGTCCCACCGGCCTACACGTCGGGTGGGCGGGCTGTTTCGAGAAGAGGTGACCCGGAATAGGGGGTCCGGTTAGGATCCCAGCTCGAACCGAGGAGGACCACAAACGATGACGATGAAGCGGATGGAGACTCCCTCGGAACCGAGTAGCACCATGCCGGTGGTGGACGAAGCTAGCCTGCCAACCGACCTCACGCCGCTGCTCAAGTACGGGCCCCTCGGCGACGACGAGCTCCCCTTGGTGGGGATGCTCCGGGCCGGCTATCGCGGCGAAAACCTCGAGCAATCCCTCGAAGCGCTCCGGCCGCTGCGTCCCTTCGTCCAAGTCGTGAGGCTGCGCGGGCAGATTGTCGGCTACGTCACCGTCGAGCGGGATGGCCCGGTGCCGGGAGCGGCCTACCTGCGCAACATCGCGGTCAAGCTCGAACTGCGCAAGCTGGGCATCGGGACCTCGCTCCTCAAGCACGCCATCCAGGTCTCCAAGGACATGTACCGAAAGACGCTCGCCCTGAGGGTCGACCCGGCCAATGCCACCGGGGTGAACTTTTACCGGTCCATGGGCTTCACCACCGTGGCCACCGTGGTGTCGAAAAAGTCGGGGAAGCTCCGACTTCTCATGTCGCGCGAGCTGTAAGTCGCTGCACCTGTAGCCCCACTCCCTGCAGCCGGACGCGGCCGAGCAGCATCAGCTGCCATGAGGCTCGCCTCTTTTGGTGGTCCCCTTGCGTCGCCGCGCTCTTCAAGTCCTCGGTCTGTTCCTCCTCGGCGTGGTGCCGGGCGTCATCGGCTACTCGCAGCTCTTCGCCATGCCCGAACCGGACGTCTCCACCGGTTGGCGGCAGCTGGCTTTCTACGCCATCCCCTGGCTCGTCTGGGCCTTCTACATCCCGGCCATTCGCGCCGTCATCCTGCGCTGGGCGCCGCTGGACAAGGCAGGGCGGGCGGGCTGGCTCCTGGTCCACCTGCTCACCTTTTGCCCTGGATGGATTGGGAACGAGGCGGTCGAAGCGTGGCTCGGTCCTTGGGCTCCGTGGCCCATGTACCGGACGATGAATTTCCTGCCGCTCTTCTTCCGCGTGCTTCAAGGCTCGCTCATCGTCGACCTCATCGCCTACAGCGGGGCATGCGGCGTCATCTACGGGCTCGACGCCCGACAGCGGCTCCGCGCCCACGAGATGACCGCCGCCAGGCTCGAGGCCAAGCTGGCCCACTCCCAGCTGGAGGCGCTCCGGGCTCAGCTCCAGCCGCACTTTCTCTTCAACACCCTGAATGCCATCGCCATGATGGCCCGAAAGGGCGAGACGGACGGTGCGGTGCGCATGCTGGCCGGCCTGAGCGACCTCTTGCGTCTGGCGCTGGCCAGCGTCGGAAAGGCGGAAGTCCCCCTGCGGCTGGAGCTCGACTTCCTCGAGCGCTACCTTGCGCTTCAGCAAATCCGCTTCGCCGACCGGCTTCAGGTCAAGATGCACATCTCCCCCGACGTGCTCGACGCCCGCGTCCCGTCGCTCGTCCTCCAGCCGCTGGCCGAGAATGCCGTCCGCCATGGGCTTTCTCCCCAGAATGAAGGGGGCCTGCTCGAGATTGGCGCCGAGCGTGCAGGAAAGGACTTGGTGCTGACCGTCCGCGACACCGGGGTGGGCCTGCCTCCCGAGTCCGAGCGCCGCGGCGGCCTGGGACTGCAAAACATCCGGGCCCGTCTGGCAGTCCTCTACCCGGAGGCTCACCGCCTCACGCTCGAGGACCATCCACAGGGTGGCACGCTCGTCGTGGTGAGCATCCCCTTCCACCGCGAGGCGCTGGCGGATGGCTGAGCCTGTGCGGGCCGCGGTGGTGGACGACGAGCCCCTGGCCCGGGAGGGCATCCGCCTCCTCCTCGGCCGCGACCCAGAGGTCACCGTGGTGGGCGAGGCGGGAAACGCCAGCGAAGCCCTGGCGCTGTTGCGGACGGTCCGGCCGCAGCTGGTCTTCCTCGACGTCCAGATGCCCGGCGGCGACGGCTTCGAGGTGCTCAGTCGCGCTCAGCGCCCGCTGCCCCTGGTGGTGTTCGTCACGGCGTTCGACTCCCACGCCTTGCAGGCCTTCGACGTGCACGCCCTGGACTACGTGCTCAAGCCCTTCGACGACGAGCGCTTCACCCAGGCGGTGGAACGGGCAAAGCAGGAGCTCAGGCGCGAGGCGGCAGCCGAGATTGGCGAGCGAATGCTGCAGGGCGTGCAGGCGCTCGAACGGACGCGGGTGGTGGTGCGCGACCGCGGCCGGGTGACGTTTCTCGACGAGGACGAAATCGACTGGATAGAGGCCGCCGACTACTACGTCGAGCTCCACGTCGGTGCCCGCACTTACCTGCACCGCGAGTCGATGGCCGCGCTCGAAGCCCGGCTCGACACCCGGCGCTTCGTCCGCATCCACCGCAAGGCCATCGTCAACATTCGCTGCCTGCGAGAAGTCCGCCGCGACGCAGGCGGTGGACTGGTGGCCGTCCTGTCGAGCGGGGTGTCCCTCCCGGTGGCGCGGAGCCACCAGGCCCAGGTGCGTCGGCTGTCCTGAGGCGCCCTCGGAAACAAGGGCTGCCATTCCCTGCAGACCAGGACATGCTGGCTGCTTTGGAGCAGCCGGGCTGCCCCCACCCGGTGGACACTCCTGGTTAGCGTCTTCGAGGTTTCTTCCATGTGCCGCACCCTCCTGCTCCCTCTCGTCGTCGGCGGGCTCGCGTTCGGCCTCCCCTTCGTGCGCGGCCATCGGCCCGAGCACGGCAGGAGGGCTGCGGCCACCGGGGGCGCACTCTCAGAAACGGGTGTCCTCGCGTTGCCGGCCAGCGAGGCGCACTTCACGTTTTATTGGCCCGATGCCGAGCTGCTTCGGCAGCGGCCGCTGGTCATCTTTGCGGCCGATGCGCACGCCAGAAACCCAACACCGCTCCGCCTCTTCGCCAGGGCTGCCGCCGCGGCAGGCGTGGCGGCCGTCTACCTGGAGCCCACGGCTGCACCGGCCGACGCCGCGAAGCGGCTTCAGGGCGTCCTTCAGCGCCAGGCTGCGATGCTCGGGATTGACGCTGATGCCATCGCCACCTGGGTGGAGGGTGAGGGCTTCCAGCGTCAGCCGGCAACCCCCTGCAGTCAGAACAGGCTCGCCGACACAGTCGCCTGGCTCACCCGCGACGTCGAGGACAAGGGCGCGCTCGTCCGCTGGGCACTCAGCCAGACGTTGAGCGTGGGGTGCTCGCTCACGGCGTTGTAGGCACCCCCCTGGGAAAAGGCGGGCAGCAGTCGGCTTGAGACTTCAGTCGGCCTTGGCGATGGCCAGCTCTGCAGAAAACCACGTCGCCAGCGGCGCGAGCGCCCGGAAGCGCCGAGCTGGCGGCAGGGACTGTACCAACAGACGCCCGTAGGCACGGCGCGACACGCGGACGTCGAGCAGCGCGACAATTCCGCGGTCCGCCCGGCTGCGGATGAGCCGCCCGAAGCCTTGCCGGAGGGCGAGCGCCGCCTCGGGAAGCTGGTACGCGGAGAAGGGCTCCTCCCCATGCGCCTGCAGCTGCTCGATGCGCGCCGCGGTGAGGGGATGGCCGGGCGAGGCGAAGGGAAGCTTGTCCATGACCACCAAGGAAAGTGCTTCTCCGGGCACGTCCACCCCCTCCCAGAAGCTGTGCGAGGCGAAGAGGACGGAGGGCTCGGCGCGAAAAGCCTGCAGGAGGACGTGCTTCGGGGCATCGCCCTGCTTCAGCACTGGCCACGGCAGCCGGTGAAGCAGAAGCGCATGGACGGCCTCCATGTTGCGCAGCGAGGTGAAGAGGACGAAGGCGCGCCCCCCGGTGAGCTCGGTGAGGGCGAGCACCTCGGCGGCCACCGACTCGACGAAGCCCGGCTCGTTGGGCTCGGGCAGGTGGGTGGGCAAATAGAGCGCCGACTGTTGTCGATAGTCGAAGGAGGACGGGACGGCGAGCTGGGTGAGCGGGTGCACCGGCTCTCCGTCGTCGTCGGTGAGCCCCAGACGGCGGCAGAAATAGGCGAAGGAGTTGCCCGCGCGCAGGGTGGCCGAAGTGAAGATGAGGGTGTCCACCGCGCCGTACAGCTTTTCGCGGAGTGCCTCGGCCACCGAAATGGGCGCCGCCCTCAGTGCGACGCCGCGCCCCCGCCCCTCCGCCCAGTAGACGTGGTCCACGGACTCGGCCCGACGGACGAAGTCCAGCTCGCCGGAGAGCTCGCCTGCGCGCCGGCCAATCGACTGGAGCTCCGCCTCCTCGGCACCGGCGGCGAAAGCGCCGAGCGCGCCGAGGCCCTCCAGCACGCCCTCCACCTGCCGGCCCAGGGGGCGCAGCAGCGCCGGGGTGAGACGGATGGCGGATTCGGTACCCAGTCCCAGCAGGCGCGGGGCACTGGAGAAGAGCGCCTCGGCCTGCGCCCGCACCTTCAACGCCAGGGCGGCGAGCATTCCGGCGCGGTCGTCGCTCGGCTCGAGCGCCACCTGGGCGTCGCGGGCGAGGTCCTCGAAGCGGAAGCTCGACACCCCCACCCCGAAGTACTCTGTGGCGGCGTCCTCGAGCGCGTGGGCCTCGTCGAAGACGACGGCGTCGTAGCGCGGCAGGACGCCCTCTCCGTTGCCCCGCGACGTCCGCAGCGCGAGGTCCGCGAAGAAGAGGGCATGGTTGACGACGAGGATGTCCGAGGCCTCGGCACGCGCCCTGAGCCGGGTGACGAAACACGCCTCGTGCAAGGGACAGCGCGCCCCGAGGCAGGTTTCCCGCGTCGTGGACAGCCGCGGCCAGCCGGCGAAGTCGTCCGGAAGCTGGAGCTCGGCCCGGTCCCCCGTCTCGGTGCGCGCTGCCCAGGCGTGTACCTGGGCCCAGGCTTCCTCGGCACCCTGGCCCAGCAGGGCCGGCTCTCGCTCCAGCCGATGCAGGCAGAGGTAATTGGGCCGCCCCTTCACCAGTGTGGCCCGGACGTCCAGCCCGAGGCCTTCCTGCACCAGGGGCAAGTCCTTGTAGAAGAGCTGGTCCTGCAGCGTCTTGGTGGCGGTGGAGATGACGACTTTGCGGCCGCTGAGGGCCGCCGGGACGAGGTAGGCCAGCGTCTTGCCCGTGCCAGTCCCGGCTTCGGCCACCAGCACCCGGCGCTCGGCAAGGGCCCGCTCCACTTCCCGGGCCAGCGCCAGCTGTTCGGGTCGGTGCTCCCAGCCGGGAAGGATTTTGGAGAGCCGGCCCCGCGGCCCAAGCAGCGCCTCCACCGAGTCGGTCAATGCTGCCCCAGCAGCCGGACGAGCGCGAACAACAGCGGGGGCCCGAGGAGCGTCACCGCCGCCATCAGCCACTTGGTGCGACGGCTCAGCTGCTCGGAGGTGGGCCCACTCCGGATGGCCGCGACACTGACCGGTGCCGAGGCCATCTTCACCGTCGCCTCGAGCCCGCTTCGCGCCACAGCATCGCTCGGCGCCTGCGCCAACCGGATGCGGTAGAGACGGCCAGCGGCCGCCAGCTCGCCACTGGCCTGGGCCAGGTGGAGAAACCGGAGGTGCTCCTTGGCCTCACCCCAGCGCGCCGCGAGCGCCTTCCAGGCAGAAGCCAAGCCCGCTGAGGGCGTCAAGGCGCTCGGCGAGGCGTTGGCAAAGACGAGACCGCAGGCCGGACAACTCTTGGCCTCGGGACTCCGGGAAGCCACGCACTTCGGACAGAAGCCCGACGGGGGCTCGAAGACAGGCTCGATGGGCTGGACCGACACTGCTGGAGGAAGGCTGGGCGACGGCTTGGTGCCCTCCGGGCGCGCCAGGGCCACGGGGACGCTTGCCCCCTGCCCTGCACCGCTGGCCTCGGAAAGGGTGAGGCGCTGCTGCTTTCCGCATGCCGTACAGCGGACGACGACGATGCCCTCGCCAAGACGGAAGTCCACCACCTCCACCGGCTGCTTGCACGCGGAACAGAGCCCATTCATGGAAGGGGAGCCGAGCTAAGCACAACCCCCTGGCCTCAGGGGGCGAGCAAGAGGCGCACCGGCGACGGGGTGAGGCACAGCACAAACACCACCGCGCAGGCGATGCAAATCCAGACTCGCCTCGCATCGAGGGATTCCTCCGGGCGCTCGACCTCGGGGTGGCGAAATCCCACCGCAATCGTCACCACCAGCATCCACAAGAGCCAAGAGACGTTGAAGAAGAGCACCAGCGCCAAGAGGCACAGGGCCGCCACCTGTCCCACCCTTATGGCCCGGCCGCCGAGGTTGGCGAAGGCCAAATGGCCCCCGTCGAGCTGCCCGATGGGGAAGAGATTGAGCGTGGTGACGATGCATCCAAACCACCCGGCGACGATGAAGGGATTGGCCAGGACGTCCTTGCCTGCTGGCAGCGGGCCCACCACCAGCAGCTGGATGAGGAGCGTGAGGAGGTTGTCCCCGAAGCTCTGGGCGAGAATGTGGGGCGGCGGGCCGAGGAGAAGTCGAATCGCGCCCAGCGCCGACTCCACCGGGGGAAACGTCGCGGTCGCGACGGGCACGTCGATGAGCTGCGCATGGGCGTAGCCCCACACCAGGATGGGAATGGCCACCAGGAAGCCCGCCAGCGGGCCGGCGGCGCCGATGTCCACCAGCGCGTTGCGCGTGGGAATGCGGCTTCGGATGCGGATGACGGCCCCCAGCGTCCCGAACCCGAAATGGGGCAAGGGGATGAAGTAGGGCAGCGACGCGTCCACTCCGTGGCGGCGGGCGAGCACCCAGTGGCCCATCTCGTGGCTGCCGAGGATGGCCACCAGGCAGAGGCTGAAGGCAATGGCCCCGCCGATGTTGGCCCGGTTCCAGTCTCCCGAAGTCTGGTCCGAGAGAAACACCTCGAAGGTGGTGCCCAGGGTGAGGAGAAACAGGGCGAGGTGCAGCAGCGGCCGCTGGGCCGGACGGAGGGCGACGGTGTCCATGGAGGGGCCCTCTACTAACCCTGGTCCAGCACCTGGCGCAGCGTCTGGGCAGTGAATTGCACGAGGGGGATGACGCGGGAGTAATTCATGCGGGTGGGGCCGATGACGCCCAGTGTCCCCAGCGTTCGGCCCTCATTTCCATACGGGCTGGCCACCACGGTGACGTCCCCGGCAGAGGAGAACTCGCTCTCGTTGCCGATGAAAATCTGCATCTCCCCTGCCAGCTGGACACGGTCGAGGAGCGCCACCAGCTTGCTCTTCTCGTCCAGGGCTCGGAACAGCGAGCGCATGCGCTCGACGTCGGCGAATTCGGGCGATTCGAGGAAGGAGCCGGTCCCTTCGATGTGGACGCGGTCCGGTGCATTCAAGTCGGCGGCCGCCAGACCGAGCTTCAGCGCCTTGGCCTGGAGCTGGTCGAGGAGCGCTTGCTCCTGGGATTGCTCGGTGAGAATCCGCTCGCGCAACCCCTCGAAGGGCACCTCGTGAAGCAACTCCGAGAGGTAGTTGGAGGCGCGTGCCAGCTCCGCCTCGGACATCTCGACGTCGAGGCTGAGCGGCTTGTTGAGCACCTGCCCGTCCCGGCCCACGAGGATGGCCAGCACCCGGTTGTCGCGGAGCCTGACAAATTCGATGCGGTGGAAGACTCCCGCCGACGGCCGAGGCGCCACCACCACGCAGGCGTGCCTGGTGAGGAAGTGCAGCACGCGACTGGCCTCCTGCAGCGACTCCTCGAGCCCGGCGCCGGCGGGAATGCCGCGCTGGATGAGCTCCCGGTCCCGTGGGAGCGGCTGACGCAGCTGCATCAACGTGTCGACGTAGAAGCGGTAGGCCCGGCCGGTGGGCACCCGGCCGGCCGAGGTGTGCGGCTTCTCCAGGTACCCGAGCGCCTCCAGGTCGGCCATCACATTGCGCAGGGTGGCGCTGGAGACGTCAAACTGCGTTCGGGCCAGCTGATGGCTGCCCACCGGACCGCCGGTCGCGATGTACTCGCGAATCACGGCATGCAGGACCGAGCGCGCGCGCTCGTTTAGGTCTTCCATTGAGCCGCCACTCCAAATGGTAGGGCCCCCGCCGGGCCGTTTCAACAGAGACGCATGCCCCGCAACCCCCCGCAACCGTTGGAATGAATGCGGGAGTCGTCCCTAGTGAAGCAACGAAACGCTCCTGGAAAGGCACACTTCTTCGAGGCCCGCCTCAGGCCTGTCGTTCCTCGTTTCCTTTTCCACCTCCTTGAGGCTTCATGCCGGCCTGTCGGACAGGTTGGGCACACCTTTCAGGAAACGAGACGTCGATGAAACCGAAGGAAGTTCTGGCTCTGGCCAAGGACCGTGGCGCAGTGATGGTCGACCTCAAGTTCATGGACTTCATCGGCACTTGGCAACACTTCACCGTGCCGCTCCACGAGTTGAAGGAGGAGATTTTCGAGGAAGGCCTGGGCTTCGACGGTTCATCGATTCGCGGCTGGGCGGAGATTCACGCCTCGGACATGCTGGTGATGCCCGACCCCACCAGCGCGGTGATGGACCCCTTCACCAAGGACGCCACCCTCAGCATCATCTGCACCATCGCCGACCCCATCACCAAGGAAGCCTACGGACGAGACCCGCGCAACATCGCCCAGAAGGCCGAAAAGTACCTCCGCTCCACCGGCGTGGCCGACACCGCCTACTTCGGTCCGGAGGCAGAATTCTTCGTCTTCGACTCGGTGCGCTTCGACAACAAGGTGAACAGCGCCTTCTACGAGATTGGTTCGAACGAGGGCGCCTGGAGCACCGGGCGCGAGGAGGACGGCGGGAACCGCGGGTACAAAATCCGGCACAAGGAGGGTTACTTCCCGGTTGCGCCCCTCGACAGCCAGAACGACATCCGCACCGAGATGTGCCTGGTGCTGGCCTCGGTGGGCATCGAGGTCGAGCGGCAACACCATGAGGTCGCCACCGCCGGTCAGGCCGAAATCGACTTCCGCTTCAACACCCTGGTGAAGTGCGCCGACCAGCTGAGCTGGTTCAAGCACATCGTGAAGAACGTCGCCTGGCGCAACGGCAAGACGGCCACCTTCATGCCCAAGCCACTCTTCGGCGACAACGGCAGCGGCATGCACACCCACCAGTCGCTGTGGAAGAACGGCAAACCACTCTTCGCCGGTGACGGCTACGCCGGACTCTCGGAGATGGCGCTGCACTACATCGGCGGCATCCTCAAGCACGCCCGCGCGCTGGCCGCCCTCTGCAACCCGACCACCAACAGCTACAAGCGGCTGGTGCCCGGCTTCGAGGCGCCGGTGAACCTGGCCTACTCGAGCCGGAACCGCAGCGCCTCCATCCGCATCCCGATGTACAGCCCGAGCCCGAAGGCCAAGCGCCTCGAGTTCCGGAGCCCGGACCCATCCTGCAACCCTTACCTGGCCTTCGCCGCCCAGCTGATGGCCGGCCTGGACGGCGTCGAGAACAAGATTGACCCGGGTGACCCCATGGACAAGGACATCTATGGACTCACGCCGGAGGAGCTCAAAGACGTCCCGAAGATGCCGGGCAGCCTCGAAGAAGCGCTCGACTGCCTCAAGAAGGACCACAAGTTCCTCCTCAAGGGCGACGTCTTCACCACCGACGTGATTGACACCTGGATTCATCAGAAGACGGAGCGCGAGCTCAACACGGTGCGGCTGCGGCCCCACCCCATGGAGTTCGCGCTCTACTTCGACTGCTAGCCAGTCCACCCCCGGCAGACACCAGGCGCACCCCCAGAAAACCGGCTGCGCCCGTCACCCCCGGGGGGGGCACAGCCCACGCCGGTCGCTTCGCTGGCAAGGCACCAGCCAAGGGCGAAATGCCAAACGGGGCACAAACCACCGCTCGTCCCGTTCCCACGGTGCGGCGCACCTGGCCAGGCCAGCTGTTGCTCGAGCTGCAGAAGGACCCGCTTGCTTTCTTCATGCGCGCCCACACGGCCCATGGCGACGTGGTGCGCTTCGGCTTTGGCCGGGAGACGGTGTACCTGCTCTCCCACCCGGACCTCGTCCGCGACGTCCTCCTCACCCACGCCCAGTCCTTTCACAAGGGCCTCGGGCTCGAGCGCGCAAAAATCCTTCTCGGAGACGGGCTCCTCACCAGCGAGGAGGGGTTTCATCTGCGGCAGCGGCGTCTCCTCCAGCCGGCCTTCCACCGCAGCCGCATCACCACCTATGCCTCGGCCATGGTGGATGCGGCCCTGGCCGCCGCCGACCGCTGGTCGGACGGGGCGGAGCTGGACGTCCCCAAGGAGATGGCCCGTCTCACCCTCGGGGCAGTGGCCAAGACGCTGTTCGACGCCGACGTGGAAGGTGCCGCAGCAGACATCGGCCACGCGCTCACCGACACCCTCGGACTCTTCGGAGCACTGTCGCTTCCCTTCGGCAACCTGGTGCTCAAGCTGCCGCTGCCGGCGGTGCGGCGCTTTCGCCGGGGGCGGGCGCGCCTCGACGCCGAGGTGAAGCGCATCATTTCCGAGCGCCGCGCGGACGACCAGGACCGCGGCGACCTCCTCTCCATGCTGCTGGCGGCGCGGGACGAAGAGGGCCAGCCAATGTCGGATGGCCAGCTGCGCGACGAGGCCATGACGCTTTTCCTGGCCGGACACGAGACGACTGCCAACGCTCTGGCATGGGCCTTTCACCTCCTCGGAGAAAACCCCCTCCTGGAGGGTGCGCTGCACGCGGAGCTCACGGCCGTGCTGGGAGGCAAACGGCCCATACCCGAGGACGTCCCGAGGCTGAAAGTCACCACGGCCATCTTCTCCGAGGCGCTGCGGCTCTACCCGCCGGCGTACGTGCTCGGTCGCCGGGCGCTGGAACCGGTCCCCCTGAGCGACGGGACGCTGCTGCCCAAGGGCAGCCTTGCCGTCCTCTCGCCGTACGTGGTGCACCGCGACGCGCGCTGGTTTCCCGAGCCCCTGCGCGTGGACCCCCAGCGCTGGACAGCCGAGGCCAAGACGGCCCGACACCGCTTCGCCTATTTCCCCTTTGGTGCCGGGACGCGCTCCTGCATCGGCGAGGCCTTCGCCTGGATGGAAGGGACGTTGATGCTGGCGGTGCTGGCGAGCCGCTGGCGCCTCCAGCCAGTGGCCGGGAGCGCCGTCCGCACCGAGCCCAGAATCACCCTGCGGCCCAAGGGGTTACGCATGCGCACGGCCCGGACTGCCGGCTGACGGCGAAGAACGAGGGGGGTGGGCTTAGCCGGCCGGCGCGCGCGGCGGCAGAGGCTCGGTCTGATTGAATCGGTTGAAGTCGATGCGCCGCGTCCCGTCCGGGCGGACCTCGATGATGTCCACGAAGCGCTGGTTGAAGAGAATCTCGTCGGCGATGTAGCTGTAGCGGGCGTGGATGGTCTGGGCCAGGGTGGCATCGTAGCCAGTGAAGGTGACGAGAATCTCCGACTGTCGCTCCTCCAGGAGCGCGCGCGTTGCCCCGTACAAGGGACTCTGCTCGTTGAGTGCGTGCATCGCCGTCCAGGTGAGGATGAAGGCGCTGGAGCGGTCGCGCAACAACGGCACATCCGTCATTCGGCGCAGTCGCTCGCCCTCCAGGGTGACCTCGTTCGCCATCACCGTCACCCGGAGCTGGGCCTCGACGATGTGGTTGACCCGTTCGTTCGCCACGCGAAACATCAGCGTCGGCACCCCGTTGCGAGGCGCCACCACCGCGACATTGCTGAACACCACCCGGGCCCGGGGACGGCTGAACTTGGCGAAGACCAGGCCAGTCACCACCGCCAGGAAGAGCATGCTGAACATCGACTCGATGGTGACGAGAAGGTGTGCCACCCCGGAGCGGGGCGTCATCTCCCCGTAGCCGATGGTGCCCATGGTCTCGACGCTGAAGAAGAAGCCGTCCACGAAGTTGCCCGGGCGCGCACTCAGCACGCCGCCGGAGAGCGCGTACAACTCGCCGAAGAGGGCATTGGCTCCAAGGAAAATCCCCACGAAACACAGGAGCAGGACGGGCCACTTCGTGGAAATGAGGAAGTAGTAGAAGTCGTGCATGAGGTCTGGTTTCCAGCCGACAATCTCGGCGGATTTCCAGACGGGCACCCCGTCTCGAGGAAACAGACGGACCTGGGGCTTCCTCGGCGGCGGTGGCTCAGTCACTCAGCTGTCCTTCTAGCAGCCGAGCACTTCTTTCAGCAGCCTGCTTCCATCCAAGAAGGCAGAGGTACAGGGCGGCCCCTCCGTCCAGGCGCACCTGTCGTCCGAGCAATCGGCCGTCAGTTGCAGAAGGAAGGAGGACCGCGTCCCGTAGCCCACTTCCGGCGCGTGGATGCACGTCCCGTCCCGCGGCTGCTGTACGGAGTGGGCCCGCAGCACGGTGCCCCACTCCTGCAGACTCAGGCGCCCACCCCCCTCGGCCAGGGCTGAACGCGCGCGGGCGCTCCGCGCGCCATCGTCACCGGCGCCGAAGCTGCGCTCGGTGAGGACGTGCAGGCCCGCGCTGAGCCAGTGCTGGCTGACAGCCGTCCCATCGCACACCGTCAGGCCAGCCCGGCCGGCCGCGTCAGCGTAAAACAGGTGAAAAGGGTTGTAGGTGCGCGGCCCGAGGGCGGCGAGCTTTCGCTGGAGCGCCTCCACCGAGGCCTCGCGCAGGGCGTCGGCCACCAGCTGGCCGCGGGAGGCGAGCCGACTGTCCCGCTCCGCGCCATGCCGGTTGGTGACGGCGACGAAGAGACGGTGCGCATTCACGCCCAGCCAGGTGCCTCCGGCCTGAGCGTCCTTCGGGGCAAGCACCGCTGGCACCCCCGGCCAGCGCTCGGGCGCCAAGGAGGGCCGGCCGAGGAATTCATCGCGGTTGGCGGCCACTTGGAGCACGCCGCCCGGAGAAGGGACGACGGCGAGGAGGGTGCACATGGCCCTCCCTTTAATGCCGGCCGCTGGCCATCGTCAGGCCCAGAGTGTGTCAGCTCGCGGAGGGCGTGAGGACAAGGATGAGGACGCCGTTGGCGTGGGGGCCGGCCTGCAGGTACACCGAGCCCTCGCGCCCCAGGGTGTAGGTGGTTTGCAACGGCGGCAGTGAGACGGACACCTGGGACTGACTGCCCTTCACCGAGAGGAGGGTGAGGGTGGCCGTCTTGGCGTTGGGAAGCCTCACCTCGACGGCGCGCCCAATGGCGAGCTGCAGCTGCTCGTGCGACACGCGGTGGTAGGACTTGTAGGTGATGCCGCTCTTGGCGAACTGCTCGCGCATTTTTTCAAGCCCGGGGTCCACACCGGTGCCCTCGTTGGAGGCTTGGACGACTTCCGCCAGGAGCGCCACGCGGTTCTCGGCAACGGCGGGAAGGGCGAGGAGACAGGCGGCGAGCAGGGCGGACCGGAGAAGGACGGTCACAGCTGCCCACCCTTGGGACGCACCGCCGCGGGCGGCGTCACCTCGGGAACCGAGGCATCTGTCCCCAGGCTGAGGCTGGGCCGGTCCGGATGGTCCACGAGCCAGATGATGGCATCTCCGCCCTCCGTCTTCAGCACCACCGGCGCGATGTGAGACTGCTCGTCGGTGGAGACGGCCTCCAGGCTGGGGCCCTGCCGGCCGGTGTCCGCCACAGCCCCTGGACGCGGCGGCTGGGGGAGCAGGAGCACGGCCACGACGGCCGCGGCGATGAGCCCCAGTCCTCCCAACACCGTGCCTGGTCGGTGGGTTTTCCACTCCTCCCACGCCACCGAGAGCCGCTCAGCGAGTGGAGGACGGTAGGGTTGCAGCCGGGCCAGCACCGAAGCGGCGAAGCCAGAGAAGTCCCTGGCCTCGGCCTGCGTCTCGAAACGGCGCCGCAGCGCCACGCCGACCGCCCGCAACTCGGCCAGGCGGGCCCTGCAGGCAGGGCAGCCAGCAAGGTGCGCTTCGAGCGCCACCCGCGCCGAAACAGAGAGCTCCCCGTCGAGATGGGCGGACAGCTCCTGGACAGATGTGCAGTGGGGGTCGGACATGGCTGGTTCCAGAGAAGGGCGGACGAGAGCACCCCGGCCTTTATTCGCTTCCCTGGCCTCCTTTCTTGAGGGGTGTCTTGGCCTTCGCAGGCTCGTCGTTGAGGTAGCGCGCCAGCAGCCGTTGCACCTTGGCTCGGGCGTGAAAGAGGCGGGACATGACTGTCCCTTTGGGGATTTCCAGGGTTCGCGCCAAGTCCTCGTAGGACATCCCTTCCATCTCGCGCAGCAGGAGGATGGCACGGTGCTTCTCGGGCAACTCGGCCAGCGCCTCTTCCAGCTTTTCACCGAGCTCGCGCCGCAGCGCGGACCGCGCCGGGCTCGTGTCCACCTGGCTGCTGAGCAACCCGAGGCTGGCCTCGGAGAGGTCCATCTGCACCGTGTCGTCGTACTCCACCGAGTCGGAGCTGTTGACGCCACGACGCCGCAGGACGTCGATGCAGGTGTTGGTGGTGATGCGGTACAGCCATGTGTAGAAGCTGGAGTCCCCCTTGAAGCGGTCGAGGTAGCGGTAGACCTTGACGAATGCCTCCTGGGAGACGTCGAGCGCCTCCTCGGGGTCCTTCACCATTCCCAGCGCAACGGCGTACACCTTCTTCTGGTAGCGCTCCACGAGCAGGCCGAAGGCCCGCTGGTCGCCGGAGCGGGCGCGGCGGACGAGCGTGAGGTCGTCGGTCGGCAAGGGCGCCCCACCTTAGGGAGCCCGTCCCCCCTGCGTCCAGGCTTCCCCCCGGCCAGAGGCTCTAGGCCCACGCTCGAGGATGGCGCAGCACGTCCAGGAGCCGCGCCTCCTCGCTGCCCGGCACCGGCTGGCGGTCATAAACCCACCTCACCTTAGGCGGCAGCGAGACAAGGATGCTTTCCACGCGGCCTGCCGTCTGAAGCCCGAAGAGCGTGCCGCGGTCCTGGACGAGGTTGAATTCCACATAGCGACCGCGGCGAATCTCGGACCAGGCGCGCTGCGCCTCGGTGAAGGGGAGGTCCTTTCGGCGAGCGACGATGGGGAGGTAGGCGGGCAGGAAGGCGCGCGCGCACTCCTGGACGAAGGCGAATTCCGCCTCTGGCTCCCGGCCGGTGTCCTCGAAAAAAATCCCGCCCACCCCCCGCCCCTCGCCGCGGTGCGGGAGCCAGAAGTAGCGGTCCGCCGCCTCCTTGAAGCGTGCGTAGGAGCCCGGCGCGTGTTTCTCGCACACCGCCTGCAACGTCCGATGGAAGTGCTCGGCGTCCTCGTCGAAGAGGTAGTGCGGCGTGAGGTCCGCCCCGCCTCCGAACCAGGCCTTGCCCCCCTGCTGGATGAAGCGAAAGTTGGCATGGACGGTGGGGACCAGTGGACTTCTGGGATGCAGAATGAGGCTCACTCCGGTGGCGAAGAAGTCTCGCCCGTCTCCACCAAGCTTCCGGGCGAAGGCCTCGTCGAGCTCGCCCCACACCGAGGAGGCGTTCACCCCTCCCTTCTCGAAGACGGCTCCCTCCTGCAGGACCCGGGTCCGCCCGCCGCCACCGCCGGGGCGCTCCCAGACGTCCAGAGAGAAACGTGCCCCTCCGTCCAGCGCCTCGAGCGCAACGCAGAGCTCCTCCTGCAGCCCTTCCACGAAGGCCTGCATCCTCGGACCCAAGTCGTTGAAGGTCTTCACCAAGGCCAAGTCACCAACCGGCGCGGCTCCGTCAGTGCACCGGGAGGTCCGGACTCGACATCTCGACGGCGCCGAAGCGAGCCTCGTACTTCTGGAGGTTGTCCTGCATCGCCGCCAGGAGCCGCTTCATGTGCCGCGGGCTGGTGATGATGCGGGCGCGCACGGCAGCCTTCGGCTGCTGGGGCTGGACGTAGATGAAGTCCAGGGTGAACTCGGCGTCGGTGTGGTTCACCAGCGCCATGTTCGCATAAAGGCCCTGGGCCACGGCCTCGTCGATCTGGATCTGCAGCGCGGTCTCGGGCACCTTGGGGTCGGCCATGGCGAGTGTGCATACCGCTCCGGTGGGCGCCGGTGCCAGGGGGGCACCCTCCGAAGCCGCTCCGCTGGACCCGAGCCTCACCTCCGCCTTCGAGCTGGGCGTCGGACCCGGCGCCTGCCTCCTGGTGCACGGCTTCACCGGGACACCCTGGGACGTCCGGCCCCTGGGCGAGGCCCTGGCGGCGGGTGGCTTCCGCGTCCGCGGCCTTCGGCTTCCCGGCCATGGGACAACGCCGCAGGCGATGCTCACCGCCGGCGCCGGGGACTGGCTGGCCGCCTGCGAGGAGGGCCTGGCAGCCTTTCGCGAGCCCCGGGTGGCCGTGGTGGGCCTCTCCATGGGGGCCCTGCTGGCGGTGGTGCTGGCTGCCCGACACCCGGACCGCGTCCAGGCAGTGGTGGCCCTGGCCCCGGCCGTGCGCTTCAAGGCGGTGCTGACGCGTGGCTTGCGGCTGGCGCGGCCCCTGTCGCTGGCCGTGGCCGAGCGCCTCCACCCCTGGGTGCACAAGTCCACCACGGACCTCCTGGACCCTCTGGCCCGAGCGGCTGCACCGGTGCTGGCGGCGTGGCCCTTGCGGAGGCTCCGGGACCTCTGGGAGGTGCAGGACCTGGCCCGAGCCAGCGCGCCCCAGGTGCAGTCTCCGGTGCTGCTCGTCGCCGCTCGCCAGGACCACGTGGTCGACATCCGGGGCGCACAGGAACTGGCCCGGCGGCTGACAAGGGCCAGCAGCGTGCGTTTCATCGAGCTCGACCTGGGAGCCCACATCATGCCGCGGGATGAGGGGCGCTCGGTGTTGCAGCAGGAAGTCCTCGCCTTTCTGCGGCGGGCGCGCACGCTCGATAGCGGCGCGCCGAGGGTATAGGTTCGCCGGCCCGGCCCCGGGGGCTCCCGCCCACCCCCGAGCGGGTGGAGGAAGAAGCATGGCCAAGCGGCGCTACATTCTCGCCGTCGACCAGGGAACCACGGGCACCCACGTCACGGTGCTCGACGACCGTCTCAAAATCTCCGGGCAGGCCTACCGCGAGTTTCCGCAGATTTTCCCCCAGCCCGGCTGGGTGGAGCACGACCTCGACGCCATCTGGCACTCGGTGGAGCGCTGCATCGCCAAGGGGCTGAAGGACGCTGGAATCGACCCGGCGTGGGTGTCCGCCATCGGCATCACCAACCAGCGCGAGACCACCGGCCTGTGGCGCCGCGACAACTCCAAGCCCATTCACCACGCCATCGTCTGGCAGGACCGCCGGACCGCGGACGTCTGCGCGGCGCTCAAGGCGCGCGGAGAGGAGGAGCGCGTCCAGGCAAAAACGGGCCTGGTCCTCGACCCCTACTTCAGTGCCACGAAGCTGGCCTGGCTTCTGGACCACGTGGAGGGCGCGCGGGTCCGGGCCGAGGCCGGCGAGCTGTGCTTCGGCACCATCGACAGCTGGCTGGTGTGGCGCTTCACCGGGGGCGCGGCCCATGTCACCGATGCCTCCAACGCCAGCCGGACGCTCCTCTACGACATCCACAGGAATGCCTGGGACGAGGAGCTGTGCGCACTCTTCGGCGTGCCGCGTTCGGTCCTCCCCGAGGTGAAGGGCTGTGCGGAGGTCTATGGTTTGACGCGGGGCGTGGGCGTCCTGCCGGACGGCATCCCGGTGTCCGGGATGGCCGGCGACCAGCAGGCGGCGCTCTTCGGCCAGGCCTGCTTTCAGGCCGGCGAGTCCAAGTGCACCTACGGGACCGGCGCCTTCCTCTTGATGAATACCGGCCTGGTGCCGGTGCAGAGCAAGCACGGGTTG
>Ga0302326_10003717_pt1 | contig 35829 bp, 34 predicted proteins | sample Palsa_T0_3_FD_202264 | JGI IMG/M metagenome (GOLD analysis project Ga0302326, IMG submission 202264) | Peat permafrost microbial communities from Stordalen Mire near Abisko, Sweden - Palsa_T0_3 | ecosystem: Environmental > Terrestrial > Soil > Palsa > Peat permafrost | place: Sweden: Abisko... | reverse complement strand
TCCGTTTCCAGCTGCCGCCGCCGGGAATCAAGCTCCAGCCAATTGGAGGCAAAGCGCAGCAAGCCGACAAACAAGACGATAAAGAGGTTGCTGATGATCATCTGGGCTACCAACTGCGACCTGGGCAGGTTATGCGCCCGCCCGGCGGAATCGCCGAAGACCAGGCCTTCGATCCCGATCCGCAGCCAGGTGATCAGCCCGAAGGAGATCGCGAAGACGGCGAGGAACCGGTCGATCCGCTTCCTGATCAGGAAGACAGGGATGAAATAGAAATAGTTCAGGTAGGAGATGATAAACACATACAGCACGCTGATCAGGGTCGATGTCAAGACCCGGCCCCAATCGATCTGCGGACCACTCTGGAAGGTGCTGATATGATTGATGGTAAAGGAGATGTAGACGGCCCAAAAGGCGGTATGGAAAAGGATCTCCCGGTTTCTATGTAGCGGAATCGTCATGCTTGAACCGCCAATGGCGGTCCGCCCAAGATACTGCAATTGGCCAAATTACCCGAACCATCCCTCCCCGATCCGTCAAGTATTATGGCCAATCGGTCAATTTTTAAATGCGGGGTGTACAAACACAAAATTTCCGCAAGCCTTTTCGGCTATTTTGCCTTCAAACAACAGCATGAGAAGGATATTGATTGGTTGTCTGTGCTCGGTCCTGACAGTCCATGCCGCCGCGCAAATGGTGACTGGTATCGTGCAGGATTCCATCACGCATGCGCCGGTAAAATTCGTAACCATAGGGATCCGCAGACCGGAGAGCGACAGCGTTTCCCGGGAGACTATTACGGACGACAAGGGAAGATTCGTGTTCGGGAAACTGCAACAGGGCACGTTCGAAGTCACGCTCTCCTTCGTTGGCTATAGCCCGAAAAAGCTGCCGATCGTCATCACTGCCGACAGCAAAACGATCAATCTCGGGATCATTTTCCTGGGGCCCCGCGCAGAAATGCTCAAAGAGGTCATCGTCGATAGCAAGAAGTCCCTGATAGAAGAGCGGATAGATCGAACGGTTTATAACGTTGAAAGGGACAAAACGACCGGTGGCGGGGATGCCACCGACGCCCTGAGGCGGGTGCCTCTGCTTTCTGTGGATATCGACGGCAATGTCACCCTGCGGGGCAGCCCGAATATCAAAGTACTGATCAATGGCAAACCCTCGACGATTGGGGCGAATAACCTGGCTGATGCATTAAAACAGATTCCCGCGGACCAGATCAGATCGGTTGAAGTGATCACCTCCCCATCGGCAAAATACGATGCGGACGGATCGGCCGGCATCATCAATATCATTTTGAAAAAAAATGAGCTCCGGGGCGTCATCCTGGATATGGATGGGGCGATTGGGCTCAGAGCCTCCTTCTTTGGGCTGGATGGCGGGTATCGTAATAACAAGATGGGGCTCGCCATCGGCGGGTTTGGGCGAGAAAGCTATAATGTCACCGGGGAATACAACAATGTCCAGACAGTTGGGTCCGAGACTACTTATCAGACAGCGGGCATTCGCAAGGGCGATCTCTCCGGTAATTATAATCTGGGCTGGGATTACGAGCCTGACAAAAATAACTACATGACCGCCTCGCTGCGATACAACCTTCTCAACAGTCATAATTACCAGGATAACCTCCGGACCGACAGTTACCAGGGCGCCATCCCGGACAGCACAATTTTGAACCAGGTGCAGATGACCGGTAAGTCCGGCACCGTTGACATGAGTTTCGACTATACTCATGCTTTTGCAAGGCCGCAGCGGGAATTCAGCTTTCTTACTCTCTTTAGCCGAACCGATCGTACGAACGGGTTCACAAGTGCGCAGCAAAGCCCGGCGGATGATTCGTTGATTGGCAAACTCAGGAACAATAATATCAGCTCCAACCAGGAGATCACCTTACAGGCGGATTATCAATCGCCGATTGACTCCAGCCAACTCCTTGATGTCGGGGCCAAGTATATCATCCGGGAAGTGGTCAGCGATTATGAATATCTGAGTGCTGCGGGCAATGGCGAATACATGCCGGACCTTTCCCCAAGCCTGACCAACCAATTCATTTACCATCAAAAGGTAACGGCAGGATACTTCGATTATACGTTGACCACCAAATCCGCCTACAGCTTCAGGGCCGGTGCGCGATACGAATTCACCTCAATCAGCGCTCAAATACCAAACCCGACGGCCTATGCGGCCAGCATCCCGTCCTACGGCGTCCTGATGCCAGGCATTATTATAGCCAGGCGTCTTAAGAACGGAAAGATGATCAAATTAGCCTACAACAGGAGAATTCAACGGCCTTCCATCCAATTCCTCAATCCGAACCTGGTAGCTTCCAATCCGCTGAGCGTCACAACCGGCAATCCCACCCTGGGCCCGGAATACTCAAACAATATCGAGATCTCCTACAATACGGCTATTCAGCGAACGACACTTAATTTTGCCGGCTTTTATCGCCACACGACGAATGCTATCGAGAGTCTGAGCCTCCCCAGCCCCGGCGGCGATACGATTTACAAGACCTACGCGAATATCGGAAAAGAGTCCACGGGTGGCCTCAATATCTTCGCCAACCTGGTGATCGGGCAGAAGGTCTCGCTAAGCGGGGGCGCGGACCTGTACTATACAGTATTAGACAATGATCCGCCTTTGGCGGATACCGCAGATGCCTATTACGCCGGGCATAACAAAGGCTGGATATTCAGCGGTAGGTTGTCAGGAGGCTACACTTTTAAAAAAGGATGGTCCCTGTATATATATAGCGTCTATAGAGGCAGACAGGTCCAGATCCAGGGATACCAAAGCGGTTTCCCATATTACAGCCTTACCTTGAGGCGTGAATTCCTGAAGAAGAAAGGCACCATCGGCCTGGGAATGGAGAATTTCTTCTCTCCCGGCATCGCAGTCAAAAATTATGTGCAATCCGAGGCGCTGACCCAACAGAGCACGACGCTGACCCATACGCTTAGTTTCCGGTTGAATTTGAGTTACAAGATCGGAAAGCTGACGGTGGAGAAGATGGAGCGCAAGAAAAAGTCTATCACTAACGATGATCAGAAGCAAGAACCATAACGCTAAGCGTAAGAGCGCCGGGAATCAATAAGCCCCTGCTTTTCGAGTAGGGGCTTATTATATTTGTTTTGGACAAGTAATTACGCACTTTGGTCCCGGAAAGCTTTGATTTCGTCGTGGACGGACTTCAGCTCTGTTTTTTGTTCAAGCACAATTGTAACCAGGTACTCGGGAAGGTGTTCACTATTGAGGGCCGATTCATAGGCCTTTTGCGCTGCATCTTCTCCGAATACACAGCTGGCAAGGATAGCGTGCCGGCTATGCCCTGAAAAGGTGGCCTTTACTTCCAGCCACGCGCGGTGAATAGAACCACTTCCCGATGTCCCGGCGGGGATGTTTTCACCCAGAGTCTGCAGTTCATTACCCAGTATCATCTTAATTTTACGGCTCTGGTCGATTGCTTTCAGAAAGACCATCCGCAGATCGGCGTCTTCCGGCTTGATATCTTTCAAAGCTTTTTCATAACCTTCTATGCGGTCGTTGTTGATCTTGATCAGATCATCCAACACGTTTGCGGTGTCCTTAGATGTTATCGTCTCCATATTTTGATTTTAAGTTAGTAGTTAAATAACTGTGCCATCGTGGTGTAGAATATTTACCCCACGATACACCCTTTTCATCGATTGGCTTCGGACACCCAGTGGAATTGCCATTCCGACAATTGAAATTGCCGGTTGGTTCGCTGGAGCACCATATACACGGAATCCTGGTGCAACCTCCCCCGGAGAACGACCGTATTGCTGTCGGGTAGCTCATAACGGCATACCAGGATAGGACGCTGTTTCGCGGTGATCGTCAGCAGATGGGCAATACTGTCCGTTTTATAAAAAAATATTCCCCGCCCATACCCATATTTCCGCGCAAAGCTCGTATCCGGGCTGTTGACGCTGCCCATCGCCCATTTGCCATCAAAAACGATGTCCTTCCATCGGGTACTGTCCATAAAAGAGGGGGCTATCGTATCCTTATTGACGGCAAAGACCCGGACAGCATATACACCGATGCGGATGGGCCCCGCCACCGGCGGTTTGTGCAAGTTGCGGTAAAAGTTCGCCCAAAGAAAGAAAGTTTGTCCAATGGCGACGTAGAAAAAGAACAATTTCAGTACCCACCTGGCGATCCGCATCCCGCGCCCGGTGTCGACGGGTTCATAGAGCCGGGTGCCTCCGGTCGGTTGGTTCAACCCCAGGAAGGAGAAAAGCCGTTGGTGATCCCACAATAACAGGAACAGACAGGATATAGTCAGCTCGATCGAAAATCCCTTTACCGGAATATCATAGGTAAGGTTCATCATCATCACGTTGGCAAAAACGCCCAGCGCCGTGAGGATGCCAAGGGTCACCGTCCGGCGGTAAAAGAGCATCAGCCCGGCCATCGCTTCCGCCACACCGGCAAACACCTCGTAAGGGCTGCCATAGCCCATATACATCCAGCATAGCCGCATTGGTCCGAAGTCACCCAACGGAGTAGCCAACTGGCTCAGGGTCGGAGGCGCCATCTGCAAAGAGAACATCTTCATGATCCCATAACTGAAACACTCCATGGCAACATAATAGCGGACGGCTGTCCGGAGATAATACCCGAGCCGTTCATAGTTTTTCCGCCGGCGATCCACCAGGCTCCAGACCAGGCACCCGATTGCGGCCAGCAGCACGAATACCCAGAACTCCGCCCAGAAGTGGGAAGTGTCACCTGCACCATCGTTGACCGGCAAGGGTACCCCCGGCGGCGGTTGGATATGGAACAGGTGCCGATCGATCAGGTTTACCACCGGCTTGATGAGGGATTTATATCCATTTTCGACATATTTCCACACCGGCACGCTATCTAGCCGCCCGCTGATGAACAGCAGGAAATAGATAAAAAAGAAACGGAACAATACTTTTTGCCAGCCGGACCACGGACTGACTTCGGAATTAGCGGGATTTGCCATATACATGTACGTTGATCATAAGACTAAGGTTAAAAAAAAAGCCCAGATGTTGCACATACCGTTCCATTTTCTTTTAACTTACCCATGAACAACCGGTAGCTGCGTACCAAAATGTCTTTAACACGAACGAAATGCTTATGTAAAAAGGCTGGTTTTTTATAATTTTCCCCTCGACAAAAAGAAACTATGTTCAGAAACTATTTCAAGATTTCGCTGAGGGGCCTGATGAAGAATAAGCTATTTTCATTCATCAACGTTTTCGGCCTTTCTATCGGGTTCGTCTGCTGCATGCTGATCGTGCTGTATCTATTCGACGAGTTGGGCTATGATTCCTATCAGAAAAATGTCAAGCGGCTCTACCAGGTCGGCACTGTTTTCATCACCGGCGGAAAAGAAGACCGTTTTCCCGCTGAGCCCGCTGTGATGGCAGAGAACATGAAAAGGGACTTCCCCGAGATAGAACAGACGGCAAGGATCGTGGCTTTCGATTTTTTTGGGGAATACAAAAGCCTCATTCAATACACGCTGCCTGATGGGACATCGCGTTCTTTTTATGAAACAAAAGCCTGCGCCGCCGATGCTTCTTTTTTTGAATTGTTCGACTATCATTTTCTGGAAGGAAATCCTGCTTCTGCCCTCAGTAGGCCCAATTCAGTTGTTATTTCAGATGAAATGGCAAAAAAAATCTTCGGCGATCAGCCGGCACTTCACAAGGTCCTGCGTATAGCCTTAGAACTCAATGGGGCGCATGATTTTATAGTGGATGGCGTCTTCCGAACTGATGGCAGGCCCAGTCATCTCGATGGCAATTTTTTTATTTCTGTCCTGGGCGGTGATCTTGAGGAGCGGATGAAAAAGGATGGCACTAATATGGTTTTTGACAACCTTTATACAACTTACCTGCTGTTGAAACCGGGAGCCGATGCGCAGAAACTGGAAACAAAATTTCATGCTTTCGTGGACAAATATGCGGGCAGTGCGTTGAAAGAAGCAGGCCTTTATAGAAAGCAGTTTCTTCTGCCTTTACGCGACATCCACCTCCATGCAGACATGATGGAAATGACTCCTTCGGGCAGCATTGTTTACCTGTATGTCCTCGGATCGATAGCTGCTTTTGTGCTACTGATCGCCTGTATCAACTTCATGAATCTTTCTACCGCCCGTTCAACAAAACGTTCTACCGAGGTTGGCATTCGCAAGGTACTTGGAGCAGCCAAAAATTCCCTCGTCCGGCGGTTTTTAGGAGAGTCTTTACTGATGTCTTCCATCGCTTTTATTTTCGCACTGATCCTGGCAGAGCTGATGATACCTGTTTTTGAAAACCTGTCAGGGAAAAACCTTTCTTTGTTTTCATCATCCCATATTATCCTGCCGGTGCTGTTTTTTGCGCTCGCTATAATAACGGGCATATTAGCGGGCATTTATCCTGCCTTTTACCTCTCCTCCTTCCGGCCTATACAGGTACTGAAAGGAAGTTTCTCCAATTCCCTTGCAGCCGTACCTCTTCGCAAGGCGCTGGTCGTTCTGCAGTTCGCCATCTCTGCCGTGCTGATAATTTCCGCCATCACTATTTCAGGCCAGATGCATTTCCTGCGCTCGATAGATATGGGCTTCGCAAAAGACCGGCAACTGGTCATACCGTTGCCCAGTCAACTGGCCAGGAGCATTTATCCCGCATTGAGGATTGAAATCGCGAAGAACAGTCAGGTGCTGTCCGTTGGCGGTTCCGCCTATTATCCCGGCATAGTCAACGCCAGTGGCGATAATTTTCACAAAGAGGGTAATGGTGTAGACGCCGGGCCGATGCTCAATCTGAACCATGTCGATGAAAATTATTTACAGACGTTGGATATAAAGCCTGTTGCCGGCCGGCTTTTCTCGCCGGCCTTTGTCCGCTCCGATATGTTCAGGCATATGATCCTCAATCAAATTGCCGTGCAGAGTCTTGGGTTTGCTTCCCCCCGGGAAGCGATCGGGAAAAGGATTTGCAATATATACAAAGGCCATGCTGATACTTTCGAAGTGGTAGAGGTGGTCAAAGATTTTCATTATGAGGACCTTCATCAGCCTATACAGGCTCTCGGGTTCTTTTTGGACAGTAATATAGTCTACAACTATGCTATCGTGCATGCAGGGCCCGGCGATATCGATCCATTGCTGAAATCACTCGAAAGCTTATGGCACAAACTCGATCCCGGCGAACCTTTTGACTACAGTTTCCTGGAGGAAGATTTTCAAAAGAATTATGTTTCTGATAAACGGCTGTCGTCGCTCGTGAATTATTTCACGGTCATAGCCATCCTTATTTCCTGCATGGGCCTTTTTGGCCTTGCCACCTTCAGCGTTGAGCAGCGCAGAAAGGAGGTCAGCATCCGCAAAGTGCTTGGGGCGAGCGTTGCCGGATTGGTCGCATTGGTGGCAAAGGATTTTTTGAAGCTGGTTCTCCTTGCCGTCGTCATCGCAGCCCCTGTTTCCTGGCTTGCTATGAACAAATGGCTGCAAGGATTCACTTTGCGCATCCCTATCCATTGGGCGATATTTGTGTTGACAGCGGCAATAGTGCTGGCGATCGCTTTTTCCACCATCAGTTTTCAGGCAATCAGGGCAGCATTGGCAAACCCTGTGAAGAATTTAAGAAGTGAATAACGAGTATCTGATATGGATGATCATTCGCTGATGTAACTCATTGTTATTCAATTATATATTTTCAAAATAGGGAAGAAAGTGTTAAAGGGCCCGGATCATTTCTTCTCTGCCCCGGGGGTGCCTCACTGCAAAAATATTAAGAAATCTGGTCTGCTGTGGTTTATAACTAATGTCTATCTTTAGCTATGGCCCAAAACTCTCTGTTTTCCTTATGCAAATGAAGGCTTTTATCTTTACTGTTCTTTTGTCAGGATTGAACACGCTGCTATTTGGCCAGGTTCTCCCGACATTGGTCATTACCCCCACTACGATTCCAGACGGGCTTTACGGGTCGGTTTATGCCAATCAGACCCTGACAGCCACCGGCGGCATACCACCCTATACCTTTTCTGTTTCCGCCGGAAACCTGCCCCAGGGCATTTCCTTGTCCAATGACGGCGTTTTATCCGGCACACCTACCGCTGCGGGAAGCTATTCGTTTACCGTTACAGCCCTGGACAACTCGGGTCTGTTCTATGGCACTCAGGCCTATACCCTGGTCATCGACCAGGCCGTCCTGACGATCACAGCCAACAATGCCACCATGACCTATGGGGGGATGGCGCCCTCTCTAAGCGTTTCCTATACCGGGTTCGTCAATGGGGATAACGCGTCCAGCCTGACTACGCAGCCGACGGCGACGACGACGGCAACGGCAGCTTCTCCTGCCGGTATATTCCCGATCACGCCCGGCGGTGGTTCATCTTCCAACTATACTTTCAGCTATGTCAACGGCACATTGACCATAGCACAAGCGTTCCTGACCGTTACTGCAGTCAACCAGACCATGACTTATGGAGGAGCAGTGCCGGCCCTGACAGCTTCGTATAGTGGCTTTGTCAATGGGGACAATGCGTCCAGTCTGACTACCGCGCCCACGATAACTACGACGGCCACTTCATCCTCGCCGACAGGCGCTTATCCCATCACGGCATCCGGGGCCATAGACCCGAATTACAGCTTTACCTACATCCCCGGGGCGCTCAGCATCAATCCCGCGGCCCTGACGATCACGGCAAACGATGCGAGCATGACCTATGGGGGGACGGTGCCGTCCCTAAGCGCTTCCTACAGCGGCTTCGTCAATGGAGACAATGCGTCCAGCCTGACGATCCAACCCACCTTATCTACGACGGCTTCCGCCGCCGGGACCTACCCCATCACTGCCTCAGGCGCGGTGGATCCAAACTATTCCATTACTTACCGGAGCGGCACGCTGACTGTGGGCAAGGCGACCTTAACCGTTACTGCCGATAACAAATCCATGCCCCTGGGCGGGCCGCTGCCAATTCTGACGGTCAGTATCACGGGCTTCGTCAATGGAGACAATGCGTCCAGCCTGACCACACAGCCGACGGCCACGACGACGGCGACGGCAGCTTCTCCGGCTGGTATTTATACGATCACGCCCAGCGGTGGTTCATCTTCCAACTATACCTTCAGCTATGTCAACGGCACATTGGCCGTGGCAACAGCTGTCCTGACCATCAGGGCCGATCCCGCCGGTAGCGTCTATGGCGCCGCCCTGGTGCCCGGCGGCTCGCTTACGGTCAGCTACAGCGGCTTCGTCAACGGGGACGGCCCCAGCAGCATGGCCGTGCAGCCAACCGTCACCAATACGGCTTTTGCCGGCGCCCCTGCGGGCAGCTACATATTGATCCCCTCCGGTGCAGTAAACCCCAATTATACCATCGTGTATGTCGACGGCGATTATACGATCAGCCGGGCGGCGCTGAACGTTACTGCGGTCAACCAGACCATGTCCTTTGGAGGAGCAGTGCCCGCCCTGACAGCTTCGTATAGTGGCTTTGTCAATGGGGACGATGCATCCAGCCTGACCACCCTGCCGACGATAACTACGACGGCCACCTCATCCTCGCTGCCGGGCGATTATCCCATCACTGCCTCCGGTGCGGTGGATCCAAATTATACTTTTACTTACCAGACAGGTACGATGACGGTCCAGCGTGCCGCGCTCGTGGTGACGGCAAACCCGGCATCGATGACCTATGGAGGAACAGTGCCCATCCTCACAGTTTCATATAGCGGCTTTGTCGACGGGGACAATGCATCCAGCCTGACCACGCCGCCCACGATAACCACGACGGCCACCTCATCCTCGCCGGCAGGCGACTATCCCATCACTGCCTCGGGTGCGGTGGATCCAAACTATACCTTCACTTACGAGAGTGGTACGCTGACTGTGGGCAAGGCGACCTTAACCGTTGCTGCCGATAACAAATCCATGCCCCTGGGCGGTCCCTTGCCAACCCTGACGGTTAGCATCACGGGCTTCGTCAATGGAGACGATGCATCCAGCCTGACCACGCAGCCCATGGCCACGACGACGGCGACGGCTGCTTCTCCTGCTGGTATTTACACGATTACACCCAGCGGGGGTTCATCTTCCAACTATTCCTTCAGCTATGTCAAAGGCACATTGGCCGTGGCAACGGCGGTCCTGACCATCACGGCCAATCCCGCCGGCAGCGTCTATGGCGCCGCCCTGGTGCCCGGCGGCTCGCTTACGGTCAGCTACAGCGGCTTCGTCAACGGAGACGGCCCCGGCAGCATGACCGTGCTGCCAATCGTCACCAATACGGCTTTTGCCGGCGCCCCTGTGGGCAGCTACACGTTGATCCCCTCCGGTGCGGTGAACCCCAATTATGCCATAGTGTATGTCAACGGCGATTATACGATCAGTCCGGCCACTCTGACGATCACTGCAAACGATGCGAGCATGACCTATGGGGGGACGGCGCCGTCCCTAAGCGTTTCCTACAGTGGCTTTGTCAACGGCGACAATGCGTCCAGCCTGACTACCCCGCCAACGATAACTACGACGGCCACCTCATCCTCGCCGGCCGGCGACTATCCCATCACGGCGTCTGGCGCCATGGACCTGAATTACAGCTTTGCCTACACTCCGGGGACGCTCACCATCAACCCTGCTGCACTGCTCGTAACCGCCAAAGCACAGACAAAGGTATATGGCGCTCCGGACCCGCCCTTTACTTATACGGTCAGCGGTTTTTTAAATGGCGACGATACGGACATATTTACAGGCAGCCTGAGCAGAGATCCAGGTGAGAATTTGGGTACCTATCCCATAACAGAAGGCAGTATAAGCGCGGGTAGCAACTACACGATCAGCTACACCGGGAATTATTTAACCATTACTGAAGCTTCGCAGCGAATAACATGGGCGCAAAGCCTGATAATAGGATGCAACGACACAACGCAAGTGCAACTAACCGCCACGGCAAGCAGCGGCCTGCCGGTGACCTATTCGGTATCCGACCCGAACATCGCCATGGTGTCGGGGAATGTATTGACATTGCTGCAACCAGGCAGCACTGTCGTTACCGCCACTCAAGCCGGGGACTCCAATGTCACTGCGGCCCCGGCCATTAGCGATACTGTGTTTTATCAGGCGACTTCACTCATAAGCCAACACTGGGGCGATGTGATCTTCTTTGACAACAGCAGTGGCGATTATGTACAATGGCAATGGTATAAGAATGACGAAGCCGTTGCGGGAGCGACCAGTCCGTATTACAGCGAGATGCCTTCGCTGAATGGACAATACTTTGTCATAGCAACAAATACGGCCGGCCAGCAAGTTCAAAGCTGTACACTCACTATCACCGCCGGTGCCGCAATACCCGGGGGGATAAAAGTTTATCCTAATCCTGCCAACGCAGGCGCGCTTGTCACGGTTACCAGCAACTACCCCAGCTCTGCCTTACAGGGCTCAATTTTGCAGGTAGTAGATATCACCGGCAGGGTGCAGCAACAACTAACAAGCGTTCAGCCGTCCATGAAGGTCACCATGCCTTCCGGAACCGGCATCTACATTATCAATCTGCTGCTGGCCAGCGGACAAAAGGCAAGCACCAATGTGCTGGTGGTGGAGTAGCATACGACAAATACAAACTTAGAAAACAGTAAAATGATCGGAAAAATAATAGGGGTAGCTGTCTGTTTTGCCGCAATAGTCACTCAAGCCGGTGCCCAGGAGCTGGGTATTGAGCTGGGTGGGGGATTGCAGGGGACGCAGTACCAGCTACAAAACGGTCAAAATAAACTGCTGCCGGCCGGTTCTTTGGGCCTGAGCTATACTTTTCGGTTGAGTAGCCGGTGGGATTTGGTTACCGGCATTACCGGCGGACTTTACCGTACACAAGCCACCTTGCAGGACGGTGTTGTTTTTACCTCCGGCGAGGTAGACGATGCAGGCTCCGCATTCCAATACAACCTGAAAACCGAAGGATATAAAGAGACACAGCGATTTTTCGCGGCAAGCATTCCATTGCTATTGCAATACCATACGGCCGGCGCCGGCACGCAATGGTACTTCGATGGTGGCGGAAAAGTATTGCTTCCTTTCAATGCCAGCATACAGTTATCCGCACGACAGCTAAGCCTTTCCGGCTATTATCCCGATTATAACCTGGATGTGTCGAATCTGCCGCAACATGGTTTTGGTACGCTCAATGGCTGGAAAGGCAGTGCAACCACCGATTTGAAACCTGCGGCGGCATTGTGCGCGGCAACCGGCTTAAGTTTCAGTCTATCTCCCGGCGCACGCCTTTATACCGGTCTGTATGTCGACTATGGCCTGACTGATCTAAAAGAAAAGAACGGCACCATGCCGCTCATGACATACAGTCCCACCGGTATAAACGGGGTACAGGCCAACGGCGTACTGAATATGCAAAATGCCGGCCAGGTGACATTGCTTTCCTTCGGTCTGCAAGTAAGGCTAAGCTTTGGATCCACCAAGGCAAGACCTGCCGCCCAACCCAAAACAAAAAGTGAACCGCAACAAACGGCAGACTCAACTATCAGCGATGACGAAGCAGAGGTCATACAGCGACCGGTGGTATTTGGCAATATTGACGAAAGCTCTCTTACTGAATTCGAGAAACGGCAATTGGACGAAGTGGCAAACATCATGAAGAAATATCCCGATATTCGTATATCCATTGTAGGCCACATTTGCAACAGCGGAACGGAAACGGAAAATATAAAAGTGGGGGCAGCACGCGCCAAAGCCGTTGCACACTACTTACGAGGCAAAGGTATTGACCGCAGCAGAATGGACGTCAGCTCTGTTAGTGAAAGCGATCCGGTTCTGCCTTATGATCCCCCTGCCAATTATCTAAACCGGCGAGTGGTCATAACAGTGGAGTAGAAACTTATTTCAAAATCTGCAATATGGAGGATAATAAGCGAGTTGTTATAAGATTTTTCGATGAAGTATGGAATCAAAGAAAACTTGAAATCGCTGATGATCTCTTCGATAACGATTGCCATACTTTTCAACTCCGATCCGGAGCGCCGGTCACATCAACCCCGCGTGGTCCGGAAAGCATCAAAAATCATATTACTGAATGGCTATCTGGCTTTCCTGATCTTACATTCGCTATTGAGCAAATGATTTCTGAAGGAGACCGCGTGTCGAGTTTGCTGGTCATGGAAGGAACGCATACAGGACAATGGCTCGGAATCCCACCCAACGGAAAGCGTATAAATATTCGCATGATGACCATACACCGATTAAGAAGCTGCAAAATAATAGAGGATTGGGTAATTGTTGAATCGCTCGGTTTCTTCGGGCAGCTGGGAATTTTGCCGGCAACAAGTGATTTACTGCGTGAATTTAGCCAAAAAAAAGAATAAAAAATTACGCCCAGGGACACCTACGCAAATTACATGTAATCAATTGATTATATAAAATCTACACTATTTTAAAAAAATCCCGACCGTTTTGCATCGTCCATACGTCCAAAAGATAAACACGATCAAAATGGAGACGTTAAAAAACAAAGTAGCAGTAGTATTCGCAGCATCCGGAGAAATTGCCGGAGCAGTCGCCCGGTCATTCGCACAACACGGTGCAAAAGTCCATGTCACCGGCCGTAACCTCACCGCCGTAAAAGCCCTTGCCGACGAGATCAAAGCAGGCGGTGGCCAGGCCGAAGCAGGGAAAGTGGACGCGTTGAACGAGACAGAGATCGAGACCTATTTACAAAAGGTCGTTGCCGACAACGGAAAATTGGATGTGGTATTCAATGGCATCGGGAGCTACTACAGGGATGCAGGTAGCGGCACGCCCTCGACCATAGTCACTTTCGAGCAATTCCTGAATCCTTTGCAAAGGATCTGTGGCTCGCAGTTCCTTACTTCGAGGGTCGCCGCGAAGCATATGATCCAATCCGGGTCCGAAGGCACCATCTTACTATTCAATGCATCTATGGCGAGGACCAAGACCCCTAATATGGCTGGGTTCGGCTCCGCCTGCGCGGCTATTGAAGGATTGACGAGGATAATGGCTGCAGAATTCGGCAAGAATGGGATCAAGGTGACCTGCATTTGCTCCAGCGCCATTTACGAGTCGCATAAGATCTCGGAAATGATCCATGATTTTTCCCAACAGGCAGGCGTTTCCACCGAAGATATGACTTCGCAATACAAAAAATTTGATATCCTGCCATCAGGGCTCACATTGAAACAAGTAGCTGAGACGGCTGTCTTCCTGGCTTCTGAAAACGGGGTCGTCTTCAACAGTCATATTGTTGATGTCGATTGCGGAAAACTTAATTTATTGTAATATATTCATCAGGGTGCAGTCTTTTGGCGAAAGGCTGCAACCCGCTTTTTAACCCAGGACTAAATTGAACAAATGAAAAGAGAAGAAATTCTTAAAAAAGCGTTGGCCGGCGATATCAATTCGTTCCAAACATTGTTTGCTGAATTTCAAAACCAATTGAGATCATACCTCTATCGCCTGCTCACCGATCGGAATGATGTGCAGGACCTGACACATGATACCTTCATCAGGGCGTTTGACAAAATAGGCACCTTCAACCAGGACTCCTCTCTCAGGACCTGGGTATTCAGCATAGCAACAAACCTGGCCTATGATCACTTGAGGAAATTAAAGCGATGGCCGGCCGACGCCCAGGATCAGGGAGCGAATTTAGCCATCGGTACAGAAGAGATCGGCCACGCCTTCCGGATCGTTCACCAGACTTCCAACGTCGGGGCCTATGAAATGAAGGAGCACATCGATTTTTGTTTCACCTGCATTTCGAAGACCTTACCCATCGAAAACCAGGTAGCGCTGATCTTAAAAGACGTGTATGATTTCTCCGTCAAAGAGATCTGCCTCATCCTCGATAAAACGGAAGGAATAGTAAAACACCTCTTGATTGACGCCAGGGATACCATGACCGGCATTTTTGACAACAGGTGTGCCCTGGTAAATAAAAACGGCGCCTGCGATCAATGCAGTCAGCTGAATGGACTATTTAATCCCAAACAAGATCAACAAGAGCAGCGGATGAAACTTGAATTAGTAAAGGGATCGACAAAATTTGACCGGGCGGAACTTTTTAAAATGAGAACCACCCTTGTAAAAGCCATTGATCCATTGCAAAGTTCCGGAACCGACTTGCATGATATTATTTTTAGGTGTACCAGGACGGCAATCGGTGAAATAAGTGATTTTTTTGACTCGCCTCAGGGTAAAGCAGGTCAGTGAGCGCCCATCATTGAGTAAATGCGTTTTCTGCAGGGACAAGGTTTCAAAACTTATTTGGAACATTCATTCCATTATGTATATATTTGTGGAATAATCATTCCAAAAAACAGATAACATGAACAAATTAGCAAATAAGGTAGCCGTAATAACCGGGGCCACCAGCGGCATGGCGTTGGCCACTGCAAAATTATTCGTCGAAGAAGGCGCCTTTGTATTTATTACAGGGCGCAGACAAAAGGAGTTAGATGAAGCGGTAAAAGCCATCGGCAAAAATGTTCGGGGCGTGAAGTGCGATTCGGCCAATCTCCCGGATCTTGACATGCTGTTTGAAATAGTTAAGAAAGAAAAAGGCAGCATTGATATTTTATACGCCAGCGCTGGTGTCGGCGCTTTTGGGTTTCCCTTAGGCGGGATTACCGAGGAACATTTTGACCAGCTCTTTGCCCTCAACACAAAAGGAACTGTATTCACCGTACAGAAGGCGTTGCCGTTGTTGCGTGATGAAGCCTCCATTATCATGACGGGAACGGCCGCCATTTCCAAAGTCATCCCGGGTATGAGCATATATAGTGCCAGCAAGATTACTCTTCGTGTATTTGCACGCACATGGTCTGTTGAACTAAAGAGCCGAAGAATACGGGTGAATGTATTAAGTCCTGGCCCTATTGATACGGCTGTTCTTAAGAACGCACCTAAAGCAGTCATTGATGGGCTGCTTGCCGGCGTACCTTTTGGAAGAATGGGAAGGCCCGAAGAAATTGCTGATGCGGCTTTATTCCTTGCCTCCGATGATTCGAAGTTTGTCACCGGTGTGGAACTCAGTGTTGATGGCGGCATGGCACTCGTGTAAAGATTTTTTAGAGAATACTTGTTTATCCGGGTCGGAGCAGTGTTAACCTTTGGTTTTGATGAGGATAGTCAATAAGAATGCAAGCGCATTTTATCCTGGGAAAAGTGATAATTTTGGGATGCACGTGTTGAAACCATTTATTATCAGGTAAATTTTGATAAATTTACAGGAATGGCACGTACTAAAACTTTTAAGGAAACAGAAGTGATCGATAAAGCTATCCGGCTGTTTACCGCTAAAGGGTATAATGGCACTTCTGCACAGGATATCGTAGACTCGTTAGCTATTAGCCGTTCCAGCCTTTATAATACCTTCGGCGATAAACAAAGGCTGTTTATGAAGGCACTAGACCAATATTACAAGAGGTCCTTCAGCCAGATCATCCAGCTGCTGAATAGAAGTACGGACTTTCCTGCAACAATGGAGGAGATATTCAAGATGGTCGTCGATCAAAGCATGGAAACCGGTTTCGAAAATGGTTGTTTAATAGTCAATTCGGCATCAGAAATCTCAGGACACAATTCAGATGTGGCTGCCTTTATCCGTAAAAGCATGCACAGAGTGGAAAACGCTCTTTTTAAAGCCATTGATAGGGCACAAAAGCACGAATTTATCAGCAAAAAGCACAGCGCGCGTGCCCTCGCCGGCTTTTTGTTTAATACACTTGTGGGGCTCAGACTAATGGCAAAAGCCGGTGCAGAAAAAAAGTCTTTTGAAAATATTGTACGTCTCTCTCTGTCCCTATTGGTGAAAGATTCAGATTGATTATTTGCTGTTCCGGTTTCTCCCAATGATATTTTCGATTTTTTACCCTCTCACTGTTGTTATCTTTTAGGGACATTGATTAGCGTGCTCCGACCAGTGAATGGGAGGCGGCCGCTTCAATCCGCTCAAAAAGATGGAAAGAATTTGCCGGTCAAGTCCTAATTATCCATGCCCTTACCACCTTTGTCCATGGACTTGGGATTGCTTTCGGGGTAGTTTTGTGTTGTCAATGACGACAAATTAAATACTAAGAAAATGCAACGTTTAACAGCACTCGATCCGGAAACAACAACCGGCAAATCCAAAGACCTGTTCACTGCCATCCAGGGCAAGTTGGGCATGGTTCCCAATATGATGCGCACAATGGGTAATTCACCCGCCGTCCTCAATGGATATTTATCCTTCAACGCGGCTCTGGGAGAAGGCGTTTTAGGCGCCAAGCTGGGAGAGCTGATCGCCCTTACGGTGGCCAATGCAAACAGCTGCGAGTATTGCAATGCCGCCCATAGCTTCATCGGGGAAAAACTGGTTCATATCGACACGAGGGCTATCGCCGATGCGCGGGAAGGCCGGTCCGCCGATACCAAGACGCAGGCTGCCCTTGAGTTTTCAAGAATTTTGGTTCAAAAGCGGGGTCTTGTAAATGACACTGACGTCAATGCGCTCAAAGCTGCCGGTTATACGGACGCCGGGATCGCGGAGATCATCGCTCATGTCGCTATCAACCTGCTGACCAATTATTTCAACAATGCTGCCAGGGTGAAAGTAGATTTTCCTGAAGTTGAGCTTGTTGAAACTGCCGTAGTTTAATTTGAATAAATCATAGCGGGATGGGTAAAGGAAATTTTATCCACCCCGCTTAACAAATAATGATTATGGAATTAAGACCGCCTCTACCGCCCTTTACATTGGAAAAGGCACTTGAAAAGGTCAAGGCCGCTGAAGATGCCTGGAATACCCGGGATCCGGAGCGGGTTTGTCTGGCTTATACCATTGACACAGCGTGGCGTAACCGGACCGAGTTTATTAGCGGCAGGGAAGCCGTCAAGGCATTTTTGACTCGTAAATGGGGAAAAGAACTGGATTACAGGCTAAAAAAGGAACTTTGGGGTTTTCGGGAGAACCGAATGGCCGTTCGATTCGAATATGAATGGCATGACCATGCTGGCCAATGGTACAGAAGTTATGGAAACGAGCTTTGGGAATTCGACGAAAACGGATTAATGCGGAAAAGATTTGCCTCCATTAACGATCTGCCGATTCACGAAAAGGACAGAATTTTAAAATAAAAGATTAAAGCCTTGACCGCTCAAACCGCATTTACGCTAATCAACCCGCAGACAAAGGCATTAGCCTTTCACCTATATGCTTTTGAGGACGACTCTTACTTTGAAAAGCTGAAAAATTATAACTATTATTCCATGATCCTCGTAACAGCAGGCAGAGGAAAATTCCGGGCCGATCTGTCAGAGTACTCCTTTGAAAGCAATAACCTCCTGAGTTTTTCCATTTACCAGCCTTTTATGATCAGGGCCGAAGGAGCATTCAAGGGGATATTGATCAATTTTCACCCCGATTTTTTCTGTATCCACAAACACCGGGAAGAAGTCGCCTGCAATGGGGTACTTTTTAATAATATATATGAAAACCCATTGATTAGGCTGGAGGATGCGGAAATGAGCTTGCTGCTGGCTATCGCCGATTCGCTGAAGACAGAAATGCAAAACCCGGCGGTGGCGCAGTATGAATTACTAATATCCTATTTAAAGATATTCCTGATCAATGCTTCCAGGGTCAAGATAAACCAACACCTCGTCAGGGAATTCGAGAACGAGAAAGAACCTTTTATCCTTAAAACGCTGAAGGACGCCATCGAAGAGCATTTTAAGACGAAACACAGCCCGGGTGAATATGCAGACCTGCTAAATATCTCAACAAAGGCGCTGAATCGGATAAGTAAGAATCACTTCAACAAGACATTAACCAGTCTTATTGCAGATCGTATCATTATCGAAGCTAAGCGCGAATTATACCTGACCTCCAAATCCGTAAAAGCCATTGCTTACGAATTGGGGTTCGTCGATGAATTTTACTTTAGCCGGTTCTTCAAGAACAATGCGGCGGTGTCTCCCCAGATCTATCGGGACACGGTAGGATTTGCAAGGGGAATGGCTGAGTAAATTTCCGGGAGCTCAAACGGCGCCAGCAAATTGATCTCCAGCATCTACGCAGGACGCTCTTTCCTCTCACGATCCGGCTTTTATAAGGCTATCCGTTTCAGCAAATAGCCCGGAAAGGAATAGCACGTATCGGACTTTATTAAGAGCGCCCTGGCCCTTGCTCAAAATGAGTCTGCGACCGTTCGCTGGTATGCCCTGCAGGTGGGGCCTTCCACCTTCGACATATTTGATACCTTTGGCGGGGTAAAATAACCTTCGTTATGAAATTAAGCTTTGAAGAAGGAAATAGCAACGGAAAGTTCCAGTTAAGGAAAGAAGATACTTCCCTCAGGGGGGATGGAATTGTGAAAGCAGGAACGTTAAGTACGATCGTATTTAACTGCTGTGCCGAACAGATGGTTATAATCGACGAAGTTTCTTACGTTTTTCCTAAAGATTGTATACTGGCCTTAGTAGCGAACCAGCATTTTGTCTTTGAACGACCACAGGAGTTGATTGCCTGGCAGTTCAACCGGGACTTTTATTGTATTGCAGATCACGATGCGGAAGTGGGCTGTGTCGGGTTCCTTTTCTACGGTATCCGGAACCCCCTTTTTATTAAACTATCTCAGCAGGAAATTGACAATATTTGCCTGATTGAGACACTATGTATAGAGGATATGGGCGTAAAAGACCGGATGCAGGGAGAGATGCTGAGGACATTATTGAAACGGTTGATCATCAGCGTAACACGGATTGCCAAGAAACAAACGGAGACAGGACCTGGGCTGATGGGAGAGAAATTGGACCTGGTGAGAAAGTTCAACCTGCTGTTGGAAGGAAATTTCCGCTCACAGCATGAAGTGCGGTTTTATGCGTACGCCCTGAACAAATCGCCTAAGACACTTTCCAACCACTTCGCTCTTTTTAACTACCCGGCCCCATCAAAGGTCATTCAGCGACGGATCGTCCAGGAGGCCAAGCGGTACCTTTTTTATACCGACAAGACGGCCAAGGAAATTGCATATTTGTTGGGTTTTGCCAGCCCCGCGCATTTCAGCCGGTACTTTAAACAGCATGCCGGAGGCAATATATCGGAATTCAAAAAAATGGAGTTGTAGCAAAGTGCTATCAAATACAGTAATGATCGCCCGGCTGGCGAGGGCGATTGCCGCAACCCGCGGTAACCCGGATGAGACGTTGATAGCCGCTTTTTTGGCGGGATAGGTTTGCACCAGGGATTTCGGCCGTGATTGCTGGGACAATTGCGAACTACACAAGGGCTACCATTTGGGTAGTTACACAGGCAATAAAAATTAACCTTGAAAATTTATTATTTTGAGGAAAATTAAAACTAAAAGCAGTCAAATGAGAAAAGTAATCTTCGACATCAATCTTACTATAGATGGTTGCTGCGAACACAGCAAATTAAGTGGTAATGACGAAATATTTGAATATTTTACAAACCTCTTTCGAGATGCCGACCAATTCGTCTTTGGGCGTAAAACTTATCAATTGATGGTTCCTTTTTGGCCCGATGTCTCAAAAAATCGTTCTGGCAATACAAAAGCAATGAACGAATTTGCTCAGGCATTTGACGCCGTCGACAAAATTCTTGTTTTCTCACAATCGTTAGACGGGGCTGAAGGAAAAAATACCAGAATTGTTCGTACAAGGCCGCAAGACGAAATACTGAAATTGAAACAAGAACAAGGCAAAAATATTTTGATCGGAGGTCTAAATCTTCTTTCGCAACTTGTAGAGTCTGGTCTCATTGATGAATATCATTTTATCGTTCACCCAATAGTTGTAGGAGAGGGCAGGAGGTTGTTAGAAGGCATTAGCCTGCAGGAGAAGTTACAATTAAAACTTGTTGAGTCAACGGTTTTCAAGTCGGGGTGTGTTGCGCTTCGGTACTTGAAACAATGAGCCTGGCAGGACAATTCTCGCACCGGTTCGTCGCTGACCTGAGACGATTAGCGAACCTAGCGATTTGAAAACCAAGGTTTTAAGTCGCTTTTTTATTTTCTGGCATCGGTTCAAAAAGGTAAAGAAATGTTAGAAGCCATCGATCAGGGTCTTTCCGAAGGATGAAAAAATCGTGAATTTGGTCCTTCGCCAAGAGTAGAGAATATTTTGTTTCGGATGTAAAGCCATTCCAACTGGATCACATCCTATGATCCAGGGGATCAGGAGCTTGTTTTTCATGACAAGGATTAATGCAGTTGTTTTCCATGGTTTACATGGCCCAAGTGCGTAGCCCGAACCAGCCGCTGCATAACAGGATAATGGTAATGAGCATGAATGACATGGCGGTAACTAATAAATACCATTTGGCAAAACCGGATTTGAATGAAGAGAAGGCTTTGATGACCAATGCGAGGTTGACCGTAGTTAATAAGCCGAAGAGCAGGGTACCTGCAAATATGGCCAGTGAGCGTGTGCTGACTTCGCGCAGTTGGTAGAGTAAATAGCTTTCTGCCTGGACCTTTGAAAAGTTGGTCATGGCCCATATGAGAGCGGAGAGGCTTAGCAATGGCAGGAAATAAAGCGGAAGTGTTGACTTGGTTAGTTTTTTTCTAAGGGCACTTATCAGTGCAACAAGGGGTAAGAAGATGGAGATGATGATGAACAAAAGGGCAATGAGTATGATTGCAATTTTTGTATAGGCCCAAAATGTGTTTACCTGTTCGCAATAAACGCCGTCAATGATGATGACGGGCTCACCAGTTGCGTTCTTGGCGAAGACGATGGTTGGTTTATTGGCGTTTTCCTTTTTGAAGGTCAAGGGACCAGTGGGGATCACTTTTGTTTTGTTGCCGAATTCGTTGAGGCAGACTGCCTTATCGGTTATTTCAACTTTGGTGAGTGTAAACATATCCATAAAGCTTAACAAGTCATAGCGGGGTGCGGCATTTTGATACAGGCCGAGGTAGGGCTGGATGGCTGATGGATCCAGGGGTTTCGGGTTTGGGAATTTTTGGTCGGGCTGGTTTCTTTCGAGGAAGTCAGCTACGAGGTTCTCTATCGGCTGGATGCTGCTGTTCCCGTTGCAGGATAATACGAACCCTAGCCCTAGCGTACGGTTGTATAGATAGAGGGAGTTGCAGGTGCCGATGATCCCTTCATGGCCCCTCCAGGGATAACGGTTGTAGTAATGCCCTTCCTCATTGCCAATGGCATAACCGCTATGCAAACCGGCTCTTGCAGCGAGCGAACTGTGGGGTTGTTCCATTTGTGCCAGACTGTTTTCCGACAGCAAAGGCATTCCGTTGTTGAGGTAGAATTGCAGGAAATGTATCATGTCGTCTGAGGATGACCATAGGGAAGCGGCAGGACCCATGAGTGCCGTGACCGAAGGCACTTCCGCGACCTTTCCTCCTGGTGCGACGTATTCTTTGACGTCCAGATCCGGATATTTGCTGTATAGGTTAAAATTGGAATGGGACATTCTAAGGGGAATGAGAATGGCATCCTTCAGGTATTGGCCATATTCGAGACCGGTGATTTTTTGGATGATATAGCCCAAAATGACATAGTTGACGTTGCAGTAGCTCTGCCGTTCGCCAGGTTGCCAGCGGCATACCATGGAATGGCGTTGGAATTGCATCATTTCTTTGTCAGAATAGTCTTTCTTTTCCAGGGTGTACATTTCATTCAATTTCATATCGTCAAATCCTGTAGTATGTTCTAAAAGATCGATGATTCGTATGGGATGACTGCCTTCCCACGGATTGGTAAAGGGAACTTCGGGAGCGATATCCCTTAGCTTTTGGTTGAGTTTTAATTTGCCTGCTTCTGCCAGTTGCAGGATACCGACTGCGACGAAGGACTTGGTAACAGAGCCCATCCGAAAAAGGGTTTGGCCGGTGACGGGTCTGTTGGACGACAGATCAGCGAAGCCAAAGCCTCCGGAAAAAATGACAGAGTTCTTGGTGGTTATGCCGAGCATTAGTCCGACCATGTGTTGCTGTTGCACTATTGTGTGGATAGAATCGAGTAGCTGCCGGAGTGAGGTTATGGGAGGATTCGTTTGGGGAAAAACCCGATAAATCGGGCAGAATAGGAGCAAAAAGATAATTTTTTTCATAATATGTTGCTGGCTGTAAAGGAGGCCATATGTGTAAAGCTATTGTGCAAGATGCTGGATTCAAAGGCGGGATGCCGGCCTTAGGGGCAGGAAGGACAAAAGACCGGATTTGAAGGACTAAAGATTTATATTGCGGACTATGGGTGATGGCAAATCCTTAAAATCGGCGCTCCGCCGAGTGGGCAAGAAAATGATTGGCAAATATTTATTGCTGCCTGGGCTGCTCTTGGGGCTATTGTTAGTAATGGTCTGGGGAAAAAAGAGCCATATTGTCATAGAAGGGTTGGTGGGATACGGGTTCATTTTGGTGTGTGTGTATCTTGGCAGATGGCTGATGCGATATGGGCTTCTGCGGGATTGGAAGCGAGCGCTGTTGGGCGGCATGTTGTCGGTGACCGGTCTTTCCCTATTGGGAGCGCTACTTTGGGCCAGGGTATTTACTAATGATGCGTATTTTCATTCAGAGACGCTTACGATATCGACGCCTTTCGTGGCGCTGCTGATGGTGGGCGGAGCCATGGCCTATTTGATTGGCCGGGTGTCGAAAGATAGGGCTGCGGCCAGGAGGGGGGAGCAGGCTGATGGGGGAGGGCAACTACATACTTATGCGCGGGACATGAATATCAATAATGAGTACGTCTTTGTAAAAAATGGGGGAAAGGTATATAAACTGGAGTTCAAATACATGCTATTTGCAGAAGCCAGCAGGAACAACACAAAGGTCGTCTTGACCAATCAGCGTTTTAATTTGCCGATGTCGTTTTCCAGTTTTGAGGGCCTTTTGCCGGTTAACCAATTTATCCGGGTGCACCGGTCTTTCATTGTGAGTAAGTCTAAGATCGGTCATATTGAGGGGAATAGAGTTTTTATAGGAGAAAAGGAGATTCCGATTGGTGATAATTACCGTGAGGAGTTTTTCCGGAAGATTGGAATAGATCAGAAGTGAGCATCCTCTAAAACATAGTGATATTTGCATGATTTAGCCTCTTGTCAACGGGGTGGTGTGGCCGACATAACCGGAATGTTATTTGTCATAACAAACTCTCTCCCAAAACTGAAAACAAAAAAATGGGCGCCTCAAATTGCTTTTAAGACACCCTCGTGTATCTCGATGACTTGAAGAAAGGCTTACTTGGGCACAAAGACAAAATTTTTCGAACCGATTCAGGAGAAATTTACTTCTTTTTTCTCGAATCCGGCTTTCTAAGCCCCTGGACCAAAAAAAGCTATAGATCAAAAAGGTGTGTCTAAGACGAAGAATTTTATATGTAGCTTGATTGGCAATGGAAAAGACGGATGTTAACGAAACACTGGAAATTATGGTCCGGTCGACAATTCTGGACCGACCGCGGCTGTTGATGATCGATCCGGAGTATATTGAGTTCTATGACCAGGATCGGGCATCGAAGGCGCCGACGCGATTTTTGAAAATGCAGACCGAAGGGTTAAGATATGACCCGGCATTATCTCCGCCAATTCCGAGACGGGCAGCCGGTGGATTTGCTGGGCGTCAACCTTAACAGGCAAGGAGTATTGTTCGATGAGAAGGTGGGTCGGATCAACTGGGATTTCCTGGGAACTAAGCGGTACTGGCATTATTATACACTTTATTCGGAGGAGATGCCTGATAATTACCGGGCTTTTGTGTTCCTGGATGATTGGAATGCAGGTGTACTGAGAGGAGTCATCGAGATGGTGCTGAAGGAGAAATTTCCGAGTCGGTAATACGCTGGACAAGGGTAAGCCGAAAAATGAAAAAGGACAAAGCGAAATTCTTTCAGCTTTGTTCTCTCAAGTCGACCTCCCTGTACAATTTTCGAACCGGTTTTGGCTGGATTTAAACGCTTTTTGTCGCATAACGGCTTGAAGATCATATAAGAGTTGAAAAGCTTGGTATATTTTTAGTAAATTTGACTTTCATGTACACGACGAACCAAATATTGACCATTTTAAAAGAGAAAAAGGACTACCTGCAGAAGAGGTATCCTATTTCTGAATTGGGCATTTTTGGCTCCTATGCAAGGGACGGCTTTGAATACATACGACTCGCCCATGAATTGGAAGATACCTTTAGCCAAAGGGTAGATGTTGTATCCCGCAAAGGAATAAAACCTCATTATTTACCTTATGTAGAGAAAAGCCTCATTCATGTCTGAACGTAATTTGAAGTTGCTGCTATTGGATATTAAGGTTCCAATTGGCAGAATTTTGGAGTATACGGCAGGGAAAGATGCAGTAGAACGAAATTTTGAGATTATTGGTGAGGCTGCAAGGACTTCCGGAATTTTATAATTCACGAATACTTCGGTATCAATAAATAATCCCACTGGACTTCATTTTATTCGAATCTTTAAGACCCTGCTATAGAATTCCTTTTGCCTAAATTATGACATTGAATTCGATTAGTGCAAGATCTTGGCTGATTCGAACCAGAATTGTACTGTTTATCAACGATATATTCCGGACTAAAAAATCCGAAAAAAGTAAAACCCGCTTCTGGAGCTACCGTCTGGAGCGGGTTTTGAATTATGGTCGGGATGACAGGATTGCCTGCGGGCGGCTTCGCCGTCCTCGGCGATCCTAAAGGGGGGAGGCAAGCTTAGCGACTTCAAATTCAATCACTTGAAGCAGCCATCTCGATCTCTGGGCATCAGCTCGAAAAGTTAAGAAAATGGTAGCCAGGACTGTGTATAATTTTCATTATTTTTACACATAAATGTAATCTTATGCGTACTAATATTGAGTTGGATGATGTTCTTGTAAAACAAGCCATTAAATTAAGCAAACTCAAGACTAAACGGGAAGTCGTGCAGGAGGCCCTCAAAAATTACGTGGCCTCAATGAAAAAGCGGGAATTGCTGACTCTGAAAGGCCGGGTTTCCTGGGAGGGTAATTTAAAAGAGATGCGTAGTTTATGAACGAGCCTCTGATATTCGACACATCGGTTTGGATTGATTTTTTAAAGGGTAAGAGCAATTCAGAATCCGATCTGCTTACGTCTTATATTGGGCAAGAGGATCAAGTTTTATTAATTCCGACCATATTGCAGGAAGTATTGCAGGGAATTCGCGAGGACGCACAATTCCGGCAGATTAAGGAGATTTTCTCTTATTTTACTGTATTACAACTGCCTCCGATCCAGGCTGCTATAGGCGCAGCAGAATTATATAGAGGGTTGCGTAAAAAAGGAGTGACTATTCGAAAGAGCAATGATTGCCTGATTGCCTTTTATGCCATTGAGTTTTCAACACCGCTTGTACACCTGGATAGCGATTTTGAGCTTATCACCAAGCATTCGAAACTCAAAATCTGGTATCCTCAAACACGATAGAAATCACGCCAAACTTAGTCGCTCATTAGAGGCATACTTTTGAAACAAACAAATAAGTAAAATGGCAATATTCGGATTTAACAAGAGGCGAGTCGTTTGCCTACCGCCTTCTGCTTGATCATAGAAGTGATAGACCACCAGAGTGGGTTTCAAAATATGGTGGACCTGGCTATACATTTTTCGAACCAATTTTGGGTTGATTTGGGCGGAGTTTGCCATGTCTAATACAGATGACGCTTTACTAACCAAGGTGGGAACCTTTTGCCATGACGGCCTGACCAAAAACCTCTTTGCCATTTTACTCTCAACCTTCCACGATCGTCAATATAATATAAGCGATTCTTTCGGAATAAAAGCTTCGTTGGATATGGGTATATATTTTGACCTCCTGAATATAGTATGCTGTCTGCCGGCGGAGCAATACGCTCTGGGATAGTATCAAGTGAAAGTATTAATGAATCGAAAGTCCTATTCTCCTTTGTTCCGTATGTTGCAGTGTCATATATGGGAATCATTTTTAGGTGGACAGTATCTTTACTATATTTCCATACCCCTTTTGTCCAGCTGGCTTGTAAATCAAAATGCCAGGAAAAATAGAACGTCGAGTCTGGATAAATGTCCAGAGCGCATCCACTATAATCCTGGTAGTGGCCGACGATCTTACTTTGCGCAGTTGACCGAATGCAGCAAATAAAGAAAAATAGAGAAAGGAGTATCTTCATTTAATTTCCGTGTTGCTATGATCCTTACTGTATTCGAATCACTTAAAGTAATAGGGATCAATTTAATACAAAAGAGGATAAAAAGCCGGAAAAATAGAAACCCGCTCCAGGAGCGGGTTTCAAATTATGGTCGGGATGACAGGATTCGAACCTGCGACCCCTACGTCCCGAACGTAGTGCGCTACCGGGCTGCGCTACATCCCGTAATCTTCAGCCGGGAGGCAAAAATAAACTTCCTCGCTAACCTGGCAAAATTGATTTACCGGGTTTTTTGAATATGCCCGAAAGCTTTACCCAGATGGTCGGTCAAGTCCGACGGCAGCATGGTTTCTTCCGACCATGACAGAGCGGCAAGGTCACCGGCGAGGCCATGAAGGTAAACGCCCAATAACGCGGCTTCCCCGGGAGAATAAGATTGAGACAGCAATGACGTCAGAATGCCGGTTAACACATCCCCGCTGCCACCTTTGGCCATCCCGGGATTGCCGGTAGAATTAAAATAGCTTTTACCGCCTGGCATGGCGATAAAGGTATAGTGCCCCTTTAATACAATGATGCATTGATGCTGCCGGGCTTGCTCCCGCGCCTTATCCAGCCGGGCAAAGTCGTCCGGCGAAGGGCCAAAAAGGCGCTCAAACTCCTTTGGATGAGGGGTAAGAATAGAGTAGGGGGGAAGAAAGGACCAAAAAGCCGGATGGGTAGCCAGGATATTCAGGGCATCGGCATCTATTACCATCGGTTTTTTACATCGTTGCAGGAGATCGGCAAAGAAGCCTGCCGTCCGTTGATCGGTACCGATCCCGGGGCCTACGCCGACGACTGAATAGGGCGCCAGATCGCCCGGAAAAGCAGTATGGATCTTCTCGTCGGCATCCGTGAAGATCATGGCTTCCGGAACCGTTGTCTGGAGAATAGAATACCCGCAGACAGGCACCTGGCAGCTGAGAAGGCCCACACCGCTTCGCAAACAGGCCCGGGAAGCCAGGACAGCGGCGCCCATTTTACCATAGCTGCCCGCCACCAGCAAAGCATGACCGAAATTACCCTTATTGGCAAAACTTTTCCTGGGCTTATAGATGGCGTGGATAATACCGGCGTCCAGCAATTCCGATTCGCCGGTCACCTGCTTCAGGTAGCCGGGATGTAAGCCGATATCCAGGATGTGGATCTGGCCGACGGCTGCGGCATTCTCCGGCATCAGAAAAGCAGGCTTGTAACACTGAAAGCTGAGCGTGTGCGTGGCATATACGCTCACATTTCCTTTGGAGCTGCTGCCAACAAACAGCCCGCTGGGTATATCGATAGCGATGATGTCGTTGCCTGACTGGTTGAGATGGGTCACCAGTTCGGCGGCAACTCCCTCCAGTTTCCTGTTGAGACCGGAACCAATCAAAGCATCGATAAGGATATCACCGGCCGGGATGGGGTGAAAGTTGTCTGCCCCCTGGACAAACCGCACCTCCGCGGGGGTCTGGTGCAGCCGGGCCAGATTGACCTGAAAATCATCGGTGCCTAAATGACCGAATTCCAGGATATGAACCGTAACGGTACAATCTAAAACGGACAGCATCCGGGCCAGTGCCAATCCATCGCCACCATTGTTGCCCTTGCCGCAATAGATTGAAAAAGACCTGCCGGAATAATCGCTTTTTTCCAGCCAGGACAGGCAGCTTGCGGCGGCTCGTTCCATCAGGTCGATGGAGGCAATCGGTTCATGCTGCATAGTATATTCATCCCAGGCGCGTAGCTGATCGGCTGAAAGAATTTCCATGCGGAAATTTACTGCATTTCCCTGAAGAATGATCGGGGGGCGGGTCCTTCCTATTGAGCGGGAGTTTGTACTGGCTTTTTCTTTACGGGGTGGAGGGCCGTTTTTTTGGTCCGGTGATGGATAGTATGATGTACCGGCGCTGTAACGACCCCTGCCGTTTCACGTGGTTCGCCGCCCGGGCCGGAGTCGGATGCAGGATCCGACTCACCTTCGTCAAAGCTTTCGTGCGACTGTCGATAATCGCCAAAGAGATCACAAAGACGCTTGGCTGAATAGACATATTTATAATCATTATTGCTCAAGGCGATGATCGTCGCATTCTCATCCAGCATTCGGATAAATACTGTCCGGTTACCATGCCACCAGCCATTGTGATAGATGAGTTTTTTGCCATTGGGGATAAACAGCATGCGCCAGCCGAGGCCGTAATTCCGCTGACCAGGCTTTTCAAAGCTGTAACCGGCATAAGCGCTATCAAGGACGCCTTTGGAAAACAGCTGACCATTGCGTAGCGCCTGATCCCATTTGTAGATGTCCCTGACCGTGCTATAGATATTCTTGTCGCCATAAACAAGGTCCAGGAATTCCATCCGGAAAGGCCGGCCGCTCTGATAATAAGATGACATCGCTTTGGCCGAGTCGGACAAATTAAACACATAGGTATCCTGCATCTGCAGCGGCTGAAAGAAAGTTCTTGCCATGTATTCAGGGTAGGGGAGGCCCGATACCTTTTCTATGATCATCGCCAGCAAGGCAAAATTGGTGTTGGAATATTCAAAATGCCGGTTGACCTGTCCGCTAAAAACATCCCGGTCTTTAGCGTGATTGATGATATACTGCAGCACGTCCTGGTTACTGAGCAATTTATGTTTATCTACCTCAGGCTTGTACATAAAGTGGACATAATTGTGCAGACCGCTGCGATGATTCAGCAGTGTCTCGATGCTGATACCCGGATAAGGGAATCCGGCCAGATATTTAGTCACCGGGTCGTGAATATCCAATTTACCGTCCTGCCAGAGCTTCAGGATACCCATGGCAGTAAAAGTTTTGGACATGGAAGCCAGATGGAAGGCGGTATGGGCACCTATGGAATCCTTTTTCAACCGGGGATTCCCGAATCCTTTATAGCGCTCATAGAGGATCACGCCGTTTTTGGCAACCAGCACGCTCCCGTTGAAGCGCCCCCTCAGCATAGAATCAAAAAAGCGCGCTGTGATAGTAGAATAACGCTCCAGTTCAGGGCCGGTCAGCGCCGGAATAGTAGCAGGGGTTGGCGATAGCGTATCTGCCTGCGGAACAACTTTTGGATCTTGGGCATGACCGCAAGACACCACCAATAAGGTTACGGACAGCACGAAATAACCAATACCTTTCATCCGATAATCCTCCAACGATAATTATTTGGGTTAGAAAACGGCAAAATTAAATTAATCCGGCGTTAATTTGCATTTCCATCTCGGAAAACTAACGTAAAAAGATGGGCAAAATTATGGCGGACAAGAAAACGACCAGTTATCCTAAAGAAAAGATTAACATTCTCTTTTTAGAAAATATCAGTGACGCAGCGGTCAAACATTTTGTCGACTCCGGATATGCCGCCGTACGTAAGTTGGGAGGGGCTTTATCCGAAGAGCAATTGCTCAATGAGATCAAGGACGTACACCTGCTGGGTATCCGGTCCAAAACACAGATTACGCCCAAAGTACTCGATGCTGCTAAAAAATTGCAGGCCATCGGGTGTTTCTGTATCGGGGTCAACCAGGTTGACCTGAAATCCGCCACCAGCTATGGGGTGGCAGTCTTCAACGCCCCTTATTCCAACACCCGCTCCGTTGCCGAGCTGGTCATTGGATTGGCCATTATGCTTATCCGGCGAATTCCCGACAAAACCAGGGCTGCCCACGACGGAATCTGGCTGAAAGAAGCCAAGGGAAGCCATGAATTGCGAGGTAAAACGCTGGGAATCATAGGATACGGGAATATTGGCACCCAGGTCAGCGTCCTGGCAGAAGCCCTCGGGATGAAGGTGATCTATTATGATACAGTCACAAAATTACCCTTGGGTAATGCTGTACCAAAAGCGACGCTGAAAGAGTTGGTCGGCCAGGCCGATATCATCACCCTGCACGTGCCGGATACCAGTCAAACCAAGAATCTTATCAATAAAGCCGTTCTCAAACAATTCAAGAAGGGCTCGATCCTCCTGAATTATGCCCGGGGAGAAGTCGTAGACCTGGAAGGGCTGGCCAAAGCCCTGCAGGATGGATCGATCTCCGGGGCGGCTGTCGATGTGTATCCCTGGGAGCCCGAGAAGAATGGCGACCGTTTTACAACCCCCCTGCAAGGGCTTTCCAATGTTATTTTAACCCCCCATATCGGCGGTTCCACGGAAGAGGCCCAGGAAAATATAGGGGAAGACGTCAGCCACAAGCTTTTCCAGTACCTGGAAACCGGCACGACCCTGGGTAGTCACACTATTCCCCCCCTTAGCCTGACACACCAGGAAGGGACGCACCGGATCCTCCACATCCACAAGAACGTTCCGGGGGTTCTGTCAGAAATCAACAGGACGCTTTCCATGCATAATATCAATATCCTCGCTCAATACCTGAAGACCAACGATGAGATCGGGTATGTGGTGCTGGATATCGACAAACGGCTGTCCAACCAGGCCCTTCAATTGTTGAAAGAAGTCAGACAAACGATCAAAACAAGATTGCTGTATTAGGACTGATTTTGTAAAATCTTCCTGGCGCGGGACCGGAAAGCCGGCGTGGCATGCTCCCACTGGTCGTTTATAATTAGCTTCAACTCTCCTCGGATCTCGGGATAATCAGCTGAAAGATTGGAAAGGATCGACAGCGAGAATGCCTTCACGGCGATGGGCGTTTCGGGTGATTGGATAAAATCGAAGCAGGCGCTCATGACCCGCCCATGATAGCGTTTGGGAATGTTGACGTCCTGCAGTAACCGAACGGTATTGCGGATGACGGCGATATGGATATCCTGTCGGGCCAGGTTGTCGAGCAGCTTTTTATAATAGGGGTTGATCAATTCCGGATGCTGACGGACACAATAGCTTAGCGGCCACGCAGCCCGTTGGGTAATGCGATATTCCCCTTTGAAAAATAATTGTATCAGCATAGCAAACCGCTCTTTATCGGCGCCGATATACTTTACGATCCGGTCAGTTTGCTTTTTGGAATGTTCTTCCCGCAATAATTTTAGCAAGTCCATGGGATAGGGTAAAGTTAGCTAAATTTATGCCCTAATCCTTTTACATGAGCTATACACCCAATCCCAAACGCTATGATGCCATGGAATACCGCCGCTGTGGAAAGAGCGGATTGCTGTTGCCGGCAGTGTCGCTTGGGCTCTGGCATAATTTCGGGCATGTCGACGTTCTTGAGAACTGTCGGAAGATCCTGTATCTGGCTTTCGATGCCGGCATCACGCATTTTGATCTTGCTAACAACTATGGCCCGCCCCCCGGATCGGCGGAAGAAAATTTCGGCCGCATCCTGCGCGACGATTTTCAGGGTTACCGCGATCAGCTGATCATCTCCACCAAGGCTGGCTATTATATGTGGGAAGGCCCTTATGGAGAATGGGGCTCCAAAAAATACCTCGTGTCCAGTCTTGACCAAAGCCTGAAACGGATGGGTCTCGGTTACGTCGATATCTTCTATCATCACCGGCCGGACCCGAATACCCCCCTGGAAGAGACAATGGCTGCGCTGGATCTGATCGTCCGCCAGGGAAAAGCGCTCTATATCGGTCTTTCCAACTACAAAGCGGAGGAAGCGGCTAAAGCGCTGACCATCCTCCGTGGTCTGGGCACCCCCTGCCTGATTCACCAGCCCAAATATTCGATGTTTGAGCGCTGGGTAGAAGGGGGCCTTCTGGATCTGCTGGAAAAGGAGGGGGTTGGGTGTATTCCGTTCTCCCCGCTGGCGCAAGGCCTGCTTACCGACAAATACCTGAAGGGTATACCGCAGGATTCCCGCGCGGCTAAACCCACCGGGGCCTTACAGGAAGACCAGGTGACAGCCGACAAGATAGAAAAGGTCCGACGACTGAACGAACTGGCGGTCAAAAGAGATCAGACGCTTGCACAAATGGCCCTTGCCTGGATCCTGAAGGACAAGCGGGTCACTTCCGTTCTTATCGGTGTCAGCAAGCCGGAACAGGTAACGGATTCCTTGCAGTGTTTTCGGAATACCTGGTTTACTGATGATGAATTACAAACAATTGAGCGAATTTTGAAATAGATTGTCTAATAATAATCAAATTCTTAGATCGAGAAGGGCTGTCTTTACGGGCAGCCCTTTCTTTTTCCGGGAATACCTATTCCCAATGAGGGAAGTTTCCAGCGAATTTGGCATTGATAGACGTTTGATTTTTAATATGTTAAGGTCTGGCACCGGGCTTGCCTTTATACTGGTACAAACGTACCGATTATGAAACAGTTCATTTCTTTCCTTGCTCTTTCGTTCATCACAGTAGGCGCCTTTGCTACTGACGGCCCCCTGCCTGTTCCGGCAGCCGCCAATTCGGCCAAATCTGCAAAGGTGATCAATGCGGGCGCCGTTCGCTTCGAGTTCAGCAACATTAAGGTTCAGGATCACACGGACTCTGTACTGGTTATTTTTGACAAGTTCGATCACACCGGCGCCGGCGTCATCTTTCAGGTTTATGCCGCTGACGATCAGAATGGTATCAACATCTCTGAGATCCCTGCCGGTAAGTACTATGTGACGATTCAGTGTATGGGCCTGCACCACGACCGGATGGAAAAGACCATCACGATCAAGAAGCAGAAAAATGAAAAAGTACACTTCGATCTGGAAGCTTCTGAAGTCTTTTCAAAAGACAATGTAAAGATCCCGGTTGATCACACCAATTTTTCTGACCTGTCCATCCTGAAGTCGAAGTAGTACTCGCTAATATCCTCGCCATCTCTCCTTCTCATCCACTATCTGAGTTCGTAGCGGTAATATCCCCGAAAGAAAAGAACCACCGCTGTGAAAAAGAAAAAACCTGACATAGCGATCAGGAACCCTCCCAGAACGCAGCCGTACAGTATCCCAAAAATTACCAGACATAGTTTTAGAAAGTCACCGGTCTTAAGCGCTATAACGAATAGACAACTATTCAGAAGTACCAGCAGACTATAGCCCGACAGGATCAGTTCCAATGTATCTATGAATCGGATGGGATCCGCCGTCAGCCAGCCCAGCACGAGCATTTCCGGCAGTAGCAACAGGAAATAAAACAGGCAATATTGCCCAAATCTCTTTCGCAGCGATACTGGAAGAGCCCGGTAACAGATCAGCCTCGTTTCCTCCAGTCTGCGGCACCGGAACAGGAGAATGCCATGCCCGAACAGAGCCACGCTATAGACAAAATAGGGCATCCGGAGATCATAGTCGACGGGTGTTTGCTGTCTCAGCAACAGGTAGAGCAGGAGGCATCCGAAAATTTTGATCGCTGTCAGCAACCCCAGGTTGTCATCAAACAAATAACGCAGCAGGATAGACCAATAGGGGGCACGCTGTGGCCTCCGTTGACGTAAAAGGCCGCCCCGGACGGCTCCCGGATGCGCTAACCGGCGATAATACCCCGCGGCCGAAAGCCCGCAGATCAGCGCGACATATGCCGGAACAAGAACGGCCGAGGTCCATGCCCCCTCATACGCAGCCACCCCCGCAATGGCAAGGGCATAGGCCGATACCGGCAGAAAGGCCACGCTTTGCACCTTTAGCAGCACCCCATAGCAGCGGCGCGGCGGCAAACTCTTCAATTGGTATAGCAACAGACCTTCGCGGCTGTCGATCACCCGGGTGACAAACCGGAATACCTTTCCTGCATACAGTAGCCAGGCCACGCCAACGACAAACAGAAAAGCCGGCGCTGCCAGCATGCCCTGGATCAACGCATAGTGATACGCCAACTGCTGTGAAGGGGCCACGATGCCAAAAAAGACAACAAAAAGGAAAAGGAAGAACCCGGCGTTCTGGCGGTAATAGGCAGATAATAATATTTTATTTACGGTATGGTTCATAAATGACTTTAAACCCATTTAATAGATTGATTTACCAACATCAACCGTTGGATCGTTGACAAAGCCTGTTCGGGGATATCCTGATGTGAGCTGAGAATAAAGCTGGTCCCATATTGACGGCGGCGGTCCAGGATGAGGGTGTAGAGGGCTGTCACTCCCTGCACATCGAGCGTGACCAGTGGCTCGTCAAGCGTGATCAGGGCAGCATCGCCGATGAATGCCAGGAGTAAAGAAACTTTCTTACACATGCCGGCGGACCAGGTAGCCGTCTTTGATCCAAGCCAGGGTGAGACCCTGAGGCAGTCGATCAGTTCATCGACCTGTCCCGGGCGGGGTTTTTGTATGTCCCGGTAGAAGTTCAGGAGGTTTTCGCCGGTCAGGAAATCCGGATAGATCGGTTCGGCGTCGGCCCAGCCGATAGAGCGCCGGTAGGCGACAGGGTCCTTACGCAGCTCCAGGCCTTGTAGCTGGATGCTGCCGTCGAACGGCAAAATACCCGCCAACATCCGGAGAAGCGAGGTTTTGCCCGTGCCGTTGGCGCCTTGCAGCCAGTAAATCCCGCCGGGAAGCTTCAGGGAAGGAATATCCAATAGCTTTTTTGTTCCGTAAGACTTTTGAACGTCGGTAAATTGCAGCATAATAGTACCGGGGTTTATGGTTCCCTGGTGGAGTTAGTAGACTGTACCTCGATTTTGTTTCGGAAGCGCCCGGTAAAAATTGTCTTATTTTTGTCTTATAATTAATATTATGTTAAATAGCCGCACGTAGCCATCTCACCTGTTCTTGAATTATTTTTTTTAGCACCGCTTCTGAATACAAATACAGGGAATACAGGTTA
>Ga0302326_10003716_pt1 | contig 35831 bp, 30 predicted proteins | sample Palsa_T0_3_FD_202264 | JGI IMG/M metagenome (GOLD analysis project Ga0302326, IMG submission 202264) | Peat permafrost microbial communities from Stordalen Mire near Abisko, Sweden - Palsa_T0_3 | ecosystem: Environmental > Terrestrial > Soil > Palsa > Peat permafrost | place: Sweden: Abisko... | reverse complement strand
CGAGGTCGTGCGCGCGACCGAGCGCCGCACACATCTGCTCGAGAATGTCGACGCCACGCGACAGCGACATCGCACCACGTGCGAGCTCGGCGGAGAGCGCGGTGCCGACGAGGTACTCCATGACGAGGTAGAGCTCGCCGTCTTCCGTCTCGCCGATGTCGTGGATGTCGATGATGTGGGCGTGATCGACGCGGTTGGCCGCGCGGGCTTCGCGCAGCATCCACGCCCGCAAATGCGTCTCTCCGCGAAGGTCGGGGCGGATGAGCTTCAACGCGACCACGCGATCGATCAGCACATGCCGCGCGCGGTACACGATGCCCATGCCGCCTTCGCCAAGGCGGGACTCGAGGCGGTAGCGCCCTGCAACGACGCGCCCAATCATCGGATCAGTGGGCTTTGCGGCGGCCGGACGCCCTTGAGGATTCACCATCCAACCCCCGATGGTAGCGAAACGACTTTTAGAACGCGAGCTTGAAGACCGGAACGCGAAGCTCGGTGCTCTGGCGGACGCCTAGCTCTTTGATCTCACGCATGGAGTACGCGTTGTGGACCTCGGGAATGGGGATTCCCATCCGCAGAGAGCCACCATGCACGTCGACCAATGACAGCGGAACGTAGGGGGGTGGGGGTGGAGGTGCAGTGGTGCCGCCGTGGCTCGTTGGGGTCTCGGTCGTGCCACCCCCACCACTGGGAGTCACGGCGCTGCCTCCGGTCTTGCCGGGGTTGGCCTCCGGTCCGACGTTGGTGGGCGCGTGGTCTTCGGTTGCTTCGGCGCTAGGGTGGTATCGGGTCGCGTTGAGCATCAGGACAATGGTCGGAATGATGAGCGCCATTCCCCCAGCCAACATGAAGGTCGAGCCATAAGCCGGTTGCTGGGTTCCCGCGCTGCTGCTCCCGCCGCTCCCATAGGCCTGATCGACGAAGTACCCGCCAATGGCTCCGCCAATCGCACCAAGCCCCGGAAACACGGCATAGGCCCATCCAGCGCTCACACCTGCGATGGCCATCGGGATCGCAACGACTTCGGCGCCGAGGAACCCTCCGCCTACAGTCGCCTTCGGTAAGCCAGCGATCTCGTCAGCGCGAGCGTCAGACGGGTGCCCGAGCAGGGTTGTTACCCCCAAACCCATTGCTGCCACCGCCACAATCGCTTTACGCATGTGCTCAGTCCCTCGGTGCGAGAACGTAGCACGGGGTTCACGGCCCTGTGCAAGAGTCAGAATTGAGGATCGGCCGGGATCCTCTGCCTGCACCGATGTTCAAGAATCATCCACTTTCACCACACGTTGGGCGAGCGGTGTGGGTGTGTTCCGGAAGCCTGCTAGCCGTTGGTTTGCTCGCGGGAGCGGTACGCGTGCTTCCCTGGTTGCTCGATCCGAACGTGCCCCTTCGAGTCGCGCTGCCGTTTTTGCGTGGTGTCGTCGAGCTTGCGCTGGAGGCCTCCCTGCTCATCGGGTGGCCGCTCGGGTGGGCACTCGCCTCCCATCGATTTGCGGAGCGGGGGGAGGCACGTGCCATGATGCTGCTGGGGGAATCGCCCTTCCAGGCTGCACTGGCGCAATGGCGAACGATGCTGCCCGTGGTCGCTCTCCTCGGCGTGGCGTCCGCGATGGGTGCGAGCGATGCCGGTGCGCCTGGGCGCATGGCACAAGCGCTGCTCGCGCAGGGTCGCGCGGCTTGCGGTCACGCCACCATCGAGGCGACCTACGCCGTGCCGTTCGTGTCGGTCACCTGGCTATGCGCGCCCGGCTCCGAACCACGGCTCTATGGACCGGGACCCGGCGCCCTCCATGCGGTCGCGTTCTCTGCCAAAGACGCGCACATCGCCGACGATATGCGACGCATCGAGTTCGACGATGCACGATTCTCACTACCCGCTTCCAAATTCCCCGTCGACGTACGGGCGTCTGTCGTCGTGCTCCATGGGATGCCGCCTTGGGCTCATGCGTCCGACGTGTCGCCCGTTCTTCGCGTAATGGTCGTCGAGCTCGCAGCGATGCTCGCGGCACTGGTCGCCATCGTGACCGGGTGGACACGCCTCGTCCGTGGCACCTTTGCCACTGTATGTGTAGGCGTCAGCGGACCTCTCGCAGCACTCGGGCTCATGCGAGCGATGGAGCGTGTGAGTGTACCCTCGCTCTCGTATCTGATGACGCCAATCGTCGCGTTGTTGGCTACCATGGGCGCCGCAACGCTCTTCGTGCTTGGGCGGAGAAGCATCGCGCGCTTGCGGTGACGGAGCGTGACTGCTAGCAAATTGGGAGAGGCACCAAACCATGGGCAACATCGGGCCGGGCGAGCTACTCATCATCGGATTGATTGCGCTGCTCCTCTTTGGCGCGGGGCGCATCGCCGACATCGGCAAAGGCCTTGGTCAGGGCATCGCGAACTTCAAGAAGGGTTTGCGTGACTCCGACGACGACGACAAGAAGCCGGAGAAGTCCGAGAAGTCATCCTCCGACGACAAGGACAAGGGCGAGAAGAAAGAGAAGCTGAAGGAGGCCTGAGAGGGGACCTGTGCCGAGAGGCTTCGCGAAGCGCCTGTCCGTCGTCGTACCGAGCGTGACGCTCGCCGTGAATGCCAAGGCGACAGCCTTGCGTGGGCGAGGGGTCGACGTTTTCGGGTTTGGCGTGGGCGAGCCCGATTTCGATCCGCCCACCTCCGTGCTCGATGCTGCCAAGCGCGCCATCGACGGTGGCGCACACAAGTACACGGCGGTGACTGGCATTCCGGCACTGAAGCGAGCCATCTGCGACGACCACCTCAGGCGACGTGGACAGCGTGCTACCGAAAGCAACGTGTGCGTGTCAGTCGGCGCGAAGCAAGCGCTCTTCAACGTCGCGCTCGCACTCTACGAGCCTGGCGACGAGGTCGTGATCCCAACACCCTGTTGGGTCAGCTATCCGGAGCAGGTGCGACTCGCGGGCGCTGAGCCAGTCTTCCTTCCGGCGCGCGAAGAGGATGACTGGCTCGTTTCGGGTGATGCCCTCGCGCGCGTTCTCGGACCCCGCACGAAGGCCGTCATCTTGTGCACGCCGTCGAATCCAACCGGTGCTGCCTATCCCGAAGCGCGAATGCGCGACCTCGCGGCCGCCCTCCGCGAGAGCGATTGCTGGATCATCGTCGACGAGATCTATGCCGAGCTCGTTTACGACGGGTTTCGTCACGTCTCGATTGCCTCCGTCGCGCCAGACCTCGCCGCGCGAACGGTCATCGTCGACGGCGTGTCGAAGACGTACGCGATGACGGGCTGGCGCATCGGCTGGGCGATCGCTCCACCGTCGCTCGTCGAGGCGCTCGATCTCGTTCAAGGCCAGAGCACGAGCAACGCCGCGACGATCGCGCAACACGCGGCTCTCGCCGCCTTGACGGGTCCACAAGATACCGTCGAAGCAATGCGCGGCAAGTTCGAGCGACGTCGCGATGTGATGGTCTCTGGGTTGAACAGCGTGCCTGGTGTGCGCTGTCGAAAACCCGAGGGGGCTTTCTACGCGTTCGCGGACTGCCGAGGTCTGTACGGCATCGAGCACGACGGCAAGACGATCACCAGTGACGATGACGTCGCGTTCTTCCTGCTCGAGCGGGCGCATGTCGCGGCGGTGCCGGGCGAAGCATTCGGCGCACCCGGATACGTGCGTTTCAGCTACGCCACGAGCGAGGAGCGAATCAAAGCCGGCATCGACTCGATACGGCGGGCCATCGCTTCTGCGCGGCGCGTTGCGGATCCGCCGCCGGCCTCTGCCAGACCGTGAAGCCCGCACGGTTCGAGCTGGTCGTATCCGCGACTGCCGCGATCCTCTTGTCGTTTGCCGGATACTCGCTATGGCGCACGGGCTCTCAGGAGCCTGAGTGGTCGAGCTGGCAACGTGCATGGAGCACTCTCACGGACGAAGCGGGCGCGCCGAAGATTCGCGAGACCACGGTTGCGTGGAGGTGTGCGCCGGGTGACGGTGGCGCGTGCAACCCAAGCAGTGAGACCGAACGCTGCACGACGTGCCATCTCGGCTCGACTGACCCGCGCGGAACGGCAGACGCGCCGCGTGTTCTTCGGGAGCACCCGAACCGCGGGACGCTCATCGACCACCACGCCGAGCTTGGGTGCGTCGCGTGTCACGGGGGTGACGGGTTGGCGCTCGAGCGAGCACCCGCCCACGAGGGGCTAGCGACGTTGGAGAACGCCGCCGTTCCCACCGTCGAGGCACGCTGCGCTCTTTGTCACGACGACATGCGCCCCGGCCTAACATCGTCCGCCCGCGGTGCATGGGCCCGCTGGCTCGAACGCCGCGAAGGGAAAACCCCCGCTGCGGAGGCGGTCGAAAAGCCCACGCCGCCAAATCTCGCGAGCTCGCTGACGCTCGGGCGCGCCCTCTATCGGTCGCTGCGCTGTGCTGGTTGCCACGGTGGCGACGACGACTCACCGGCCACACCGCTCGACACTCTCGGTCTTCGGAGCACGGCGGCCGAGCTTGCGACCTCCCTCGCGAGTCACGCTGCGCGCAGCGGGTTCGTGCTCTCGCTCGACGAGGAGAGCACGCTTTCGGTGGTCGCACGTCTACGGTCGATCGAAGCCTCGGATGCTGCCACGTCGCTGCAGCATCGCGCGAGCGTCCCTGGCAGCAGCGCGGCGGAAGGGCGGGTGCTCGTGAGTGCGCTCGGGTGCGCGGCGTGTCACGAGGTGGGTGCTCCACGTGCAGACGATGGGTTGCTGCACATCGACCTTGTGCCCATCGTCGCGACGCGAACGCCGGACTGGATTGCATACTACCTCGCTGACCCCCACCGCGCGAATGCAGCAGCCACGATGCCGAGCTTGCGCCTATCGCCTCGTGAAGCCGCCAGCATCGCCCAGCACCTCGTGCCAACGAGCCCACCACACAGCGACGCACCAGGCAGCGGTGTCGAGGTCGCCTGTCCGGTGAACGGGAAGCCCGTCAACATGACGCGTGAAGCGTGCGGCGAAGCCATCATTACCGCATCGAAGTGCGCCGCTTGCCACACGAGCAAACGTGATGGTGTTCTGAGCGCTCCTTCCCTCGCCCGCTATGGTGACGAGCACGACGGCGCGGCCACCTCGACGACGCTCGCTTCACACCGCGGCTACCATTTCGACGCCGACGCCACACGTGCGCTTGCGGTCTACCTCGCCTCGCGCCGCGGGACGCGTGTACGTGAGGACCTGCGGGTTCCGGCGAAAAAGGGAGTCGTCATCTACACTGCGCTGGGTTGCCGCGGCTGTCACGGCCAGGGCGACGAGGTGGCAGGTTTATCGCTCTTCGGTGAGGGCCTGCGCGTACGTCCACAGTGGCTGTTCGAGTTCTTGCGGGCTCCCGACCGTCATCCCGTCAGGCCAGCGCTTCACCCCGAGTGGGCGTATCGGGATCTCATCCCTGCCGAGCGCGCGACGCGGCGGATGCCAACCTTCACTCTCGCAGAAGGCGAGCTCACGAGCCTCGTGCGCTTCTTTGCGGAGCGCGACGGCGCCACCTTTCCATATTCGTCCGGCCGAGAACCCGTGCTGGTAGGCGATGCGCTCACCAGCGCCATCGCCGATGTCACGCACAAGGATCGTGGCGGGTGCATGGCTTGCCACACCGTTGGCGTTCCGGACGTCGCCCGCGCGCGCGAAGACGGCGAGAAGCTGGCACCTCCGCTCGCGTTCGCGCACGATCGCCTCCGGCCCGAATGGATCGAAGCGTGCCTCGTGGAACCCGAGGATTGGGTAACGCGAATGCCTGCGTTCGCTCGGCCCCTCCCGGAGATCGATCGCGTACGCGACCTGGTGCTCCTTCTTCGCGAGCGCACCGTGCTGCCGGGAGGGGGCTCGGAGGGTCTCGTCCCACCGCTCGGGCTCGGGGATCTGCCTAGCTCTACTTACTGAGCAACGGCTCGGAGAACGGCTCTATCCACGCGGGTGCGGACGGTGGTGAGGAGGCGAGTCGCTTCGACCACGACGCGTCCGTTTCGCGCAATGTAGAAGCCATTTCGTAGAACGGAACACGTGCACCGACAAAAAGGGCGGTGGCGCCGGCGAGGTCGACGGCCAGCCACACGTCGCTCGCATACCCAGTGGCATCCTCGAGCACGCGTTCCTTCGTGAGGTTCGCTGCAGTAACGACGATGAGCGGCGCGGCGCACGGGCCCAAGATTCGTTCGATGCTCGTGATGCGCGATGGCATCGCGGCAAGCGCATGGCCGAGCGGTGAGCCGAGCGGACCGGCCGCTTGCGCGACCATGATGTGAAGCGCATCGGCGAGGAGGGTTTCGACGCGGTCGAGGAGCTGGGCCGCTGCTCCTCCTTCGCGCATCGCCGAGTGCGCGGCGAGACCGCGACGAGTCTGGCGGATCAAGGCGACGAGGCACGCCAGGGCTTCGGCATGAGGCTCGATGGCTGCCGGCACGTCGTCGTACGACGTCATCGGTTCTTCGAGCGCCGCGCGGGCCGCCCCGTGCGCAAACGGCATCATCATATGCCGAAGCGTCGCCCAGGCGCCAAGAGCGACCTCGAGCTTGCGGCGTCGATGGGCCGACGTATCCCGCCACGAACGCTGCGCATCGAGGGCCGATGGGCCCAAGTAGACCGAAAGCGCGTCGAGACCACTCGCGTGGAGTGAAGCATGCCGCGCGAGGCGGTCAGTCGGGAGGGTATGTGCGACTTCGTCGAGGGCGTGCTCGTCGTGAGTCTCTGCTTCGAGCAGCGCGCGTGCCTCCGTCGAGCCCAACGCGACGCCGACGGCGACCGCCGACGGAAGGTCACCATGGAACGAGTCGAGGAGTGCATGGGCGTCCGCCGGCGCACTCGGCGAGAGAAGGCGAAATGTGGCCATGACTCCACCGGTGTCCTCGACGGTCGCGGTTGCGTCGTGCACGAGCGCGCTTCGCAGGTGGTCGACGCGCACGACGTTGCCGATGGTCGCCTCGTCGTGCAGGTCGAGACCGAGCGCCGAGGTCTTCGCCAGGAGCTCGCGCGCACCCGGATCGTCGCCGATGCCCGCCACGAACGCAAACGCGTCAGCGATGACGTCCCACGACCCGTTCGTCGCGCGGGAGAGCAACATCGCCGCGCGCGTCTGGGTTCGAGCGCGAGCAACATCCACCGATGGCGGCTCGGCCGCGAGCGCGAGCGCCGCACGAGCAAGCCAAGTCACAGCGCGAAACTGAGCGATGCGAACGTCACCGAAGGCCAAGCCGGCCTGCGTATCGAACGCCCCGTAGTCGATCGTACGCCCGAGAAGCGGGCTCTTTGCGGGCCCCGTATGCACGTCGATTCGTGCGACCTCGGCGTTCACGAGCTCCTCTGCGGGTGCTTTCGCGCTCGGATCGAGGAGAACACGCGCGACTGCGATCACGCCCCGCGCGAGCGCATATGCCTCCGAAGTATCGGAGCGTGCCGCGTGTGACTCCGCCCGGAGGCGCTCCTCCGTTGCTGACAGCGCAGCGGGAAGGAGCGGCGCGACGAGGCCGCGGTCGAGCTCGTCGAGGGCCCGGTCGATCGCGCGAAACGTGATGGCGAAGAACACGTCGAAGGTAATGACGAACGGCAGATGTTTCCGCGCAAGCGCGACGTACGCCTCACCAAACGACATCTCGTGGTCGCTCCTCGGCACCGCGAGTACGCCCCGTTCGAGGACGCGCGTTCGCGACGCTTCGGGAAGCTCGTCGAACCGCTCCTTCAGCGCTGGACGCACGAGCTTGTCGCGCTCGAACGATGCGGGTGGAAGCGTGACGGCGTCCACTTGCACCTCCTCCCAGAAGCTACCCGGCACTCTCGCTGCTGGCTGCGGAGCTTGCGCGTGTAACGCTGGCTTCGGGGCCAAAGGAAGCGCTGCGGCGCCGCATGCCGACACGACCAGCACGACTAAAACACCAGGTGCCAGTTGACGCACTGGCTCGCTTCTATCAACTTTGTCGCCTGATGGCTTTCGGCCCGACGTTCAGCCTCAAACCTCGTCGAAGCGCGGAGCACGTTCGCCCGGTGACGGGCGCGCTCGTCCGTATCATCCTCGTCGGCGTGCTCGCCGTTCTTGCTGCTGGGTGGGGAATCTATGCGTACTACACGCATGCGTTGCGGACGGCTGCACATCCATCGACTGCCCCAAGCGCCAGCTCGACCGTGATCGAAGTGCAGATCGAGCCATGAAGGAAGACTCGCTCGTCATTCACGAGATCTACGCCAGCATCCAGGGTGAATCGACGTTCGCCGGGCTGCCATGCACGTTCGTACGAACGACGGGGTGCAACCTTCGCTGCGTCTGGTGCGACACACCGCAAGCCTTCCACGGCGGAACGCGGATGGCGCGGGGAGACGTCCGCGACAAGGCGCTCGCGCTCGGCACGCCTCTCGTCGAGCTCACCGGAGGCGAGCCGCTCCTTCAGCCCGCGGTCTTTCCGCTCATGAGCGAGCTCTGCGACCGCAAGAAGACCGTGCTCGTCGAGACGAGCGGGGAAGCCGACGTCTCGCATGTCGATGCTCGCGTTCACAAGATCATGGACCTCAAGGCACCGGGGTCCGGCGAATCGCATCGGAACCGCTGGAGTAACCTCGCGCACATCACCGAGCGCGACGAGATCAAGTTCGTCCTCGCCGACCGTGCGGACTACGAGTGGATGCGTGGCGTCATTCGCGAGCGCGCGCTCTCGTCACGCACGCCGCATCTCTTGGCGAGCACCGTCTTCGGCAAGCTCGCGGCGCGTGATCTCGTCGGTTGGGTACTCGAGGATGGCTTGCGCTTACGCGTCCAGCTCCAGCTCCACAAGTACATTTGGAGCCCGGAGCAGACCGGCGTTTAGTGGTGATTCACGTGGTGCGCTGGCCGGTCGCAAACTGCTGAAACGTGGCGACATCGTACTTCGACCCCAAGATCAGCGGCGTGCGGTCGTGTAGCGCGCCCGGGACGATATCGAGAATGCTGCGCGAGCCGTCGATGGCGGCACCGCCTGCTTGCTCGAAGATGAACGCCATCGGATTGGCCTCGTAGAGCAGGCGCAGCTTGCCCTTCGGGCTCTTCTTGTCCGCGGGGTACGCGAAGATGCCTCCCTTGAGCAGCGTCCGGTGCGCGTCGGCGACGAGGGAGCCGACGTAACGATGGCTGTAGGGCCGCGCTTCTTCGGGCGCCTCGGCCTTGATCCACGCGTTCCACTTCTTCACGCCGTCCGTCCAGCGCGCGTGGTTTCCCTCGTTCACGGAGTAGAGCGAGCCTTTGTCCGGGCAGCGCACGTTCGACTGCGAGAGAAAGAACTCGCCGATGTTCGGGTCCATCGTGAAGACGTGGACGCCGTGGCCCGTCGACAGCACAAGCACCGTCGATGGTCCGTAAAGCGCATAACCGGCGGCGATCACATCGCGTCCCGGGCGCAGGGCTTCGTTCACCGATGGCGGCGAGGTCGGGTCTTGCCGGCGCAAGACCGCGAAGATGGTTCCGATCGACACGTTGAGGTCGATGTTGCTCGACCCATCGAGAGGGTCGAACAGCACGATGTACTTGCCGGGGTGGCCCGCGGTCTTGGCGCCCTCCAGCTCTTCACTGCCTATGATCCCGCAGTGGCCGCTTCGCTCGAGCACGTTGACGAGGACCTCGTTGGCATACGCATCGAGCTTTTGGACTTCCTCGCCCTGGACGTTCGTCTCGCCGGTGTACCCGAGCAACCCCGCGAGGCCCGCGCTGCGGACACGTGAAGCGATGATGCGAATGCCAAGCGACACGTGGCTGAGCAGCGACGTGAACTCGCCCGTCGCACCGGGTGCCGCACGCATGCCCGCGAGCACGTGATCGCGCAGCGTGGTCCCGTGAACGGGCGAGACGGAGGGCGGAAGGTAGCTATGACCGTCGCTCATGGGAGGGTTCCGAGGTCGAGCACCGCGATCTTCTCTCCGCCCAGCACGAAGAGGTGGTTCTTCGAGCTCACGGCGATCGAGCGCACCGCGCCGTGAAGCTCCTTCGTGCCGAGCGAGGTGACGTACGCGCCACCTTGGTCGAAGACGTTGATGCCTTCGGATGTCGACGCAAAGATATGCCCCTTGCCGTCGACCGCGAGAGCATCGACGCCCGAGGTGTGCTTGTCCTTCTTCGATCCGAATCGCGACTTGACGTTGCCGGTTGGGTCGATGACCTCGATGACGTTGTCGAACCGTTCGCTCAAGTAGACGTTGCCGGCACCGTCCATCGCGAGGCCCGCCGGCTCCTTGTTCTTCACGCGCTTCTTCAGCTTGCCGGTCGGGTCGAGCAACAAGAGATCGCTGTCACCGGCGGCGTCGTGCGTCGTGGCGACGTTCCCGACGGGGTCGATGGCAATCCAGCGAAACCACGTCGTGTCGTAGTTGCCCTTGATGGACTTCAGCGCCTTGCCGTCGGCGGTCTGGTACTGGAGAAGGTCGCCGGTCCGCGCGACCCAGAGGACGTTCTTCGTATCGACGGCCATGCCGAAGATCGTGTCGTCTCCCGAGAACGCGTTCTTCGGGACCTGGATGATCCATTGGAACTTCCCGTTCGGGTCGAGCTTCTGGACGCGGCCATCGGCGTAGTCCGCGACGTAGACGTTTTCATCTATGTCGACGGCGATGCTGCGCCCATCCGTGAGCTGGCCGGGGCCGTTGCCCTCTTCGCCGAATACACGTAGCGCCGTCGTCGTAGCTTTGGCCGTGCTCGTCGCTGGGATGCTGAACGTAGGTGCGATGATGAACGAGGGCACGACCACGACCGGTGACGTCGTCGCGCTGCCCGAGCGCACGAAAAGCAGCGCTCCTCCGGCGGCAACGACGACCGCAACGACGGCGACCGCGACCCCCGCGATGATGCACCCTGTGCCGCCACCCCCGCTCTGGGGCGTGACCATCGCGGGATGACGCGCGGGCGGAGGCGCCCCCACCGCAAGAGCCTGGACGACGACCTTGCAGTAAGGGCAATTCACCGTCTTTGCGATGCCGTCCCATGGAATCGGCGCGCCGCACCGCGGGCAGAGTGTCGTTGCAGTCACGACGCCATCGTCGCCGACTCCGGACACACGTCAAGTCTCGCGTTCCGCGTGGCGTGAATCGCGGTTTTTCGGTACACCTTGCGCATGCCGCTCACCGACCGCGTCAAACAGATTCTCTCCTGGTACGGATCCGACAACCCGGGCATCCGCGCGAACCTCGCGCGCATGATGATGCACGGCACGCTCGCCGGGACGGGCAAGATGGTCATCCTCCCCGTCGACCAGGGCTTCGAGCACGGGCCAGCGCGCTCGTTTCAGCCGAACCCGGAAGGCTACGACCCCGACTATCACGCCCAGCTCGCGACCGACGCCGGCTGCAATGCTTATGCAGCGCCCCTCGGCTTTCTCGAATCGGTCGCCGATCGCTATGCGGGGCACCTCCCTCTCATCTTGAAGCTCAATAACTCCGACTCGCTCGCGAAGATGGATCAGCCATGCTCGGCGGTCACGGGCTCCGTCGACGACGCGCTTCGCCTCGGGTGTGCAGCCATCGGCTACACGATCTACCCGGGCTCGGGCGCCCGCAACGTCATGTACGAGGAGCTCCGTGAGCTCATCCTCGAAGCCAGGTCCGTCGGCCTCCCCACCGTCCTGTGGGCTTACCCTCGCGGCGCTGGCATCTCGAAGGACGGGGAGACTGCCATCGACGTGTGCGCCTACGCCGCTCAAATCTCCGCTCAGCTCGGGGCGCACGTCATCAAGATCAAGGCCCCCAAGGACTTCATCGAGCAGGCCGAGGCCAAGAAGGTCTACGAGAAGTACAGCATCCCCACGAAGACACTCACCGAGCGCGTGCGGCACTGCGTCAAGAGTGCCTTCAACGGCAAGCGCATCCTCATCTTCTCCGGTGGCGAGACGAAGGGCACCGACGAGCTCCTCGCCGAGGTCAAGGAGATCGCCGCAGGCGGCGCGTTCGGCTCGATCATGGGCCGCAACGCCTTCCAGCGAACCCACCAAGACGCGCTCAAGCTCCTCGCCGACGTGATGAAGATCTACAAAGAAGCCCAGAGCTGAGAGATTTGCCGCCAAGACGCCAAGACGCCAGAAGAGAAGAATATGGTTGAACACCTCTCTCTCTCTTGGCGTCTTGGCGTCTTGGCGGCGTTCTCTTTATTGGGCGCGTGCGGGGGTCCGCACACCAAGGCGGGGGTCGCGCAGAACGCGTCGGCGATGCCCGCTGATGGCGAGCTTCGGCGGTGCGATCTCGAGTTCGCGATTGGCAACAAGCCCTTTCCGCTGCCCATCGTGCATGGGACGGTCGCGGGAGTGCCGACGCTCATTCTCGTCGACACCGGCGCCAATGCTCACATCATCTCGGGAGCCCTCGCACGCAAGGCGCAGCTGACGACGAGGAGCTTTGGGGATACCGGCGTCGATCACGCGGGGCACGCGATCGATACGCGGCGCGCTACGCACCCTCACATCCACATCGACGACTGGGGGGATCTCGCCGACGAACCCGTGCTCGTGACGGACGTGCCCGACGCGGTCACGAGGCTCGGCATCGGAGCCTTTCTCTCACCGCAGCAGCTCGCGACCGAGGATGCGTCGATCGTGCTCGACTTCCAGAAGTCGGAGATGCGCCAGATGCATCGCGGCGAAGCGCTCGACACGACGTCGGGCAATGCCCTCGCGCTCGACCCGCCGCGTGCGTGCCTCGACCAGGACAGCCCGCTTCAAGGTCTCGCGTTCGTGCTGCACGGGCAGATCGAGGGACACGACACCGACCTCCTCGTCGACACGGGGGCGCACCACTCCGATTTGCTCCTCGCGTCGAAGACCGGAAAGGCGCTCGCGTCGAGGAGCGAGCCGAGCGGGGAGAGCGTCTACGCTGCCTCGGGCAAGGTCACGCCCCGGACCGTGAAGAACGCCCAGATGCGCTTCGGCGCTCTCGAGATCACGCGAGACGTCGACTTGATTCCTGGCAACGAGGACGACTTCTGCCCGCGGGATGGTGTGCTGGCGATGGACGTCCTGAAGAGCTGCGTCCTCGTCCTCGATCACCACACCGTGAGCGGGCTGTGCAGCTCGGACCCCGCACCGAAGGCGAAGTAACTGGATTAGGGATTGGCGGTCGTCGCCCGCAGGAGGTCGATGTCGAGCTCGTCGAGCGTCACCTTGACGGTGCGATACGCCCAGTTCCCCGCGCCGAGCGATACGTCGAGTATCGAGACACCGTTGGCATCGACCTCGGAGAAGACAGGGCTCGATGGCCCCATCGAGATGCCCCAGCCGACGACCCGCGACCCGTCCGCATACGTACGAAAGCTCCCCATCGCAACGGTGTTGCCCGTTCCGTTTGCCTGCCACAGGAACGTCGCCGTGCTGGCTCCCAGATCGATCGCGTAGATGACACCGCGCGCGGAAGCGGGTTGGTTCGTCTGGTCGTCGAAGAGGGAGATGGTCCCGTCAGGCACGAAGCGAGCATCGTGCTGGTGGTGGAAGGCCTGCAACGGATCGTTCTCGATGGTCACCTCTTGTGCGCTGTCTTTGCTGTAACCCGTGCCACCCATCTTCCACGTGATGAGGCTCGTCGTCTTGTCGATGAGGAACACGGCATCCAGGTTGCGCGCAGAGACCATCAGATTGCCATCGGTGTCGAGCGCGATGGAATTGCAGTGAATGGGGTCAATCACGGTCACGCCTGCAAGTTGTGTCGGGTCTTGGTCGGTCGATTCGAAGATGGGGTCGATGTGATCGAGCCCGTGCCACGACCACACGAGGTTGTTGTTCGCGTCGATCTCTTGAATCTCGCAGTCAGCGACCGTGGCATCGGGGCCTAGATCCCCAAGTCCGGTCAGGTCGACACCCGAAACGAGTGGATACGAAAAGACGAGGCGATCACCGTTCGGCATCATCGTGAGCTCGTGCTCGTCGGTCGGACTCCCCACGGCTTCTACGGTTTCGGTTTGCCAAGGATTGAGCACGTCGATTTCGTATTGCGCGGTCGGATTGTCACCAAACGGGCCCAACGTCGGAATGAACGCGACGACGTCGTCGTCGATGAGCTCGAGGTTGAACGCACCACCCGTGACGCGTCTGTACCAGACGGGCGTGCCGTTCGTGTCGAGGATCATGGCGAAGCCACCGTTGCCCTGCCCGACGACGCCGTTGCCCGTGAGGTAATACCCCGGCGTTGCGGTCGCGACGGAGGGATGCGGCGTGACGGTGATGGGCGGAAAGTCGTGCGGCAAGCAACGAACCCAATACTGAACCGATTGACCATCCCCGCTCGCGACGTTGACGACGATCGCAGCGTCCTCCTCGATGGAGAGAGAGACCGACTGCGTTTCTGCCGCTTGAGACACGAGGGGCGATAGGAGCGATGCCACGGCGCCAGCGGTCGTCTGCATCGTCACCGAAACGTTGTTCGTACCTGCAGCGCACTGCACGGTGTAGTCGTAGACGTTGGCAGAGAACGCTGGAGTGAGTGGCCCTGGGGAGAGGCTCAAGGACGCAAGCAGGCCCATGGGAGGAGGTGGTGCTGCGGCATCCACAACGACCTTCGGGCCACCATCGGGTGCGTCTTGAATGGGTGCGATCGTAGGAGCACACGCGGCGAGCGCGCTGACGGTGCTAACGGTGACGGTGACGGTGACGAGCCGCATCGCTTCCCCTTCCCTTGGTGCGACGGTGATGTTGACCGAAGGCAACCGGCCTGGGTAGTCGCTTTACAAACGACCTTCTGGACGGGACGACGATGTGGAGAACACCATCGCGCGGTCGTCGAGCCGGGCGTACCTGAGGAGCATCCGGTCGATGGCGTAGTTCTGATAGAGCTTCCACGGCGACGCGATTCCTTGGCGCGGGAACTTGTCGACGCCGCGGCGAACGTAACCCGAGGAAAAGTCGAGGATGGGGACCTCCTTCATCGAGGGGTCGGTTCGCCTGGGGCAACACTGGGTGTAGCCGTGCTTCTCCATGTGCTGAAGCAGGCGGCAGACGTACTCGCTCGTGAGATCGCATTTGAGCGTCCACGATGCGTTCGTGTAGCCGACCGCGATCGCCATGTTCGGGACGTCGGTGCACATGATCCCCTTGTAGGTCAGCGTCTTCGAGGGCTCGATGGGCTTGCCGTCGACCTCGAGCTCGAGGCCGCCCAAGAACTTGAGCGTCAGCCCCGTCGCCGTGACGACGAGATCGGCCTCGAGCTCCCGCCCGGACCGAAGCTTCAAGCCCTTCTCGGTGAACGCCTCGATGTGGTCCGTGACGACCGACGCGCGCCCGTCGCGGATCGCTTGAAAGAGATCGCCGTCGGGTACGAGGCAGAGGCGTTGGTCCCATGGGTTGTAAGAGGGCGTGAAGTCTTCGATCGATGCGTGGGATTCGCCGGTTCCCCTGTTCTCGAGCGCCTTCTTCACGCGTGCGACGAGGAGCCTCTTGGCTTTCTCCGGGTAGCGCCGGCAGTACTCGAAGACCGCCATGCTGAGGAGCACGTTCTTCCAGCGGGTGGCCGCGTACGCGACCGTCGTCGGTACACGCCCACGCAACCAATCGGCGATGGGGTCGCGCTCGGGCATGGTGATGATGTAGGTCGGTGAGCGCTGGAGCATCGTCACATGAGCGGCGCTCTTGGCGAGGGCGGGGACGAGCGTGACCGCCGTCGCCCCGCTGCCGACGACGACAACGCGCTTGCCCTCGTAGTCGATGTCCGCCGTCCACTTCTGTGGGTGGACGACGCGCCCTTTGAATCGGTCACGCCCCTCGAAGTCGGGCGTGTAGCCGCCCTCATAGTCGTAGTAGCCGGAGCACATGAAGAGGAAGCTGCACGTGAATCGGACGATCTCGCCTTTGGCGTCGCGCGCTTCCACCGTCCACGTTGCTCGGTCGCTGGACCAGGACGCCCGCACCGCACGATGCTGATATCGAATGTGCTTGTCGATGCCGTACATCTCCGCCGTGTCGCGCACGTAGGCGAGGATCGAGGGCCCATCGGCGATGGCCTTCGGATTGGTCCACGGTCGGAACGAATATCCGAGCGTGTACATGTCGGAGTCGGAGCGAATACCGGGGTAGCGGAAATAGTCCCACGTGCCGCCAAGCGATTCGCGCCCCTCGAGGATGGCGTACGTCTTGTTCGGGCACTTCGTTTGGAGGTGATACGCGGCGCCGATGCCGGAGAGGCCAGCGCCAACGATGAGGACGTCAAAATGGCCCGCGGGGGCGCTGGTGGGAGGCTGTGCGCTCATGGTCCCTACCCCATAGCACTCACTGGGACGGGTACGAACCTACCCGCCACAGGTACGAACCTACCCGCCACAGGTACGAACCTACCCGTCACAGCTACGAACCTAGCTGTGCTTGGGAGGCTACGCGACGACGTTGAGACGGACCCGTTTGCGCTCTTCCCGACGCTCCGCGTCGCGCTTCTCGAGGTCGAAGGCCGATTGAGGCATCGCGATCGTGCCGAGGGACTCGGGGAGTGGAAGCTCTTGATTCTTCGCGTAAACCGGGTGACGGCCGCGCGTCTTGTACCAATCGGCGACCGTCGCGTTGGCCTTCATCTTCTCGATGACGTTCCGCCATCCGACGCCCGTGTTGTACGCGCAGAAGCTGATCTCGCCGAGCTGGGTGCCGTACGGGATGATGCACATCTCCGTGCGGCGGAAGTCGTAGTTGAAGAGGTCCTGAAACCACATCCCGGCGACGAAGAGGACGCGCCACTCGAACTCCTGGGCGTCGGTCTCGTACTCGCCGATCTTCTGGCCTCGCGTGCCTGTTTGGCTGCGAAACTGCTTGAGGAGATCGACGAACCCGTAGCCGCGCGGAGCCTTCTCCGGGTCGAAGTTCTTGAGGAGCGCGAGGCCGACCTGAGCCAGCGTGATCGCCTTCGGCTGCGCGCCGTCGGTCACGTCCCCGATGTCGCAGAGGAGCTGGTCCATGTCGAGGAACTGGCTGAGCGGGACCATCTGCTTGGTCTTCTTGTTGACGAAGAGGACCGTCCCCATCCCGCAGTTCGGGTGGCAACCGCAGTTGAGCGCGCCGAGGTTCGACGTGGGATCTTGCATCAAGTCGGCGAGATCGGAGAAAGGCCCCATCGCCGAGAGCGGAAACCAGTCGCGCATGGGCTCGGTGATGCCCGTCTGCTCTTTGATGTCATGGGCGAGGTGCGAGAGCGTGTAGCGCTGGCGCTTGCGCTCGAAGTCGCTGATGTCCTCGTCGCGACCCGTGAAGCTCACGGGCTGAAATGAGACCACCGTGATCTTGTCAGCGTTCGCGATCGCGAAGTCGATGATGGGGCCGACCTGGTCGTCGTTGACCTCGTTGACCACGGTGACGACGAGCACGACATCGATGCCGACATCGTGGAGGTTCTCGATCGCGCGCTGCTTCACGTCGAAGAGGTTGCCGACCTTGCGGTGCGAGTTCGCGTCGTTCGTCACGCCATCGAACTGGAGGTAGGCGAGGCGGAGGCCCGCGCTCTTCGCGGCTTGGCAGAACTCGCGGTCCTGGGCGAAGCGGATGCCGTTGGTCGCCGTTTGCACGCAGAAGTAACCGACGTCCCGGGCGTACTTCACCGCACGGAGGAAGTGCGGCGAGAGCGTGGGCTCGCCCCCCGAGAACTGCACGCTCATCTGACGTCGTGGCTTGATCGTCAGCGAGTCATCGAGGATCTGGCGAACCTCGTCCCACTCGAGCTCGTGGACGTAGCCGACTTGATTGGCGTCCATGAAGCACGGATCGCACATCATGTTGCAGCGATTCGTGAGGTCGACCGTCAGCACGCTGCCGCGGCCGTACTTCACGCTCGACGTGCCGTGGTTGCGGAGGTGGGTGAGCGGCGCGAGGAAGTCACGGCCTGGGTACAGCTTCTCGATGCGGCTCGTGAACGCCGGGTCGATGCTCATCACGTCCTCGAAGCGGCCGTGCTTCTTGCATTCCTTGACCATCCAGAGCTTGCCATCCCGCTCGCAGATCGTCGCGCGGACCTCACCGGGCTTGCCATCGATGAGCGTCGAGATGTCCCGCAGGCCGTCGAGGATGCTCGCGCGCACCTCTTTGACGCACTTGGGGCAGAGCGAATCGGTTTCCCGTGGCCAGCCGAGCTCGGGCTTCGTCTTGTCGCGGCGCTTCAAGAGAGGCCGTGGAGCCCACGCTGGGGTAGGCGCGGGGCGCTCGAAAGCGCGGTTATAGCGTTTGACGAGAGGCCACGCTGCCTTCGCAACGCGCGCGGCCACCCCCGTCGCTTTGCGCACGACTCCGTCACCCAAACCTGTCCGCATGAGCTGACCGTTTTAGCCCGCTTCCGCCATGATGCAAGGTTTCGATGGTGCTATCAGAAACGATCGGTGAAAGCGCACACGGGCCTCTTGACGTCCAACGCGAAGAAGAAGCTCGCGCTCCTCGTGCTCGTCGCCTGCAGCGGGGCCCATTCGGGAGCCTCGCCGCCACACACCATGGCGAGCCGCGCCGAGCTCGATCGATTCATCGCTGACGAGGAGCGGGCCCTGATGCTTCTCGCAGCCGCAGACCCTCGCATCGCGGCGCGAGGCATCAAGGCCGACGAGGCTGCGCTCCATCACGCCACGATGGGCGCCATCCTCGCGGAGGACGCGACCCTCGGGATGGAAGGCGATCGCCCGGACGTCCTGTCGTTCGAGGTCCGCGCCCGCGCGCTCGCGATGACGTCGGAAATCGTGGGCCACTGGAAGGTGCCCCCGGCGAATCCCGATGCGGCCTCGCCCATGCGCCCGGCCCTCGAGATCGAGCTCCTCGGTCGACTGATCACATCCGAGAAGCTCAGGCTCGCGAGCGAGCGCGATCTGCCACGGTCAGCGGGGATCCTGGTCGGAGGGCTCGCGGCGACGTGGCGGGCACCAGCCTTGAAGGACGTCAGCACGCTCGACAATTGGCTGTCGCGTCGACTCGGTGAGATCACGCAAGCGATCGTGCCGCAGTCGCTCACCACCCTCGAGCGCGACGATCTCGACGATGCCCTCGACCCTCTCGAGCGCGTCGTTGGGGACGTGCTGCCGAAGAGCCGAGCCGCGCTCGTCGAGATCCGCCTCGCGACTGGGCGCATGGATCCAGCAGCCCACGCGCCCGATCGGTGGAGCGCGCTCATCGCGGGTCGTCTGCAGGCGGACACGGGGACGATGCTGTCGTCTGACACGCTGCTCGCGTTCTTTGCGACGGAAGCTGCATCCCTCCGCAAGGAGATCGCGGAGCTCGTCGTCAATGTCACCGACGAGCGGGCTGCGCGTGCAGGCGAGACGCTCTTCCACGATACGTCTGTGGACGCGTGCCAGCCGATGGGCGCGGGCTCGCGCGTGCGGTCGCTCGAGCCGCCCCCCGAGCGGGCTTTCGACTGCGCGTTGCGCGCGCGAGTGATCGCTGCGCACACGGCCGAGGAGAATCTCGACGCGCTCATCGCCATGCACGACGCGGTCATCGCGGCATCGTGGGCCGTGGTGCTTGTGCGCGGAGGAGGAGCGGAGACGATCGCCATGACGACCCCGAGACCCCTCGCACCGATGTCACCCACCCTCGAGGGCAAGCTGATGCGGTTCGCGGCGACGCGCCCTATCGAAGCGATGGATCGGGCGCTGTCGATCGAGTGGATCATGCGCAACGGCCTCGCCGAGGCTGCCCTGCGTGCCGACGCGTGGAAGACGTTCGGAGATGCCCCGCTCGACGTGATCCAACGCGAGCTCCACCCCAAAATGCGCGAGAAGGCCCACGCCCCCTAACCTCGGCTACGGCTTCAGCGCGCCGAGCTTCTCTTCGACCATCATGTCCGCGACTTTGTGCGTGGGTGCTTGGAGGCGTTTGCTGCGGTCGAAGATCTCCATCATCGTGTCGTAGATCTTGAGCGTCCCCTCGCGAGCCGCCTTCGCGTCGTAGCCTTTGACCTCTTCGGCCACGTTGACGAGGCCACCCGCATTGATCGCGTAGTCCGGTGCGTACAAGATCCCACGCGCGTGGAGATCGTCTCCGTGGCGCACTTCGGCGAGCTGGTTGTTCGCTGCACCCGCCACGATGGGCGTGTGCAAATTGGGAATGGTCTGGTCGTTCAAGCCCGCACCGAGCGCGCACGGCGCGAAGACGTCACATGCAACGTGGGCGATCTCGTCGATGGGGACGGTCTTCGCGCCAAACTCACGATGGGCACGCTCCGCCTTGAGCGTGTCGACGTCGGCCACGGTGAGCTTGGCTCCGGCCGCGTGGAGCTCCTTGCAAAGTTGATAGCCGACGTGGCCCACGCCTTGTACGGCGACAGCGAGCCCCGAGAGGGTGTCCTTCCCGAGCTTGAATTTCACGGCCGCTTCGATGCCGCGACGTACGCCGAGCGCCGTGAACGGCGACGGATCGCCCGACCCACCGTGTGACGGGTCGACGCCGGTCACGTGCTTCGTGACCGACCGGATGATCTCCATGTCCTCGAGGCCGGTCCCGCTGTCCTCCGCGGTGATGTAGTGGCCGCGGAGATCATCGATGAACTTCCCGAACGCGCGGAACAAGGCGACGCGATCGAACCGCGACGCGGGCCTCATGATGACGCTCTTGCCCCCGCCGTGCGCGAGACCTGCGAGCGCGGCCTTGTACGTCATTCCGCGCGCGAGGCGCAGGGCATCGGTGAGCGCGGCTTCGTCCGAGTCGTACGGAATGAACCTGCATCCGCCGAGCGCAGGCCCCATGCGCGTGTCGTGGATGGCGACGATGGCGCGAAGGCCCGTCGCCTTGTCGAGCTTGAAGTGAACTTCGCCGTAGTCGTACGCGCCGAGCTTCTTGAAGAGTTCCATCGGGAGGAGCCGGCTATTTCTTTCCCGCGTCCTTCGCCGTCACGCCCTTCGCACCGCTATCTGGGGCTCCCGCGTCGGTCGGGTGCTCGAACTTCGTCACCTCCGCAGACGCCCACTCGTAGGGGAACGCGCCGATCGTGTAGATCGTCGGGTCCGTGTCTCGCTGGGCGTAATGGGCCTTGTCGACGGGCTTGCCGACCTTGATGACGTGCTGCCCGCCGTCCTTCATCTTCATCGTGACGGTCTCCTCCGGAGCGTCGAGGCCCGTCTCGGACGCCGACTTGCCATCGCCGAAGTCCTCGGCTGACAACGTCTTGAATGCGCCGAGGCACGTCTTCACCTTCTCGGGGTCGAGGTTCGGGATCGGCTTCTTGTCGTGCATGGCCGTCCAGTCGGACGTACCGCCGTCTTTGGCGGCTGGCTTCGTGAACACGAACTTTCCGTGCTGCCCGTCGATCTCGAAGCTGTCGATGTTGGAGTCCTCGAGCTTGAACATCTCGCGGTCGCGCCAGTCCTTGACCTCGCGGCCGTACATCCAGCTCGAGTAGCCCTTCACGAGGAGGATGTCGGGGTTGCCCTCGAGCATCATCGCGTCCCCAAGCCCGCCCGATTTTCCGAACGTCGCTTCGAGCTTCTTCTCATCGCCCTTCATCACGACGATGTGGATGCCCTTGTCGGGCGTGAGCTCGTACGTCTTCTTCGCTTCGTCATCGGCCTTGGTCACCGCGCGATCGACGAGCTTGAGGTCCTTCATGTTGTCGATGAGGCTCTTCACGTTCGCGGCGTTCGCCGGCGCGGTGACGGGCTTCGTGACGTCCCACTTGTCGCCGTGCTTCTCGAGCACGACCTCGCCCTTGCTGCCATTGACGATGTCGATCTTGTCGACGTCCTCGGGCACCTTGAGCTCGGGGATCTCGAACTTGCTCACCGCCACCCCGAGAGCCGCGTCCTTTTTGACTTGGTAGTAGAGGGCGACCCCGAGGCCGACGAGGACGACCCCGGCGATGCCGATCTTCGCGTTCCGTTCCATTGTCTCCCTTGCCTATGCGAGCTGTACGTTCATGCGGGCGTTCGTACGCATGCGCCATCGCACGAGCCCGAACGCGACGATGACGAGCGGCGCAAAGAACCACAAAAAGAGCCCGATGTTGCGTTGCGTATCCTTGCGGGCGTCACGCATCTCCTTGTCCTTGCGTTTGATGTCGTCGTCGGTTTCGTTCTCGTCGAACTTCGGCGCGCTGACGTCGCCGTAGACCAAGCCTGGCTCGCTGAGCAGCTTGGCAGAGACGGCGAGCAAATCGGTGTCGCCCGTGAGCCAGTCGAGCGTGTTCTTCGTGGCCATGATTGCGTAGAGGAGAGGCACGGCGCCACGTTGCAGGTCGGCGTAGGGCCCGGCGATCTGCAGGAGCTTCTCGTCGCCCGGCATGTTCGCCATGCCAAACTGCTTCATCTGCGGGTTCTCTTCGCCGTTGCCCGCGCGGGCGAACGGATTCGCCGTGAACTGCGACGACGCGAGCACGAAGACGCGCGCGGTCTTCCCGACGGGCACTTCGGGGGCTGCCGCGATGCCCATGGCATCGCCACCCGTGAACGCACTCTTCAATCGCCCCTCGACTCGAGCCGCGACGTTGAACTGCTGCCACTCGCCCTTCGGCCTCCACGACTGGAGGCCGAGGTCGACGGTGTCGTCGGTCTTGCGAATCGAGTGGGGCGTGGAGCGTGCGACGATCGATGCGTCCGTCGCGTTCGGCTGCTTGTCGGCGTGGAGGAGAAGCGACGAGCAGAACGGGAAGATGACCTGCTCCATGCGAAAGAACGCGGGGAAGGCCGTGTCGAGGAGCTGCTTGTCCTTGTCGCCTGCGAAACGCGAGTCATCGACGATCTCGAGCAGCTGCGGAAAGCGGACGCTCCCGAGGCCACCCTGCGTGAACATCGTCACCCGGAAGCTGCGACCGAAGTCGAGCACGACGTCTTTGCGCAGCTCGATGCCATACCCATCGAGCAACTTGTCGAGCCCACGCGTCGAGAGGGTGGCGTTCATCGTCGCGTCGTGATCTTTGAGGTTCACCGCGCTCGCGAACACCGCGAGTGACTTGCCCTTCATCACGAACTCGTCGATGCGCCGAAGGTCCTTCTCGCCGATGTCCTTGCCTGGCTGAAGAATCAATAGCCCGTCGAGGGTGTCGTCGATCGCGGCGTCGCCGTTTTTCAAGTCGACGTCGACGAAGTTGTAGAAGGGGAAGTTCCGCCCGATGACTTCTTGCATCGACGGCTTGCCCGCCTGCGACGGGACGAGGTTCGCCTCGCTGAGCTTCATCTCGTCGTGCCCGGTCAAGATGCCGACCTTGTGCTTCACCCCGTCGCCCTTGTCGCGCAGCTCGCGGATCTTGTTCGTGATCCAGAATTCGAGGCCCTGGTTGTTGTCGGGTGAGAGGACGGGAATCACGTCCTTCTCGACGCCGTACTTGAAGACGAGGCCCATGTAGCCTTGGGTCAACCCGAGCTTCTCGTCGCTCTCGCTCTCGTTCAAGAGCATCGGCTTGAGGCCAGCCTTCTCGGCTTCCTCCTTCTTCTTCTCGTCGTCTTTGACCTCGATGAGGTTGTACTCGAACTTGGCGCCGCCAGCGTTCTTGTACTCCTGGAGGAGATCGCGGAGATCGCGCACGAACGCGTCGAGCTTGGGCAGCCCGCGTGTGATGTACGCGTCGATCGTGAGCGTCTGCTTCATCGACTTGAGCAACCGACCGCTGCCTTGGGAGAGCGTGTACCGCTCGACCTTCGTCATGTCCTTGCGGGCGTACATGCCGAATGCCCCGAGCGCGTTCACCGCCACGCAAATGAGCGCGATGACGACGAGGAGCACGAGGCTCTCGGTCGCTGCTTTGGTTTTACGTTCCATCGCCATGGGTCACCTCCCCGCCGGGGCTAACGCCCCGTCGCGGACATCCTTTCGAAGTGACTGTGCCTTCGGCACGGTCACTTCCACTTCCGGCTTTCGAGCTGCCGGAAAGAAACGAGCAAGCAAACTACCGCGATCGACACGAAGTAAATGAGCGCACGTGTGTCGATGATCCCGCGCGCGAACGGCAAGAAGCGCGACTGGAAGCTGACGAACGAGAAGATGTCGCCTGCCGCACCGGGGACCGTCTCGACGAGAAACCCGAGGCCCCACAACGTGAGCATGACGAGCGCGGTCACGAAGAACGAGATGATCTGGCTCTCGGTGAAGCTCGAGAACATCATCCCTATCGCGACGCCTGCGCCGCAATAGCAGACGAGACCGAGGTAGGCCGTCCACACCGGACCCCAGTCGAGCGGGCCGAGGTGCCAGGGCCACACGAACATCGCGAACGGGTACGAGAGCGTCGCGAAGAGGAGAATCACGCACATCCCGAGCGACGCGATGTACTTGCCGAGGATGACCTCGCTGTCCTTGACGGGCATCGTGATGAGAAGCTCGATCGTTCCCGAGCGCTTCTCTTCGGCGAGGACGCCCATGGTCACGAGCGGCACGACGAGGCAGAGCGCACCAGGCGCGAAGTCGAACAGGCGCATCATCGTCGCGCGGTCGACCTGCCAGAAGCCGCCTTGATAGAAGAAAAAGTATCCGCCGAGGCCGAGCATCGACAGGCCGATGACGACGTAAGCAACGAGCGAATCGAAGTAGGCGCGGAGCTCGCGCTTCGCGATGGTCCACGTGTTCCGAATGGACGAGAGCGCGCCGGGAGACGGCGCACGAGGCCTGGGCGTAGCTTTGGCCGTGGTCTTCTTCGGCGCGGGACGCTCCTCTTCTTCGGGCTCGTCCTCGTCCTCTTCGTCTTCCTCGTCTTCTTCGTCGTGCTCTTTTTCGTCCTCGAGCTCGTCGACCGACGTGGTCTTTTCGGTGGCCATGGCTCAGTCCTTCTCTTCCTTCTTCTTGTCCTTCTTCTTCTCTTCCTCGTCTTCTTCCTCTTCGTCTTCGTCCTCTTCTTCTTCGTCTTCCTCTTCCTCGTCTTCCTCTTCCTCTTCCTCGTCTTCCTCTTCCTCTTCCTCTTCCTCTTCGTCCTCTTCCGCGCCGAGCTTGCGGTTGCGGAGCTCGTCGCCGAGCGTGAGGCTACGGAAGACGTTCTCGAGCGTCTGCGCGTCGCGGTGCAGCTCGAGAAGAACCCAACCCTTGTCGGCGATGAGCGCGAAGAGCTCGGGCCGGAGGTCTTCGTTCGACTCGGACGAGATCGAGTAGGCGTGAGCCCGTTCGTCCGTGGGCAGCTCCTGGATTGCGGTCACGCCGGGAAGGGCGCGGAGCGCTGCCTCCACTTGTTCCTTCTTGGGAAGCTCGCCCTTGCCGCGGTAAGGTGTCGCGCCCGTCGACTCCTGGATCCAGACGACGTACCGAACCTTGCCGCTCCGGGCTCGGATCTCGTCGAGCGGGCCGTCAGCGACGACACGCCCCTTGCGAACGATGATGGCGCGCGCGCACGCGCTCTCCACCTCGGCAAGATTGTGCGTGGACAAGAGGACCGTGCGGTCCGTGCCGATGCGCTTGAGATATTCGAGGAACTCCGCCTTCTCGTTCGGGTCGAGGTCGCTCGTCGGCTCGTCGAGAATGAGAATGGGCGGGTCGTGAATCAATGCCTGTGCAAGACCCACACGCTGGCGATAACCGTGCGAGAGGTGCCGGATCTCCTTGCCGAGGACTTGCGCGATGCCGCAGACCTCGACGACGTCCTTCGCGCGCTTGACGAATTTCGCCGGATCGAGCTGGCGCAAGTCGGAAGCGAACCGCAGGTATTCGAGCACGCTCATCTCGGTGTAGAGCGGCGCACGCTGCGGCAAATAACCGAGGCAGCGGCGAACCGCGAGCGGGTCGTCGAACACGTCGGCTCCGTTGACCCGTGCGGTACCCTGCGTCGGGGCGATGAAGCAGGTGAGGATGCGCATCGTCGTCGACTTGCCGGCGCCATTCGGCCCGAGAAAGCCCACGACTTCACCGCGGTTCACCTCGAAGTTGACCTTGTCGAGCGCACGAAACGACCCGTAGTTCTTCGTCAGGTCGCTGGCTTGAATCATCACGTCGGTCGTCATCCGAGCTCCGTCGTCCTTATCACCGGCGCTAACTCTAGCGTCGCGGAGGGCGCATCCTAGTCTCGAAGGCCCTCGTGTCAACGGGGGTAAACGCGCGGTATTCCCGCCCCTAGTGCCCGTAAACGGGCTGTATAAGCAACGGATGAGCGAACGGCGATCACAAGGGGATCTGTGGCCGCCGTACCCCAGTGCCGCGACACCCCAACCGAGGCAGCCCCCGCAAGGCGCGGCCGACCGAGATGTCCTTACGGTCGCGGAGCTCGCTCGCGCCCTTCAGCGAGGCATCGAGCAGGCCGTGCCGCGGCAGGTTTGGGTCGAAGGGGAGGTGGTCGGCGCACGGCCCGCCTCGAGCGGACACCTCTATTTCACCCTCAAGGACCAGACCGAAGACGCATCGATCGACGTCGTGATGTACCGCGCCTCGTTGACGCAACGGACACGTGCCCTCGTCACCGACGGTGCCCGCCTGCGGACGCGCGGACGACCCCAACTGTGGACGGCGCGGGGCAGGCTCCAGCTCACCGCCGACCGAATCGAAGCCGCAGGCAAGGGGGCCATCCTCGAAGCGATAGAAAAACTGAAAGAAAAGCTCGCCAGCGAAGGCCTGTTCGACCCCGAGCGTAAGCGTCCCCTCCCTAAGGACCCTCGTACGATCGGGATCGTCACGAGCGCTGGCGGAGCCGTGATTCACGACATCTGCAAAGTCGCTGCACGCCGTGGCGGGGCGCACTTGCTGCTTGCGCCGGCTCGGGTCTCTGGGATGGGTGCGGCCGAGTCCATCACGCGGGCGCTGAGGATGCTCGAGAACGTCGCGACGGTCGACGTCATCATCGCAGGTCGTGGTGGCGGCTCGTTCGACGAGCTCCTCGTGTGGAGCGACGAGGCGCTCGTGCGTGCCGTCGCGCGGTGTCGCGTTCCCATCGTGAGCGCGGTCGGTCACGAGGTGGACGTGGCGCTGACCGACTTCGCCGCCGACCGCCGGGCCGCGACCCCTTCGCAGGCGGCGGAGATGTGTGTGCCCGATCGCGGGGCATGGAGACGTGAGGTGCGGCACTTGGAGGAGCGGCTCGTCCGCTGCGCCCGCTCGCAGCTCGCCAAACACGCTGCAGCACTGGGCGTCATGGAGCATACGCTGGACGCGAGGCACGCTCTCGCACCCCATCGGGCGTTGCTCGAAGACCGTCGAGCCCGACTGTCGCACGTCGACCCGCGTGCGGTCGTCGCACGCGAGCATGGAGACCTGCTCCGAACGACGGAACGCATGACGTCTCTCGTCATCGCGCGCGTGGAGCGCGAGCGAGGTGAGCTTGGCCGTATCGTCGCCGGCCTCGATGCGATGAGCCCGCTTCGGGTTCTTGGGCGTGGGTACGCCATCGCGACCGATGGTGACGGTCACGCGGTTCGTGACGCCGAAGAGCTCGAGCCCGGCGAGACGGTGCATGTCCGCGTGCACCACGGTCGTTTCTCGGCGCGTGTGACGGACCGGAAACCTGACTGACGTGCGTTTCGTGCTCCTCGGCGATCCCGTTGCACACTCGAAGAGCCCGACAATGCACCGAGCTGCTTACCGTGCGATGGGGATGGCCCATACCTACGAGGCGGTCAGAACCTCCGCTCCCGAGCTCCGTGAGTGGATCGTCAAGCTCCGCCGCGGAGACATCGAGGGGCTGAACGTGACCGTCCCGCACAAGCACACGGCGCGCGAGCTCGCAGACGAGAGCGATTCGGTCTCTCTGGCGACCGACGCGGCCAACGTGCTCGTTCGCAAAGGCGACCGGGTCATCGCATTCAACACGGATGTGCCTGCGCTGGTCGCCGAGCTGCGCGACGGGCGCGACGAGCGTGGGGGAACGGCCATCGTTCTCGGTAGTGGTGGGGCGGCGCGCGCGGCCGTGTTCGCACTCGAGCAACTCGGGGCTTCGCGGATCATCGTGCGGGCTCGTAGAAACGGCGACGAACCGCTTTCGCCCTGCGGCACCGAACGTGACGCACGATGGATCGTGCAGGCGACGAGCGCAGGCATGACAGGTGCCGATCCTGGCGAGGCGGTAGCGCGCGCCGTCCGATTCGAGCTCGCTCCAAATGCGCTTGTGCTCGACGTGATCTACGAGCCGCGGGAAACGCCGTTTCTAGCCGCCGCCCGCCACGCCGGCCTTCGCACGAAGAACGGTTTGGGCATGCTCGCGAGGCAGGGGGCGCTCGCGTTCGAGCTCTGGCTTGGCGTCGCTCCCCCGCTCGACGTCATGCGCGCCTCCCTCGAGACCTGACCGAGCACCTCGCGTAGGCTCTGCTAAATTCGATGCGCGTGTCTCCCACGACGAAGAAACGCCAGGGCATAGGCTACCGGCGCAGCGTCCAGCTGCTCGTCTATCTGGTCATCGTCCCGACGGTGCTGCTCCTTGCTCTCGGCATCATCACGATGATCATCGGGCAGGCAGGCTTCGATCTCCTGCTGGGCATTCTCATGGTGAGCTTCGTCGCTGCGGTGTCGACCGGCGTCGTCCTCGTGCTCGTCTTCATTCGACGCGAGGCCAATTTGAGCGAGCTTCAAGCCGACTTCGTCTCCAAGGTGAGCCACGAGCTTCGCACTCCGCTGACCGCCATTCGTCTCTTCGCCGAGACGCTCGAGCGCTCGGACGACGATCCAGCGACCCAGGAAGAGTGTGTGCGCATGCTCGCGCAAGAGACGGAGAAGCTATCGCGCAGGATCGAACGGCTGCTCGACTGGGGCCGTATGGAAGCGGGTCGCAAGCTCTTCGAAATGAAGCCGACGCCCGCGGTCGACCTCGTGAGAAGCGCGATGGAGGCGTTCTCGCCCCTTCGCACCGACGACAAGCTCGTCTTCGAATCACAAGTCGCTGATGACTTGCCCGACGTCCTCGTCGATCGCGATGCCATGACCGACGTGCTGGTCAATCTACTCTCGAACGCGCGCAAATACGGCGGCACCCCACCCGTCGTCTCGCTCCGTGCTTATCGCCACGCGACGGGCAGCATCGCGTTCGAGGTCACCGACAACGGCGCAGGCATTCCGCGCGTGTTTCACCGTCGCATCTTCGACAAGTTCTATCGAATCGACGACCGCCTCTCGCGCGCACGCGAAGGTAGCGGGCTCGGGCTCGCGATCGTGAAGCACATCGTGCGTGCTCATGAAGGTCGCGTCGCAGTCGAGAGCGCACCCGGGAAGGGCTCGACCTTCCGCATTCTCCTCACACCCCTGTCTCAAGTCGCGCTAAAAACCACGCCGACCGATGCAGCACCCGTCGAAGCCGAATGAGACAGGGCGCAGCGTGCTGGTCGTGGAGGACGACGCGAGCATCGCGCTCGGCCTGCGCATCAATCTAGAGAAGGAAGGTTATGCCGTTCGCGTCGAGGGTGACGGCGAGTCCGGGCTCGATGCTGCGCGGGCGAGAGCGCCGGATCTCGTCATTCTCGACGTGATGCTTCCGAACATGAACGGCTTCGAAGTCTTGCAAACGCTGAGACGCGAAGGCTTCTCGATGCCGATCATCGTCCTTTCCGCGCGCACTGGGGAAATGGACAAGGTGACCGGTCTCGAGCTCGGCGCCGAGGACTACGTCGCCAAACCGTTCAGCCTCGCCGAGCTTCTCGCACGCGTCCGGGCCGCGCTCCGTCGGGGTCGTGCGCCATCGCGCTCGTTCGCGTTCGAGGACGTCGTCGTCGACGTCGAGGCACGCGAAGTGCGACGAGCTCTGAAGGTCGTGGAGATGACCGCCACGGAGTTCGACGTGCTCATGTGTCTCATCGAGGCACGGGGTCGTGCCCTCGCTCGCGAGGCGATCTTCCAAAAGGTGTGGGGCCCCAATCACCACGGAACACCCCGCACGATCGACAACTTCATCCAGCAGCTCCGCGCCAAGCTCGAAAAGAGCCCTCAGGAGCCGAAACACTTCCACACGGTGCGCGGCGTGGGCTACAGATTCGATGCCTAGAACGCGCCGACAAACACATGGATCCGTCCCTCCTCCGCCAGTACATGTCGACTGTTTACGAGCTGCCGACGTCGCAAGGCCCCCTGCGCGTCTCGCTCGACGGTGACATCGTCTCGGACGTCAACGCGCTCCCTGAGCTCTTGCGTACGGCGTTCTGCATCGTCACCGCTCACAACCCACGGTCGATGCTCCTGCCGCGCAAAGTGAACGACGCGCGCCACACGGTGATGCGGGATCTGCTCATCCTCGGCTGCTATCGCGTCGAGACGTGCGTCGGATACGAGGAAGAGCCCGAGGGCACGTGGCGCGAGCCGTCGTGGCTGGTCCACGGAATCGAACGTGACGAAGCCATCGCCTTCGGGCGTGTCTTTCGTCAGAACTCGATCATCATGAATCGCTCTGGGCGGCCCGAGCTCACGGTGACCGACCCGACGTGCGACGACGTGGGCAAGACGTACCTCGGCAACTGGCGCGTTCGCGCGTGACCGCAGGTGATATCGGTCTCTCACCTCACGAAGCGTTATGGGGACGTCGTTGCCGTCAACGATGTGTCGTTCGAGGTCGGTAAGGGAGAGATTGTCGGCTTCCTTGGACCCAACGGTGCCGGGAAGTCGACGACGCTCCGTATCCTCGCGGGCTTTCTCGGGCAGACGCGCGGCAGCGTCCGTGTGTGTGGGCATGACGTCGCACTCGACTCGCTCGAGGCGCGCAAGAGCCTCGGGTACATGCCCGAGTCGGTGCCGCTCTACCCCGAGATGCGGGTCATCGAGTATCTCGCTTTCCGCGCGGAGGTGAAGCGCGTCGAGCGAAAGAAGCGCGCACACGCGGTCGACTCCGCGATGGAGAAGGCAGGTGTGGCCGACCGCGCTACCAGCCTCATCGGGAAGCTATCCAAGGGGTATCGGCAACGGGTCGGGCTCGCCGACGCGCTCGTCGGGTCGCCGCCGCTTCTGATTCTCGACGAGCCCACGTCGGGGCTCGACCCAAACCAGATTCGCGAGGTGCGCAAGCTCCTCCGAGAGATCGGCAAGGAGCACACCGTGCTCCTCTCGACGCACATTCTTGGCGAGGTCGAATCGAGCTGCACGCGTGTCCTCGTGATCGCGAAGGGCAAGCTCGTTGCTGAGGGCTCCGTCGACGAGATCCGCCGGCTTCGGCGTTCACCCGCGTTCATGGTCGTCGTTCGCGGTGAAGCCGCCAAGGCCGAGGCCACACTCGCCGCGCTCGAAGTCTTTTCGAAGATCGTGGCGGATACTGCGGGCGACGTAACGACCCTGCGCTGTACGTGGAAGAAGAAGGGCGTGACGATCGACGAGTCTGCCGAGCAGGCGATCGCCGCGCTCGTGAACGCCAGTGTTCCCGTACGATCGGCGGCGCCGGAGCAGAGCCGGCTCGAGGATGTTTTTGCCGAGCTCACCGAAGAGCCAGAGCCTGTCGCGGCTTCGGAGCGACCGGGAAGACCCTCGTGAGCGGCTTTTGGCCCGTCCTCAAGCGTGAGCTCTTCGCCTTTTGGGTGACGCCGCTCGCGTGGGTGCTCATCTCGGTGTTTCTCATCGTCCAGGGCCTCCACTTCTCCGTGCTCGTGAAGAACTTCTCGGAGATGGGCGCGATCGAGAGCGACCAGACTCCGATTCAGGCGTTCTTTGGCAACACAGTGCTGCTCTATCTCGTTCTCTTCTTGCTCGTACCGCCGATGACGATGCGCTTGTTCGCGGAAGAGCGACGCAGCGGGACCATCGAGTCGCTGCTGACCGCGCCCGTGTCCGCCGCGTCCGTCGTGCTCGCAAAGTATGCGGCGGCGCTGCTCACGTACGGCGCGATGTGGGCGCCGACCGTTCTCTACGTCGTCATTTTGCAGCGTTCGGGCTTCGTCGACTGGCACGTGGTGGGAGCGAGCTACCTGGGGATTGGGCTCGTCGGCGCAGGATATCTGTCGCTTGGCCTCTTCATGAGCGCGCTCACGAAGAGTCAGTTTCTCGCGCTCATCCTGACCGCGCTCGTGCTTCTCGTGCTCTTCATTCTCGGCATCGGCGAGTTCGTGACGCGGGACGGGAGCACGCTCCACGACGTCTGCGCGTACATCTCGGTGTGGGCGCAGATGAACGATTTTGCGAGCGGCGTCGTGGATTCGCGGCGGCTCTTCCTCGATGGAACGCTCATTGTCTTGCCGCTCTTTTTGACCGTACGCGTCGTGGAGTCATGGCGCGCCGAGTAATGGGCGAGGCAGCGTCGCTTGGCGGCATTGCCGCGGCGGTCGTCGTCGCCGTGCTCGCCAACGTCATGGCTGCGCGTCACTACACGCGCGCGGATTGGACGTCGGGCAAGCTCTACACGCTCACGCAACCGACGCTCGAGACGCTGCACACGCTCGACGAGCCGGTGCACTTGTGGGTCTTGCTCGGGGGCGGCGACCCGATGGAGCAGAGCCTTCGTCATCTCATCGCGAGCTATACGGCCGAAACGACGAAGCTCGAGGTGCATTACATCGACCCGGACAAGGACGCGCTCGCGCTCCAAGACGTTCGTAAACGCTTCAAGGTCGAGGCCACACCCGCGCCCGATGGTCGGATGGTCGCGGACGCGATCGTCATCGTCGCACGCGGTGACCGTCACTGGTTTCTCACGGCGCGCGACATGGTCGAGGTCGCGCCGGGTGATGACATCAAAGCCAAGCCGCGAGAGGAGCAGGCGATCACTGCGGCCGTTCGACGCGTGGCCGCGGGTGACAAGACCAAGCTTTGCTTCATGACCGGCCATGGCGAGCGGTCGATCGAAGACGGGAGTGAAGACGGCCTCGGCGTGCTTCGCGACGTGCTCGACAAAGACAACTACGAGAGCGTGAGCGTCGACACCACCCCGCAGAATGCCTACGAGCCGTTCAAGGGGTGCGACGTGGTGCTCGTTGCTCCGCCGAGAGCTCAAGCCGCACAGGGGCTCGGCGCTCTCACGGACGTGGAGACGACGCGTCTTCGTGCCTGGCTCCTTTCGGGTGGGAACCTCCTTCTCGCTCTCGGAGCCGAAGCCCGCGATGCGGGAGCCCCGTTCGCAAAGGTGCTGCAGCCCTTTGGTATCGAGCTCGACGACACGCTCGTGATCGAAGCCGATCCAACGCTCGCCTTTCCCAACGCTCGTGGCGACACGTTCGTGGCGTTGCCGAAAGCGGGTCCCTTGACCATCGGCCTCGTTCCGACGGACGAGATGCGCGACGTCCCCAAGATCGTGTTCGACGTCGCCCGCCCGCTCCGGCGCATCACGACGACCGCGACGGTCACGGATCTCGTCGCGACGAGTGATCACGCGTTCGCCGTCAATCAGGAGCGCGCGACCGAGATCGCTCGCGCCGCGACGCTCGAGATCCCCGAGAAGCACGGGACCGATCGCTCGGGGCCGTTCGTTCTCGCGATGTCGAGCGAAGGGATGAAGCCGACGAAAGATGCCGCGCACGGACCGCGTGTCGTCGTCGTCGGGTCGAGCTATGCGTTTGCGACGTCGAGCTTTCGTGCACCGCTGCCATGGCACGGAACGGCGTTCTTGATGGGTAATGCCATCGCGTGGCTTGCGGCGAAGCCCGCTCTGCTCGACGTACCGGACAAGCCGAGCGTCGGTGCCGGTCTTCGCATGAGCACAGAGGTCGAGGGTGAGGTCCGGCGGTACGTGCTCGGGTACATGCCCCTCGCGGGCATCATGTTCGGTGTGCTGGTCGCCGTGCGGAGGCGCAGCACGGAAGGCAAGAAGCGCCGACCCACGAAGGGGCCGGACGAATGACGTGGCGCAAACACACGACATCGATCGTGCTCGCGGCGTCCGCGGTCGCGCTCGCCGTGTGGATCTGGATCGATCGAGCATCGGTGACCGACACGGAGCGAGCGATGCGCCCCAAGAACGTTCTTTCGGCATTTCGCCGGGAGGAGCTGTCGCGCATCGAGATCGACCAAGGCCCCGGCCATGACAAGCTCGTGCTCGTACGTGACGTCGACCGCGACGCCGACGCGTCTTGGCGCCTCGAGCTTCCGCGCCCCGACCTCGCCGATCCCAATGCCGTAGAGCAGCTCACGTCGGCCCTCGAGTTTGCCACGTTCGTGCGCAAGCTCGATCCGAAGACGACGACGACGTTCGATCTGCCGCGCGCAACCGGCACGATCACGATGGGCAAGCTCGTCTATCGGTTCGTGCTCGGGGGGATGGCGCCTACACCCGAGGGGGCGTCGTATCTCAAGGTGGACGGAGAGGGTGTGTTCGTCGTCTCGAAGGAGCTCACCGACCGGCTGCTCACGCCGGCAACAGCGTATCGGACACGGACGATCGTCCCGTATCTGTCGCTCGATCTCGCGTCACTCGAAGTGCACGGCAACGGTATCAATCTGCGCCTCGACCGGCTGAACGAGCTCTCGTTCAAGCTCGGAGGGTCGGGGCTTCGTGCGTCGCGTGCCGAGCTCGACAAACTGTGGTCGGCATTCGCCGAGATGCGCGCGGAGAGCTTCACGGATGCCGATGTGAAGGAGCCCGTCATCACGATCGTGATGACGCCGAAGGATGGGAGACCCCGCGGAGAGATCTTCGTGGGGGCGGCGTGCCCAGACCACCCGGACGACGTCGTGGTTGTACGAACTGCGCCCACGCGCATGTCGGCGTGCGCGCCACGGGGCATCGTCGAGGGCCTCTCGCAGTCCTCCGAGACCCTCGTGGATACCCGCATGTTCTTTGCGCACGAAGACGAGCTCGAGGAGCTCACGCTCACGAACGAGGGCGGGATGAAGATCGATCTCGCACGTAAAGGGAGCGGTTGGCATGCCCGCGCGCCATTCGACAGGGACCTCGGCGGAGACGAGGTCGATGCCGCGAACACGCTCGCGTCGGGTGTCATCCGTGCGAAAGGGACGAACGTCGTGACGTTCCGCCCGGACGAGCCGTTCACGCTGCGCTCTCGGGTCCGTGTGCATGGCGGTGAGATGCCAGGCGATGAGCTCATCGAGCTCGGCGAGGGAGCGCAACATGCCTGGGTGGTGCACCGTCTCGCGGACAACGCCCATCTCGACGTGACGGTGGACGTCGCGCGGAGGCTTCAGGCATCGACATCCGCGTTGAAAGGACGCGACGTCATCGTGCCGGCGCTCGATCCGAAGGACGTCGATTCGGTGTCGCTGCGGTGCGGCACGGCGCAAGATCTCCGGCGGGATGGTTCGACGTGGAAGCTCGGCGTCCCGTCGGGCTATGGCGCTGATCAAGCTGGCACGCTCGATCTCATCGATCAGATCGCTCACTTGCGCGTCGAGTCATGGGTCGCCGACAGGGACGATGGGAGCTTCGGGTTCGGCTCCGCCTGCGCGGTGACGCTCGGCGCGAAGCACGACGGTGGCGCACGAACCGTAAAGCTGGAGCTCGGGCGCGAGGTCGACCTTGGCGTCTACGCGATCATCGACGACGGCGGCACGAAGAGCCCCGTGTTTCTCGAGCCACGCATCTTTCGTGATGCGCTCGCACGCATCCTCGTCGACAAGTCGGCGCTGACGATCGATTCGGCGAACGCATCGTCGATCGTGCTGTCTCGCGCTGGAGCGCACATCGAGCTTCGGCGGGTCGCGGATCGTCTCGTTGGGCCTGATGCTGGCATGGCCACGAGCACGGCGTCTATCGCCAGTGCCCTCGATACGCTGCGCGCGGACGATGTCGTTCGCTTGGGGCCGCCGCAGGCGGATGAAGGGTTTTCGGCCCCGTCGCTCGAGGTTCAAGTCGAGCTCGAGGGCGATGGTGGAAAGCGCAGCGTGCACCTGCGCTTCGGGCGAGACGTCCTACGCAGGAACCAAACGATGGTCCTCACCCGCGTGTCGGGCGTCGATGCTACGTTCGCCGTGGCGCGTGAGCGCGTCGACCCAATCCGTAACGCGCTGTAGCAGCGGCGGGATCACGAGTCACTCGAACACCGCGCGCGCCCAATCGAACGACACGCACGGTCGTTCCAATGGCAGGCACAGTCGTTCCAACGACACGCACGGTCGTTCCAACGGCAGGCACAGTCGTTCCAACGACACGCACAGTCGTTCCAACGGCAGGCACAGTCGTTCCAACGACATGCACAGTCGTGTGTACGACACGCACAGTCGT
>Ga0302326_10003712_pt1 | contig 35857 bp, 36 predicted proteins | sample Palsa_T0_3_FD_202264 | JGI IMG/M metagenome (GOLD analysis project Ga0302326, IMG submission 202264) | Peat permafrost microbial communities from Stordalen Mire near Abisko, Sweden - Palsa_T0_3 | ecosystem: Environmental > Terrestrial > Soil > Palsa > Peat permafrost | place: Sweden: Abisko... | reverse complement strand
CTCGCCCCAGCTGTCGCCCTCGATCACGGTGAACATCGAGTCGGTCTTGTTCGGTAGACCGGATTCCCGGACCACCCGGACCGCTTCGGCGACAATCTCACCGACGCCTTCGCCGACACCCAGCGGAGTGACGGAGAACGCGACCAGAACGGACACAACACGACCCTACTCGCGGTGCATGGCAGCATCGGGCCATGCGGGTTCTGGTGCAAAGGGTCGCATCGGCAACGGTGTCGGTGGACCGTCACGTCGTCGGCTCGATCCGGCCCGACAGCCAGGGCCTGCTGGCATTCGTCGGGGTGACGCATGGTGACGACATGGACAAAGCCCGCCGGCTCGCCGAAAAGCTTTGGCAATTAAGAATTCTCGACGACGATCAGTCAGCGTCCAACATCAACGCGCCGATCATGGTGGTCAGCCAGTTCACCCTGTATGCCGACACCGCCAAGGGACGACGACCGTCGTGGAACGCCGCAGCGCCGGGTGCGGTCGCCGAGCCGTTGTTAGCCGCGTTTGTGCAGACGTTGCGACAACTGGGTGCTGACGTGGAAACCGGTGTCTTCGGTGCCGACATGCAGGTCGAACTGGTCAACGACGGCCCGGTGACGGTCCTGCTCGAGCTGTAATCGAGCGAGGGAGATGGGATGAGCGCACCGCAGGTCAAATGGGCCGTGGCCCGTTCCGAAGACGACGAGTGGGACATCGTCAGCAGTGTTGGATACAACCAAGGTGGACCGCCAAATCGACCAGATCATGCATTCCGAATACGTCACGGTAACTCGTTGACCTCGACATGCCCGGCGGTTTTCGCGAGATGCTTGACCCTCCCGTGGGGGGAGACCGCACAGTCGTTGTTGACAGTCACCTGACGCGACTACGACTAGGAGAACCCGATGACCGCTCAGCTTTCGCTGGATCCTGCAATCGCCTCGCATATCGCGGCGATCAACAGCTTCGATGTCGATGCCATCATGGCCACCTTCGCCGATGATGCCCTCGTCAACGACGCCGCTCGGGAATTCTGGGGACAGGAGCACATCCGTGCGTTTGTGGCCAAGGAGTTGACCGGCGACCACGTCACAATGGAACCCATTGAGGCCGTTGACAATGCCGGCATGTGGTGCGTGCGTTGCCGCTACGACGGCGACTACGACAAAGCAGGATTACCTGACCCGTTGATCATGACGAATTACCTTCGCGTTCGCGACGGCAAGATCGTCACCTTGTTCATCGTCAATAACACTGCACCCCAGTACTAGCCGGACTCGCCGGCGCCACCCATCGGAGCTCAGCATGACCAACATCGTCAGCGTGGGACGCTTCGCGACCATGACCCACCTGAGTGTCAAAACCTTGCGGCACTATCATCACGTCGGACTGCTAGAACCGGCTGAGATCGACTCCAGGACCGGATACCGTTACTACACATTGGAACAACTCCCGACCGCGCAGCTGATTCGGCGGCTACGTGATCTACGCATGCCGGTCGCCGATGTCCGCGCGGTACTGGTCGCCGACAACCCAACCGCGCGCGACAGCCTGATCTCCGCCCACATGGATCATCTCGAAACCGAGCTGGTTAAGACGCAAGCCGCAGTGAACTCGCTGCGTGCCCTGCTGGACAGCCCCGCCGGACCGCAACCGGTACATCGGCGGGCCGAATCAAGTTTCTCAGCGCTGGCCATCACCGAAGACACCTTGGACCCAGCTGATATCGAGGCGTGGTGGCATGGGGCCCTGGCCGAATTGCGCCGCGCCACTGCCGATCACGGCCTGCTGGTTACCGGACCTGCCGGCGGGTTATACGACGAATGCCTTTTCCAACATGAGCCAGGCGCGGCAACCGTCTTCATCCCGGTCACAACGCCGCTTGATGTGGGTCGGATCAAGCCGCTGACTATTCCCGCCGCCGAGGTCGCGGTAACCACATATCAAGGGCCTCACACGGATATCGACCTGGCCTACGCCCAGTTGGGTTCCTTTGTCGCCGAGCACGAACTAGCCGTCGGTTGGCAACTGCGCGAGCACTACCACCACGACCACAGCCATACCAGCGATCACACCCGGTGGCGCACCGAGATCGCTTGGCCGATTATCGACTCCCCCGCTGAGTAGCCCGCACGGCCTGCACACCGATATCCGGCGATGCGACACCGCGCCTCATCCAGGGTCCGCCACGACGTACGCGGTGGTCCGGCCCACGCGTTTCCACAACACGCCGTCGCCGGCGGTCACGCCGGCTTGTACCAGCTCGCGTTTGAGAATTTTGCTGGTCGCGGTGTGCGGCAGCCTGCTGTTGATCCGCACGAACCGCGGCCATGCCTTGGGTGACAGCTCAGGTTGACTGGCCAGGAACTTCTCGAATTCGTCCGGCGTCAGCGAGTGGTCTTCGTTGACGACGATGGCAGCCATCACCTGGTCGCCGACATCGTCATCCGGTACCCCGTACACCGCGACCTGGTTGATCGGTGCCAGCCGCTGCAGAATGCGCTCAATGGGCGCTGCTGCCAAATTCTCGCCGTCGACCCGCAGCCAATCCGTGGTGCGACCGGCCAGATAAATCCAGCCGTCGACATCCCGATACGCCAGATCGCCGGACCAGTACATGCCGTGGCGCATCCGCTCGTCGGTGGCCGCCTGGTCGTTGTAGTAACCGGCGAACGGGCCGGCGCCTTCGGTGTTCACCAGTTCCCCCACCGCGACGTCGAAGTTGGTCAGGGCGCCGCTCCGGTCGAAAACCGCTGGCGCGCATTCGGTAACGGTCTCCGAGTTGTAGATGGCGACGCCGGGATATCCCCTGCCGATAGACCCGGCGGGAGTCCCATCTTCGCGGGTGACGATCACGGCGAACTCGCTGGACCCGAAGCTGTCGACGACCCGGCAGCCGAACCGCCGGGCGAACTCGTCGATGTCGCGATCGGTCGCCTCGTTGCCGAACGCCACCCGCAACGTGTTGTCCGCGTCGTCGTGTCGTTCCGGGGTGCCCAGCACCAATGCCAGCGGCTTGCCGACGTAGTTCATGTAGGTGACACCGTGACGGCGGATGTCGGCGAGAAATCTCGATGTCGAGAACGGGGCGGGAACCATCGTCGCGCCGCTGCCGATGGCCACCGCCCAGCCCGCGGCCACGCCGTTGGAGTGAAACAGCGGCATGGACAAGTAGCACACATCGGCTGCGGTGATGTCGTACTGCCCGATCAGGCTTGCGCCGCACAGAATCGCCATCACGTGGGAGAAGCGAACCGCCTTCGGGTCGCCGCTGGTTCCCGACGTGAAGATCATCATCAGGGTGTCGCTCGGTTCGACCTCACGGTGCGGGACAAGTGGTGCCGCGGTGGTGACCGCGTCGAGGTAACGCTGCGACGTCACGTCGAGCACAGTGATCCCGCGCAGGTCTAAACCGTCGAGCAACGGCAGGTGGTCGGAATCAACAAGCAGCAGTTGGCAATCCGAACGTCGGATGTCTGCGGACAGTCCGGGGCCCCGCCGGGTGGTGTTGATCCCGCACAACACATAACCACCTAATGCCGCCCCCGCCATCGAGCGCAGCATGGCCGGCGAGTTGCCGAGCAAGGCGCCGACGTGGAGTGGACGCACGGTGTCGGCAATTCCGATCAACACCGATGCCTCGGCCGAGGCATCGGTGAGATGCTCGCGCCAGGTCCAAGTCTGATCGCGGTGCGCGACGGCGGGGCTGTCGTCGTGCATGCGGGACCGCAGCAACTGTTGAACGGTCTCAAACATCGGTCGGCTCCGGCCGATACCTCAGCAGGGTGATCCCGGTATCGGAGATGTCGCAGAACACCGGGCTCACCCGCATCCCGATCCGGACATCGGCGGGGTCGACGTCCACCAGCTCGGTGCTGAACCGTGGTCCGGCGTCCCACTGGACCACTGCGAGGACCTGGGGTACTGCCTCTGCCCACGGTGGGCCGGTGGGCCTGCGTGCCACGGTGAAGGTGTAAACCGATCCGGCCCCGTCGATTTCGCGCCATTCCAGGTCGTCGGCCAGCGTGCCCGGCGTCAGCGTGCGCGGATAGAACACGTACTGTCCCAGCGACGGCGAATACTGGACCAGTATCCGGTGCTCGGTGAGTGCCTGCCAAAACGGCTGTGAGACCGGAGTGGCCTCGGGAAGTGGTGCTGCTTCGGTCATGTCAGTCACCGCCTAGAACGAGTGCGACCTGTTCACTCATGATGCCGCCGGTGCCGCTCACGAATGCTGTGTCACAGTCGGCGATCTGGGCCTGGTCTGCCCGGCCCATCACCTGGCGGGCCGCGTCGACGACGTGATGCATGCCGCCGGCCATGCCCGCCTGCCCGAACGACAACTGCCCGCCCGCGGTGTTGAGCGGAAAGTCGCCGGCGTAGGTGAGGTCATGTCGGTTGACCCATGCCATACCTTCGCCTTTGCCGCAAAAACCCGCGTCTTCCAGAGTCATCAACACCGTGATGGTGTAGCAGTCATACAGCGAGGCCACGTCGACCGCAGACGGGGTTAGCCCTGCCATCGCGAAGGCTCGCTCGGCGGCGCGGGAGATCGGCGTCGTCATCAAATCCTGAGCGTAGGTCGCCGTCTTGAAGGCGATGTGCTCACCGAATCCCTTGATCCACACCGGCCGGTGACGTGAGCGGCGTGCCACCTCCTGGTTGGCGACCAGAACACCCGCACCGCCCTGGACCCGCATCACCGTCTCCAGCATGTGGATGGGGTCGGCGATCATCGGGCTGGCCAGAACATCGTCGACGGTGATGGGCTTGCCGTGGAACACCGCGCCGGGATGCGCACACGCATTCGTCCGCTGGTCCACCGCGATCTTCGCCAGAGCTGTTGCGTCGTAACCGAACAGCGCGGCATAGCGCTGAGCGATCTGTGCGTATGGGCCGTTCTGGCCGACGTTGCCGTACGGGATCTCGAATTCGGCCTGCGGCGACCCGTACTTGTTGCTCGATGCGCCGTGCCAGCCTGGCTGCGCCGATGGTCGGCGAGTGGACTGCGGCAGCACCGCAGATCCGGGTACGACCGCGAGCACCGCGTCGCACACACCGAGTTCGACGGCGGCCGCGGCCCGCCACACCATACCGGCGGAGGTTGCGCCGCCCAGGTCGACGCGTTCCCCGAAATTCACCGGCAGACCGAGATACTCAGACAGCGTTGCGGGCGCGAACATGTCGGATTCGGCCAGGCCGTGGCACAGCAGGCCGTTGACCGTCGCGGCATCCACACCGGCGTCGTCGACGACCATCTTGGCCAGCAGCGCGTACTGGTCAAGGGTGAACGACGGCGGGCGGGTCTGTTTTCGCTCAGCGGGCAGTTCGGCGATACCGATGATCGCCGCCTCGCCGCGCAGGCCCGTCACGATTCCTCTTTTCGAGGTCCCCCGCGCACTGGCAGCGCGACCGTGGCGGTCCCCGGCATCAGCACCGTGTCGTCGCGCCGCCCGGCGATGTCCAGGTCGACCAGACCGGTGTTGTCCGCCAACCGCTTTCCGGTCACCGATCCTCCAAAACTCAGCTGCTGTCCGGCAAACGCGACCGCCCGGTTCTGCACGGCGTACTCGACCAATCGGCCGCGCCCCCCGATCCAGTCGGTGATGGCACGGGCCAGCAGCGCGGCCTGCAGCGGACCCTGCACAATGACTTCGTCATAGCCTTCCACCGTTCGTGCCCAGTCCTTGTCGTAGTGGATGCGGTGACCGTTGTATGTCGCAGCGCTGAAGAAGAACAACTGCCTTTCGTCGACCGTCACCGTCAGAGTCGGCAACGCGTCGCCAGGCTCGACGTCCTCGAAGAAGACCTGCGCTGGTACTTTTCCAAAGCCCATGGCACTCCGCTCAGGGTCTGGCGATCATCGATGTTGTTGCCTCAGCGACTAATTCACGGCGCTGATTGCGGTACAACGTTTTCCAGGTGACCAACACGAATCGGCCCGAGCGGCCCTGCTTCTCGACGATCGACTCGATAGTGCGGACCATCTCGATCTCATCGCGGTGGTACGCCGGGCCGAAGAACGACGTGCTCTCCCCGCCGGCCATGCGCCTTGGCGCTCGCGGAAACGCGAGGCTGCCGGAGGCCGCTCCGGAAGAACCGTCGGGTCGTAACCCGTCCAGCGCGGTGACTCCCAGAATGGCGTACTGCAGGTAGAGCGGTGGGCAGATAATGTCGCGGAAGCCTTGAGCGCGAGCGTATTCGGGATCGAACCACAATGGATTGTGGTCGCCGACCGCCGCGGCCCATCGCTGCCAGTCACGCCGGTTGACTTCACCGGTTGCGGTGGCGGCCACGGTGCCCACTCGCGACGCCGACTCGGCGTCGATCAGACTCTGCTCGCTCACGCCCCGTCCTCCAGCCAGGTCGCGGCCACGTCCGAGCCGCCACCCAACGTCGACAGCACGCGTGCGCGCTCGGAGAACAAATGCAGGTCGGTTTCGACCACGTAGCCCATACCGCCGTGCAACTGGTGTGCGTCGAGGGTGATCGATTTCGCCGCGGTGGCCGCATGCATTCGGGCAATTGCGGTCTCGCGGGTAGCGGTCTGCCCTCGGCCGATGCAGAACACCGCCGAGTGAGCGGCAAGCCGGGCTGCGGCCAGCGCGATATGCATGTTCGCCACCAGATGCTGCGCCGCCTGAAACGACGCAATCGGACGACCGAACTGCCGCCGCGCCATCGTGTGATCGACCGTGCGCTGCAGCACAGCGTCGCCGACACCAACCAGGTCCAGCGACAGGAGTGCCACCCCGGCGTTGGCCACCCGGCGCAGGTCGTGTTCGGCTAGGCCCGCACCGTCGGCCCCGTCCAGCACCGCCGCCGGATCAATCACCTCGACATCGTCGAATCCGATCCGGAATGTGCGGTGCCCACCCATCAACCGCAGCGGGTCGATCCACAAGCCGGCTGCGGTTGACGGGACGACGAACGCCATGACCCGCTCCCCCGCTGCGGTTGCCGACACGACGAGGTGATCGGCCAGGTCGGCGTCCGCGACGAAATCGACCGCGCCGCTGAGCCGCCAGCCGCCCCAAGCCTCCGCACGCACTCGCAGCGTTGGTGTGGTCACTGCGGCATTACGTGGACCCGATAAACATGTTGTGGCACTGATGTTTCCGTCGGCCAGCGCGGGCAGCCACGCCGCATGCTGATCGGGTCCGCCGAGCAGCTGGATGGCCAGAGCGGCCTGTACGGTGCCGTGCACGATCGTCGGGCACAATGCGCGGCCCGCTTCGACACAGAACACACCCAGCTCGGACAGGGTGCCACCGGCGCCGCCATAGTGCTCGGGAAGGAAGAGGCCGAACACGCCGGCGTCCGCCAACGACTTCCACAGTCCGTCGGGCATCTGACGGCGGTCGGCGTCGCGGAGTTCGCGGACCAAGCTGGTCGGGCACTCGGCGGCAAAGAGTGCGCGCAGCATCGACGCCAAATCTTGCTCGTCGGCAGTGGGCAGCAGTTTCATGACGTGGCAACCATCAGCGTCCGTACGACGGCATGCCGTGGCCACGCTGGGCAATGACGTCGCGCAGCACCTCGTTGGTACCTCCCCCGAACCGCATCAGCGGGGCCACCCGGTACAGCCGCTCGAACTTGCCGTCCGCGGGCGCGCCGGGGCTGCGATACGCCAGCAGGCCGTCGGGACCGAGCAAGTCGATGGCGAGATCGGCGATCCGCTGGCGCAGTTCGCTGGAGAAGACTTTCTCGACGCTGACTTCCACGGTGGGGATCACACCGCTGTCCAGCAGTGACGCCGCCTCGTATCCCATCAGCGTCGCCGCCTCGACGTCTGCTTCGGCCTGGGCCAGGCGGCGGCGAAAGCTGGAGGTCTTCAGCGGCACCGATCCGTCGCGGCGCGGCCGGCCGGCCAGCGCGGTCAACTCGTCGAGGGCACGGCGCATATCCCCTGCGTTGGTCAGGGCACCTCGCTCGAGATCCAGCGCGCCGGTGATGTAGGTCCAGCCCCGATTTACTTCGCCGATCAGGTTGCCGACGGGCACCCGGACCTGATCGAAGAACACCTCGTTGGTGCGGTACCCCGACCATGCGTACAGCGGTCGGATGTCTATACCGGGCAGCTCGATGGGCACCATGATCACCGAGATTCCCCGATGCCGTGCCGCATCGGGATCGGTACGGACACAGAGCCATTCATGCGTGGCGCGCTGTGCGCCGCTGTTCCAGATCTTGGATCCGGTGATGACCCATTCGTCACCGTCTTGCACTGCACGGGTACGCAGGCTGGCCAGGTCGGTGCCTGCTTCGGGCTCGGAGTAACCCACCGCGCAGGTCAGTTCTCCGCGAGCAATCGGCGGAAGGAACTCGAGCTTGTTCTGTTCGGTGCCGTGGCGCATGATCATCGGCGCCACCGAGGTCACCGTGAGATCCGGGCCAGGGACGCCCCAGTACTCGAACTCCCGCATCAGCAGGTGCTGATAGATCGCGCCGAGTCCCAAGCCGCCGTATTCGGGCGGCCAGTTGAGTCCGAACCATCCTTTGTCGCCGATTTTGCGCCGGAACGATGCGACTTCGCCGCCGAGAAACTCCTGGCCGTGCTCAGCCAGCTCGGACGTCAGCGCCGGGGTGACGTTCTCGCGCAGAAAATCACGCACCTGCGTCAACCAAGCGTTCTGCGCTGCGTCCAGTTCGAAATCCACCATCCATTTCCTAGCGCGTCGTACCCTGCTGGCGCGCGAGTTTCGAAAAGGAAGCCGGTCAGCGCCCGAGGTAACGCCGCCGGTGACTAGAACTTGTGCGGAACATCATTGATCAGTCCGCCGTCCATGACGAACTCGGCCCCGGTCGCATAGGAGGATTCGTCGCTGGCCAGGAACACCACGAAACTGGCGACCTCCTCGGAGGTGCCTGGGCGGCCCAGCGGGACGGTGACCATGTCGTCGGGGAAGTGCTTGGTCATCGGCGTGCGGATGAAGCCGGGGTGGATGGAATTGACCCGGATGTTCTGCGGCGCCAGCTCGAGGGCGGCCGATTTGGTCAGACCGCGCACCGCCCACTTGGAGGCGACATACGGGTGCACCATGACGGCGCCGCGGAGGCCCTCGATCGACGAGACGTTGATGATCGAGCCGCCGCCCGCGGCCTTCATCGGCTCGACGGCGGCCTGGATGCCGTGGAAAGTGCCGTTCAGGTTGACGTCGATGACCTTGTGCCACTTGTCCAAATTGAACTGTCCGAGCTGGCCCAGTGCCACGGTGCCGGCGTTGTTGACCAACACATTGAGCTTGCCGAAGTCGTTGACCGCGGTGGCCACGGCGGCGTCCCAGTCGGCGGGCTGGGTAACATCGAGGTGGACGTAGCGCACGGCTTCGCCGAGGTCATCGGCGAGTGCCTTGCCCTCATCGTCGAGGATGTCGCCGATGACCACCTTGGCGCCCTCGGCGACCAACGCCCGGGCATCGGCAGCGCCCATCCCCCGCGCGCCGCCGCTGATCAAAGCAACTTTTCCGTCTACGCGTCCCATGTCGCGTCACGCTACCGCAGCCAGGCGCGGAACTAGAACTTGTTCCACCAAGTTCTCCGACCGCGGGACTTGCGGACGCTTACTGGGAAACAATCGGCCAATGAGCGTCGCGACCTCGCTACTCACCGCGTGCAGCGGGTTTCTGTTCGCTGTGCTGTGGATGGACCTCATGTTCGATGCTCAGGTTTTGATAGGCCGGCATACTGCTGCCGATTTGCCGGAATCCGCGCTGGCTTCCATCGCGGGCTACTACCGGCGAGCGGTCACGGGATCTCGGCCGATGAGCAGGTTGATCGCTGTCGTCATGGTGGTGTTACTGGCAGCGTTGGGCTTCCGAGCGGCCCGCGGGCACGACCCAGGCTGGCTGGTGGCGGCGTCGGCTCTGCTCGCGGCCGCGCCGGTGCTGCTGGCACTGACGCACACTGTTCCCAACGCGGTTCGACTGGGTAACCGCTCGGGCGGCCCGACCGACCAAACCGCTTTGGCGCGGTCCATTTGGCGCGATCATCTGGTGTGCGCAGGCTGCATGCTGGCGTTTCTGGTGCTGTGGGTCGCCCGTAGTGAGATGCTCTGACGCACCCGGGGGTCACAGCACACGAATTCCGTACTAAACTAGAACACGTTCCAGTTAGCCTAGGTTGCCAGTGAACAGACGAGTAAGGAATTAGGCATGCACACTCCCATCTGCGACGAACTCGGCATCGAGTTTCCGATCTTCGCGTTCACGCACTGCCGCGATGTGGTCGTCGCGGTGAGCAAGGCCGGCGGATTCGGCGTGCTGGGGGCGGTCGGGTTCACTCCCGAGCAGCTTGAGATCGAGCTCAAGTGGATCGACGAGAACATCGGCGACCACCCGTACGGCGTGGACATCGTGATCCCCAATAAGTACGAGGGCATGGATTCGCACCTGGCCGCCGACGACCTTGCCGAGACGCTGCGCAAGATGGTGCCCCAGGAGCACTTGGACTTCGGAAAGAAGATCCTCGCCGACCACGGAGTGCCTGTCGAGGACAGCGACGGCGACAGCCTGCAATTGCTTGGCTGGACCGAGGCGACGGCCACTCCTCAGGTCGAGGTGGCGCTCAAGCACCCGAAGGTGAAGATGATCGCGAACGCGCTCGGCACTCCCCCGGTCGAGATGATCAAGCACATTCACGACGCGGGCCTCACGGTCGCTGCACTGTGCGGCTCCCCATCCCAGGCCCGCAAGCACGCGGACGCAGGCGTCGACATCATCATCGCCCAGGGCGGAGAGGCCGGCGGGCACTGCGGCGAGGTGGGCTCAGTTGTGCTGTGGCCCCAGGTCGTCAAGGAGGTGGCTCCGGTTCCCGTCCTTGGTGCGGGTGGCATCGGCAGCGGCCAGCAGATCGCCGCGGCGCTGGCGTTGGGCTGCCAGGGCGCGTGGACCGGCTCGCAGTGGTTGATGGTCGAGGAGTCCTCGAACACCCCGGTTCAGCAGGCTGCGTACGTCAAGGCCGGCAGCCGCGACACCGTGCGCAGCCGCTCATTCACCGGCAAGCCGGCCCGGATGCTGCGCAACGACTGGACCGAAGCCTGGGAGGCGCCGGAGAACCCGAAGCCGCTCGGAATGCCGTTGCAGTACATGGTTTCCGGTATGGCGGTGCGGGCGACCAACAGATTCCCCAACGAATCCGTCGACGTGGCGTTCAACCCGGTCGGACAGGTTGTCGGTCAATTCACCAAAGTGGAGAAGACGTCCACGGTCATCGAACGCTGGGTGCAGGAGTATCTGGAGGCGACGAACCGGCTCGACGAACTCAACGCCGCGGCCGCAGTCTGATCCGGAAGGACTATTCGTCCTCGGCGTCGCTGCCGGTGAAGACCTCTTTGGCTCTGTCGACGGCGTAGGTGGCAATGTCCAGCGAATTGTGGACGATGTCACCGGTGCCACCGGCGATATCACCTTTGATGATGTGGCCGGCGCTTTCGACGATGTCCGCCGATCTCTCGACGGCGTTGGTCACGATGTCTCTGGCTGCGTCGATTGCGTCCTTCGGCTTGAAGGCCATCGCAGTCTTCCCCTCTGTTGGTGAAGCAGTTAGTGCGTGACACCCGTGTCGGACGGGAAGCCGCCGCCGGCGCCGTTCGGGGCTCCGCCACCGGTCAGCTGACCGATCTGCCAGCCATGCTCGGTGCATAGCATCGGCTGCCCGTCGGGCGACTGAGCGGACGACCCGCGCGGGTTGTCGCATTTGGCGCCGACTTGCTGAACCCCGTGCAGCGGGTAGGTGATCACCCAGTATCCCGTCTGCGCTGCCGGAAACTGGTTGATGATGAAGTGGCACGCCTCGGCCTGACCACCCGGCCCGCGTCCGAAGATGAATCGTTCGTAGTTGTCGCAGGGCGCACCTAGCGACGCGTCGTAGTTGATCCCGGGCACGTCGCCGTCGTAATTCCCGGGGTCGGCAACGGCGGCCGGGGCCACGCCGGCAGCGGTCCCCGAGATGGCAGCGGCGATGAGCAGTTTGCGAATCATGACCCACCTTCGGTGTTGCGTCACCGGGGCCATTCCGCGAGCCCGGCGACCTGCAGAGCAAGCATAGCCAGTGCCGCCGGTGCCACAGGGCCGTTTCGCACGGCGACAGCGGCAGCTCGCAGGAATCGAAGCCGTCGGAATCGGCGGCAGGAACACGTTCCAATTCATCTCCGGCAATCCGGCCGGAACGCGTTCCATCTCCGGTGTCGCGATGCTTTACTGAGCCAGAACGCGTCGTACCAACGTACTCATAGGAGTGCCCCTGATGCCGACTCCAAACCTCCCTCCCGGATTCGATTTCACCGACCCGGACATCCACGCCGAGCGACTGCCCGTCGAGGAACTGGCTGAGCTGCGCCGAACCGCACCGATCTGGTGGAACGAGCAGCCCATCGGCACAGGCGGGTTCGCCGACGGCGGATTCTGGGTGGTGTCCAAGCACACGGATGTCAAGGAGATCTCGCGGCGCAGCGATGTGTTCTCCAGCCTGCAAAACACCGCCCTGCCCCGCTACAAAGACGGCACAGCCGGCGAGCAGCTCGAGACGGGCAAGTTCGTCCTACTCAACATGGACGCGCCGCAGCACACCCGGCTGCGCAAGATCATCTCCCGGGGCTTTACACCCCGAGCCGTCGAGCGGCTTCGCGATGACCTCAACGAACGTGCCCGCCGCATCGTGGAGGCCGCCGCGGCCAAGGGTTCCGGTGACTTCGTCGAGGAGGTGTCCTGCGAACTGCCGTTGCAAGCCATCGCCGGCCTGATGGGTGTACCCCAAGAGGACCGGATGAAGCTGTTTCACTGGTCGAACCAGATGGTGGGCGACCAGGATCCCGAGTTCATTACCAATGACTCCATGGGTGCGGCGGTCGAACTGATCACGTATGGCATGCAGATGGCCGCCGACAGGGCAGAAAACCCTGGGGAAGACCTCGTCACCAAGCTGGTTGAGGCCGACATCGATGGCCATAAGCTTTCCGATGACGAGTTCGGGTTCTTCGTCATCCTGCTGGCGGTCGCCGGCAATGAGACCACCCGCAACTCGATCACCCAGGGCATGATGGCCTTCACAGACTTCCCCGACCAATGGGAGCTCTACAAGAAGGAGCGCCCAGTCACCACTGCCGACGAGATCGTCCGGTGGGCCACTCCGGTCACGTCGTTTCAGCGGACCGCGCTCGAGGACTACGAACTATCCGGCGTGCAGATCAAGAAGGGTCAGCGCGTTGTAATGGTCTACCGCTCGGCCAATTTCGACGAAGACGTGTTCGACGATCCGTTCAGCTTCAACATTCTGCGTGACCCCAACCCGCATGTGGGATTCGGCGGCACCGGGGCGCACTACTGCATCGGGGCCAACCTGGCGCGCATGACGATCGACCTCATGTTCAACGCGATCGCCGACGCCATGCCCGACCTGGAATCGATCGGCAAACCCGAACGGCTGCGTTCAGGCTGGCTCAATGGCATCAAACACTGGCAGGTCGACTACCACAGTGATGCCGCGGCGAAATGCCCTGTCGCGCATTAAGCTACGGCCATGTCGTCACATAAAGCAGTCCAGGTAAAGTCCGCTGGCGGTCCGTTGGAGCTTGCCGAGGTCGAGACGAGGCCGCCGGCGCGCGGCGAAGTGCGCATCAGTGTGGGCGCGTGCGGGATATGCGGCACCGACGCCCACTTTGTCGCCGGTGACTTTCCCGGCCTGTCGTGGCCGTTTACGCTCGGGCATGAAATCGCCGGGAAGATAGCCGAAATCGGCGACGGCGTCGAAGACTTCGCGGTCGGCGATCGCGTCGCCGTCGGCTGGTTCGGCGGCAACTGCAACCATTGCGACCAGTGTCGTAAGGGAAATTTCATCACCTGCCTCAACGGCAAGGTGCCCAGCTGGCAGTATCCCGGCGGCTACGCGGAGTCGGTTACGGTGCCGGCCACGGCGCTGGCCCGCATCCCGTCGGAGCTGTCTGACGCCGAAGCCGCTCCGATGGGCTGCGCGGGTGTCACGACCTACAACGCGCTGCGTCACACCAAGGCGCTGCCCGGCGACCGGGTGGCGATTCTCGGCGTGGGTGGGCTCGGCCATCTGGGGCTGCAGTTCTCCCGGGCGATGGGTTTCGAGACCATCGCGATCAATCGCGGCACGGCCAAGAAAGAGGACGCGCTGAAGCTGGGCGCGCACCATTACATCGACGCCACCGCCGGCGACGTCTCGGAAGCGCTCAACGATCTTGGCGGCGTCGCGGTGGTGTTGGGCACCGCCGGCGCTTCGAAAGCCATGGCAGCAACCGTCGGCGGCTTGCAGCCCCAAGGTGAACTGGTCGCCATCGGGGTCACGCCTGAGCCGCTTCCGATCAGTCCGCTGCAACTGATCAACGCGTCGCTCAGCATTAGCGGCCACGCGTCCGGGACCGCCACTGAGATCGAGGACACCATGCACTTCGCCGTGCTGTCCGGCGTGCGTGCGTGGATCGAGGAGCTCCCGCTGTCGCAGGCCGCGGAGGGCTATGCGGCGCTCGAACAGGGGCGGGCCCACTACCGCACCGTGTTGACCGTTTGAGTCACGACGAAGGTGCGACGTGGAGCCTCGACGGCTCCCACGGTGAGTTGCTGATCCGCACCGGCGTCGCCGGTCGTGCCGCGCAACTGGGACATCGGCTGACGCTCGCGACGAGGCGCTGGCGGGCGACCATCCAGTGGGATGCAGGCGAGCCGGTGAGCACGGAACTGGATGTCGACGTGGGTTCACTCGAGGTGGTGCGCGGCGAGGGCGGCCTGACACCGTTGTCCGGCCCGGAGAAGATCTTGGTGCGCGGCAGCGCGTTACGTTCGCTGGACGCCAGGCGATTCCCCCGAATCACGTTCGCCGCCAACACTGTCGACGAGACTGACGACGGCTACCGGCTGACCGGGACCCTGACGATTCGCGGCAAGACACGACCGCAGACCGTGGACGTGCGCACCGACGACCTGGGTGACAGCTGGCGGATGTCCAGCGAGACCACGGTCAGACAATCCGAGTTCGGCCTCAAGCCGTACTCGCAGCTGCTGGGCTCGTTGAAGGTCGCTGACGATGTCACCGTGTCGTTCACCGCCCAGCACGCCAAGGACAGCTCAAGAATGGAGTGAGCATGCGGATCGGAGTGGTGTTCCCGCAGACCGAAATTGGCGCCGACGCCGGTGCCGTCCGGGCGTACGCGGAACACGTTGAGGGGCTGGGGTTTACGCACCTGCTCGCCTACGACCACGTCGTCGGCGCCGACCCGACGATTCACGTCGGCTGGAACGGCCCCTACGACGTACACAACACGTTCCATGAGCCGCTAGTGACGTTCGGCTACCTTGCCGCGGTCACGACCTCGCTGGAGTTGGTCACCGGCATCGTGATTCTGCCGCAGCGACAGACCGTCCTGGTCGCCAAGCAGGCGGCCGAGGTGGATCTACTCAGCGGCGGCCGACTGCGCCTGGGGATCGGCCTCGGCTGGAACACGGTCGAGTATGAGGCACTGGGACAAGACTTTTCGACGCGGGGTAAGCGTTGCGACGAGCAGGTGGAGTTGATGCGCAGGCTGTGGACCGAGCAGACCGTCACCTTCGAGGGCATTTATCACCGGGTGATCGGGGCCGGGCTGGCGCCGTTGCCGATACAGCAGCCCATCCCGGTGTGGTTCGGGGCGTCCTCGCCACGTGCCTACCGGCGCGCCGGTCGTCTGGGCGACGGTTGGTTCCCGATGGTGGGCCCGGGCCCGAAGCTCGAGCAGGCGCGCCAACAGGTGGCCCAAGCCGCGACGGAGGCCGGTCGAGACCCCGCCCAGATCGGTATGGGTGGCCAGGTTTCCTGGAACGGCAGCGCCGACGATCTTGCCGACGGTTTGCGGATCTGGGCCGACGCGGGCGCCTCGCATGTATCGATCAACACCATGGGCGCCGGGCTGGCATCGGTGCAGGAGCACCTCGCCGCGTTGACCACCGTCGCTGAAATCGCCGGGCTATTCCCGGGTTAACGACGCGCCGATACTACGGCGACGGCGGCCCGGGATTGGGTGGCGGGCCTTCCGGCGGAGGCTGCTGGTCGGGCGCCTGACCGTGTAGGCGTTCCAACAGCTTGGTCAGCAGCGGATGCGGGTTCGGATCGGGCGGCGGCGGAGGAACCACCGGCGGCGGCGCGGGCGGGGGAACCGGTTGCGCAGCGGGAAGGTCGGCCTGCGACTGCTGAGCGGCGACGGTCTGCGGCTGAACAGCCGGGGCCGGCGCTTCGGCGGGTGTAACGCGCGGTGCCGGCCGCGCTGCCGGTGCTTTGACCGCGGCCGGCCGCGGAGCCGGGGCTTCGGCGACAGGTGCGGGTGCCGCGTGGTGGACCACCGGTTGCACCGGTCCGGGTCCGCGATCGGGCAGCAGATGCGGACCGACCGCGAGCGACAGCGACGCTACGAACGTCACCGCACCCGCGGCCAACATGGTCAACGCCCCGGCATACGAGTGCTGTCGGGGCGCCTCCTGGCTTCGCTTCCAGCTGTCCACGGCCTCGACCATCTCGGTGTCGGTGAATTCGGTGCTGTGGGCGGACGCGAGCGCGGCGCCTCGCGCCAAGGCCAACTCCGCGCCCGTCTGGGTGATCACCGGCACCGGCACGGCCTTCTTGAGCGTCTGCGACAACCCGCCGAGTTCCTCATCGGCGCCGACGATCACGATGCCGCCCGGTTGCCAGGAGCTCCGGTCGAACAGGGCGGTCAACCAGTGGACCAGATGACCGGGCCCACCCGAAAGCTGCTTGACGGCCGTTTGCGGCTCGTTGTCGCAGGTGTCGACCATCACGACAATCGTCGACTCGCCATCCAGCACGCAGACGGCGGCCTTGTCATAACCGACAACCGGGGCGATCGCCCGGGCCAACCTGTCGCACGCGTCATGCAATCGGATCGGAACGACATTGTCGAAGCCGGCGTCGGTCAACGACTCCATAAGCAGCGCCGACTCCGCAGTCGATTCATCGCTCCAGGTCACGCCGACGACGTGCAGCCGCTGGTCAAAGCCGACCGCTGCGGCCTGCGCCTGCAGCACCGCCGCGCTCGCCTGTTCCGAGGTGTACACCGCCTGCACGCCAGCCGTGGGGGCTACCTCGAAATCGTCGTGGTCGAGGATGCTGCCGTCGGCATCGCGACCCTCTACCAGGACCCAGCCGACTGACGCCGACGTCAGCGACAGCCCAAGTACGGTATCCAAATCTGCACCTCAATCGCGGCCCAATGCCCGTGCGCCGCAGCCAGCGACCAGACCGTCGATGCGGTGGTTCGCCAGCGGCGGAAGGACCGGGACAGCGTGGTCTCGTCGGTCTATCCCGGGTGAGCCTACGCGCTCACAGCGACGTAAAGCGACCCCGGCGCCAACAGGTTCATCTGACGGCGCGATGAGCTGGAACGTCCAGGCCGCAACCGGCGATCGGCGCAAATCTGCATCGCAAAAAGTTGCCACGAACAGCTGCTTGCCGCCTGTCAGGCGGACTCCGTGCAGGTTGTGGCCGCCGAGACCGAATCGAGACAAATTTGCGTCTTCGTCGACATATGGACTACCGCACGGTAGGTTTTTCAGTAGCGCGTGACGCCTTCGAAGGGGCCCAAAAGTATGGCAATTGTCAGTGACAAACTGCGTTGTTGGGCGCGGCGACTTACGGTCGCCGCGATTTCTACCGCCGCACTACCGGGCCTGATCGGCCTCGTCGGGGGGTCCGCGACGGCGGGTGCGTTCTCCCGGCCCGGTCTTCCGGTCGAATATCTGCAAGTGCCATCGGCGTCCATGGGGCGCAGCATCAAGGTCCAGTTCCAGAGCGGCGGGAACAATTCGCCCGCGGTGTATCTGCTGGACGGTCTGCGGGCCCAGGACGACTACAACGGCTGGGACATCAACACCCCGGCGTTCGAGTGGTACCTGAATTCCGGCCTGTCGATCGTCATGCCGGTCGGCGGACAGTCCAGCTTCTACACCGACTGGTACAACCCGGCCTGCGGCAAGGCCGGCTGCTCGACCTACAAGTGGGAAACCTTTCTGACCAACGAGCTGCCCGGATACCTGGCCTCGCAGAAGAGCGTCAAGGCGAACGGCAGTGCTTCGGTCGGTATCTCGATGGCCGGTTCATCTTCAATGAATCTGGCGATCTACCATCCAGGGCAGTTCATCTACGCCGGTTCGCTGTCCGGCTACCTCAGCCCGTCCACCGGGCAAGGCCCGATAGGCCTGGCGATGGGTGATGCCGGCGGTTACAAGCCCAGCGACATGTGGGGGCCAGACAGCGACCCGGCATGGGTACGCAACGACCCCACGCTCAACGTTGACAAACTCGTCGCCAATAACACCCGGCTCTGGGTCTACTGCGGCAACGGCACTCCGAACGAACTGGGCGGCGGCAACTTGCCGGCCACGTTCCTCGAGAGCAATTTCATGATCGGCGGCAACAAGAAGTTTCAGGACGCGTACAACGCCGCGGGCGGCCACAACGCCGTGTTCAACTTCCCGCCCTATGGCACCCACAGTTGGGAGTACTGGGGAGCGCAGCTCAACGCCATGAAGGGTGATCTGCAGGGTTCCTTGGGCGCCCACGCCGGCGGCTGATACCGACCACCGAAACTGCGCCTGACGGAGATCCGTCAGGCGCAGTTTTCCGTAGTGAACACACTCAATGCAGTCGGTCGGTGATGTCGATCCACGCCGTCGAATCGTTGCGGTGATTGGTCATGTCGCGGCACTGGCCGTAGATACGCGCGACGCCGTGCCTCGGAGAGTCGCTGTCCGGATACAGGATTGCGTTGACGCCGTCCTTCGACAGGTTCCTCCCGAGCAAGTGCTGGTTGGGTGGCAATCCCTCACGCCAGCCGTGGCCGACCATGGACGCCGTGATCGTCCGGAAATACTCGTCGGCGCTGATGTCGGCGGGCAGCAGGAAGTTCAGGTAGACCGCTCCCTGGTAGGGCGGATCATCGCGATCCTTGCACGACATCAGCAGGTAGCCCGCAGTTGCCTGATGCAGCCCGGCGATCGCCACGATGTCACTGGCCAGCTCGACGACCTCGGTTTGGGTTTGTGCATCGGTGGCGGCCGGTCCGGCATGCTCCACGGAATCGGCCGTCGAGGAATGCAGCCGATCGATCGCCAGGAAGGCCCCGCCAGTTACCACGGCGGTGGAAAATACGGCGGCGATCAGCGTCCGCGAGTCAGCCCCCTAGGGCCGCGAGAAGTTCTTTGATCCGCGCCGCTTCGTCATCGGTCGGGATTTCCTCGGCCTCGATGGCGTCGAGCAGGTCGGCCGTAAGTCCAACGCCGTTCGCGGTCTCCTGCGCGGAGAGTTTTGCGCGCCGCCGAACTACGTAGAGCTGTTGGCCCAACGTCGCACCGGGCGCCTCGGACGCCAACATCATCAGATCGTCGTAGCGTGTTCGAACTCCGCTGAGCGACACGATCACTGAGGGTGTCGCCCGACCGCGAGAGGCCGCCTTGGTGAGTGCGGTTTGCAGCTTTCGCAGGCCGGACAGGATCACGTTCGCACGCCCGGAGAACTCTGGGTCGCTGGTGTTGGGTAAGGCGTCGATCGCAGCGGAGAACATCTGCATCGCCGCCTCGACCAAGCTGACGATGACAGGCGCTTCGCCGTCATCCGGTCCGCCGTCGCCCTTGGACCGCCGCGTGCTGTGGAAGGAATCGTCGATGATGATCACCCTATCTGGACGGTGATGAAAGACGTCGAAACGCTAGCGCGGATCCACCGGCTGGACAAGGGGCGGCCGCATCGGGGGTGATGAGGTCATTCGGTCGGCAAGCATTCCTTACATAGCGGCCGACGACGGTGAGTGTCGATGAAGATCGGCGTTTCGGGTCACCGGCCACGCGCGAGCATGCTTGGATCGGCCCATGCAGGGCTCTGCGACAGTTCACATGGCGGCACCCGCGGACAAGATCTGGCACTTGATCGCGGATGTTCGCAACATCGGCCGGTACTCCCCCGAGACATTCGAAGCCGAGTGGCTGGACGGAGCCACCGGACCCGCGATCGGGGCGCGATTCCGTGGCCACGTGAAACGAAATGAGATCGGGCCGGTGTACTGGACAACTTGCCGGGTCACGGCATGCGAGCCCGGGCGGGAATTCGGCTTCGAGGTGCTCCTCGGCGACCGAGCGGTCAACAACTGGCATTACCGGTTGAGCCCATCCGGCGACGACTCGCACGGCACCGACGTCACCGAGTCGTTTCGGATGAGTGCCTCGCCGGTGGTTGGTCTCTATTACTGGTTGTTCGGCGGCTTCCTGCGTCAACGACGCAACGTTCGTGACATGACTAAGACGCTGCACCGCATCAAGGATGTCGCCGAGGCGTGACACCCCGGTCGTCGGCAGCGGCTCCGATCGAAAGGATGTGGTCATGGGACGGTGGTCGCGCGATGAGATCGAATCGGCCTTTGAACACCACAAGAACGTCGTCGTGGAGATCGGATCCAGTTGGGATTGGTCACGGTTTGCCGACCAATTCACCGACGACGCGACCTACGTCGAGCACACCTACGGAACCTTCCGCGGCCGTGAGCAGATCCGCGACTGGATTGTGTCGACGATGAATGTCTTCCCCGGCAGCGAGATGCCGTCATATCCGACGTCGTGGCACTCCATCGACACCGACCGCGGCTGGGTGTTCTGCGAGTTCTTGAACCGGATGCGCGATCCCGGCGACGGAAGCATTCACCAGGCGGCCAATTTGTCGGTTATGAAGTACGCCGGCGACGGCCTGTGGAGTTATGAGGAAGACGCCTACAACCCGATGAATTTCCTGCCGATGGTGCGCGAATACGTTCACCGGTCTCACGCGTTGGGTACCGCCAGCGACGATGCGATCGCGTTCGCGAAGAACATGAACTGGGAAGTGGGCTGACGGCTGTCTAGGCTTGGCGATAGCACTGCCCGAGGATGTGGAGGGCGTTATCTGTGGATATCGCATTCAAGCAGAGGTTGCACTGGCTGACGATGCACGGTTTCGTCCGCGGCGTCGCGTCGATCGGGGCTCGACGAGGTGACTTGCAGGCCCGGTTGATCGCCGACCCGACCATCAAGGCCGACCCCGTACCGTTCTACGAACAGGTGCGTGCCCGCGGTCCCCTGGTGCGATCCCGAATCGGCTACATGACCGCCGACCATGCGATCGGGCATGAACTGCTGCGCTCCGATGACTTTCCGGTGGTCTCGATCGGGTCCAACCTGCCTGCGCCGCTGCGGTGGTTGGAGCGCCGCGTCCGCGTCGACTTGCTCCACCCGCTGCGTCCGCCGTCATTGCTGGCGGTCGAGCCGCCGGACCACACCCGCTACCGCAAGACGGTGTCGTCGGTGTTCACCCAGCGAGCGGTCGCCTCGCTGCGGGACGGGGTCGAGCAGACGGCGATGTCGCTGCTGGATCAGCTGTCCCGCGAGCCGGGTGTCGTCGACGTCGTCGACCGCTACTGCGCCCAGCTTCCGGTTGCGATCATCAGCGACATTCTGGGAGTGCCTGATCGCGATCGACGGCACATCCTTGAATTCGGTGAACTCGCTGCGCCCAGTCTGGATTTCGGGTTGGCCTGGCCGCAATACCGTCGCGTGGAGCGCGGCCTTGCCGGGTTCAACTTCTGGCTGGATGAGCATCTGGCACGGTTGCGCCGGACTCCCGGCGACGATTTGATGAGCGAGCTGATCCGTAAAGCTGAAAGCGGTTCGCCGGAAACGTATTTGGATGAGGCCGAACTTCGGGCGGTCGCCGGTCTGGTGCTGGCGGCCGGGTTCGAGACCACGGTGAACCTGCTGGGCAACGGTATTCGTATGCTGTTGGACCATCCCGAGCATCTGCGCACGCTCAGCCAACGCCCCCAGTTGTGGCCCAACGCGGTTGAGGAGATCTTGCGGCTGGAGTCGCCTGTTCAGCTCACCGCGCGGATAGCGCTGAAGGACACTGAGATCGCGGGGACTCCGGTCGATCAGGGCGAACTGGTTGTGGTGTACCTCGCCGCCGCCAACCGGGATCCGGCCGTGTTCACCGACCCGAACACGTTCGATATCGAACGAGAGAACGCTGGCCGGCATTTGGCGTTCTCCGGCGGTCGGCACTTCTGTCTGGGAGCGGCGTTGGCCCGCGCCGAAGGCGAGGTGGGGCTGCGGTCCTTCTTCGATCGCTTCCCCGACGTGCGGTCCGCCGGCGCGGGCAGTCGCCGTGACACCCGGGTTCTGCACGGATGGTCGACGCTGCCGGTCGATCTGGGCTCAGCGAGGTCGATGGTCACCCGATGACCGTACTAGGAGCTTGACCTGCTGCCGAAGTAGGACTCCATCGTCATGGTGCACACCAGTTGGCCGTTGCGGTTGAACATGGTGCCCTGTGCCAGTCCCCGACCGCCGATACCGCTGGGTGAATGCTGTTCGTAGAGCAGCCAATCCGAAAGGTCCGGCGGGTGGTGAAACCACACCGCATGATTCATCAACGCCGAAAAGCCCGGTCCCAGCGGGGTCGTGCGGCGGGCGATCATCGCCGACTCGAGTAGCGTGCGGCCGGAGACATAGACCGCCAAGCAGTCGGCGAGGACCGGGTCACTTGGAACAATGCCGTTGGGGCGCCACCACATTCGGATGCGCGCGGGCGGCATTTCGACCAGGTCGAGCGCGAGCCTGGCCGACGGGTCGACGTAACGCATCTCGACGGGCTGCTGACGTACCCACCATCCATCCCGTTCGTCGGCGTAGTCGCTGAGTTGCTCGGCGAGTGTGGGCACAGATTCGGGCTGCGGCAGATCTGGTGGCGGCTGTTGGTAGACATGGCTTTCGGCGGATGAGCTGAACGACACGACGCCCTCCAACAGCACCGCGCCGAACTGGCGCGCGGTGACGCGCCGAGCCGAAAACGTGCCGCCGTCAAGCAGCGCGGTGACCTCGAAGTCAACCGGGTATCTGGCGTCGCCCCGCCGCAGGAAATACAGCTGCATGTTGTGCGGCAAGCGGTCCTTCACCGTTCGACTTGCCGCCATCAGGGCTTGCGCTCCGATGTGGCCGCCGACGATGTGGTGATCGATTTCGTCGATCTGGGTTCCGACGAAGAACTCCGCATTGACCTGTTCGAGGTTGAACGTGTCGAGTACGTGGCTCAGCGTGAGTACCGGTGGCGGGGTGGTCACGGACGCATCATGCCGCTAAGCCAGGTAGCGGCCAAACCACTCCAGCACCTGCTGCCAGGCGTCGTGCGCGGCGGCAGCGTTGTAGCGCGGTCCGGTGTTGTTGAAAAACGCATGGTCGGCGTCGGGTTCGACGACGATGTTGTGGATCAGCCCGGCGCGTTCGAGGGCGGCTTTGGCCGCCGGCTCCGAATCGGTAACGCGCTTGTCCAGGGCCGCGTAGATCGCCAGCACCGCGGCGGACTTGGAGCCGGCGAAGTCGGGGTTGTCCGGCAGCGGCCCGTAGAACGGAACCGCGGCCGAAAAGTGCGGTGTACCGGAGGCCAGCAGTTGCCACACCAGTCCGCCGCCGAAGCAGAAGCCGACGACCGCGATCTTGCGACCCGGAACCCGGTTCTGCAGCTCCCCAACGCCGGAATTCAAGTCTGCGATGAACCGGTCGTGCGGAACGGCGGCCAGTGCGGCGGTGGCCGCAGCGGGGTCCGTGAAGTGGCCCGTGCCGCCTTCCTCGGACAGCAGGTCGATGGCCAGCGCCGAATAGCCGACCCCGGCGAAACGCCCGGCCACCGACCGCACCCAGTCGTTGAGACCTTTGTTCTCGTGGATGATCAGCACCCCGCGACGAGCATTGTGGGCCTGCGCCCAGGCGCCCTGCAGCTCTCCACGCGGCCCGCGCCAGGTGATCGGCTCGGTGGGCTGCACCGTGGTCATCCCCGGCGCTTCCCCTTGTGCGCCCGATCCCGCGTTCGGGCGCGCTGACTGCTTGTCGCCGCACGCCGCGATCAGCGCGGCCGCGGCACCCCCGGCCAACCCGAGCAGCGCCAGCCGGCGGATGGCTTCGCGTCTCGTCAGGAGTCCGTCGAGGTGGTCGGTAGCGATCTCCTCGGCGATGTACTGCCGTAACGACGTCATCCTGGGCAGTATGCGGCAAAAACCGCCACCGCGTGCGGAAGACGCTGCAGCCCTGGCTCAGTCGACGCTGTCCGGGTCGGCCACCGGGATCAGCAGATGCGACGGGGTTGGCCCGCCCTGGTGGAGTTGATAGCTGCCGCCGGCCAGGGCGCGGCGCGCGGGCTCGGTCGGGACGAGGTGCGGGAAGTCGAAGGTGGTCAGCGTCAGACGCAGCCGGTGGCCTGACTCCAGCAACGCAGCGGTCGGGAAGATCTCGATGTCGTATTGGGTCAATTCGCCGGGGACTACGGGCTTTGCGGCTGACCGGGTACTGATGTGGTGCGGTCGCAGGACGGTTCCGTCGGGCAGGTACCAAGTGCGGTCAGGGTCGAGTTCGCGGTGCGAACCGAGCAACGCCCCCTGAGTCAAGGGACGGCTGGCGCCGTCGGGTGCGACGTCGTCGAGATGGGCGACCCACAGCGTCTCGGTGGTGCTGGCCGTGGCATGCACGGTGAGCGTTATCGGGCCAGCGAGCAACGTCGGGGTGGCGAAAGTTTCGGTGGTGTAGGTCAGCGCGCCGCGGTGCAGTCGCCGGTTGTCCTGGTCGTAGCGGGTCTGCCCGCCGCGCTGGGCACGGACGAAGCTGGTCAGTCCCAGCGTCCACTGCTCGACGCTTCGGCCGGATAGTGGGCCGCGGCCCACGTATTTGATGGTCGCCGTCGAGGTGTCCGACGCGCAATCGGCGGACAGCCGCCCGGATTCAGACAGGTAGAAGCGTGTCGGCGTCGCCTCGGGCAGCGGGTATTCGCGGGCGTGGAACCACCGCGGGCTTCCGATGGCCTGGAAGGTGAACGGCGATCCGGAGATGGCCGCCCCGGCATCGTCGTTCAGCCAGTGGTCGAACCAGCGCAGCTGCAACGCGTGCAGGTGTAGCCCACCGAAGTCGGAGACGTGATACCAGGGTCCCATCATCAGCCGCAGCCGTTCAGACACCGGCTGGCCGGGCTGCATCGGCTGCTCGTCGGGCCGCCCGGCGAAGGCGTTCTGCAGCGCGGCGTAGTTCAGCGGCGCACCGCGCTGGAAGGCGTCGTGCCATCCGCCGACCAGAAAGACCGCCACTTCGTTGGCGACAACACGCGGCAGCACCATGGCCGGTCGCATCGCATCCCAGAACGGCCCGTCGAAGGCCGTCTCGCCGCCGGCGACCGTATCGGCGATCAACGGCCGGAAGTAACCCCGTTGATCGCGCCCCCGTTGCCGCACCCCGGCGACCCCACCCGCTCGCGGCCGTGGATGTTTACCGAGGTTGATGATCTCCAGAGCCGGGTTGACAACGTTGAGCAGCCGGTAGACCCCGCCGTAGGCCCGGATCGTGCGGAGATGCGGCGCCCCGCCCATCGCCGCCGCGTCGCGGTAGAAATCCCGCGCGGACATCGTCGGGAAGATCGCTTTGAGGGGCGAATTCGGTCCGACGGCAGCGGCGGTGAACAGCTGGTTGATCGCCAAGTAGGAGGTCCCGAACATGCCGACCCGCCCGTTGGCGTTGGGCAGCTTGGAAGCCCAGTCGACCAGCTCTATCCCGTCCTGCGTCTGTCGTTCGCCGAACATCTCGAAAGCGCCGCCGGAGACGCCGCTGCCGCGGACGTCGGCCATCACCTCGATGTAGCCACGTTTGATCAGATACGGCGTAGCGCCACCGCCGATCTGGGCAGCCGGTGGCGGGGCCTTCTTGCCGTACGGCGTCATCGACAACAGCACGGGAAACGGGCCGGCGGCAGGCTGGCCGGTGCCGGGCTCGGTGGGGTAATGGATGTCGACGCGCAGCACCACCCCGTCGCTCATCGGTACACCGATGTTGTGCCGGATCCCCATCCCGAACTGCGCCGGCCTGGGCGTCCAGGTCGGTGAGAACGGCGACGGACTGGTCCTACGGATACGTCCGGTCGCGGCTTTGCGTCGCGATCGTAGCGTCGGCATCCCCACCTCCGGCGAGCATTGACAATGTGTTCGGCTGCCCGGTTTCATGACATCCCATGGCTGTCGACGAAACCGTACTCGGGCTGTGGCGGGCTTTATCGAGCCGGGACTGGCAAGCCGTGAAAACCTTCTTGTCCGGGGATTGCGTCTACGTTGACATGCCGGTCGGGCCGACCCTGGCCGCCCGTGGGCCCGACGACATCGTGAAGCGCCTCAAGGTCGGGTTGGAGCCGCTCGCCGGCTATCAGAACCACGACGGGGTGCTGGTGTCCAACGGCTCCGACGTCATGTACGAGCACTCTGAAACCTGGCGCTGGACAAGCGGCGAAACGGCTGTGCTGCAGTTCGTTTCGGTCCACCGCGTCGACGACGGCAAAGTGACGCTATGGAAGGACTATTGGGACATGGGCGGCATGACCGCTCAGGCGCCACCGACCTGGTTAGAGGATCTCGCGACCGCGGATACCAGCTGGGTTTTCGATGCAACCGGGCTCATCTGACTCCCCCAACTTCGAGGCAGAATCGTCACCTCGCCGCTTTCGCGTTGGACGGGCGACTCACGCCATTCAGCTGGGGTGTTCGAGTGTTGCTCGGGCCTGGTCGATTTGGTCGTATGCATACGTCACCATGGCGGCGGTGGTCATCGTTTCACCCTTGTGGGCGAGCGATTCGTAGGTCGCCCCACCGAGCACGTCGCGCAGATGGGTGATCGTGGTGGTGATTTCGGGGGCCAGCGCTGTGGCGATGGGATGGAGGGCGAAGCCGGCGATGGTGGCCGCGGGTTCGTAGCGTTCGAGCCGGTCGAAAAGAACGGCGAGGACGGCCAACGGAACGCGGAACGTCGTGGTGTCGCCGCAATCGTGGAAGTTGCGTATCGCCAGCGTGAGGTGATCGAACGCGGCCAGGGTGTCGCCGTGTTCGGCCGCAAGTCCTCCCAGATAGTTCGCCAGGACTGCCGCGATGATGCGGTTGCCGCTGTCTTGCGCGATCACCAGACCCCGGCCCAGGGCGTGAAGCGCGCCGACGGGATCCGCGTCACGGAAAGCCAAACCGTAGGCCCAGAGCGCCCACGTGAGCATCGCCGGGTTGCGTGTTGCCTCCGCAGCCTCGACGAGGCCATCCACGCAATCCGTCGCCTCCCCACCGCGACCGGCCATTGCAAGGGCGACAACCAGCCATGCCCGGATGTAGACGTGGGTGTCGCGGCGGCGTGCGAGCTGGGCGCGGCACACCTCGGCCAAGCGCTCGGGCTGCCCGATGGCCAGGTACACAATTCCAAGCGTGGCTTCTGTGCCGCCCGGGAGCGCCTCGCGGCTCCTGCCGAGAACGATCTGCCCGGCCTCGCTGTAGCCGATAGCCGCCTCGATCCGTCCGGTCGTGTAGCACAGCGACGCGTTCACGTACAGGGACGCCAGCCGGGGGTGGTCGACGACGCGGGCTGGCTCGATCAGCTCTTCAGCCCACGCGATCGGCTCATAGCTTTGGACCCAACCGGCGAGCCACCCCGCACAGCTGGCGATGGTGGCGGCGACATCCAGATCGCCGTGGTCGGCGGCCCAGCGAAACGCGGTGCGCAGATTGGCCAGCTCGATAGTCAACCAGTCGTAGGCCTCCCGTTGGCGGGGGCTGTCCCACAGGGCCATAACGTCGGCTTCCCGTCCGGCGAAGTGGCGCGAGTGGGTGGCCCGAATCTCGGATGCTTCCCCGCGTGCGGCGAGTTGTTCCTCGGCGAACTGGCGGATCGTTTCCAGCATCGCAAACCGGGTCCGCCTCGCCGACCGGTCGGCGACCAGCAGCGACTTGTGCACCAGGGCATCGAGCAGATCCAGGGTGGCGAAGTCATCATCGGAACCCGTGACCGCGCAGGCACTTTCGAGGTCAAAGCCGCCGGCGAACACCGAACACCGATCCAGCAGAACCTTTTCCGGCTCGTCGAGCAGGTCGTAGGACCACGCGACGGCGTGACGCAGGGTGTGGTGGCGTTCCAGGCCACGTCGCGATCCGACCAGCAGCCGGAACCGCTGATCGAGACGATCCCGCACCTCGCTTGCGGTCATCGACGCCATCCGCGAGGCCGCCAATTCGATGGCCAACGGGATGCCGTCGAGCCTGCGGCAGATTTCCATCACAGCGTCCGCCTCGCCGGGCTGGGCCAGCGAGAAGTCCGACACGACACTGTGGGCACGGTCGACGAACAGGTTCACGGCGGCGGATTCAGTTCCGGAGTTGACGTCGAGCGACGGGACACGCCATAACCGTTCTTCGCTGACCCCCAATCCTTCGCGGCTGGTCGCGAGAATCGCTACGGTCGTCGAGGCGGCGAGGATCGCCTCGACCAGATCCGCGGCACTGTCGACAACGTGCTCGCAGTTGTCGAACACCAACAACCGCACTCGGCCCTCCAAGGCGGCGGCCACCGATTCGCTGACGGTCTTGCCGGGTTGTTGGGTGATGCCCAGCACCGCCGCCACTGCATCGGGTACCGCCGCCGGATCGGCGACCGCGGCCAGCTCGAAAAACCACACCCCGTCCGGAAACTCATCGACCAGCCGCCCCGCTACTTCGAGCGCCAGGCGGGTTTTGCCGACCCCGCCCACGCCGGTCAGCGTGACCAACCGATGAGCTTTCACCGCGGCTTGCACCTCGTCGGCCTCCGACTCACGCCCAATGAAGCTCGTGGTCGCAGCCCGCAGGTTCCCCGGACTCACATCCAGCGCCCGCAACGCGGGAAAGTCCGTGCGCAGATCCGCCGCTCGGACCTGGAACACCTCAACCGGCGTCGGGAGATCCCGCAACCGCCTCGGCCCCAGACCGATGAGATCAACCCCACTGAGTAGACCCGCCGTCGAGTCGGCCAACAGGATCTGACCGCCATGCCCGGCGGCCATCACCCGCGCAGCACGATTCAAAACCGCTCCGAAGTAATCCCCGTCGCGAAGCTCGGCTTCGCCGGTCGCCAGCCCCATCCGCACCGGCAACTCCAGCGCCCGCTGCGCGGCCACCGCCGCATCCACCGCAGACCTGGGTGACGCGAACGCGGCGCATACACCGTCGCCGGTGTGTTTGAACAGCCAGCCGCCGTGCCCCTCGATCGCCCCGCGCAATACCTCGTCATGGGCGGCGAGGGCGATCCGCATCTCGTCGGCGTCGGCTTCCCACCGACGGGTCGAACCCTCAACGTCGGTGAACAGAAACGTCACGACACCCGAAGGAGCGAGCACCTCTGCAGAATGTCACAACGAACCCTGTTTGCACCTCGAACATCACCGGAACAGCTCAGACAACGGATCATGAGGCTGGACTGGGGCGACCGCGATACCGGTCGTCACCGATGCCGGGTAACCGAACCGCATGCACGGCGTTGGTGATCTGGTCCCCGGCCTGGATGGTTCGTGGATGGTCCGGCCACCGGAACGGTGCGCCAACAGCATCGGCTGCTAGGCCGCTGCATTGTTGGAACCACGCCGAGCGGACAACAACAGGTCGACCCCAACTGCAGGTGGCAAGTGTTCGGCGGCCCGCTTTGGGTCAATCAAATTTTAACTCCAGAATTGATTCTCCGGCACTTTAAGCGCCCAGTTGAGGTCAGATTGGTGCGGCGGGAAGTTTTCTCGGGTCAGGCGGCAGTCAGGGGCTGCGGCGTACACTCAACGGACGGAAGGGCCGGCGGCGAGCTCCCTCGTGCGACGGTCTTCTCAGGTAAAGAAACTTAAGCCCCGGAAGCTACCCCGGCCCTTCCCCTCGCGGTAATGTGCAGCCAGCCCATGAGCTTCGAGCCGCTTAGCTCGCTTCATACACCGCGCGCGGCCCTACGTCAGCGCACGCGGATGTGCCTGCGGGCCCGACACCAACGCCGCGAGTTCGCCAGGAGGCCTTCCCACAAGCGCGATGTAATCATCTAGGCGGGCTCTCCAGGCAGGTCGATTCTTTGGCCATCCAGCTTCGACCACAGCCGGTTATCTGCAGCTTAGGGGCCGGGGTCCGCACCCCAATTCTGCTTCTCTGAGATGCCGAGCCTGCCTGAGCGGCTACGCTTTGCCGCCGTAGCCGTTAGGGAGCACGAAGCCGTTGTATGTCCCTGGGGCTTGATGGTGCCTCGGGGCTTGCGGGCAGTTCTCCTGGGCGTGGGTGATGCCGTTGCCCATAGACGGGCACACCGTTTTGCTGTTGTCGGCATAGGCCGGTGCCGCCAAGGCAATCGTGGCGGCTGCGATGCTGGTAACTATCGTTTTGAGGATCATGTAATCCACAACGCAGCCCGCATGAGGTGGAGAGCAGAACCGGACGAATCCCGGACGAAATAACCGCATTTCTTCACGGTTTCTTGACGCGACCGAGCACATCGGCCGTACGGGGAAGGTAACCTTCCGTGCCAAGGGGGAAATGATAGGAGCCCTACCCGTGACCGCCAAACCCGAAGACGCAACCTCGATCGGCCCCTGGGAAGAGGGCCGGCGACTCTTTGACGGGCAGAGCTGGACAGTCGAGCACACGACCCATAACGGGCGGCCTTACCCCATCACCGTCGCCGTCATCGGCAAGCAATACGACGACGGGCGCGTCCAAAGGCGCATCGTTGTTGACGTCCCAGGTGACCCGATCACGACAGCAGAGGCCCGTCAGGTCATTGAGGCGCTGACTGAGGCCATAGCGATGTCAGACCCAGAGGCGATGGACCGGGCGTCAAATGAGATTGCGGAGGGTCGGAAAACCTCTCAGCTTGCGAACCGTCCGCCTCGTAAAGGTTGATCACCCGCTGAAAGAGCCGCACTGCCCGGTCTCGCGAAGCAAAGGCTGCTTTCATTCTCCCCGCCATGTCGTCGGCACGATCCCGCTCGGCGTAGGCCCCCGTGACGGGCTGATCTGAGACTGTTGGAGGCGATTGAGAAGATGCTGCGCCGCTGTCGCGTTGGACGGGCGACTCGCGCAACTCAACCAGGGTGTTCGAGTTCTGTTCGGGCCTGGTCGATTTGGACATAGGCGTAGGTCACGATGGTGGCGGTGGTCATCGTTTCGCCCCTGCGGGCGAGCGATTCGTAGGTCTGGTCGCCGAGGACGTCGCGTAGGTGGGTGATCGCGGTATTGAATTCGGGCACGAACGTGCTCGTGAATGGGCTGAGGGCGAACCCGGCGATAGTGGCCGCCGGTTCGTGGCGGTCGAGCCGGTCGAATAGGGCGGCGAGGATCGCGAGGGCGCTGGTCACCCCTGTGGTGTTGCCCGCATCGTGGTAGTTGCGGATCGCCACCGTGACATGATCAAGGGCGGCCAACGGGTCGCCGTGTTCGGCCTGGAGGCTGGAAAGTCTGCCCGCCAGCATTGTCTCGGTGTAGCGATTGCCGCTGTCTTGGGCGATCACCAGGCCTCGGCGCGTCGCGTCCATCGCGGCGGCGGCGTCGACGTCGCGGAAAGCGCGGCCGTGGGCGTAAATCGCGTACGAGAGCGCAAAGGGATTGTGGGTGGCTTCGGCGGCCTCGATCAGGCCGTTCGCGGCGACGCTCGCCTCCTCACCGCAACCGGCGGCCGTCAGCGCGAGGACCAGGTTCGCTCTAGTGAATGTTTGCGTGTCGCGGCCGCGTGCGAGCTCGACGCGGCACCACGCGACCGCCCGTTCGGGCTGGCCGGTAGCCAAATACGCACCGCTGAGCGCGCCCTCGTGGCCAAACGGCACTTCGTCGTGGCATCCACTGTCGATGACCCTCTGGCCGGCGTCGCTGTAGCGGACAGCTGCCTCGAATCGTCCGGTGTTGAAGCACAGCGACGCAATCACATACAGGGTGGCGAGTCGGGGATGGTCGACGGCGCGGGCGGGCTCGATCAGCTCTACGGCCCAGGCTATCGGCTCATAATTCACGAGCGCAGAACCGAGGAGCGGCGCGTAGGTGGCGATGGTGGTGGCGGCATCGAGGTCGCCTTGGTCGGCGGCCCACCGGAATGCGGCGCGCAGATTGGCCAGCTCAAGAATGAACCAGTCGTAAGCCTCCCGTTGTCGCGGACTGTTCCACAACGCCAAGATATCGGCTTCGCGTCCGGCGAAGTGCCGCGAGTGGGCGGAGCGAATCTCGGAAGCTTCACCACCAACGACGAGTTTCTCCTCGGCGAACTGGCGGATCGTCTCCAGCATTGAAAATCGGGTCCGCCCCGAAGACCGGTCAACGACCAGCAGCGACTTGCGCACCAGCGCATCGAGCAAATCCAGGGTGGCGAAGTCATCATCGGAACCCATAACGGCGCAGGCGCTTTGCAGGTCGAATCCCCCGGCGAACACCGAACACCGCTCCAGCAGCGCCTTTTCCGGCTCGTCGAGCAGCTCGTAGGACCACGCCACCGCGTGGCGCAGGGTGTGGTGGCGTTCCAGACCGCGCCGGGAGCCGACCAGCAGCCGGAACCGCTGATCCAGCCGATCACGCACCTCGCTTACCGTCATCGACGCCATCCGTGAGGCCGCCAACTCGATGGCTAACGGGATGCCGTCGAGCCTGCGGCAGATTTCCACCACCGCGGTCGTCTCGCCATCCTCGCCGACCGTGAAGCGCGGCGAGACGTGCTGCGCCCGTTCGACGAACAGGGCCACCGCGGCCGAGTCGACGCCCGCGCCGACATCCAACGACGGCACCGGCCACAGTTGCTCGTCGGCGATGCCGAGTCCTTCGCGGCTGGTGGCCACAATCTTGGTCGTTGCCGAGGCCGCCAGGATGGCCTCGATCAGATCGGCGGCAGCATCCAGCACGTGTTCGCAGTTGTCGAGCACCAGCAGCCGCACTCTGCCCTCCAGGGCGGCGGCCACGCTCTGGGCCATGGTCTTGCCTGGTTGTTGGGTGATGCCCAGCACCGCGGCCACCGCGTCGGCCACCGCAGCGGGATCGGTGACTGCGGCCAGCTCAAAAAACCACACCCCGTCGGGGAATTCGTCGACCAGCCGCCCGGCCACTTCGGTTGCCAGCCGGGTCTTGCCGACCCCGCCCACCCCGGTCAGCGTGACCAGCCGATGAGCCTTTACCGCGGCGTGCACCTCGCCGGCCTCGGAGTCGCGCCCGATGAAACTCGTCGCCGCAGTCCGCAAGTTGCCCGGGCTTGTGTCCAGCGCCCGCAACGGCGGAAACTCCGTGCGTAATCCTGTCGCTCGGACCTGGAACACCCCGACCGCGGTGGGCAGATCCCGCAGCCGCCGCGGTCCCAGATCGGTGAGGTCAACCCGGCTGAGTAGACCCGCCGTCGAGTCGGCCAGCAGGATCTGACCGCCGTGCCCGGCGGCCATCACGCGTGCGGCCCGATTCAAAACCGCGCCGAAGTAGTCGGCCCCCCGCAGCTCGGCTTCACCGGTCGCCAACCCCATCCGCACCGGCAATTCCAGCGCCCGCTGCGCGGCCACCGCCGCATCCACCGCAGACATTGGTGACGCGAATGCGGCGCACACGCCGTCCCCGGTGTGTTTGAACAACCAGCCGCCGTGCCCCTCGATCGCCCGACGTAGCACCTCGTCATGGGCGGCGAGGGCGTTCCGCATGTCCTCCGCGTCGGATTCCCACCGACGGGTTGAACCCTCAACGTCGGTGAACAGGAACGTCACGACACCCGAAGGAGGGGGCACCTTTGCAGAATGTCACAACGAACCCGGATCTCTTGCGAAGTTTTGAACACTCGGCTCGAGCTCGCCACATAGGCCGCATGTGGGTAGAAGCGCCCCCAAAGCGATCCCACAGCCAAGAAATACGGAGGAAACATCTTAGAAACATTGATCTCGACGTACATCGAGCACATACTGACAAGACGCCCGCAAAAGCCAGAATTTACGAATTTCTAAACGTTCTCCGGCAGAAGGCTCGGAGCATCCTCAATGAGGAGGAGTTTGATGAAGAAATTCACGCAGCGAGTGCTAATTTCGGGCGCGGCTGGGATTGCAATCATGGGAACTGTCGGTGGTGTCGACCTGATTGGGGAAGCCCACGCCGGCCCTACCCCGTGCGTCAACGCGACGGGGCCATGCCAGTCGCCGCAGGTGAACGGCCCGTCTCTAGCCCGAGCGGCGATCGTTTGCCAGCCAACTGGGCCGAAGGCTGGGGCTTTTTGCCGTACGCCACTTGGCCGCTGATCGGCGCTAATCCTCAGCCTGCTTAACCCGTAACGACGGTCTTGCCCACCACGCCTTTACTCGGGTGGTGAGCGCGTCGATCGGCGTCGAGGAGCCGTAAAGTCATTTATAAGTAGAGCTAACGGCTGCAGAGCCATCCTGGTAGCCGGCCGATGCGTCGTGCAACGGTCCTTTCAATTCATTTCGTCAATGAACTTCTTTTTTTTCGGTGCTCATGGCAGGCGTTCCCAGTTCCCGACCGTGGGGACGTCGTCGCCCTGGACGTCTATGTAGGAAGCCTCCGTGAGAACCGGCGCTGAGAAGCTCCGAGCGCCGGTTCGATTTTCAGTCACGCTGACGCCATGAGGGGCACGCTCTACCCTCACGCTGGGGTCGTCAAGGTGCAGGCGCCATCGCGGTTGGCTCTCGATCGGTATCAAAAACTTGAGTGCCTCTTCCTCAGTTGGGAATGACTGGCCAAAGATGGGAAGGTGCTCGTCCCAGCGATAGATCAGGAGGCTGACCCTTCCATACCAGTTTCGATACACCACCCAGTAGCCAAGTTGCGTGGCTAGTTTGCCCAGTGCCATCACGCCGCGCCTCCTTCCGCTTCGATGATTGGCGCGGGCCCGTTGGTGTCCACGCCCCGCATGGTGCCCGACGCTAAGGGGCGGGCAGCCGACCGCGCAATTCGTCGCGTGGCCGGGGCGTCACCGATCCTTTAAGTTCGGGCAGTAGATCGCAACAGCGACGTGCTTCCGTCACGGCAGCCCAGCATTATCGGCAGCAGTTCGGATCGAGCACCGCACACAAAGCCACTAAGGATTCGCGGCGCGGCCGGTGGTAGACGTTCATACCGCGTCGGTCCGACTCCACCAGCCCGGCCCGCCGTAACTGCGAGAGATGATGGCTCACGGTGGACTCGCCGAGCCCAACTGCTGCGGCCAGGTCGCAGTTGCACACCTCGCCCGCATCGGAGCTGAAGAGTAACGACACGAGTCTTACCCTTATCGGGTCGGCTAACGCCTTGAGCCGCAACGCAATCTCCAGGGCCGCATCGTTACGAAAAAGCTGCTGAAGCAGTTAGGGGTCACTGCCAAACATGGGCAGTGACCCCTTCAGGCCGTCGACCTGAAGAGCCCCGTGCCCGCTGTCTGTGCGCGGAAGCCCTACTGCGTCATTAGGTTTAGTGGCCCGACTGCGGGCCCATCATCCCTGGCCCCATCATCCCGGGCCCCATCGCACCCTGCTTCATGTCTCCCGGCTTCATGTCGCCTGGCTTCATGTCGGCACAACAGTCCTTCGACTCGTGGCCCATCGCCTGATGACCCATTTGCATGTGCGCGTGCTCGCTCCAGTTCAAGAAAAAGCCGGAGAGGAAAATGCCGGCGACGATGAACAGCCCGCCAGCGACGATGCCCACCCACGCCAACGCCTGATTAAGCCGGCTCGACTTATGCTGCGGACTGGTGGGCTGATCGCCGTCGGTTGGTTGCGTTGCGTCGGTAGTACTGGTCACGTGCGACCTCCTCTATCGGAATGGTTCAGGGTGATTCTATCCCACCCGGGGTGGGGTGGGCATAAGTTAATATGGAGTCACTCCATCCCGGGGGCAGGCGGCTAGAAGGAGACGGCGATGTCAGAAGAATTGACAGCCAAAAGCGTGCTGCGCTCAACAGACTCAAAACGGTGCGAGGCCATATGGATGCGATCATCCGAATGCTTGAATCCGACGCCTACTGCGTGGACGTGATGAAACAGATTTCTGCAGTGCAGTCGGCTTTGGAGCGCA
>Ga0302326_10003711_pt1 | contig 35862 bp, 25 predicted proteins | sample Palsa_T0_3_FD_202264 | JGI IMG/M metagenome (GOLD analysis project Ga0302326, IMG submission 202264) | Peat permafrost microbial communities from Stordalen Mire near Abisko, Sweden - Palsa_T0_3 | ecosystem: Environmental > Terrestrial > Soil > Palsa > Peat permafrost | place: Sweden: Abisko... | reverse complement strand
GTGGAGGCTGGTTACGCGGTACTCGTTCCCGACATGCGCGGCTTTGGGGACTCCGACAAGCCCGCAGGCACCGAGGGATATGACGGGCGTGCGCTGGCCGAAGAATTCCGCGCCTTGAGGCGGCAGATCGGTTTCGGGGCCGGCCGGCCCCTGACTCTCGTCGCACACGACATGGGCGCGCCGCCGGCGTTGCTCTGGGCGGCAGATCATCCGGATGAGGTTGCCGGTCTCATTTACGTGGAAGGGCCAGTGATGCTGCAGGCAATGCTGGAGAAGATCATCGCCTACACGCCTGAAGCTATGGCGGAGGGAAGCTTTTGGTGGTGGGTTCTTCCCCTCGCGCCGGGCGTGACGGAGATCTTGATCGTGGGGAGAGAGCGCGAGTTTCTCAACTGGTTTTATCAAGGCCCGTCAGGCGCCACGCGTGAAGCCATTTCACCTGAGTCCGTGAATGAGTACTTGCGCACTTTTTCCGGCAAGGAGGGCGTATTAGGAGCGGAGGGCGTGTATCGCGCCGCCTTTACAACCATTGCTCAAACAGCCCCATTGCAGGACAGCACAGTCAAGGTTCCGGTTGTGGCAATGGGCGGCGAGAGGGGGCTCGGGGCGAGCGTGGGTCGGTTCCTCTCGATGGTCGCCAGTGAAGTCAGTAGCATGGTGCTTCCGGGTTGCGGCCACTTCATTCCCGAAGAACGCCCCGACGCGGTGGTCGACCAGGTGCTGCGGCTCACTGCCTTGTCAGGAGCTATGAAGTGATGAAGCCGATCAGTCGTCCAAAAGTCTAAGACGAGATCGCCAAAGCCCTTCGTGATAGGAGTCACGCGGCTGGAAAACTTGATGGGCGTGCTGGCAGAAAAGGAAGCCAGGTTGGACGGCGTGCTAGTGCGGCCGAGAGAGGCGCAGATCAAGACCGAGGAAAGATTCCGCGAGACGGACCAGCGCTTCCGCGAGACGGATGCGCGCAATGAAAAACCGGTGGTGGCGATCGGAGAGTTCCTGCGGAACAAGCCCCAGTAATCAGCCCAGCCGAGGCCTCCAACGGGCCGTGTTATCCTCAAGGGAGTACTTCTTCCCGGAAATCAACCTTGAAAATCGGCTTTGTCAGTTTGGGCTGTCCCAAAAACCTGGTGGATAGCGAAGTCATGATGGGCCAGCTTGTGTCCCGTGGACATGAGCTGACGCCGCATCCGGACCAGGCCGACGTGTTGGTGGTCAACACTTGCAGCTTCATCGACCCCGCCAAGCAGGAATCCGTGGACACCATCCTGGAAATGGCCGAATACAAGAAGATCGGCCGCGCCCGGAAGCTGATCGTGGCCGGATGCCTGGTGGAGCGCTATCGCGGCGATATCCGCCGGGACATCCCCGAGGTGGACGCCCTCATCGGCACCAACGAATTGGACCGCATCGCCGGTCTCTGCGAAGGTTGGGCTGGCGACGGCGGCCCGGACCCCGCGCCCGCGTATCTCTACCACGACCTGACGCCGCGCGTGCTGGCCACCCCGGGCCATTACGCTTACATCAAGATCGCGGAGGGTTGCGACCATCCCTGTACGTTCTGCGTGATCCCGCAGTATCGCGGCAAGTTCCGCAGCCGGCGCTTCGAATCCGTGATTGCCGAAGCTACGCGCCTGTTCCGGCAGGGCGTGCGGGAAATCAACCTGATCGGGCAGGATACCACCTGCTTCGGCGAGGATCTGGGCGTCCCGGACGGCTTAGCGCAGCTTCTGGCACGGCTGGCGCAAATCGAAACGCCGCGCGAGAAGTGGATCCGGTTTCTGTACGCCTATCCCAACAAGGTGACGCAGAAGCTGCTCGACACCATGGCCGCGCACGATGCGCTGGTGAAATACATCGACATGCCGCTGCAGCACTCGAGCGCGGCGGTGTTGAAGCGGATGAAGCGCGGCGCATCCGGCGACATTTTTCTGAAGCTAATCGAGCGCATCCGCCGCACCATTCCGGGCGTGGCCATCCGCACCAGCTTCATCGTCGGGTTTCCCGGCGAGACGGATCGCGATTTCGAAGAGCTGTGCAGCTTCGTGAAGGCCGCGGGCTTCGACCGCCTGGGTGTTTTCTCCTACTCCGATGAAGACACCAGCGGCAGTTTTGCGCTGGACGGCAAGGTGGACGCGCGCACCATCTACGATCGCAAGCGCCATTTGATGGCGGTGCAGCGCAAGATCGCGCGCGCCCGCAACCGCAAACTGGTGGGATCGGAAGCCACCGTGCTGGTTTCCGGTTTGTCGGCGGAGACCGACCTGTTGTGGGAAGGGCGCATGCCCACCCAAGCGCCGGAGATCGACGGCGTGACGTTCATCAACGATTTCGAGGGCAGCGAACCGCGGCCCGGGCAGATGCGCAGGCTGCGCATCACCGAAGCGCACGATTACGATCTGGTGGGGACTCTGCTGGCGGGTCGCGAACAGGAGACAGCATTCCCTGTTGGCACGTCCCCCTCTCTTGTGCAAATAGCCGTATGAAGTGTCCGATCTGTAAGAAGGAAGTCAAACTGGGCGATCCCGAGATGCCGTTTTGCAGCGAACGCTGCCGCATCGTCGATCTGGGCAACTGGGCTTCGGAAAAATACGTGATCTCTACTCCGGCTCCTCCCGAGGAACTGTGCGGCCAGGAAGACGATGACGCGGGTTAGCACAGTGGTGGGGCAGGCGGTTCCGCCTGCCAAGCCGGCTGAAAGCCGGCTGCGGCCATGATTGGCCGCCCTCCAAGAGCGGCCACGACCATCGCTACTTGGTTTGGCTGTGGGTACTCTCCTGCGGCTCCCGGTACGGTGGGATCGGCCGCGGCCATCGGTATCGCCATCTTGATCGAACATTTTGCCGGATGGAGACCGCTCTGGTTCGCGGCGCTCGCTATTATCGTTGCGGCCCCAGCCATCTGGGCGGCGGGCGAAACCGCGCGGCAGGCGAAGATCAAGGACCCGCAGTTCGTAGTAGTGGATGAGGTCGTAGGGCAGTGGCTGGCGCTCGCCGGCGCCCGCTCGCTGAATGGGAAGCTGAACTGGATAACGTGGCTGGCCGCCTTTCTGCTGTTCCGCCTGTTCGATATCTGGAAGCCTTTTCCCGTGCGCCAATTGGAATTCCTGCCCGGCGGCGTGGGCATCGTGGCCGACGATCTGATGGCGGGGCTGTATGCCGCACTTGTCTTATTCCTGGCAGGATGGTTCAATCTTTATTAAATATGCCAATTCGGAAATCGGCTGACGGCCGTCCGCAAATCGCGCAAGTCAAGCCGGCGGCCGCCATCGCGGGCGGGGACTTTTTCATTCAGGGGAAAGGTTTTGCCAAAACGGACCGGCCGCGCGTGACCATCGGAGACGTGGCCGCGCCGGTGGTCATCGGCTCGGATTCCCTGGTGATCGCGCGCGTGCCGGAGGGCGCGGCCGCGGGAGAATTGGTGGTCGCCAGCGGAAACCAGGCGAGCGAAGCGTGGGCCTGCGATATAGGCTTCCCTATCGCCGACAGTTTGCAGCCGGTCGCCAATCCGGCCGTGGATACCTTCGGCAACATCTACACCACGGACAGCGGAACGCGCGGGCAAAAGGTCGCGGTGGCCGTTTTCAAGATCGACCTGAACTACAATGTGAAGCCGTTCATCAACGAAATGATGAACCCGACCGGCCTGGCGTTCGACCGCCACGGGCTGCTGTATGTTTCCAGCCGCCACGATGGCACGGTGTACCAGGTAACGCCCAATGGCAATGCCACCACGTTCGTGGAGGGCATGGGGGTGGCCACGGGCCTGGCCTTCGACCCCGACGGCAGCTTGTACGTCGGCGACCGCCAGGGTACCATCTTCAAAATCAGCCCCAGCCGCCAGATTTTCGTGTTTGCCACGCTGGAGCCTTCCATGGCGGCGTATCATTTCGCATATGGGCCGGATGGATATCTTTACGTCACCGGCCCCACCACTTCCAGCTTTGACTGCGTGTATCGCGCATCGCAGAAGGGTGAAGTGGAAGTCTACTATCGCGGCTTGGGGCGCCCGCAGGGCATGGCGTTCGACGATGAAGGCCGCCTCTACGTGGCGGCTTCGCTGGCCGGCCGCAAGGGCGTGGTGCGCATCGACTCCAACCGCCAGGCGGAGTTGTTCGTATCCGGTCCGGGCATCGTGGGGCTGGCCTTCACGCCTTCGCGCTCGCTGGTGCTGGCCACCACCCACGCGCTGTATCGCGCGGATGTGGGCATCAAGGGCAGGCCGCTCTACTAGCTCGCGATGACCGCCGAAATCATCGCAGTCGGCTCCGAACTGTTGACGCCGCAGCGCGTGGACACCAACTCCCTGTTTCTCACCGATCAGCTTAACGCGCTGGGCGTGGAAGTGGTCGTCAAGTCCGTCATCGGCGACGACTTGAACCGCCTGGCGGATGCCGTGCGCCGCGCCATGTCGCGTTCCGAAATTGTGATCCTGTGCGGAGGCCTGGGGCCCACGGAGGACGATCTGACGCGCGACGCGGTGGCCGCCGCGCTGGACCGCAAGCTGATCTACCATCCCGAGATCACGGCGGTGCTGGAGCAGCGCTTCGCGCAGCTCAAGCGCAAGATGGTGGAAGTCAACAAGCGGCAGGCATTCCTCATCGCAGGCGCCGAGATGCTGCCCAACGACCGCGGCACCGCTCCGGGCCAATGGATCGAGGAGTCCGGCTCGCACGCGATGCTGCTACCCGGTCCGCCGCACGAGATGAAGGCCATGTTCACGCGGCAATGCCTGCCGCGCCTGGCGCGCATCGTGCCCCGGCAGGCGATCCGCACGCTGGTGTTGCGCGTGACGGGAATGCCGGAGTCGGACCTGGATCAACTGATCGCGCCGGTTTACAAGAAATACGACAACCCGGCGACGACCATCCTGGCGGCGGCCGGCGATCTGCAGATTCACCTGCGCGCGCGCTGCTCCACGGAGGGCGAAGCGGATGCTTTGCTGGTGGAAGTGGGCGGACCCATCGAGCTGCTGCTGGGCGACCGCATCTACTCGCGCAACGGCCAGTCGCTCGAAGAAGTGGTGGGAGACATGTTGCGCGAGCGGCATAACACGCTCTCGGTGGCGGAAAGCTGCACGGGCGGCCTGCTGGGCGAGCGCATCACCTCGGTGCCCGGCAGTTCCGCGTACTTCCTGGGCGGGTTCATCACCTATGCCAGCCGCCTGAAGGTGGAGTGGCTGGGCGTGCTGGAGGAAACCATCGCGCAATTCGGCGCCGTCAGTAAGGAGACGGCCGAGGCCATGGCGCTGGGCGCGCGGCGGCGCACCGGGTCCACTTATGCGCTGGCCATCACCGGCGTGGCCGGGCCGGATGGAGGCAGCGAGAAGAAGCCGGTGGGCACGGTCTACGTGGGGGTGGCGGATGCGGCCGGCTGCGCGGTGCTGCACCGGCAATTCTTCGGCGACCGCACGCGCATCCGGCAGTTCGCTACGCAGATGGCGCTGGATATGCTGCGGCGGAAATGTATTTGAGATCGGCTGCATTTTGGAGTATGCTAGTAGCAGGACCGGGGGAACGGACCCCCGATCCTGCTCGGCCATTACCGCTTGCCCTTACGGTGCCAAACGATAATGATCGTGAACTTGCCGATCAACGGCAGCTCGACTAGCAATTTGATCATTTGTTCGATCCTCCTTTCCGCTTCGACTGGAAGGCCCGGGCGCTAACCGGGCTTTCCCAATCGAAGCTCCGGTGCTTCTTTCGAGAACCCGTTCTTCCAATCTCCACGGCAAAGGACTCCGCATGTACAGTGCGCCAATCGGCGCCGATTTCTCTGTATTTCAGTGCCGGTGCTGCAATCGTGGCGCGGTTTGAGGATCAGTACAAAAATATCTTTGCACGGACCGCGTTTTGGAGTATGCTGGTGGCGGCAACTCAACTAGCAAGTTGATCATTGTGTCGAAGCTTCGGTGCTTCTTTCGAGAATCCGTTCTTCCCATCTCCACGGCGATAACGAACGCCGCGGTCGCGCCGGACCCTGATAAACTAACTACAGAGAGCGTAAATCCCCAAGCCCCGCCGTGAACCCGCCAGTACTCGGTCCGGAACTCGATCGTCAGCCAACGCTGCAGGGCAAACAGGCCCGCCGCGAAGGTGTCAAATTCGCCGCGGGCAAAATCGCTGTTTTCCAATACGCCGGCGTCCTCATCTTCCTTTTTCTGATCACCGGCTTCTGGAACCTGCAGGTCCAAAACCCGCAGATGTACAACGAGCAGGCCGAGCGCAACAGCATCAAAGCCTTGCCCATTCCTGCGCCCCGCGGCAAAATCCTGGACCGCGACGGCCGCGTCATCGTGGATCTGGATCATGACGACCTGGGTGTGCGGGTGCGGCGCCATGATTCACGGCCCAAATACGACCCCATCATCACCAAGGAAAGAGTTGACACCCGCCGACCTGTCATTCGTCGAATCGCACCGCGATTTCTTCTTCGATCCGATTCAGGCGGCCTCTCTCAGGTCGTCTAGGAGGTTCCTGATCGCGTTGCCGCGCCTAGTGTTGGCCTCCGCGAGATCGGAGTGCGGCGGGCTAGTTAAGTCGCCGCTAGTTGCTCCACGTCTCTGCTCAAGTACTCGAGAATCTCCTGCTCACGCGCCTGGATCTCAAGTAGGATAGGTTCGGCCAGCCGCATGTAGTCTTGGCTCGAATGAACCTTGCGAGCTTCGAGGAGCACGCGCCGCAAGTTGCCAATGCATTGCTGCGCCAGCAGCATCTGATCGTCGGTTTGAATCATTGGAACTCCAGTTCCACAATACCGCGTTTTCCAAAGCTTCTGGTAGTCTGGTACGTCTCCAACCACAACCGAAGGACTTCTTCTCCGATGGAAGCCCGTGCCCAAAAGACATCGGATTCGAACAACAGTTTCGAGCGAATCGGATCGAAGGCGGTGCGCGCCGCGATGGGAACGCGCTCGACCTCAAAATCCTCGTTCATTATGAGTAGAGCATCGACGTCTTTGGGGACTAGTTTGGCGGTTACGAAGCTGCCCCAGATAAAGACACGGCGTAGTTTACCGGTACTCGCAGCGAGTTCCACCAGCACCTGAAAGCGGCCAAACAGCCACAATCGCCGAGGAGTGCTCGCGCCGAATCGCGACCGGAACTCTTGCAAATCCGCCGCATGGACTCCGATCGGCAGATCCCCTTCCGGCGTGAACTCGGGCAGCACCAGACCACGATATCAGAGACAAAGGGTTAGAGCAGATAAGGAGGCGCCGCAGGCGCGCCTGATCCTGATAAACTAACTACAGAGAGCGTAAATCCCCAAGCCCCGTGAACCCGCCAGTACTCGGCCCGGAACTCGATCGTCAGCCAACGCTGCAGGGCAAACAGGCCCGCCGCGAAGATGTCAAATTCGCCGCGGGCAAAATCGCCGTTTTCCAATACGCCGGCGTCCTCATCTTCCTGTTTCTGATCACCGGCTTCTGGAACCTGCAAGTCCAGAACCCGCAGATGTACAACGAGCAGGCCGAGCGCAACAGCATCAAAGCCTTGCCCATTCCTGCGCCCCGCGGCAAAATTCTGGACCGCGACGGCCGCGTCATCGTGGACAACCATCCCTCCTACAGCCTCATCCTGACCCGCGAAAACCTGAAGACCGAGCACCTGCGCACCGTCGCCGACGGATTGAATCTGGATTACGACGATCTGGCTGCGCGCGTGCGGCGCTATACTTCACGGCCCAAGTACGACCCCATCGTCATCAAGGAGGAGCTGACACCCGCCGACCTGTCATTCGTCGAATCGCACCGCGATTTCTTCCCCGAGATGGAACTGATCCCCTCGCAGCGCCGCCTCTACCCCCAAAACGGATTTGCCGCGCACGCCATCGGCTATACCGGTGAAATCAGCGAAGAGGAATTGGATTCGCCCGATTTTGCGAAGTATAGCCAGGGCGCTGTGATCGGCAAGTTCGGCATCGAACGCCAGTACAACGACACCCTGATGGGGGTGGATGGCGAGCGCCAGGTGGAGGTGGATAATCGCGGCAAGACCCGCAGGGTGCTGGACCACAAGGAAGCCATTCCGGGAAAAGACCTGCAGCTCACCCTCGATCTGGATTTGCAGGCCGTAGCCGAGCTGGCCATGGAAGGCAAGAACGGCGCGGTGGTCGCCATGAACCCGCGCACCGGCGAGGTGCTGGCGATGGTCAGCCGGCCCACCTTCGATCCCAACAAGTTTGCCGTGCGCATCAAGTCTTCCGACTGGCGGGAAATCGCGGACAATCCCGACCACCCCCTGCTGAACCGCGCGATTCAGGCGCAGGATGCGCCGGGGTCTACATTTAAGCCGATCGTGGCGATCGCGGGTCTCGAATCCGGCGCTATCGACGACCAGTACACAGTACATTGTTCCGGCGGCGCCATGTTCTACGGCCACTATCATAAGTGTCACTTGAAGAGCGGTCACGGCGCCGTTTCCCTGCACAAGGGCATCGTGCAATCCTGCGACGTGTACTTCTATAACGTGGGCGACCGCACCGGAATCGATAAGATCGCCTTTTACGCCAACCAAGCCGGACTCGGCCAAAAGACGGGTATCGACCTGCCGCACGAGGCCGAGGGTGTGGTGCCGTCTTCGGCATGGAAGATCCGCAACTTCCGCGAGAAATGGTATGCCGGTGAAACCATCTCGGTAGCCATCGGCCAGGGCGCCGTAACGGTAACGCCCCTGCAACTGGCGGCCGCTTATAGCTGGCTGATCAACGGCGGCGTCTGGCATCAGCCCCACATGGTCAGGGGCGGCAAGTATAGGGAGCATAGTTGGCCGCTTGCGCCGGACAATGTCGCCAAAGTAATCTACGGCACCTGGGGCGTGGTGAACGAGGGCGGCACGGGCGGCCGCGCGCAACTCCCCGGCCTCAACGTGTGCGGCAAGACCGGCACCGCCCAGCTTGCCTCCGACGAATTCCTGAAAGGCAAAACGGGGAAAGAGTTCAAGAATAATGCGTGGTTCGTGGGCTTCGCGCCGCGCGAGGCGCCCGAAATCGTAGTGGTGTCGCTCTTCGAACACGGCGCGGAGGGGCCGCTCGCGGCCCCCATCACGCGCGACGTGCTGAAGGCTTACTTCGATAAGAAGGCCCGCCTGGCGGCCGACGCGGCGACGCGGCGACAGGGCGACACGGCGACCAAGACCACCGGGTTCTTGCGTTTCGGCTTGCCTCTGCCTCCCCCCTCGGCCCCCGTCCAGGCGGAATCGCCGATTATCGAAGCAGCCTACTTCAGTTCGGACGACGAGGAAGCGCAGGTCGCCGCGTCGCCGCGTCGCCGTGTCGCCGCGTCGTTGCCGCGGGTCTCCGCGTCGCTGCGGCACCGCCCATGACCCGCTACCTGAGACCCCGCGACCTCGACTGGACGCTCCTGATCATCTCCCTGGTCATCTGCGGAGTCGGTGTCCTGCAGATCTATAGCGCCACCCGCGGCACGGTCTGGCAGGACGCCTGGTGGAAGCAGATCCTCTACATCTCCGCTGGGCTGCTGCTGATGTGGCTGACCGTCGCCATCGATTACCACACCATGATGAACCACGTCTACCCCCTGTACGGTTTGTCCGTGGTGGCCCTGCTCGGAGTTCTGCTGATCGGCAAGCAGGTCTTCGGGTCGCGGCGCTGGATACCCGTGGCGGGCGGCTTCCATTTGCAAGTGTCGGAATTCGTGAAACTGGTGATAATATTGTTAGTAGCCCGCTTCCTGACGGACTTGAAAACCGAGGATCTGGAAGGCCGCGACATGGCCAAAATCGCGGGACTGGTTTTCGTGCCCATGGCTTTGGTCATGAAACAGCCGGACTTAGGAACGGCCTTAACCTACGCGCCTGTGCTGATCGTAGGGATGTTTCTAGCCGGCATGCGCCGGAAGTATTTGATCGCCATCGCGGTAGTGGTATTACTGGTGCTGCCGGTGGGCTGGACTGTTTTGAAGGATTATCAGAAAGCGCGATTGGTCAGCTTTCTGGATCCCGACCGCGATCCGCGCGGCACCGGGTACCAGTTGATCCAATCCAAGATTGCAGTTGGCGCCGGCGCCATGTGGGGTAAAGGAGTGACGAAAGGCTCCCAGACGCAGCTTCGTTTCCTCCCCGTTCCGCATACCGATTTCATCTTCTCGGCCTTCGCCGAGGAGCATGGATTTGTCGGTGTGATCGTGGTGCTGGCGTTGTATTTTGTGTTGATCATGCAGATCGTGCAGAACGCCCAAACGGCCTCGGATAAAGCCGGTATGTATATCTGCATGGGTGTAGCCGCGTTACTTTTGTTTCACGTGCTGGTGAACGTGGGGATGGTAGTGGGCCGGATGCCCGTGACCGGAATTCCGCTGCCCCTGATGAGCGCCGGTGGATCGAGTGTGTTGTCGAATTTCCTGATGTTGGGGCTGGTCAACAATGTCCGGCTCAGAAGGTTTGTAAATTAAAAGGATTTGTTGGGAGCCGTTTGAGACTCCCGGAGGGAAAACGCGCCGGATGCGCACCCTCCGGCGCCGAACCGCAGCGTGAGCCAGCGGCCTCGGCGATGAGGAGTGGTTCCCCGGCCGGTGGCACAGGCTTCAGCCTGTGGGCGCTTGGTGGCGCCCCGGCCAGCGTGAGCTTCTTACATGTTCCAAGGCGCTGGATGCCCGGTTCGCACAGCGCCGCTTGAGACCCACGCAGGGTAGCCGCTTTCCTTCCGTACCGGTCCGCGCCGGTTCCCAACGGAGGAGAACGCATGTCAAAAGAGTTAATTGTTTCGGCGAATCGCCATGAAACTCGCGTGGCGGTGCTCGAAGACGATCAGGTAGTCGAAGTCTATTATCAGCGCGAAAAAGAATATTCGCTGGCCGGCAGTATTCATAAGGGCCGCGTCACGCGCGTGCTTCCCGGCATGCAATCGGCTTTTGTGGATATCGGCCTGGATCGCGACGCTTTCTTGTATGTATCGGACTTCTTCGAGGACAACGACGAGTACGACAAGATTGTAACCAGCGTCGAAGAGAAGGTCCTGAAGATGGAAAAAGGACCGGCTCCGCCGGCTGCCGTCGCCCCGCTTGCCAGGGATGTTGCCAGGGAAGTACCAAGAGATGCCGCACAGGACGCTCCGCCGAACGCGCTGCCCGTGCCCGAGCCGTCCGCCGAAGAGCCTGCCGCGCCTGCCGCCGCGCAACCGGCGCCCGTTCCGCTGGCTGCCCCCGAACAGTTTGCGCGGCGCAACGACGAGCGCGATCACGACCGCCGCGGCCGCCGCGGGCGCCGCCGCCGTCCCAAGGGCCGCGGATTGCCTGAATCCAAATATTTCTCGCCGGGCCAGCCGAGCGCGGCTATCGCGCCGGCGCCCGCGCCCGTGGAAGCCGTGGAAGCCCGGCATGAGACGGCGGAAGATACGCCGGAAGAGATCGTTGTGCTCCCTGGCGAGTCGCTCGCCAAATACCAAGGTGGGGCAGGCGCTTCCGCGGGGCAGACTGAAGTCGTTGAACCGGCCGAATCCCCAGTGATTGAGGAAGCCGTGGAAGCCGGTGCGATCCCCGAAGCGGCCGGGATGTCTGAACCGGTCGAAGCTGGTTGGCAGGCGGAAGAGCCTGTTCCACCCGCCGAAACCGGCTGGCAGGCGGAAGAGCCCGCTCCACCCGCCGAAGCCGGTTGGCAGGCGGAAGAGCCTGCTCCACTTGTCGATGCTGCTTGGCAGGCGGAAGAACCTGCTCCACTCGCCGATGCCGGTTGGCAGGCGGAAGAGCCTGCTCCACTCGCCGATGCCGGTTGGCAGGCGGAAGCGCCTGCCCCACCCACCGAAGAAGAGCAGCTAGGTCCCGAGCCCGCCCGCATCCCTACCAGCCTTACCGCCGCGCTCCGCGAGCAGGGCGGGCGATACCCGCACCGCATCTCGCGCCGCATGCGCCGCCGCGGCCGCCCGGATGAGGCGGGGCAGGCGCTCCCGCCCGCCGCCCGGAAACAGGAAGCCGATACCCGCCCAGATATCCGCCAGGCAGCCCGTCCGGAGCCCGTCCGCGCCGAGAAGTCCGCCGCGCCTTCCATCAGCGACCTCCTGCGCGAAGGCCAGGAGATCATCGTCCAGATCGCCAAGGAACCCCTCGGACAAAAGGGCGCGCGCATCACTTCCCACATCGCCTTGCCAGGCCGTTTCCTGGTCTACATGCCGACCGTCGACCACATCGGCGTCTCGCGCAAAATTCCCTCCGACGAAGAGCGCCTCCGCCTGAAGCGCGTGCTGCAATCCAACCGCACCGGCATTCCCGGCGGCTACATCGTCCGCACCGCGGGCGACGGCCGCACCGAAGAAGAACTTCGCGCCGACATGCTCTTCCTCTACAACCTGTGGCTGGACATGCGCCAGAAGGCCGAGAAGCGTCCCGCGCCCGCGCTCATCCACCACGATCTGGATGTCGTCGAGCGCATCTTGCGCGACCAGTTCACCTCCACGTTCAAAAGCGTCTGGGTGGATAACGAAGAAGTTTACGAAAACGTGCTGGGATTCGTGCAGCGCTTCCAGCCCGCGCTGGTCAGCCGCGTCAAGCTGTATACCCGCGCCACGCCCATCTTCGACGAGTACGGCATTACCGCGGAGATCGAAAAGGCGCTGCGCCCGAAAGTGTGGTTGAAGACCGGCGGCCACATCGTCATTAATCAAACCGAGGCCCTGGTGGCCATCGACGTCAACACCGGCAAATACGTGGGCAAGTCCAACCGCCTCGAAGACACCATCGTCAAAACCAATACGGACGCCATCAAGGAAATCGTGCGCCAGATCCGCCTGCGCGATTTAGGCGGCATCATCGTAGTCGATTTCATCGATATGGATGAGCGCAGGAACCGCCAGAAAGTGATGCAGGTTCTGGAAGAGGCCATGCGCGCCGACCGCGCGCCGTACAAGATTCTGCAGTTCAACGATTTCGGATTGGTGGCCATCACCCGCAAGCGCGTCAAGCAAAGCCTGGAGCGCACCTTGTGCGTGCCCTGCCCCGATTGCGACGGCTCGGGCTATGTGAAGAGCGTGCCAACCGTGATCGGCGAAATCCTGGTGGAAGCGCAGAAGATCGCGCGCGCGGTGGAAGGCAACAGCGTGATGCTGCGCGTCAACCCGGAGGTCGCCAAGGTGCTGAAGTCCAACCAGAATTCGTACTTGCAGGAGATCGAAGAGATTCTCGGGCGGACCGTGCTGGTGAAGAGCGACCCGCTGCTGCACCAGGAAAAGTTCGATTTGGCCTGAGAGGAGCAGACCTTGAAACCAGCCAAACACAATTCGCGAAAGGACCGAAAACGCACCACCGTCGCGGAATGGGCCGTCACGATTATCCTGCTTCTATTCGGGACAACCACCCTGGCGCAGGCGTTTGTAATTCCAACCGGCTCCATGCAGGACACGCTGCTGGTTGGCGACCACCTCCTGGTAGACAAACTGGCCCATGCGCCGGCCGATTCCTTCAGCAAACATTTCCTGCCCTATCAAGACCCCCAGCATGGCGACATCATCGTCTTCCGCTATCCGCCCAATATGACTCAGACCTTGGTCAAGCGGCTGATCGGGATGCCCGGAGACCGCCTGAAAATCGACCACGGCGTGGTTTATCGAAACGGCATCCGGCTCAACGAACCGTACGTATACCACAAGTATGCGTACGACCCGGCGCTCGACAATTTTCCGGCCGCATGTTGCCGGCCCGTAAAGGAAGACGCGGCGCAACAGTCGCAACAGGAAATGCTGCAGCGGGATGTGGTCGCCGGCGAGGTGATCGTGCCAGCCAATCGGTATTTTGCGATGGGCGACAATCGCGACAACTCGTCGGACAGCCGTTACTGGGGATTTGTTCCGAGAGAAAACATCATCGGCAAGCCCTTCCTGATCTATTGGTCGTACAGGGCGCCTACGGAAGATTTACTTGGAGAATCGGCGGGCTCCTCGCTCAGGCATTTCGTCGATCTGGGCGAGCACTTCTTTACTCGAACCCGGTGGGAGCGGACATTTAAGCTGGTGCGCGGCTTTCCCGATTCTCAATTGCCGGCCCAGCCGCTGCCCATCAATCCTGGCTCTCCCAATCCATAACAGCGGCCAAAGAGTCTACAATCGGCATATGAACTGGTGGCTGCAACCGTTCTTTCAAGAGGCTCTGCCGATCATGATCGCCATTGCCGTCGGCACTTGGTACCAATGTAGGAAAATCAAACGCAACTGCGAGTCGATCGATAGGTGGATCGCGGAGAACGACAGGCGGATGGAGGCGGCCAAGCGTCGCCCAGGCTCGGCGTGACCCCGCGACAGCCCAATCGCCCGCTTGCTGCGCAATCGCCCCCCAATCGATATAATTAGTAGGTTAATGGAGGAGACCCCTTATGGCAACGTATGCACACCCCGAAACCTTAGTCAGCACCGATTGGGCAGCCGCCCATGCCGCCGACCCCAACGTCCGCATCGTCGAAGTCGATGTGGACACGAAAGCCTACGATGAAGGCCACGTCCCCGGCGCCATCGCCTGGGCCTGGAACTCGCAGCTTTGCGACACCGTGCGTCGCGACATCCTGTCCAAAGAGCAGTTCGAAGAATTGATGGCCGCGTCCGGCATCACCCCGGCCACCACCCTGGTCATCTACGGCGACAACAACAACTGGTTCGCCGCGTGGGCGTTCTGGCAGGCCAAAATCTATGGCCACACCGACGTCCGCTTGATGAACGGCGGTCGCAAGAAGTGGCTGGCAGAAGGCCGCGAACTCGCCACCGGCACGCCTCAGGTCGCCCGGGCGCAATACCAGGCCGCGGAGGCCGATCTGTCCTTGCGCGCCTTCCTGCCGCAAGTGCAGGTGGCCGTCTCCACACGCGGCGCCGGCTTGGTGGATGTGCGCAGCCCGCAGGAATTCAGCGGCGAGATCCTGTCGCCGCCCGGATTGCCCGAAACCTGCCAGCGCGGCGGACACATTCCCGGCGCGCGCAGCATCCCTTGGGGCAAGGCCTGCAACGAAGACGGCACCTTCAAAACGGCCGACGAGCTGCGCCAGCTTTACAGCGGCGAAGGCATCGACGGCTCGCGGCCGGTCATCGCCTACTGCCGCATCGGCGAGCGTTCCAGCCATAGCTGGTTCGTGCTGAAGTACCTGCTCGGGTTCGACAATGTCACCAACTACGACGGGTCCTGGACCGAGTGGGGCAATCTGGTCGGCGCACCCGTCGAAAGAGGCGCTGCCGCTGCAGCGAAAGGCTGACGGCACCTGGACAGGCCGGGAGGCCTGTCCTACTACGCCATCTTAATCTCCGCCGCCGCGTGCAGCCCCAGCGCTTCGATCTCCTGCTCGCGGATGCGGAACTTTTGCACCTTACCCGTCACAGTCATGGGGAAGGCGTCCACGAACCGTATATACTGCGGAATCTTGAAGTGCGCGATCTGCCCGCGGCAATAATCGCGCACTTCATCTTCAGTCATCGATTCGCCCGTCTTCACCTTGATCCACGCCAGCACCGCTTCGCCCAGCCGCGCATCCGGCATCCCCACCACGTACACGTCCGCGATCTTGGGATGCTGGTGCAGGAACTCCTCGATCTCGCGCGGATAGATGTTCTCGCCGCCGCGAATGATCATCTCCTTCAGCCGGCCGGCGATGTGGAAGTAGCCGTCTTCGCGCATCACCGCCAGGTCGCCGGTGCGCAGCCACCCTTCCTGGTTGATGGCCCGCGCCGTGGCTTCCGGCTCCCCATCGTAACCCTTCATCACCAGGTAGCCTCGCGTGCATAGCTCGCCGCGTTCGCCAATTTCAAGCACCTCATCGTTCCACGGCGCGACGATCTTCACTTCCGTCTCGGGCAGCGCCCGCCCGATGGTCGCCACGCGATGCTCCAGATCGTCGCCGGCCGCCGACATGGTGATCCCCGGAGAGGTTTCCGTCTGGCCATAAGCCACGGTCATGCCGCCGCAATTCATCCCCGAGACCACCCGCTTCATCACTTCCACCGGGCAGGGCGCACCCGCCATGATCCCGCTGCGCAGCGTGCGCATGTCGTACTTGCGGAAATCCGGATGGTCCAACTCCGCGATGAACATGGTGGGCACGCCGTAGATCAGCGTGCAGCGCTCCCGATCGATGGCCTGCAGCGTAGCCAACGGATCGAACTGCGCCGCCGGCATCACCAGCGCGATGCCGTGCACGATCGCCAGCAGCGAGCTCATCACGCACCCGAAGCAATGATACAGGGGCACCGGCGAGCATAGCCGGTCGGCGGGCGTCACCATCATCTCCCGCCCTACCACGTACGCGTTATTCACCAGGTTGCGATGCGTCAGCAGCACGCCCTTGGGCGAACCGGTGGTGCCGGACGTGTACTGTATGTTGACCACGTCCTGGGGCGACTGCGTGAGCGCGGGCAGATCCACGCCGCCCGCCAGCATGCCGGCCCAGGAATCGGCGCCTAGCAGCACCACGTGTTCGAGCGCGAGATCCTGGCCCTTGCGCGCCTCATTCAGGATATCCTGGTAACCCACGCGCGCATCCCGCTCGTGCAGGAAGATGGCCTTCATGCCGGACTTGCGCAGCACGTATCGCAACTCGTGCGCGCGATAGGCCGGGTTGACATTCACCAGCACCGCGCCGGTCAGCGCCGTGGCAAGCTGCAGGTAGACCCACTCGGCGCAGTTGCACGCCCACAGGCCGACGCGGTCGCCCGGGCGTATGCCGATCCCCCACAAACCGCGCGCCGTGCGCTCTGCGTTTTCCTGTAGCTCTCTATACGAAAGCCGCAGTCCTTGATGGCGGACAATCAGAGCGTCGCCGGAGGGATTGCGTTCCACGGCATCGGCGAGCGCCTGGCCGATGGTCTTTTCCAGAAGCGGCAACACGGGGCCGCGCGCGTAGCTATTCACGACGAAGATTATACCGTAGTGTGGCGCATGCCTCTGCGTGCCGCGCTGGCGGGTCTGGAGACCCGCTGCAGGCGTGGACGCCCGCCCCACAACGACGCCCGCCCCACAACGTCGGGTCTAATCCCCGGAAGCAGCCCGCGCCGCGGGCTCCACAAGGTTCAGATCGCCAGCCTCCTTGCTGCTTCCGCGCCAATTGGTGAAGCATTCCCTAATCACGTGCACGATCGTCCCCCGATTCTCCGCGATCGCCTTCACCCAAGCCCAGGCGCCCTTGTTCGGAAAATAAATCCCGCGGAAAAACAACCGTGCGATCAAATGGCTGATCTTGTACGGAGCCGGCGCATCCGCGATCGAATCGATGGCGCCGCGCGTAGCCGCCGGGCTATAGGCGTTCGTCCAGGCGTACCGCACTTCATCCTGCACTTCGTCAACAGTCATCCGCAAAGGCGTGTGCGCCATGTGAAACGGCGCGAAATCCAGCCAGTGTTTCGGCCGCGTCAGGCGCCCCTCTTTCTCCAGGCGCGTGTAAAGCGGCGTCGCCGGAAACGGCGTGATCTGTCCGAAGACCGGCAGCACCGGGGGCCATTCGCGAATCTGGCTCAGGGTGCGTTCCGCAACTCCCGCCCGGTCGTTGTCCAAGCCGAAGATGAACGAGGTGATCGCATAAATGTTCCGCCGCGCCAACCGCTCCAGCACTGCGGCGTATTCGCCGGGCTTGTTGAAGCTCTTGTTGACGCTGGCCAGATTCGCCGGATCCAACGACTCCATCCCGATGAAGATCCACCGGCCGCCCGATTCCGCGATCAGGTCCACCAGTTCTTCGTCGCGCAACAGGTTGGCGCTGATCTGCCCCACCCACGACACTTGCGCGTTCGCCGCGATAATGTCGCGCAGCAGCGACTTGGTGCGCTTCCCGTTGATGGCGAAGTTGTCGTCCACAAAAAACACAGCCACCTGCCCCTTGGTCCGGTGGGCGCGCGCCTTCAACAGCAACAGCTCATCCACAATGCTCTGGTTGGAGCGGAACCGGATGGAGTCGCCGAAGAATCCCGTGACCGTGCAGAATTCGCATCCGTAAGGGCAGCCGCGCCCGGACTCGATGGGAATAATGTGGAAGGTTTCCCACTCGACCTTGAAGTGCTCCATGACGGGACGCACGAAGCCCGGAATGCGGTTGAACTGGCCGATGTCCAACGAGTCCCACGGGATCTTCGGGTAATTTTGGAGGTCCGGTTTGCGCTCCTGGCCGAACGCATCCACCGGTGTGTACTTTTCCCTGAGTGTGCCGCGGGCCGCGTCGGCGACGATGCGCGGCCAAGTCTCGTCCGCCTCGCCCAGCGCCACGGCATCTGCATGCCGGGGTCCGCCATCGCGCCCCAGGGCTTCGTCAGGCAACTCGGTGACATGCGGTCCGCCCATCACTACCGGCACCCCGGCGGCGCGAATGGCGTCGGCCACCCGGTAAGCCTTCGCGATCATGCGGGTCATGGCGCCAATGCCCACCAGCCCGATACCCTTGGCGAGTACGAAACGCACGATCTCGGCGTCGGTCATGGGTTGCGTGTTGCCATCGATCAGCAGCACTTCGTGTCCCGCGGGCGTCAGCGCCTGGAGGAGAAACATCCAGAGGTGCGGCATGAAGTTCGCGGTCACGCCGTTGTCGGGGTTATAGAGCAGAATTCGCATGGAAACACCGCTTTGCCACGAGCAAGTGACTGACGCAGTCCATTTCGCCGGCGAACTTGCTGCCGAAACTGGGTTGGAAAGAACTCCTTAGTCCGACTGGTTTGTGGAAATTGCGCCTTGAGTGCTGTGCGGGTGTATTGTAGCACCCGCACGATGTATTATGTCTGGGAATCGGCCCAAACAACACAATCGATCACCAGCATGCGCAAAGCGGCAGCGAACGCGCGGCACGAAGTTTGCGGCCGTAGAGCAGAATTCGCATGGGAGCGCCCGCCGCCTCCGGCGCTTCTCAGGCGCGGCGCCGCTGTTGGCAGACTTCAAGCTGGGCCTGCAGCCAGTCCTCTTGGGGCGATCCCTTTTGAAAGGCTCGGTCGAGCCAAAGCTTATACGCCAATGCGGCTATTTCCCGCTGCTTAGCCGGCGCAATATTCGGCGTCGCGAACTTGTCGCAGATCCTGGTGGTCATGCGAACTACTTTAGCCATCCCAGCACCCTCCTCTTTCTTCTATAAAAGAAATAACAGTTCCGGCAGGGCGAGTCTGGTCACAATTGCTCATTGCGCTCGTGATAATGCGGTCAAGACTGCTCAGATGCCGCCGGTTTGAGGATCGTGCCGCGGCAAGAACTTGCTGTCGCGCTACGCCTGCAACTGGTCGAAGCGCTGCTTGAGGAATTGCAGGATCTCGCCCGGCGCCGTGGCGCCATCGAGCGGCAGCATCAGCACGCCCGCGGGCGTGAACTGGGCGCCGGGCGTGCTACCGACCAGATTCATCAGCCGCGCCGGATCGATGTGGGTCTCCGGGTGGAACTTCACGTTGAGCAGGGTATGACGGCGGTCGATCGCTTCGATCCCCAATTTCTCGGCGGCCGTCTTCAGTCCGGAATACTCCAGCAGGTTGCGCACCGCGTCGGGCGCCGGGCCGTAGCGGTCTTCCAGTTCCTTCTCCACGCGCTCGCGGTCGGCGGGCGTGCCGGCATTGGCGATCTGGCGGTAGGCGCGCAGGCGCTGATTTTCGTCCGCGATGTATTCGGCGGGAATGCGGATATCGAGGCCCAGGTTGAGACTGGAATGAATCTCCACCGGCACCTCTTCGCCCTTCAACTCGCGGACGGTTTCCTCCAGCAGGCGCACGTACATGTCGAAGCCCACGGCATTGATGTGGCCGTGCTGTTCGCCGCCCAGCAGGTTGCCCGCGCCGCGCAGCTCCAGATCGAGCGCGGCAATCTTGAAGCCCGCGCCCAGGTCGCTGAATTCCTTCAGCGCCGCCAGCCGCTTGCGCGCCACTTCGCTCAGCTCGGTATCCGGCGGCACCAGCAAATAGGCATAGGCGCGCCGGTTTGAGCGGCCTACGCGTCCGCGAAGCTGGTATAGCTCGGCCAGGCCGTAGCGTTCCGCATGCTCGATGATGATGGTGTTGGCCAGCGGAATGTCCAGGCCATTTTCCACAATGGTGGTGCAAACGAATATGTCATATTCGTGTTGCATGAACTTGAGCATGGTCTTCTCCAGCTCCGCCTCGCCGATCTGCCCATGCCCCACGCCTATCCGCGCCGTGGGAACCAGCTCCTGCAGGAACGCGGCGCGCGCCCAAATGGAATCCACGCGGTTGTGCAAGAAATAGATCTGGCCGCCGCGGCCTATCTCGAGTTCCAGCGCCGACTTGATCAAATCCGGCTGGAAGTGCGCCACGGTAGTCTGGATGGAAAGCCTGTCCTTGGGCGGAGTCTCGATCACCGACATGTCCCGCAAGCCAAGCAACGACATGTGCAGCGTGCGCGGAATGGGCGTGGCGCTCATGCTGATCACGTCCACACTCTGCTTGATCTGCTTCAGGCGTTCCTTGTGCTTCACGCCGAAGCGTTGCTCCTCATCCACCAAGACCAGGCCGAGGTCTTTGAAGACCACATCGGCCGAGAGCAGGCGATGCGTGCCCACCACCAAATCCACTTTGCCCTCCGCCAGATCCGCCAGCGCCGCTTTGATCTCCCTGGCGCTGCGAAAGCGGCTCAACATTTCAATCCGGATGGGGAAGGGTTGAAAGCGGCGTTTGAAGGTTTCGTAGTGCTGGAAAGCGAGGACGGTGGTGGGCGCCAGCACGGCCACCTGCTTGCCGTCGCCCATGGCCTTGAAGGCGGCGCGCATGACCACTTCCGTCTTGCCATAGCCCACATCGCCGCACAGCAGGCGGTCCATGGGGTGCGGGCTTTCCATATCGCGCTTGATGTCCTTGATGGCGGAGAGCTGATCGCGGGTTTCGGTGAACTCGAAGGCGTCGTCAAACTCGCGCTGCCAGTTGCTGTCGTGCGAGAAGGCGAAACCTTCGGCCATTTTACGGCCGGCGTAGAGCTTGAGCAGCTCATCGGCCATATCGCGCATTTTGGCCTTGACGCGCGTCTTGGTGCGGCTCCAGGTGGCGCCGCCCATGCGGTCGAGCGCGGGGACCGACTCGCCCGCGCCGCGAAAGCGCTGCACCAGGTCCATGCGGGTGAGCGGCACGTAGAGCTTGGAGTCGCCCGCATATTCGAGCAGCATGTAGTCGCCCTTGGCCTCGCCGCGATCGATCTCGCGCAGACCCAGGAAGCGGGCCACGCCGTGCTCGCTATGCACCACATAGTCGCCGGGCTTCAAATCGATCAGGTCGGCGGAGAAAGTAGCCAGCGCGGACTTGCCGGATGGCGCGCGCGCCACCAATTCGGAAGTGTCGAACAGGTCTTCGCTGCCGAATATGGCGAGGCCGGCATCGCGGAAGACCACGCCGCGCCGAACCGCGCCGCGGATCAGGTAAATGGAGGCGACCGATCCGGCCATGTAGGCGCGCCCCGCCAGGTATTCGGGCGTGGAGCCGGATTGATCCAGGCCAAGCTGATAGGGGACTCCGTACTCGTTGAAGATATCGGCGACACGCTCGACCGCGCCGGTGGATTCGGCGAAAAACGCCACCCGCGAGCCGGCTTCGGCCAGGTTTCGCGCCTCCGCGATAGCTACCGCCATATTGCCGTGAAAGGCCAGCGACGGGCGCGCCGGAATGTAGAAGCCGGTCGCCGCGCGCCGGCCGCCGGGCGCCGGCTCCGCGATCACCTCAAGTTCTTCGAGAGCGATTTGAGGGGCGTTGGCGGCTTGGTTTTCCAGATCTTCCCAGCGGAAAAAGACGCTGGCGGGATCGTAGGCCGGGGATGCCGGGGTTTGTTCCAGCCGCGTCCACAGACGCTCGGCGGCGCCCGCCACTTGCGCGGGTTCATCCCACAGCACCAGCGGCCGGTCGAGCAGTGAAAACACCGAGTGCCGGCGCGGGCGAACCAGAGGGACCAGCAGCTCCCATCCGGGGAAAGGCTCGCCGGGCGCGGGCAGATCGCGCGCGCGGACGCCCGATTCCTGCAGGCGTTCGGCCAGCTCTACCAGCAGCGCCCGCGATTTCTGGTATTCCGTCAACGGCAGCAGCAGCGCGTCTTCGACCTTGTGAATCGACCGCTGCGATTCCACTTCGAAGCGGCGAATGGATTCCAGCAGGTCGCCAAAGAGATCCACGCGGAACGGTTTGGCGGATTCCGGGGAGAACACATCCAAAATGCCGCCGCGCACGGAGTATTCGCCGACCATTTCCACCGGCTCGCGGCGTTCATATCCGACGCTTTCGAGGTGCGCGACGACATCCTGCAAGGGCAACTCGTCGCCCACGCGCAGGTTGAGGGCGAGCTGCCGGTAGAAGTCGCCGGATTCGATGCGCAGCAGCGCCGACGCCACGGGCATGATGGTGATGGGCACGCGGCGGGTTGCCAGGCGCCACAGACCGATGGCCCGCTGCTCGCAGATTTCGGCGTGCGGCGACATGCCCTGCATGGGCAGAACATCCAGCGCCGGAAGCAGTTGCGGACCGGCAGCGTCACGGCTGGCGATCAGCAGCGTGTAGAACGTTTCCACCACTTCGAAAAGTTCCTCGGCGCGCTTGTTGCCATCGACGACAATCGCCAGTGGACGCTCGGTCATCTGCCACAGCAAGACGGAGTAGATGGCCTTGGCGGTGGTAGTCAGGCCGGAGAGGGACAGGTTGCCGCCGGACGGCAAGCGCCTGAGCAGTTCCTGAAAAGCCGGGTGACGGCTCAGGTTGAGGAACAGGTCACGGATGGCAGGTTGGATCAAGTGCGCGCCGACGTCAAGTGGGGCAGGATGGTATCCTGCGCGCCGATTGGAAATCGGCGCTAGCTGGGCCGATTAACAATCGGCCCGCAGGTTGACAACCTGCCCCACAACCAACTTCGAGTGTACCAAAGGGAGCCGGCGGGCCTTTCGTGTCAGATGCGCTGCGGCGAGTCCACGGGCGCCTTCGGTACGGCGGCGCGGGCGGCGGCATGCCCGCCCGCCGGCGGGTGCGGGGTGGCGGCCGTAGGCGCCGGAGGCGTAAATTGCAGCGTGGCGACATCCGTCACGTCGTAGGTTTTTACGGTGTCGTCCACTTGCATCTTGACGGTGCGCGCGGTGCCGCCCATATAAATCCCCTGGACTACCTGGCCATTGCGCAGGGTGAGAGAGTCGGCCAGGCAGGCCGTGGCGCACGCCAACGCTAGAATTGCTGTACGCAAACGCATAGGTACATTGTATGACGGACGGCGCGCGCCGTCCGCTCCGTTTGACGTACAATAGTAGATTCGGGCCGTGGCGCAGCCTGGCTAGCGCGCTTGCTTGGGGTGCAAGAGGTCCCGAGTTCAAATCTCGGCGGCCCGACCAAATTCCTCAAAGATTACAGGTACCAACTCTCCCCCGGACCTAGTTTGGAGTTCTGTTGCGGCTTCGCTTATGAGTGCCGGTGGCCGCGTATTCGGCCCGCGCTCTTTGTCGGATAATCTATTTGGGCGCGCCGGGTGTCACGGGCTCGGCGATCAGAGAGAGAGCCTGGCTCGCCAGGTTCAGCAGCTCCTGCGCCGTCCGGCTGACAGAGTCGCCGTTCGTCTCGATTACGGTTGACGGATTGTGGAGGTTGGCTTCCGCATATTGGATGTCGGGGGAGTAGATTTGCAAATAATTGAGCGGCGCGCTCCCCGGCATCGCGCCGAACGCGGGCGCGACCGAGGTACCTTCGAAGAACACTCCCAGAACATTGTATGCCGCCTGCTCGGCAAGGATACAGTCGTCATAGGGCACTTGCTTGAACAGAGTGTAGCCCATGCTCGCCAGAATCGACGTGGTGAGACCTTTATTCGGAGCGAGACACACCTGCGGAATGCAGGCGACCGGGACATCCGCGTCCTTCAGGTTGTTGGCGCCCGCGGGGCAGCCGGTTTGCGGGTCGCTCGCGTCGGGCGGAAACGCGCTGGTGCAGCCTTCATCCACGGTGGAAGAGTTACCCTCCGTGGTGGAACTGGTTACCGTGACGGGTCCGGAGAATTGCTTATCGAACTGGGCCCCGCCGAGAGCCTGGGCCGACGGTGACGAGGCGCCGGCGGTGAGACTCGACAGAAGCTTCACGCCGCCGATGCCGAGATCCACGTTGACGTTGAGCTTGGACGCTTTCATGCCGCTGGTTTGGGTGGCCTTGGCATTAGCGCCTCCCACGCTCGGCTCTATCAGATATTCCAGAACGTGGACCTCGGCGTAACAATCCCAGGTCAGAGGCGAGGTGCAGTCGGCCGCCAACGGTCCCGACAGAGCCGGCGGTTGCGTCTTGTTGAAGTCCGGAAGGCCGTTGCCGGTGGTGACGATCAAAGTCACGCCGCTAAAAACCGTTCCGTATGTGTCAATGGCGTGGCTCCAGGCGGAAATGAACGCGTCGTCGCTGTCGGTTGGCAAGCCGGCATTCGCCAGGAGCAAGTCCCAGATATTGTCTGGCGTGATGGTGTAATTCGTTGGATCTCCGGTTGGGGCTTTGCAAGTTTTCGATGGAATACTGCAAGGTTGGTCGGGAGTGTTGCCGTCGTTCGGCAGAATGATCTCCACCGTTGCGGCCGTAGGGCCGGCGACCGCGATCGAGACGAACGCGGGGTTCGATTGATATTTCCCGGACAGCGCCAGCAGGAACTTGGTCCAGGCGCTCCAGTAAGCGGTGTTCCAGGGCAACGGCAACGTGGTGCCATAGCCCCCTTCCTGGAAACCGGTGAAGGTCACGCTTCCACAGCCAGGCGCGGGATCCGGAAAGGACGAGTTGAACAGCCCATCGCACGGGCTGATACCGGCGAATACCCAGGTCGGCGTCTGAAATCCCGCCGACACGATTAATTGAACGGTCTTTGGCGGAGAAGACGGATTGGAGGAATTCCACGCATTCACCGCGTAGAAGGCGATGTCCACCCAGGTCCAGTCATAGTCGCCGGCGGTACCGGGAGGGTTGGGGTTGACGGTGTGCCACTGCACCTGCAGAGCTAGCCCCGCGATGGCCGGGTCCGCCAGGAGTTGCTGGTAAAAGCGGTTGAAATCGCCCTCAAACTGCTGCTGCGTGGGCGTGGGAGTCTGCTGCTCGAATTGGTTCAACTCGGTCTCAATATTGACCACCGCGTAGATACCCGCCGGCCTGCGTGGGTTCGCGTTGCTGGCGCCTGCGCCGCGAGGACCGGCGCCAGCAGAAGAAGACCGAGTGCGAGTGGGTGTATTACCGAAGTGTTCATTGTTTCCTCCTCGAGTCTGCGCCGATTGCCAATCGGCGCGCAGGATTGCATCCCAGGATTGGCCGCCCCACGATTTATCCAGATCGCTCCCCATCTACTTGGCGCGGCGCTGCGCCATTCGCTCGCGAAGCGCTTTTCGCTGCTGTTCCATCTCCTGGGATTTCTTCGTTACGTCCGCCAGACGAACGGTCTCGAAGCCGTTGCGCTTGGCCATGATGCGATAGTCGAATGCGACGTTGGACGTTCCGCCGCCTAGCTCACGCACCTCAAACGATGTGGCCGACTTCTGGCTGACGTACAGCCCTTTACAGTCGCCGCCCGGGGTGAGGAAGACGTGATAGGAGACGCCGGTGTTCACGGTCTGCGCGAAGGTTGGGTCCAGATCGACGCGGGTCGAGCCGTTCAAGAGTTGCCCAGCGCCGGCATCCTCGAGCCAGTTCTCCGTGGACTGTGTCGCGTAGACCGATACCTGCTGCGCGCCCGCGGGTACTGCGCTGCTGACAGTCCCAGTGCAATTCAGATCGCCGGCGCCATCGATAGTGCATTCCGCGGAGCTGCTGCCAAAAGCTTCAAAGACGGTTACCGTGTCGTCCGAACCGTATTGGTTGTCGGCGACTAACGCGGCAGCAAACTGGCTGTTGTTAATAAAATAGCCCGCCCAGGTCTCGTCGGCGGTACCCAGCACTCCCGAGAAGCCCAATCCAGTCGGGGCCCCCGTGTCGCCCCATACCCCAGCCACCCCGCCATACGCACTCGCGCCGAGTTTGCTCGACCCATCCGCGGAGCCATAAACACCCACGTTCGGACTTAGCCCGTACAGACCAAACCCAACCGGGCTGGATGTGGATCCAACCACGCCCGCCTCTGTCCCCGAGTCAGCCGCCACAATGCCCTTGATCCCGGCGGCGGCGCTGCTGTCGGTAATGCCGACGATGGCGGGACCCTGGCCGGAGGTGACGGTGTTGGTGACCTGCAATACTCCGGAAGTGTTCGTTCCGGTCATAATGGTCGTGTTGTTGACGGTTTGTTGGCCGCTGAAAGTGTTGTTGGCGGCCAATTGGGCGTAGGCGCCCGAGGCCAGGCCGCCGAGGCGGCTGGCATCCACGTTGGTGACGCCCGCGCCGCCGCCGGCAAACGATGTCGCCGTCACTTTGCCATCCACTGTCTGACTGGCGGTGAAGGTGTTCGTGGTGGCGAGCTGCGGAACCTTCGTGGTATCCAGGTTCAGCGTGATGTTGCCCGAGGCGCCGCCGCCGGTAAGATCGGTGCCCGCCGTCACGCTCGTAATCGTTCCCGTCCCGGGAAAAGTCTGACCGGCGGCAAAGGTAATCTGTCCGTTACTGGCAAACGACAGGCCCGTCTCCGCGGGCGTGCTCTTTCCGTCAGCGAACAACAGGTTCAAACTAGCCGAAAAGCTGGGTGTGTCGTTCCCCACGGGTACCGCCTGCAACAGGAATGTCTGCACTACCGCGTTGCTCGTGGCGCTATTGAAAGCGGATGCCGCCAGAGTCAGCCGCTGGGAGTTTTGGCCCGCCGCAGCCGTGGCCACGCCGATGGCCGGCAAGCTCAGCGGTCCGCGGATGGTGCCGCCGCCTTCGACATCCAGTGCAGTGACGGGGGTGGTGGTGTTGATCCCGATCTTGGCCGTGCTGCCGGAGCCGGATTGGAACATCGCGGAGTTGCCCAAGTCTCCCAAGCTGTCGGTCCACAGTGGAATGAAATCGGCCGTTCCGCTACCGGCCACCGCGGGACTGGCCGCGGATGCGGATGAGGACGCCGGACTGGCGTTCGACAATTCCGCATGGCCATTAGGACCAGGAGCCGCGGCCATCAGGAAGGCCGAGGGCGGCAGGCCGCCCAGGGTCTCCGCGTCCCCGGCCTTCAGGGCATACGGCGCGCTTACCAGCAGTATGCGCGGCTGTTCGGCCTGCCCGTCGACCGAAACCCCCACCCAGTGGGCCTGCTCGGCGGTGAACAGATCGGCGGGCAGACCCTCTGATTTGGCCGCGCCCAACAGTACCGTGTAACGGCCGTCCGGGCCGGCCTGGACGCTCTGCGTCTCGCTCCACAACGGCGCGCCACCGGTTTGCTCGGCGTAAAGCGCGAAAGTGATGCCGGTTACGCCGGTCACGGAATTGCCGCCTGTATCCTTGGCTGTACCGCTGAACCTTACCAGCCGCGGCAGAGCGGACCCGGCAGGCGTCTGTGCGACGCCCGGTCCACTCACCAGCAGAAGTAAAGCGATGAATGACAATACGTTGTAACGTTTCATAACTAATCTCCCTTTTGTATTTACCGGTTTGGCTCTGCCTGCGGCGCACGTCGCTGCGCCGCTCGCGCGCGAAGTGCCTTTCGTTGCCGCTCCGTCTCCTGGTACTTCTTGGTGACGTCCGCCAGGCGTACGCTCTCGTAGCCGTTGCGCTTGGCCATGATGCGATAGTCGAAGGCGATGTTGGAATGACCTCCGCCCATCTCGTGAACCTCAAATCCCTGGGCGGTCTCGCCGCCGATGTACAGGCCTTTGCAATCGCCCTTGGGCGTGAGGAACACGTGATATGCAACCCCTGTGTTCACGGTTTGCGCGAAGGTTGGGTCCAGATCGATGCGGGTCGAGCCGTTCAGGAGTTGCCCAGCGCCGGCATCCTCGAGCCAGTTCTCCGTGGACTGTGTCGCGTAGACCGACACCTTCTGCGCGCCCGCTGGTACTGCGTCGCTGACAGTCCCAGTGCACAACAGATCGCCGGCGCCGTCGATTTCGCATCCCGTATAAAAGCCGCTGCCGTCAGCTTCAAAGACGGTTACCGTGTCGTCCAAACCATATTGGTTTTCGACGAGTAACGTGGTCTCAAGCTGGCTGTTGTTGACAAAAAAGGCCGCGTTGTTTCCGTCGGCGGTGCCCAGCACCCCCGCGTAGCCTGCCGGAGAGTCGCCCCCCGCGTCGCCCCATACCCCGGCAGACCCGTGCGCGGCGCCCAGTATGCTCGACCCATTCGTGGAGCCATAAACACCCACGTTCGGACTTTTCCCATACAGACCAAAGCCTTCCGTGCTGGATGTGGATCCAACTACGCCCGCCTCCGTCCCCGAGGTGGCCGCCACAATGCCCTTGATCCCGGCGGCGGCGCTGCTGTCGGTAGTGCCGACAATGGCGGGACCCTGGCCGGAGGTAACGGTGTTGGTCACCTGCAATACTCCGGAAGTGTTCGTTCCGGTCATAGTGGTCGTGTTGTTGACGGTTTGTTGGCCGCTGAAAGTGTTGTTCGCGGCCAATTGGGCGTAGGCGCCCGAGGCCAGGCCGCCGAGCCGGCTGGCATCCACGTTGGTGACGCCCGCGCCGCCGCCGGCAAACGATGTCGCGGTAACTTTGCCATCCACCGTCTGATTGGCAGTGAAAGTGTTGCTGGCGGCGAGCTGCGGAACCTTCGTGGTATCCAGGTTCAGCGTGATGTTGCCCGAGGCGCCGCCGCCGGTCAGGTCGGTGCCCGCGGTCACGCCCGTGATCGATCCCGGGTACGTCTGACCGGCGGCAAAGGCGATCTGCCCATTGCTGGCAATCGACAGCCCCGTTTCCGTGGGCTCGCTTCTTCCGTCCGCAAACAACAGGTTCAAGCTGGCCGAAAAGCTGGGTGTGTCGTTCCCCACGGGTTCCGCCTGCCACAGGAATGTCTGCACTACCGGGTTGCTCGTAGCGCTATTGAAAGCGGATGCCGCCAGAGCCAGCCGCTGGGAGTTTTGGCCCGCCGTGGCCGTGGCCTCGCCGATGGCCGGCAAGCTCAGCGGTCCGCGGATGGTGCCGCCGCCTTCGACATCCAGTGCAGTGGTGGGCGTGGTTGTATTGATCCCGATCTTGGCCGTGCTACCGGAGCCTGATTGGAACATCGCGGAGTTGCCCAAGTCTCCCGAACTGTCGGTCCAGAGGGGAAGGTAATCGGCCGTTCCAGTGCCGCCAAGCGCGGGCGTGACGGCGGATGAGGACGCCGGACTGGCGTTCGACAATTCCGCATGGCCATTAGGACCAGGAGCCGCGGCCATCAGGAAGGCCGAGGGCGGCAGGCCGCCCAGGGTCTCCGCGTCCCCGGCCTTCAGGGCATACGGCGCGCTTACCAGCAGTATGCGCGGCTGTTCGGCCTGCCCGTCGACCGAAACCCCCACCCAGTGGGCCTGCTCGGCGGTGAACAGATCGGCCGGCAGACCCTCGGATTTGGCCGCGCCCAACAGCACCGTGTAACGGCCGTCCGGGCCGGCTTGGACGCTCTGCGTCTCGCTCCACAGCGGCGCGCCGCCGGTTTGCTCGGCATAGAGCGCGAAAGTGATGCCGGTTACGCCCGTCACGGAACCGCCGCCTGTATCCTTGGCTGTACCGCTGAACCTTACCAGCCGCGGCAGAGCGGACCCGGCAGGAGTCTGTGCGGCGCCCGGTCCGCTCACCAGCAGAAGTAACGCGACGAATGACAATACGTTGTAACGTTGCATAACCGAATCCCCCTTTTGTATTTACCGCTTTGGCTCTGCCTGCGGCGCACGTCGCTGCGCCATTCGCTCGCGAAGCGTTTTTTGTTGCCGCTCCATCTCCTGGGATTTCTTCGTTACGTCCGCAAGGCGAACGTTCTCAAAGCCGTTGCGCTTGGCCATGATGCGATAGTCGAAAGCGATATTGGAACTGCCGCCGCGCAGCTCATGCACCTCGAATCCCTGCGCGGTCTGGCTGCCTACGTAGAGGCCTTCGCAATCGCCCCTGGGAGTGAGGAATACGTGGTACTCCACGCCGGTGTTCACCGTCTGGGCGAAGGTCGGGTCAAACACCACGTGCGCGGACCCGCTGGAGAGTTGTCCGGAGCCGGCATCCTCGAACCAGTTCTCCGTGGACTGCGTCGCATAGACCGACACCTTCTGCGTACCCGACGGCACTACGCTTGAGATAGTGCCAATGCAGTTAAGATCGCCATCGCCGTAAATCAGGCAACTGTAAAAATTGCCCGGGCCGTATGTTCCTAGGACGACACTGTCATAGCTAGTGTAGTTTACGGCCGAAAGCGTGGGATATGGGCTGTTGTTGCTCGCAAAAACTCCCGCCGATCCTGCGACCGCGGTGCCCTGCACGGCCGCATACGAAGCGTTATTCGTGTCGCCCCATACTCCGGCGCCTGGTAATACCTCAATCAGTCCGCTCTGCCCGGCGGCGCCATAAACGCCCACGTCCTCATTGATGCTGCCTGGGATGCCGATGCCGGCGGTCAAGGTTCGCGCCACCGTGAGATTCCCGCCGCCATTCTGCCCGATCACATTGACATTGCCCAAATTGTCGATGGTTGCCAATTCGTTGTTGTTGCTGCGGAAGTGGATCCAGGCGGTCCCGCTGCTGTTGATATAAGTGTTGCCCCCGGCTCCGCCCGCTATGGCGTAGTTCGCGCAACCCGAAAGAGTCGCGGCGATGAATCCGATGCCCGCAAAGCCGGAACCGCAACCCGGGTCGCCGATCACCGTGTTGTTCCCATTTCCGGTCACCTCGGTTGCGCCTCTAAATAGCCCGGCAAGCCCGCCGGTGTTCGCGTATCCCTGTATGGCGATGGGCCCCTCCCCAAATACGCCGGTGCCCCCCGTAGCGGACGTTATCCCGTGAATGCCATCCCCGGTGGCCCCCGTGCCGGTCTGGGTGACTAAGAGCGTTTCCGTGCTGCTGCTTCCGGTTATAGACTCCACGCCCGAGAACGAGTTGCTTGCCCCCAATCGCGCGTAGCGTGCGTCCGTCCTAGCGGTGTTCAGATTCAGCGTGACATTGCCGGTGGCGCCGCCGCCGGTGAGGTCGGTACCCGCGGTGACTCCCGTAATGGTGCCCGTACCGACACCGGCGCATGCCCAGGCGCTGCCATTCCACTCCAGCACCTGGCCGCTGGCGCAGGTGTTGGTCAGCCCCACCGTGACGGTTCCCGCGGTGCCGCCGCCCGTCAGACCCGATCCCGCCGTGACGCCCGTGATGGTCCCCGTACCCGGAAACGTCTGTCCGCCGGCGAAGGTGATTTGTCCATCGCTGGCCACGCTGAGTCCGGTTTCCACGGGCGGCTTCTTGTCCGTGCTGAAGAGCAGATTCAACGACCCGCTGGGACTGCCGGTGTCGTTGCCCACCGGCTCGGCTTGCCAGGTGAAATGTTCACCTATCGCGGTGGCCGTGCTGCTGTTATAGGCGGACGCAATCATCTGGAGTGAGTTCGAGATGCTGCCGGCCGATGCGGTAGCCGTCCCCTCGGCAGGCAGGCTCACCCCGTCGAGCGCGGCGGCCCCTGTAGCGGAGATCGAACCGGCGACAGCCACATTGCCAGCCACCTCCAGAGCAACCGTGGGCGCCGTGGTCCCAATACCCACTTTGCCGCCGGATTCGAATATCGCGGAAGGCTCGATGGCGCAGGCCGCCGTAAACTTGGCGACCTGGTTCGCGGTGGCCGTGCCATCGCTGGTAATCGCGGCGCACGCGGCGTCCGGAGAGGCGCCGGGCATCGCCTGCGGTTTTGCAACCGATGCGGCGGCTGCTCCCGCGGCGGCCGGGGCAGCCAGCAGGAAGGCGGAAGGTGGCAGACCGCCCAGGGTCTCCGCATCGCCGGCCTTCAGGGCATACGGCGCGCTTACCAGCAGTATGCGGGGCTGCTCGGCCTGCCCTTCGACCGAGACCCCCACCCAGTGGGCCTGCTCGGCGGTGAACAGATCCGCCGGCAGACCCTCGGATTTGGCCGCGCCCAACAGCACCGAGTAACGGCCGTCCGGGCCGGCCTGGACGTTCTGCGTCTCGCTCCACAACGGCGCGCCGCCGGTTTGCTCCGCATAGAGCGCGAAAGTGATGCCGGTTGCGCCGGTCATGGAATTGCCGCCTGTATCCTTGGCTGTACCGCTGAACCTTACCAACCGCGGCAGAGCGGACCCAGCCGGCGTCTGTGCGGCGGCGGCGCCTAGCAGCAGGCATCCCGCGATGAGTGAGCATACGCTGTAGTGTTTCATACGAGAATCTCCCTTTTGTATTTAGCGGTTCGGCCCGGCCTGCTGCGCGCGGCGCTGCGCAGCTCGCTCGCGAAGCGCTTTTTGCCGCTCGTCCATCTCCTGGTATTTCTTGGTGACGTCCGCCAGACGAGCGTTCTCGAAGCCGTTGCGTTTGGCCATGATGCGATAGTCGAAGGCGATGTTGGAGTTTCCGCCGCCCAGTTCCCGCACGTCAAACGATGTGGCCGACTTTTGGCTGACATACAGCCCTCTACATTCGCCGCCCGGCGTGAGGAAGACGCGGTAAGGGACGTTCGTGTTCACGGTTTGGGCGAAGATGGGGTCCAGATCGATGTGCGCCGCGCCGCCCACGAGTTGGCCGCCGCCGGCATCCTCGAACCAGTTCTCCGTGGACTGTGTCGCGTAGACCGACACCTTCTGCGCGCCCGCCGGCACTACGCCGGCGATGGAGCCAGTACAGCTCAGATCGCCAGTCGTGCTAATGACGCAATCTCCATTCAGGTAGCCGGAGGCTTTGTAGCCGTAGGCTGCGAAGATGGTACTTTCGCCGCCAGCGTAGTTTGCGACCTCTACCGCGGGATATTGGGTGCTATTGTTGTTGAAGATTCCCGCGATTCCCGAGTCCGCGGTGCCCATCACTCCCACATAGTTCGCACCGCCGGTGTCGCCCCATACTCCGGCCGTTCCCACCCCGTACTCGCCCACCAGGCTCGATCCGCCGATTGCGCCATAAACGCCCACGGTCGCCGGATCTATGGTGCCTGGGAGGCTGGCGCCGGCCGTCACGGTTCCCGCCACCGCGAGATTCCCGTAGCCAACCGCCCCAATCACATTGACATTGCCCAAATTGTCGATGGTTACCAATTCGCTGTTGTTATTGCGGAAGTGGATGGATGCGGTCCCGCCGCTGTTGACATAAGTGTCGCCCGCGGCTCCGCCGGTCAAGGCATAGTTCGTGCAGTTCGAAAGAGTCGCGGCGATGAATCCGATGCCCGCATAGCCGGAACCGCAGCCGGGGTCGCCGATCACCGTATTGTTCGCATTCCCGGTTATCTCGGTCGCGCCTCTAAATAGCCCGGCCAGCCCGCCGGTGTTCGCGTATCCCTGTATGCCGATGGCCCCCTCCCCAAACACGCCGGTGCCCCCCGTAGCGGACGTGATGCCGTGAATGCCATCACCGGTGGCGCCCGTGCCTGTCTGCGTGACGGTAAGCGTCTGCGCACTGCTGCTTCCGGTTATGGACTGCACGCCCGAGAACGAGTTACTCGCTCCCAATCGCGCGTAGCGTGCGTCGGTCTTGGAGGTGTTCAGATTCAGCGTGACATTGCCGCTGGCGCCGCCGCCGGTGAGGTCGGTACCCGCCGTAATTTCTGTAATGGCGCCGATACCGACGCCTGCGCACGCCCAGGCGCTGCCACTCCATTCCAGCACCTGACCGCTGGCGCAAGTGTTGGTCAGCCCCACTGTGACGGTTCCTGTAGTACCGCCGCCCGTCAGGCCCGATCCCACCGTGACGCCCGTGATGGTCCCCGTGCCCGGAAACGTCTGGCCGGCGGCAAAGGCAATCTGCCCGTTACTGGCAAACGACAGGCCCGTCTCCGCGGGCGTGCTCCTCCCATCGGCAAACAACAGGTTCAAGCTGGCCGAGAAGCTGGGCGTGTCGTTCCCCACGGGTTCCGCCTGCCATTGGAATGTCTGGGCTACCGCGCTGCTGGTGGCGTTATCGAAAGCGGATGCCGCGAAATCTAGCGGCTGGGAGTTCCTGCCCGCCGTGGCCGTGGCCTTGGCGATGGCCGGCAAGCTCAGCGGGCCGCGGATGGTGCCGCCGCCTTCCACATCAAGTGTGGTGGTGGGGGTGGTGGTGTTGATCCCAATCTTGGCGGCGCTGCCGGAGCCGGATTGGAATATCGCGGAGTTGCCCAAGTCTCCCGAGCTGTCGGTCCAGAGGGGAATGTAATCGGCCGTTCCAGCGCCGCCGAGCGCGGGGGTGACGGCGGACGCGACTGCCGGACTGGCGTTCGCCGATTCCGGCGCATGGCCGCTGGGACTCGGAGCCGCGGCCAGCAGGAAGGCCGAGGGCGGCAGACCGCCCAGAGTCTCCGCGTCCCCAGCCTTCAGGGCATACGGCGCGCTCACCAGCAGTATGCGGGGCTGCTCGGCTTGCCCTTCGACCGCGACCCCCACCCAGTGGGCCTGCTCGGCAGTGAACAGATCGGCCGGCAGACCCTCGGATTTGGCCGCGCCCAACAGCACCGTGTAACGGCCGTCCGGGCCGGCCTGGACGCTCTGCGTCTCGCTCCACAACGGCGCGCCGCCGGCTTGCTCGGCATAGAGCGCGAAAGTGATGCCGGTTGCGCCGGTCACGGGATTGCCGCCTGTATCCTTGGCAGTTCCGCTGAACCTTACCAGCCGCGGCAGAGCGGAACCGGCGGGCATCGTCTGGGCTTGGGCGCCACTACAGAGCGCCATCGCCGCTGTTATTGCTATCGTCATCGTCAAGGCGAGTGATCTCGGCATACTCCTCCTGTGGGGCAGGATGGTATCCTGCGCGCCGATTGGGAATCGGCCGAAAAATGGGCCGATTAACAATCGGCCCGCAGGTTGGCAACCTGCCCCACAACGTGCTTGCAATTGCGACTATACAGCGGACGGATCGGTCAGTCACCATCCAAATGAATAGGTATTTCGCCGTGCGGGAACGCTGTGGGTTTATTTCGCCAGTTTCGGCGCGGGAGGCACGAAGTTTTCCAGCGACCAGAGTTCGTCGATGTGCTCATAATCGCCGACGGCGGCCATGACCTTGCGCCCGTCCGGGCTGATCTCCAAGCTGCCGTCCGCGCTGGTTGTTGGAAAATCGCCCAAACGCTCCGGTTGGCCGCCGCTCGTCGCGACGCGGAACAGGCTGTGTTTTCCCGCGGAATCGACGCTATGGTAGATCAGCCAGTTGCCGTCGGGCGTGAGGCTGAAGTGGCCCGCGTGGGAGTCCGAAAGCAGGGGCTTCCAATCGCCGCCCGAGGTGGGACGTATCTTGACGTTGCGTTGCCCGTCCACTTCGACGACCCAGCGCTCGTCCGGCGACACCGATCCCGAAGCTGGCGACGGGATTCGCTCCAATACCGTCTCCCGCTGCGTCGCGATTTCCCATCGCAGCAGTTCCCCTTCCTTGACGAAGTCGCCCCGGAACGTGTAAAGCGCCTGGCCGTCGCGGCTGGAATGGGGACCGAAGAGCGGCGATCCTGGCAGGGTATGGAGGCGCTCGACTTGGCCGGAGTCGACCGATATCGAAAGAATGTCCGTCTTTCCCATCCCGTTTTCGGCGCAGAAAAGCTTAGGCTGTTGAGACGCCCACGTGCAATGGGTATAACCGAGCGCGTGGTAGATCTCGCGATCCCCTCCGGTGGAAAGGTTGCGCAAGCGGATGGACTCGCCCCCAGTCTGCCCCACATCCTCGTACTGGGCGCTATAGACGATTTGATTGCTGTCAGCAGACCATTGGGGCCCGGGGTTGAGCGTGTTGCCCAGGGGGAGATCCAGGCGTTTCCAAACGCCCGCGCGGCTATTCGCATCGAGGGCCGCGATATAAACAGCCCACGCGCCGCCAGGTTCTACCGAACGGTAAATCAGGCCCCCAGCGGCTGTGGTGGCGCCCTCTTCGAAATCGCCAGCCCTGACAAAGACCGGCTCACCCGCCGATTTGCCGTCCTTTATCGGCAGGAGATGCAGCGCGCCCTTCCCTGTGCGTTCACTGGCGATGGCCAGATAACGTCCGTCG
>Ga0302326_10003710_pt1 | contig 35866 bp, 31 predicted proteins | sample Palsa_T0_3_FD_202264 | JGI IMG/M metagenome (GOLD analysis project Ga0302326, IMG submission 202264) | Peat permafrost microbial communities from Stordalen Mire near Abisko, Sweden - Palsa_T0_3 | ecosystem: Environmental > Terrestrial > Soil > Palsa > Peat permafrost | place: Sweden: Abisko... | reverse complement strand
CCGCTTCGTCGAAGGGACGACGATACGTTCTCCGCGAAGTGAATACACACACCTGCGTCGCGGTTGGTTCCAAAGGTCAACCCGTCGTCGGCACGTGACAGGCGAACCCCAACCGCCGTCCACCAGCGGTAGTTCCGAGTGATGTGCGCACCAGTAATGTTTGCGAGCGGCGTGGCGACCTTGATGAGTCCGAAGGTCGCCACCAACAAGCCTTCATCAGTGACGGTGACTCCATCCCTTTTCGGCCGTAGCAGGAAGGGTACCAACACCGGCAGGTACCGCGTATCGATCGCATAGCGGAATTTGGTCACCTTCACTACGATAGATGTGCTCGCCACTAGGGCCGCAGACCGCTCGTCGCCATTCGAGGGGGGATGAGCGCCGCTGCCGCCTTTGACGCCGGTGGCTCTCGTAGGCTTCGAACGTGATTCGGACTCCGCGGTGGGCACTCATCTCCGCCGCGGTTGGCCCCCTGCTGCTGATGGGAGGCTGGACCCTGGCCGCCACCCAACAGCCCCACGGGTATAACCCCGTTCGCGACACGATCAGTTCCCTCGCTGCCCGTGGGGCAACGGATCGCTGGATCATGACGTTGGCTCTGGCGGGCTTGGGTGCCTGCTATATCATCACCGCATTCGGTCTGCGCGCCGCGGGTGGCACAGGTCGAGCAGTGCTCGTCGTCGGTGGCCTGGCGACGCTGCTGGTCGCCGCATTCCCGCAGCCCGCTCTTGGAAACTCCGTGCCACACACGTATGCCGCTGGCATTGCCTTCGGTTCCCTCGCCATCTGGTCCGTGTTGGCAGCGCGGCGAGGGACCTCCGACCCGTTGCTGACGTACGCGGCATCCCTCACCGCCACCGTGATCATGATCGCGCTTGTCCTGTGGTTCGTGGCCGAAATCCATGGTGGCCATCGTGGCCTGGCCGAGCGCTTCGCCGCGGGCACAGAAGCGCTGTGGCCGCTGGCTGTGGTCGTCGCAAGTCGTCGTTTCACCGAGCACCCGTACCCCCGTCCCCCCAGGGAGATCGTGGGCTTCTCACCGGACTGAGGACTGACTGGGTAATGCATATGGGGGAGCAGCGCCTACGGACCTGAGTGGAAGGATGAAGACCATGGCGAATCCGAACATCGTGTCGGCCGAGGAGTGGCAGCAACCCCGTGACGACCTGCTCAAAGCCGAGAAGGAAGTGACCCGGGCCCTGGACGAGCTGGCGGCACGCCGTCGGCGGCTTCCGATGGTCAAATTCGGGACGTATCAGTTCGACACGCCCACGGGCCCCAAGACGTTGGACGAGCTCTTCGACCACCGCGACCAGCTCGCCGTGTACCAATTCATGGACCTCGGTCCGGATGAGTACTGCCCCGGGTGTACCAAGTTCACCCAGAACGTCACCGACCTCCAAGGGCTGGCCGCGGCCGGGGTTACCTGGGTGACGGTGTCGGACATGCCGCTGGCACAGATCGAGGCCTACAAGGCCCGCATGGGCTGGACACTGCCGTTCGTGTCCTCTCACGGCTCGTCGTTCTCCAGCGACTGCGGAGCAGGTGATGGCTTCATGCTGAGCATCTTCTGTCGCGACGGCACCGACGTCTACCGGACCTACTCGACCACCAGCCGCGGCGTCGATCGGCTCGTGTTCCGCCACAACATCCTCGACCTATGCCCCTACGGCCGGCAGGAAGACTGGGAGGACTCCCCGCCAGGCTGGCCCCAGCACCCGACCTACGGATAGGGCTCGACCTACGGCCTGGTGCCGGCCAGCCGGCGAGCGTTCTCGGCGAAGGGCGCGCCCGAGAACACCACCACTCGGTCCACGCCGAGCGCTTCGAGCCTCTCCAGCGTCGACGGGCGCAGATCCGAGGAAACGGTGACGACAAAGGTCGATGGATCCCGTCCCGATGCAGTGCGAGCCTCTCGGGCCACCGCGAGAAGTGGGGCGAGGCGCGGCCCATCGGGCAGGTTGATGCCGTCGGCCACCCGCCCGGCCACTTCGGCCACCTTGGCGCCGAAGCCTCCGACAATGACAGGAGGCGCGGGGTCGGGCTGGAGGAACCCGGCGACGCCGCCCACGCTCCCTGACCACACCGCGCGCAGCGTCGTCACCGTCGACTCAATTGCGGCCCGACGGGCGATGTCGCCTGGCACCGGCCTGTCGAAGGCCCTCTGTTCAGCCGCGTAGGGCGTGGTGCGCCCACCGCCGGCACCGAGGCCCACCAAGAGGCGGCCTTCGCTCACCTCTTGAAGGGTGGCGGCCATCACGCCGAGGGTACCCGCCTGGCGATTGGCGACATTGAGGACCATCGGCCCGATGGCAATGCGGGGCACCACGGTGGCGATCGCCGTCAGCGTGGTCCAGGACTCGAGCACCCGAGCCCTGCCGTGGACCGACCCGGCCAGGTGGTCGTACAACCACACACCATCGAACCCCTCACCCTCGACGACGATGGCTCCCTCGCGCACCTCGTGCCAGGTGGCACCGAAGGGATCGAACAACACGTCGACTTTCACGGGCCGCATTCTGGCGCGGCCGCGACCCTTCGCGAAGGCGCTTCGCCGGTGAGGTCACCGAGAACCGTGTACAGATCGGTGACGTCACCATGCGGCTCTTGGCGTGGCACGCGTCGGAACACTTCGGCGGCGGCCATCCCGAAGCCCTCAGGAATATCGGCCCCCCGAAATGTGGCCGCGATCTCCTCCATCTCCCCGGTCCATCGCCATCCCTTGGTCATTGCCGATACGGCGGCCCGGTCTGATTGGTCGATGAGTGCGGGGATTGACCGTGCCCATTCGCCCACCAGATTCTCTCCGACCCCGTAGTGCTCCGCCGTGGCCCTGACGGCCAGAATCAGTGCGGCCGTACCTTTCGTCCACGCCGCGTAGGCCATCTTCAACGCCGAGGCGGCCGTGTGTGACCCGCCCAAGGCAAAGACATCGAGCTCCGGAGACGAGAACTGTTCCGCAACGGCGGACGCGTCGGGTCCCGAGAGATACAACCGGGTGGAGTGCCGACCCTGGCGGGGCGGGGCACCAATTACACCGCCGTCGAGGTAACGGGCACCGTCGGCGGTAAGAAGGGAGGACACCGCCTCGGCCGTAGCCGGAGAGATGGCGTTGGCATCGAGGTATATCCCACCAAAGCGTCTCGCTGTGGTCGCCACCTGGCGCGCCACGCCGAGCGCGGCATCAGGCGGGCAGATTGAAACGATGATCTCGCAACGAACGACCATCTCATCGAGAGAGGCGACCGCCTCCATACCGGCCGCGGCGGCCCGCTGGGTCGTCTCGGCACTGCGACCCTCGGGAAACCACAACACATGGTTGCCGGCGCGGACGAGGGTCGAGGCGATGCTTGCCCCCATCTCCCCGGGATGCAGTACGCCGACCTCCACTGTACGGACGATAGGCCACGTTGTCCGAACGTGCATCACGGCTAGCCTGGGCCCGTGGCGGATGCCGTGCGGTTCGAAGAGTTGACGCCGGAGGACAAGGAGGCGTTTCTGTCGGAAGCTCGCGCGCGGCATCCCAAACTCGCCGAAAGCGCCGCCGCGTTTGACATAAGTGTTCCGCACGTGTCGCCCGGATGGGGCTGTGGCACTTGCGGGTGGGCGTATCCGCTAAAGGACGTGCTGATCCACGATGGGGAGCCAGAATGTCCACACTGCGAGATCTCAGGATGGATGCACGTCATCCCGCACGGCGTGACCCTGAGCAGCGAACTCGCCCACGAATGAGTGCACATTCGGGGCAGCACCCCACTTTAAACAGGTGTTTTGTACGCCGTCACTAGGTGAGCTCGCCGCAGTGCTGGTACAGTTCCCGGCTGAAGGGACGCCCGGGTTGGCAGGACTACCGCCTTTCGTTGCCGCCCGTGCAGACGTGACGACCCTTCCGAGTGCAAGAGGAGCGTCTGTGTCACTTCGCGTAGGACGCGTCAGTCCGTCTATGAATCCGACACCGGCTCAGTACGGGGGTCCCCATGCCGAATGACCATGACGATGTGGACACCTATCGATTCTGTCCGGAGTGCGGGGCCCAGGCCGCGGAGAGGGCCAAGTTCTGTGGCGAGTGCGGCCGGTCTCTGATCAAGGAGGCCGCCGCGCAAAGCACCGCGCAAAGCACCGATCAGCTACCGCTGCCACCGATGACCACCGACCTACCAACCGTCGAGGAGCCTAGCCAAGCTCCCGCGGTCTCAACGAGCGTGGTCGACCCACCGACTGACGGCGCCGATCAAGAGCACGCGGCGGACACCGAACCGTCGGCTGAACAGCAAGAAGCCGCCCCGCTCGTCGTCCCACCGATGACCACCGACGTACCAACCGTCGAGGACCCGGGCCAAGCTCCGGCTGTCTCAATGAGCGTTGTCGACACACCGACTGACGCCACCGGTCAGGAGCTCGCGACACAAAGCGATCCGTGGACCGTACCGTTCACCGGGCCCGATCCCTCGGCTGAACAGCAGGAAACCGAAACCGCCCCCCTCGTTCCAGACCTTCCAGCCCCCGTTGGCGTTCCACCCAGGGGCAGGCACCACAGAGGAGTCTGGTCACCTGACCGCAACGACGAGATGAGTGAAACAGTTGCGCAGCCCGCAGCGCCGCCGATTCCCTATTTTGATCCGCCCCCGACGTCCAGCCCACCTGTGTACGTCACTCCCTGGGAAGGGGGGGCGGAAGAGAACGGCGCACTACCGTCTGCCCCGCGGCATGTCTCATTTCTCTCTGAAGTACTCCCGCCGCCAGAACCGATGCTCATCACGCCCGGAACATTGCCGTCGACACCACCTGATGAAGTCCGCCCTGACGCGGACGAGGTGGCGGCTTCCAACTCCGAGCGAGCGTATACGAGCCCTGCATTTGTCATTCCGATGGTGGTCGTCGCCGCCATCGTCATCATTGTCATTTTCATAAGCAGCCGGTAGAAAAGATCTCACGTCCCAGATGTGGGCGTGAAGCATCACAGGTGGCTGAAGCCCCCTGACTCCTCCTTGGTCATGGCGACGGTGATCGGGTGCCGCTCGAAGTGCGCGATCGACTCCTTGAGGTCGGCGAGTAGGAGGGACGCCAGATCGCGGCTGACCCCCTGGCGGACCAGTATTCGTTGCACCGAGACATCGGACACGGAGCCGGTCAGGGGGTACGCCGGCACCTGCCACCCTCTGACGGAGAGTCGATCGGCGACGTCATACAGGGTGTAGCCGGGGTCGGCTCCCTCGGAGATCCTCCACGCCACCGACGGTATGCCTGTCTGCGGATCGGAGTCGCAGAGCAGCTCGAAGGGGCCCAGGTTCACGATCTCGGCGGCCAGGAACTGGCCGATCTCGTAGCAGGCGTCATGGACATCGCGGTAGCCGTCCCTTCCCAGACGGACGAAGTTGTAGTACTGCGCCACGATCTGGCCGGCCGGCCGGGAGAAGTTGATCTGGAACACGGGCATGTCACCGCCCAGGTAGGTGACGTGGAAGATGAGGTCATCGGGGAGCTCCTCGGCGTGGCGCCAGAGCACCCAACCCACCCCCAGCGGGGCGAGCCCGAACTTGTGGCCCGACGTGCTGATCGACTTGACCCTCGGGAGCCGGAAGTCCCACACCACCTCGGGCGCACAGAACGGTGCCAGGAAGGCGCCGCTCGCACCGTCGACGTGAATATCGATGTCGAGGCCTGTCTCCGCCTGGAGCGTGTCGAGTGCGGCGGCGAGCTCGGCGACGGGCTCGTACGCGCCGGTGTAGGTCACACCGAAGGTGGGCACCACCATGATCGTGTTCTCGTCGACCCGGCCAAGCATCTGCTCGACGTCCATGCAGTACTTCCCCGGGGACATCGGGACCTCGCGCATCTCGATGTCCCAGTACTTGGCGAACTTGTGCCACACGACTTGCACCGGACCGCACACCATGTTCGGTTTGTCCGTGGGCTTGCCCGCCGCCTCGCGCCTGGCGCGCCAGCGCCACTTGGCGGCCATGCCGCCGAGCATGCATGCCTCGGACGACCCTATGGCCGAGCAGCCGACGGCCCCTCCCTCGTCGGGGGCGTTCCAGAGGTCTGCGAGCATCTGGACACAACGTCGCTCTATCTCCGCCGTCTGGGGATACTCGTCCTTGTCGATCATGTTCTTGTTGATCGACAGGTCCATCAATCGATGGACCTCGTCCTCCTCCCAGGTCTGGCAGAACGTCGCCAGGTTCTGTCGGGCGTTGCCGTCGAGGAGCAACTCGTCGGAGATCGCCTGGAACGTCTCGTCGGCCCGCATCTCCACCTGGGGGAACCGACCCGCCGGGAGGGGGGTTCTGCAGCTGTCCCCTGAGAACGCCGACTCGAGGAGCTCGTCTCGGAGTTGCAGTGTGTGGTGGTGCAAGGGCATCGGGAGGGTCCTGTTCGTCGGGTCCGAGTGAGGGTCCTCATCGGAACGCGTTCTGTGCCCGTAACAAGCTAGTCCTGCGGCACCGGACCTCCACCAGATCGGTCAGGAGTTGAGTCGCGGACGAACGGCGCCGAGGTAGATGGCGGCGACGACCGCCCCGACCACGCCGAAGAGCAGCCATCCGAGCACGCACGGCAAGATCCACGCGACCTTCCTGCCTGTGCTCATCTTCCACTGAGGCTGGCGGGCGATATCCGCCACGGCCCAGATGACCACGACGAAGGAGACGAGGTAGAGGAGGAAGAAGAAGCCGTCCCCACCGAACACGTCTGCCGACATCGCCACCACCTCCCTTCCGGCTCACAGCATCGCACACCGCGTATTTCGGGTGGGATCACCGGGGCCGTACGAACCAGCAGGTCATCACCTTGGGTACCCGCCGGCCGGGCCCGAGGAACGGCGCAACGAAGGTGGGCAACACCTATGATGCCCGGAGGCGGCGGGGGTCACGGCGCTTCAGGTTGAGAACGAGGTTGAGAAAGGCTGACCTTGGCGGACTCTCCTAATCCATTGGAGCTCCTTCGTAGCAAGGGATATCTGTTCCTGCTCGTCGTGGCCGCCCTCATCGGCGCACCCATATCGGCCATCGCCTACTTCTACCTCGAGCTGATCAACTGGCTCCAACATGAGCTCTACGAACGGCTGCCCACGGGACTGGGCTTCGCCGGGACCCCGGCGTGGTGGCCGGTGCCCCTGCTCGTGGTGTCGGGACTGGTGGTGGGCCTGGTCGTCCGGTACCTGCCCGGCCGAGGCGGGCACTCGCCGGCCGACGGCTTCAAGATGGGCGGCGGCCCGCCGCTACCCATCGACGTCCCCGGTGTGGCCCTGGCTTCCATCGCCACCCTGGCTCTCGGCGCCGTGCTCGGCCCCGAGGCACCGCTCATCGCCATCGGCGGCGGGCTGGGGGCGCTCACCGTTCACCTCGTAAAGAGCGACGCGCCACCCATGGCGACGGTGGTCATCGCCGGCGCGGGCAGTTTCGCCGCCATCAGCACGCTGCTGGGCAACCCGCTGGCCGGAGCCTTTCTCCTCATGGAGGCCGTCGGACTGGGCGGCCCCCTCTTGGGCATGGTCCTCGTGCCCGGACTGCTCGCCTCGGGGATCGGCTACATGGTCTTCACCGGCCTGAACTCCTGGACCGGCTTTGGCACCTTCTCGCTCAGCATTCCCAACCTGGCCCACCTCCCGGCCCCGACCATCGCCGAGCTGGGCTGGGCGGTGGTGATCGGGGTGGGAGCCACGGTGCTCGGGGGCGTGATCCGCTGGACGGCGTTGTTCGTGCGCCCTTTCGTCGAGCGCAATCTGGTGCTGTTCACCCCGCTCGCCGGGGCCGCGGTGGCGGGCATCGCCATTGCCTTCGCCGAGGGAACCGGCCAGTCGTACGCCGCCGTGCTGTTCTCCGGCCAGAACGAGTTGGCGCCCTTCACCGCGCACGCCGCCAGCTGGTCGGTGGGCGCCCTCGTGGCGGTGGTCGTCTGCAAGGGGGCGGCCTACGGTATCTCGCTGAGCAGCTTCCGGGGCGGCCCGATCTTTCCCTCGTTGTTCATCGGGGCCGCCGGGGGCATCGCCCTCTCGCACCTTGGGGGACTCCCGATGGTGGCGGGTATGGCCATGGGCATCGGTGCCATGTCCACCGTCATGCTCAAGCTTCCCCTGACGTCGGTGCTGGTGGCCAGCTTGCTGGTCGCCAGCGCAGGCTCTTCCACCATTCCCCTCATCATCGTCGCGGCCACCGTGGCCTATGTGGGCTCGGCCTACTTCGCTCCCGTGCCCGCCAACGCCGGTAAGGCGACGGAGTTGATGGAGGAAGCACCCGCGGCCGCGGCAAGTCCGGCACCGGTCACGTAGCGCGGCACGGCACGATCGCCGTTGTGGCACCCCTCGCGCCGTATGATCGACTCCCGGCAGCCCGACCCGGTCGTCGGAAACGGCCAACGTGCGACCAGATGAGCTGGAGGTGGAGTGGTGGGGTGGTGGGATTCGTCAGGGGCGTTCGTCCTCTACGGTGTCGTGGCCGGAGCTGCACTGAGCGGGGCGGCTTCCCTCCTCGCCAATCGACATGCCGCGCAGCTGGCCACGATCGACCGGGAAAGTCGGGCACAAGAGGCTGAGCTCGATCGGACCGACGAGCGCGTACTGGACAACGAGCGCGCCACGCGGACGATGCGGGAACGGGTGTACCCGTCCTTTGTGGAGACCGTGCTCCAGATCGTCGACACCGTGCGTGACGAGGCGGCCAGGGCGAAGGCCGGACAACCACCGCTGGCGGTGACGTACAGTCCGGCGGAGTTCCGAAAAGGCTTCTCCTCCGTGACGGTGTTCGGATCGGCGGAGACCGTCGAGCTCTGGAACGAGTTGGTGGAATTGGCCCTGGCGAGCCATCGGGCCATCGCCAACCTCAGAGCCGCCACCGATGCCGATCTCTCATTGAACGTGGAAGCAATGAGCCTGGCCGTCGACGCGCTCAGGGTCCATCAGCATGCGCTCTATGCGTCTCTGAGGAGGGACCTGGGGCTGCCCGAGTAGGCCCAGGTCCGCACGGCGCATCGGCGTACGCTGCGACGACACCCTACGATCCGACGGTGGAAGCCCGCCCGTGGGCCTCGTCATCAGATCTGGCTAGAGTGGCGCCCATTCGATTCCAGTGTGACCGCATCCGGTCAACTGGAGTTGACGACGATCGTGGAGGGTGTACGTGGCGGTGCGGGCGACACGAAAGGGACGGCCGGCCGTCCTGTTCATCGACGACAGCGGATGGGACTGCTTCTTTCAGCTCGCTGCCGGAATCAAGAGGGCCGGAATCCGGACGGTTCGGATCACCAGGTCGAGCCAGAGCCGCGCCACCTCCCGCCTCTTCTTCGACCGGACACTCCACCTGGGAGGGGATGTCTCGGACCCCATCGACCTGCCCGGGATCCTCGAAGGCGAACACATCATTGACGTGCAGACCACCGAGGCCATGGCGGTGGCCGCCGGCAAGGCATTCACCTTGCTGCCGCCGAGCCGGCGTACCGAGGCATGGAACCAGCGTGCCGCCGGCACGGACAAACTTCTGGTATCGGAGAGGTTGCGGGAGGTGGGGCTCGACGTCCCGCGTGTTCTCTCCGGTCTGGACGCGGACGCCGGCCGGATCGTTCGAGAGCTCGGGCTGCCGGTGGTGCGAAAGCTCCGAGTCGCTAGCGGCGGCGAGGGGATGTCCATCGTCGACACCCGCGAGGAGCTGGACGCCCTGCTGGCGGAGGGACCGCCCTCGGACCGCTACTTCTTCGAGCAGTTCATCGAAGGCGCGGAGCTGCAGATCGGTGGCGTCTTCGGTGGCCGCGAGAACGTCGTCGTGACCTACGAGACGCTCCAACGCAGGGGCGCACACCAGCCCGCCTGCCGCATTCGGTTGATCGACGATCCGGGCCTCGAGGAGACGGGCCGGGAGGTCGCCGAGGTCCTGGGCATCTCGGGGTTCATGAATGTCAACCTGATCCGCGACGCCGACGGACGCGAATGGATCCACGACGTCAACCCACGAGTATTCGGGTCCTTCATGGCGTTTCGACGCGTCGGTGTCGACTTTCAGCGGGCGTACCTCAATTGGCTCTTCGATGCTTCTCGCCGGGGCCCCTGTCTCGCCACGGACGGTTCGAGCATCACGGTCTTTCCCGCCGCCTACCGGGAGGAGTTACAGGTGGGCCGGCCGGGAGCCATCGCCGGGTTCTTGCGCGTCGCCTACCCCTATGTGCGCTGGGCCGGCCTGCGATATGTGGCGTACGAGCTCGGGCGCCAGCTGCTCCACGAGATCGAGCATCGGCCCGACCCGAACCAGGGGGCGGCCGTGGGGCATAATTTCCGATGGGTCCGAAAGGGAGAGGGCAGTGAGGGTCTGGGTGTACTACAACCGCGCCACCGGTGAAGCCACCATCTACGGTGCCGAGCCGCCGGCGCTGTTCGGCCGGCGCCAGTACGACATCGGGCCGATCGAGCTCGACGAGGGGCTGATCGCCCGGTACGCCGAGGCCAAGGACGCCTGGCGCGCCGCCCAAACCGAGTTCACCGCGTCGGTCCGCGCCGCCGAGGACCCTACCGGGCTCGACGGCCGGGTCCGCTCGAACGGCTACGTCCACTCCATCCAGTCCACCGAGCAGTGGGGTCCCTCGTGGACGGGTAGGAGGTAGCAGGACACCTCCCCGAGCAGCTGTGTGATCTTGATCCACAGGCAGTGGGGGACGACCGGGACGAGATCGTCGACGATCAGCCAATCGGCATCCGGTTCCATGGCCATCTGGCGCCCACCTCGTCTCGCGTACCGAGCGCAGCGTACAATCACGACCTGCGCCGGTCGAGGGGAAACGGTGCTTTTTTTGGCCGCGGCGTGGGCCCGAAAAACCAGTGGCGGCGGGCTCGCCACCCCGCCGTGCGGCAATGGTGTCTATCCTGAGAAAGACTCGCCGAGCACCAGGAGGAACAGAGAATGGGCATCTTTCAGCGTGCACACGACATCGCGCAGGCCAAGGCCAACAAGGCGCTGGACGCGGCCGAGAAGCCCGATGAGATGCTCGACCTCTCCTACGAGAAGATGCTCGAGCAGATCACCCAGGTGCGCCGGGCTCTCGTCGACCTGGCGGGCTCCAAGAAGAACATAGAGCTGCAGGAACAGCAGCTCCAGCACTCGATGGACCACCTCCAGGATCAGGCCAAGGCTGCCCTCGGGCAGGGCCGCGAGGACCTGGCCAAAGAGGCGCTCTCCCGCAAGGCGGCCGCCCAGCAGCAGATCGACACCATGGAGCCCCAGCGGGCGCAGATGGCCGAGGAGGAGGAGAAGCTCACCAAGACGCTGGCTGCGCTCCAGACACGGGTCAACCAGTTCCGCACCCAGAAGGAGACCCTCAAGGCGCAGTACACCGCGGCCCAGGCGATCACCACGGTCGACGAGAGCGCGGCGGGGATCTCCAAGTCGTTCAGCGACTCGGGCGCCTCCCTGCAGCGGGCCCAGGACAAGATCGCCACCATGCAGGCGCGCTCAGGGGCCCTGGACGAGCTGCTCGAGTCCGGCGTCCTCGAGGACGTCGGTGGCGGGGGGGACGACATCCAAAAGGAACTGGACCAGGTGGGCCAGGCAGCCTCGGTCGACAACGAGCTGGCCGCCCTCAAGGCGTCAATGGGGACGGGCGCCGCGCCTGCGCCCGAGGCCCTGCCGGCCGCCGCGGAGGAGGCCACGCCGACGGCGAGCGCCTGACCGGGCCCATCCCTCCGGCGGACGCAGCGCCGGGTGAGACTAGGGGCCGTGAAGGGCACCCTGACACAGGACGGCGTCGCCACCGAGGCGGCCAATGAGAACGTCCTGGCGGCCCTGGCCGGCACGGGCTTCTTCTGGTTGGACCTCGATGACGCCGCCACCGACGGCACGGTGGCCGAGCTCCTCGGCGTCCACTTCGGGTTCCACCCGCTGGCCGTCGCGGCGGCCGAGAAGTTCGGTCAGCGGCCGCGTTTCGACGACTACGACCGGTTCGTCTACCTGGTCGCCCGGGGCGCCGATCCCGAGGACTCGGGCCGCGCCGAGGTGCATTGTTTCTGGAGCGACCGCTACGTCGTCACCGTGCACCGGGGTGACTGCCCGGCCGTGCAGTCGGTGCGCAACCGGATGGCGCAGCACCACATCGCCGCCACCAACGCCTCGCCGCAGATCGTCATCGTCTACCTCATCATGAATGCGTTGGTGGACGGGTTCTTCCCGGTTCTCAACGACTTCGACGAGAAGATCGACGCGCTCGAGGACGACATCCTCAAGGCTCCCACCGAGTCCCAGTTGGGCGTGCTGTTCGACATGAAGCGCAGCCTCATTCACATGCGCAAGGTCGTCGCTCCGCAGCGGGACATGATGGCCAGCATCAACGCCGGCATCGACACCGTGCCCGGCTTGACCACCGAGGCAGCGCGGTACTTCCGCGACCTCTACGACCACCTGATCCGGCTGGCCGACCTGCTCGACAGTTACCGTGACCTCCTGACCAGCGTGATGGACACGCACCTCTCCACCGTGTCGAACCGCCTCAACGTGGTAATGAAGCAGCTGGCTGTCATCGCCACGATCTTCCTGCCGTTGACCTTCCTCACCGGGTTCTTCGGGCAGAACTTCGGCTATCTGGTCACTCACATCACGGGTGGGTGGACCTTCTTGTGGCTGGGGATCGGCACCGAGGTGATCGCCGTCGCGCTGCTCTACGTGCTCTTCAGGCGGCGGGGCTGGCTGGGAGGACCCACGGTCTGAGGGCCCCCCTCAGCTCCCGTGGGTCTCGTGGCGGGTCCACCACTCCTCGCAGCCGTCGGGGACCGGGAAGCCGAGCTGCTTGCGCTGGTCGACCAGCTCGTGCACCTCTCGCTTGAGCTCGCGCAGCAGGGAGAGGGTGCCGGGATCGGCGGCGGCGTCGATGCGGTCCCCGGCCCATACCGTCTCCTCCAGGTGCCAGGCTTCGAGCCGGGCGGCGACCAGCCGGTGCGTGTCGGCGGCCACCTCGTCGAGGAGGGTGGCGTCCCCCTCCGCCATGACGTCGGCCGCCCGCAGCCATCCGTAGTCCTTGTTGATGCGCAGGAGGCCCGGCTCCACCTCGAAGTAGCCGACCACGTCGACGACGGGGTCGATGGTGGTGAGGGTGCCGCCCGGCGGCAGGGTGACGGCCAGGTTCTCGCGCTGGCGGTCCGCCATGGCGATCACGCCGAGGGCCCGCAGCCCCACGTTGACGGCGTTGTCCTCGGAGTAGCTGCGCTCGTCGCGATCGATCCGGAGCGGCACCGCCAGCACGGCGATGATCCGCGTGGCACCCAGCTGCGCCGCGGCGCGCACCGGCACGACCTGGAGGACCCCGCCGTCGACGTAGTCGTCGCCGGCCAGGGGGCGGGGAGGGAACACCATGGGCACGCTGGCCGAGGCGATGACGGCGTCGAGCAGGTCGACCGGTCCGGCGCTGGAGCCCGGTGCCGGCGTGCGCGCGTCCTCTTCGACGATGGTGCCGTCCTGGGTGACGTAGCGCAGGGCACCGGCGCGCAGCGCGGTGACCGCCAGGCGGAGCTGGAGCCCGGGCCGCCGGATCAGGTCCTGATCGACCGGATGGATCCCGCTGGGCCCTCCGTGCCGCATGGCGTGGGCCAGGGGCCTGAGGTTCAAGATGGAGCTCCCGCTGGTGCGGAACCGGCGCCGGGCCCGCGGCAGGCGCAGTGCGGCCCCGGCAAGCAGGCGGCGGACCCACCGGCGCCGGCGGCGGCGAGCCTTGTTGGCGGCCCGGCGGGGCACGTTCGGCGCCGGGTCCGGGTCGAGGGAGACCGTGCAGCGCAGGGCCGGCAGCGGCGGCCGGGTGCCCTTAGTGAACGCGGTGCGGATCTCTCCGCCCAGCGTCGTCCCCTCGAGCGCCTGGAGCCATGCCTGCTCGCCGAAGATCTGCTCGGTGCGGGTCATGGCCAGGATGTCCTCCTCGACCTCCTGGACCCGGCGGTCGAACTCCTCGAAGGTGCGGGCCTGGGCCAGTACGGCCGCGGCGACGGCCCCGGCGGAGGTGGCCGCGATGATGTCGGGGATGATCCGCTCGGTGCCCACCAGGTACTGGAGGGCACCCACCTCGAACGAGCCCTTGGTCCCCCCACCGGCCAGAACGAATGCTGTGGGCCCCGCCAGGGCTCGCTCGGTCATCCCCCAGAGGTTAGCCACCGGCGGCGGCCGAGACGACCTCAATCGGGGCGCCGGGCCTGGCCGGGGTGGTCGACCACTGCGAACGGGGGATGACGCAGCGGTCGACCGCCACCGCGATCCCCTTGGGCTCCGCCCCCCCGACGAGGCGGGCCACCACGTCGGCGACGGTGCTCCCGGCGGGAACGGTCAGGGGGTCGCCGTTGACCGTCAGGGTGAGCTCCCTCACCGCTGCGCCTCGGCCGAGAAGAGGTCCACCACGGCGGCCGCCGTGCTCGGCGCCAACAGGAAGCCGTTGCGAAAGTGGCCGGTGGCCACGGCCACCCCGGGCTGCCGCGTCCACCCGATGACCGGGGTGTTGTCGGCCGTGGCCGGGCGGAGGCCCGTCTCTGCCGCCAGGAGCTCGAGCTCGTCGATGCCCGGGACCACGGCCCGGGCGTCGCTGAGCAGCTCGTGCACCGCCCCGGCCCGCACCGCGGCGTCGGCGCCGCGCTCCTCCATGGTGGCCCCGACCACCAGAGTTCCGTCGGGGCGGGGGACGAGGTAGATGGAGCGGCCGTGGACCAGCGCGCGCACCGTGCGGCCGAGCAGCGCCGCGCCCGGCGCCGGGCCGAGTCGCAGGATGTGGCCCTTGACCGGGCGGATCGTGGGCAGCCCGGCCGACTCCAGGCCGCCGATGTGCGCGGTGCCGGTGCCCGCCGCCAGGAGGACGACGTCGGAGCCGAGGCGACGGCCATCGGAGAGCGCGATGGTCGGGCCGGGCGAACCGGGAAGGAGGGCGACGGCCGCCCGGGGCACGAGCTCCACGCCGCCGGCCCGGCAGGCGGCGACGAGGGCCGCCAGGACGGCACGGTTGTCCACGTGGTGGTCGCCGGGAACCTCTATCCCCCCGCGCAGGACCGGGGTGAGCGCCGGCACCAGCGTCCGGCACTCCGAGGCCGTGCGCCGAGTGGCGGTGCAGCCCAGCGCGTGCTGGTAGGCCAGGAGGTGGTCGAGGGCGGCGCGATCGGACGTATCGAGGGCAACCGTCAACGTGCCGGACTGGTCGTAACCGATGTCGTAGCCCGACGCCTCCTCCAGCGAAGCGGCGAACTCCTTCCAGTATCTGGCCCCTTCGAGGAGCAGTTCCGTGAGGGGCGCCTCACCGAACTGGACCTCGGTGACGGGGGCCAGCATCCCGGCGGCGACCCACGAGGCGCCGTCGCGCCCGGGCGTGGGGGCCACCAGGGTCACCTGATGGCCCGCCCCGGCCAGTCGCCACGAGCACGACAGGCCGATGACCCCGCCCCCGACCACGAGCACGCGCTCCGTCATGAGCCAAGCCTACTGAGCCCCTTCGACCGCGGATCGTGGAAGCGGATCGTGGAAGAGGATCGTGTAATCTGTAGCTTCGCTCCTGGGCCAGCGCCGTCCCGGTCGACTTTCTGTTCCCTCTATTTCCGAAAGGACGACGATGGTCACCGGCCTCTACGACGCCTCGTACGAGCACGACGCCTGCGGCGTGGGCATGGTGGCCGACCTCCACGGCCGGGCGAGTCACGACATCGTCGACAAGGGGCTCACCGTTCTCGAGCGGCTGGCGCACCGCGGGGCGTCGGGGGCCGAGGTCTCGACGGGGGACGGCGCCGGGATCCTGACCCAGGTGCCCCACCGTTTCCTGGCCGGGGCGGCCGAGAGGGCGGGGCTCTCCCTGCCGGCACCCGGCGCCTACGCCGTGGGCCTGGCGTTCCTGCCCACCGATGTCGACGACGCCGCCAAGGCGAAGAAGGTGGTCGGGGCGCTCGCCGCCGAGGAGGGTCTCACCGTGCTGTGGTGGCGCGCCGTGCCGACCCGCCCCGACGGCCTGGGGGAGACGGCCCTCAGCGCCATGCCCGCCATGGAGCAGCTCTTCGTGGCCTCGGAGACGGCGGCCGGGCCGGGCGCCGACCCGCTGGCGCTGGAGCGCCAGGCCTTCGTGTTGCGCAAGCGGGCCGAGCACGCGGTCGACGGGCTCTACTTCCCCTCGCTGTCCTCGCGGACCCTGGTCTACAAGGGCATGCTGACCTCCGAGCAGCTGCGCTGGTTCTTCACCGACCTCGAGGACCCCTTGTTCGAGTCGGGACTGGCGCTCGTGCACTCGCGCTTCTCGACCAACACCTTCCCCAGCTGGCCCCTGGCCCACCCGTACCGCTACATGGCCCACAACGGGGAGATCAACACCCTGGCCGGCAACCGCAACTGGATGCGGGCCCGGGAGGCTCTCCTCTCGACGGACCTCATTCCGGGCGACCTCGAGCGCATCTACCCGGTGTGCACCCCGGGGGCGAGCGACTCGGCCAGCTTCGACGAGGTGCTCGAGCTCCTGCACCTGGCTGGGCGCCCGCTTCCCCACGCCGTGCTCATGATGATCCCCGAGGCCTGGGAGAACCACACCACCATGGACCACGCCCGGCGGGCGTTCTACCGCTACCACGCCTCGCTCATGGAGCCGTGGGACGGCCCGGCGGCGGTGACCTTCACCGACGGCACCGTGGTGGGCGCCGTGCTGGACCGCAACGGGCTGCGCCCGGCCCGCTACTGGGTCACCGACGACGATCTGGTGGTGCTGGCCAGCGAGGTGGGCGTCCTGGACATCGAGCCGCAGCGGATCGTACGCAAGGGAAGGCTCCAACCCGGACGCATGTTCCTGGTGGACACGGCCAAGGGTCGCATGGTCGGCGACGACGAGATCAAGGCGGAGTTGGCCTCCGAGCACCCCTACGACGCCTGGCTCGCCCAGGACCAGATCAGGCTCGACGAGCTGCCGGCCCGCTCCATGCTCACCCCCCAACACGGCCGGGTGGTGACCCAGCAGCGCCTCTTCGGCTACACCACCGAGGAGTTGCGGATCATCCTGGCCCCCATGGCCCGCACCGGGGGAGAGCCGCTGGGGTCGATGGGCTCGGACGCCTCCATCGCCGTGCTCTCGGATCGCTCGCGGCTGCTCTACGACTACTTCACCCAACTGTTCGCCCAGGTGACCAACCCGCCCCTCGACGCCATCCGCGAGGAGCTGGTGACCTCCCTCTCGGCCACGGTCGGCCCGGAAGGCAACCTGCTGGACGCCGGCCCGGGCTCGTGCCGGCAGATCATGCTGCCCCTGCCCGTCATCGACCGTGACGACCTGGCCAAGCTGATGTACGTCAACGAGCACGGCGAGACCCCCGGGTTCAAGGCGTTCGCCATCGACGGCCTGTTCGAGGTGCGCCAGGCCGGACAGGCCGGGGCGCCGACCGAGGCCGGCGGGGCCGCGCTGGCCCGGGCCATCGCCGACGTCCGGCAGCGGGTATCGGAGGCCATTGCCGACGGGGCCAACATCATCGTGCTCTCCGACCGCAACTCCACCGAGGAGTGGGCGCCCATCCCGTCGCTCCTGCTCACCGCGGCCGTCCACCACCACCTGGTGCGCGAGAAGACCCGCACCCAGGTGGGCCTGGTGATCGAGACCGGCGACGCCCGCGAGGTCCATCACATGGCGCTGCTCATCGGCTACGGCGCGGCGGCGGTCAACCCGTACCTGGCGCTCGACACCATCGACGACATGATCGCCGAGGGGCTGCTCGAAGGTGTCTCCCCGCGCCAGGCCCGGCGCAACTACACCAAGGCGGCGTGCAAGGGCGTGCTCAAGGTGATGTCGAAGATGGGCATCTCGACCGTCGCCTCGTACACCGGTGCGCAGGTCTTCGAGGCCATCGGGCTCGACCGCGCCCTGATCGACGAGTACTTCACCGGCACGGCCAGCCGCATCGGCGGCATCGGCCTTTCGGTGCTGGCCTCGGAGGTGGCGACACGCCACCGCATAGCCTACGAGAAGCGGCCCACGGAGTGGGCGCACCGGGAGCTCGAGGTGGGCGGGGAGTACCAGTGGCGGCGGGAGGGGGAGCACCACCTCTTCAACCCCAAGACGGTCTTCAAGCTCCAGCACGCCACCCGCTCGAAGCGCTACTCCATCTTCAAGGAGTACACCGCCGCCGTCGACGACCAGGCCGAGAAGCTGGGCACCCTGCGCGGGCTGCTGCGGCTGCGCACCGGGACCGACGGCTCACACGCACACGCATACTCACACTCTCAGAATGAGCTTGAGAGTTTCGATTCTCAAGCTGAACTGGAGCTTGACGGTCCGAAGGCCGGCGCGGGCAGGGCCCTCCAGGGCGCGAACGACCCCATCCCCATTGAGGAGGTCGAGCCGATCGAGGCGATCATGGCCCGCTTCTCCACCGGCGCCATGTCCTACGGGTCGATCTCCAAGGAGGCCCACGAGACCCTGGCCATCGCCATGAACCGGATCGGCGGGCGCTCGAACACCGGCGAGGGCGGCGAGGACGCCGACCGCTTCACCCCCGACGACAACGGCGACCTGCGACGCAGCGCCATCAAGCAGGTGGCCTCCGGCCGCTTCGGGGTGACCGGCGAGTACCTGGTCAACGCCGACGACATCCAGATCAAGATCTCCCAGGGGGCCAAGCCGGGCGAGGGCGGCCAGCTGCCGGGCAAGAAGGTGTATCCGTGGATCGCCCGCACCCGGTACTCGACGGCCGGCGTCGGCCTGATCTCGCCCCCGCCGCACCACGACATCTACTCCATTGAGGACATCGCCCAACTCATCCACGACCTCAAGTCGGCCAACCCGCTCGCCCGGGTGCACGTCAAGCTGGTCGCCGAGGTGGGGGTGGGCACCGTGGCGGCGGGAGTGGCCAAGGCCCACTCCGACGTGGTGCTCATCTCCGGCCACGACGGTGGGACGGGAGCGGCCCCGCTGACCTCGCTCAAGCACGCCGGCATCCCCTGGGAGATCGGCCTGGCCGAGACCCAGCAGACCCTGCTGGCCAACGGCCTCCGGGACCGCATCGTCGTGCAGGTGGACGGTCAGCTCAAGACCGGCCGCGACGTGATCGTGGCCGCGCTGCTGGGAGCCGAGGAGTTCGGCTTCGCCTCGGCGCCCCTGGTGGTCTCGGGCTGCATCATGATGCGCGTCTGCCACCTCGATACGTGTCCCGTCGGCATCGCCACCCAGACGCCGGCGCTCCGGGCCAAGTTCGCCGGCAAGCCCGAGTTCGTCGAGACCTTCTTCGAGTACGTCGCCGAGGAGGTGCGCGAGCACCTGGCCTCCCTGGGGCTGCGCACCTTGGAAGAGGCGGTGGGACGGGTGGACCTGCTCGAGACCGAGGCGGCGGTGACGCACTGGAAGGCCGCCGGTCTCGACCTCAGCGCCGTGCTGGCCCAGCCCGACGTGCCCGAGGGGACCGAGCGGCACCAGACGCGCCTGCAGGACCACGGGCTGGAGAAGGCCCTCGATCACCGGTTCATGGGCGCCTGCGCCGCCGCGTTGGCGGACGGCACGCCCGTCTCGGTGGCCCTGCCCATCTCCAACGTCGACCGCACGGTCGGGACGCTGCTGGGCTCGGAGATCAGCCGGCGTTACGGCGCGGTGGGGTTGCCCGACGACACCATCTCGCTGACCTTCTCCGGCTCGGCGGGCCAGAGCTTCGGCGCCTTCGTGCCCCACGGTGTGACCATGCGCCTGTTCGGCGACGCCAACGACTACTTCGGCAAGGGGCTCTCGGGCGGGCGGCTCATCGTCCGGCCGCCGGTCGAGTCGATCTTCGCCGCCGAGGACGAGATCATCGCCGGCAACGTCATCCTCTACGGCGCCACAGCCGGTGAGGTCTTCATCCGCGGACAGGTGGGGGAGCGCTTCTGCGTGCGCAATTCGGGCGCCGTCGCCGTGGTCGAGGGAGTGGGGGACCACGGCTGCGAGTACATGACCGGGGGGCGGGTGGTCGTGCTGGGCCCGACGGGCCGGAACTTCGGCGCCGGCATGTCCGGCGGGGTCGCCTACGTCTACGATCCGCAGCGCACGTTCGGCCAGCGGGTCAACCTCGATGAGGTCGACGTCGAGCCACTCGACGGCGAGGACAACTTCTTGGTGCGGACGCTGATCGAGCGCCACGGGGTGGAGACCGACTCCGCCGTTGCGGACGGCATCCTGGCCAACTGGGACCTCGAGCAGCGCGAGTTCGTCAAGGTCATGCCGAGGGACTACCGCCGCATCCTCGAGGCCACCCGGCTGGCCGAGGCCGAGGGTCGCTCGGTGGAGCAGGCCGTCATGGAGGCCGCCCATGGGTAAGCCGACCGGCTTCATGGAGTTCCACCGCTCGCTGCCCCGGCGACGGCCGGTGTCGGTGCGCCTGCGCGACTGGCGCGAGGTGTACGAGCCCTTCAGCGCCGAGCAGACCCAGGAACAGGGCGCCCGCTGCATGGACTGCGGCATACCCTTCTGCCACGAGGGCTGCCCGCTGGGCAATCTGATCCCCGAGTGGAACGACCTGGTCTACAAGGACGACTGGTCCGATGCCATCGAGCGCCTGCACGCCACCAACAACTTCCCCGAGTTCACCGGCCGCCTCTGCCCGGCCCCCTGTGAGGCGGCGTGCGTCCTCGGGATCAACGACGATCCGGTGACCATCGAGCGGATCGAGTACGAGATCGTCGAGCGCGCCTGGTCCGAAGGGTGGGTGGATCCCCAGCTGTCGAGCACGCCCACCGGCCGCTCGGTGGCGGTCGTGGGCTCGGGGCCGGCCGGCCTGGCCGCCGCGCAGCAGCTGGCCCGCGCCGGACACGCTGTGACGGTGTTCGAGCGGGCCGAGAAGCCCGGCGGCCTCCTGCGCTACGGGATCCCCGAGTTCAAGATGGAGAAAGCCGTGCTGGACCGTCGGCTGGCCCAGTTGGAGGCCGAGGGTGTCACCTTCATCTGCTCGACGTCCATTGGGCGAATGGAGGGGCCGGCCGAGGAGGCCGGGGCGGCCGAGGCGGCCGAGCCCGGCGAGTTGCGGGGACCGGGCACGGCCTGCGCACCGGACGTCACCGTGCGTTCGGCGGACGACGTGCGCGCCGCGTTCGACGCCATGGTCCTGGCCGGGGGGGCCACCCTGCCCCGGGATCTTCCCGTCCCGGGTCGCTCGCTCGACGGGGTGCATCTGGCGCTCGACTACCTCAAGCCCTCGAACCTGGTCCAGGAGGGAGCCCTGCGGGCTTCGCCCATCAGCGCGAGCGGCAAGCGGGTCGTCATCATCGGTGGCGGCGACACCGGCGCCGACTGCCTCGGCACGGCGCATCGACAGGGCGCCGCCTCGGTCCTCCAGTTCGAGATCCTGCCCGAGCCACCGGCCGGCAGACCCGACGCCAACCCGTGGCCGCTGTGGCCGCTCATCCTGCGGACGTCGGCCGCCCACGAAGAGGGCGGTGAGCGCGTCTTCGCGGTGACCACCACCGAGTTCGTCGATGACGGCACGGGCGCGGTGCGGGCCCTGCGCGGCCATGAGGTGGAGATGCTGCTCGAGGAGGGGCGCCCGGTGTTCGAGAAGCTGTCCGGCACGGAGTTCGAGATCGAGTGCGAGCTGGTGCTCCTGGCCATGGGCTACGTCGGCACGGAGCGCCGGGGGACGGTGGGAGAGCTCGGGATCGACGTGGACAGCCGCGGCGCCGTGGTGGCGGACGGCAACTGGGCCACCAACGTCGACGGCGTCTTCGTGTGCGGCGACCAGACCCGCGGTCAGAGCCTGATCGTCTGGGCCATCGCCGAGGGCCGCTCGGCGGCCTCCGCCGTGGATCGATGGCTCATGGGGACCACGTCCCTGCCCGCACCGCTCGTCCCGGGCCAGCTGGCCTTGCGCTAGCGGCTCCGGTCACTCCTCGGCCATCACTGCTCGGCCAGGATGGCGGCGATCTCGGCCAGGGGGTTGCGCACCACCGGTCCGGTCACCTCCACCTCCGCCCTCTCGATGACGCCGTTGAAGGGGAACGGGGCCTCGTAGCCGTCGCCGACGGCCGGCCCCCACTCGTACCCGCAGGTCAGCCCCACCCCCAACCCGTTGAAGCCGGCCGGGGTGAAACGCTCGATCGCCCCCTCGGCGACCACCTCGCCGTCCACCAACAGCTGGGCCGACCCGCCCAGGCCGCTGTCCCTGGTGAACGCCAGAGCCACCCGGTGGGCGCCGGGGCGCAGCGGCACGGGGCTGGTGAGCACGTGGCGGGCCTTGCCGTAGAGGTTGTGCACGTAGCGCGGAAATCCGTGCAGGCAGTGCAGCGACCATCCGCCGAGCGCGGAGCCGGTGGCCAACAGCACCCCCTCGGCGACGGCCCCGTCGCCGACCACGACGTCGGCCCTCACCGTGTGCGAGCGGTTCTGGACCGGCACGGCGACCGACTCGGGCACCGGTGCACCACCCGGGAAGTAGCGAAAGACCGAGCGGTCCCGTCGCTGGTCGGGTGGCTTGTTGATCAGCGCCCACAGCGGACGGTTGTCGAGGGGGAGCACGTCGTTGCGCTCGGCTTCCTCCCACCACAGGGCGACCAGCTCCGCCAGGCGCTCGGGCTCCGCGGCGGCCAGGTCGTCGGTCTCCGAGAAGTCCTGCGCCACGTGGTAGAGCTCCCAGACGTCGTCGTCGAAGGAGGCGTTGGGATTGAGACCGTCGTCGTAGACCGGCCCGACCGGGTGGAAGGTCACCGCCTTCCATCCGTCGTGGACGATGGCCCGGGAGCCGAACATCTCGAAGTACTGGGTCACGTGCGCGGTCGGGGCGTCCGCTCCCTCTGGACCGAGCACGTAGGCGAAGCTGGTGCCGTCAATGCGGGACTGGGCGACGCCCTCGATGTGCGAGGGCGCGGCGATCCCCACGAGCTCGAGCACGCTCGGCAGGACGTCGACGGCGTGGGTGAACTGGTGGCGGATGCCGCCCGCCGCCGGGCCGAGACGGGCCGGCCAGCTGACGATGCAGGGGTCTGCGACCCCACCTTCATGGACCTCGCGCTTCCATCGCTTGAAGGGAGTGTTGCCCGCCATCGTCCAACCCCACGGATAGTTGTTGTGGCTCGTCGGCCCACCGATCTCGTCCATCCGTTCGTACATCTCGGCCGTCGAGGCCGGATCGAGGTTCTCCAGCCGGATGTCGTTGATAGACCCCAGCGAGCCTCCCTCGGAGCTGGCGCCGTTGTCCGAGACCAGAACGATGAGGGTGTTCTCCCGGTCGCCGACGTCTTCCAGGAAGGAGAGCACCCGACCGAGCTGCGCATCGGTGTAGGAGAGGAAACCGGCAAAGCACTCCATGAACCGGGCGGCCAGCTCCCGCTCGACGTCACCCAGGTCGGCCCACGCCGGAACCCACGGAGGACGCGGGGAGAGCTCGGTACCCGCCGGGACGATGCCCAGCTCGAGCTGGCGGGCGAAGACGCCGTCCCGCCACTCGTCCCACCCCGAGTCGAAGGCTCCCCGGTACCACTCGATCCACTCGCTCGGGGCGTGGTGGGGGGAGTGGCAGGCACCGGGGCACAGGTAGAGGAAGAACGGTCGCCCGGTATCGACGGCCCGCAGGTCGGCCACGAACTCAATGGCCCGATCGGCCAGGTCCGCGCTCAGGTGGTAGCCGTCCTCCATGCGGCGCGGTGGCCGGACCGCGTGGTTGTCGTGGTAGAGGGCGGGAACGAACTGGTGGGTCTCCCCGCCGTGGAAGCCGTACCAGCGGTCGAAGCCGCGGGCCAGGGGCCACGTGGCCCGGGACGAGGCCATGTCGGTCTCGTTCTCCGGGCTCAGGTGCCACTTCCCCACGGCGTAGGTTGCGTAGCCCTGCTGGCGCAGGATCTCCGAGAGAAAGCCCCCCTCACGGGGCGGCCTGCCCCAGTAGCCGGGAAAGCCGACCGCCAGGTCGGCCACCCGGCCCATGCCACTGCGGTGATGGTTCCGCCCGGTCAGCAGGCAGGCCCGTGACGGGGAGCACAGGGCGGTGGTGTGGAAGTTCGCCAGTCGCACTCCGCCATCGGCCAGGCCGTCGATCACCGGCGTCGCGATCGGGGAGCCGTAGCAGCCCAGCTGGGCGAACCCCACGTCGTCGAGGACGACGAGCACCACGTTGGGCGCGCCCGGCGGGGGACTCGCCACCGGTGGCCACCATGGGTCCGAATCGCGCCAATCCCGGCCGATCCGACCGTGGAACTCCCGATCCTCTGTCATGCCTCTTGCAGCATGCCAGGTCCGGCCGGCGGCCCTACGCTAAGGCGATGGATGCCACAAGTACCCCCGAGTGGACCGCCCTCGCCACGCACGTCGACGAGGTCCGCCACCTCCATCTGCGCCAGCTCTTCTCCCGCGACCCCTCCCGGGCGGCGCGTCTGACGGCCGGCGGGGGGGACCTGGTCCTGGACTACTCCAAGCACCGGGTCACCGACGAGACGCTGTCCCTCCTGTTCGGCCTGGCCCGGGCGGCCGCCGTCGAGGCGCGGCGCGACGCCATGTTCTCGGGTGCGCACATCAACACCACGGAGGACCGCGCCGTGCTCCATGTGGCGCTGCGCATGCCCGAAGACGAGCCCCTCGTCGTCGACGGGCAGGACGTCACGTCCGACGTGCACGCCGTGTTGCGCCGCATGGGCGATCTGTCCGATCGCATCCGCAACGGGACGTGGGTCGGCGCGACGGGGCAACGCATCCGCACCGTGATCAACATCGGGATCGGCGGGTCGGACCTGGGGCCGGCCATGGCCACCGAGGCGCTGGCCGACTACGCCTCGCCCGGGCTGGAGAGCCGGTTCGTCTCCAACGTCGATCCGGTCGACCTCTACGCGGCGACCCACGACCTGGACCCGGCCACCACCCTCTTCGTCGTCAGCTCGAAGACCTTCACCACCCTCGAGACGCTCACCAACGCGGCGGCGGCCCGGGAATGGCTCCTCAACGGTCTGGGCGAGGAGGGCAGGGACGGCAGCGGAGCGGTGGCCAAGCACTTCATCGCCGTGTCGACCAACACGGCGGCGGTCGCCGAATTCGGCATCGACCCGGCGAACATGCTCGAGTTCTGGGACTGGGTCGGTGGCCGGTACTCCTACGACTCGGCCATCGGCTTCTCGCTGATGGTGGCCATCGGCCGGGAGGCCTTCGCCGACATGCTGGCCGGCTTTCACGCCATCGACGAGCACTTCCGCACGGCGCCCCTGGAGCGGAACCTGCCCGTGATCATGGGGCTCCTCAACGTCTGGTACAACAACTTCTTCGGCGCCGAGACGCATGCGGTCCTGCCCTACAGCCACCGCCTCGCCCGCTTCCCCGCCTATCTCCAGCAGCTGACCATGGAGTCCAACGGCAAGTCGGTGCACCTGGACGGCACCGCCGTCGACGGCCAGACCGGTGAGATCTTCTGGGGCGCCCCGGGCACCAACGGCCAGCACGCCTTCTACCAGCTCATCCACCAGGGGACCAAGCTGATCCCCGCGGACCTCATCGCCTTCGCCGAGGCCACCCACGACCACGGCGGCCAGCAGGATCTGCTGGTGGCCAACTGCCTGGCCCAGTCCAAGGCGCTGGCCTTCGGCAAGACGGCCGAGGAGATCGCCGCCGAGGGCACCCCTCCCGAGTTGGTCCCCCACAAGGTGATGCCCGGAAACCGACCGAGCTCGACGATCTTCGCCCCCAAGGTCTCGCCCTCCGTACTCGGCCAGCTGGTGGCTCTCTACGAGCACACCGTGTTCGTCGAGGGAACCATCTGGGGGATCGACTCCTTCGACCAGTGGGGGGTGGAGCTGGGGAAGGTCATGGCCGGCGAGCTCGCCCCCGTGCTGAGCTCCGCCGAAGCGCCCGATCTGGCGGCGCAGGACGCCTCGACCGCCGGCCTGGTGCGCCTCTACCGCACCTGGCGGGGGCGCCCGACCTAGCCGGGCCGGGTCGCCCCCAGGTAGATCTCGTCGCCGAACTCGGCCCCGAGGGCGGAGGGGAACCGCTCCACCCGGACGTCGGCGCCGGTGTGCGGTGCGTCGACCATGACGGCCTGTCCGTCCTCGGTCCCGACGTAGATCCCGACGTGAGTGACGTCGGTCGGCCCGGCGCCGAAGAACACCAGGTCGCCCGGCGCGAGCGCCGCTCCCGGTGGCAGCGGCGGCCCGGCGTCGAACTGGTCCTGGGCCACCCGGGGCAGGGTGATCCCCGCCACCTTGTAGGCCGCCTGGGCCAACCCGGAGCAGTCAAAGCCGACTCCGGGCGTCTCACCGCCCCAGACGTACGGCGTCCCGACCTGGGCCAGGGCCCATTCGACGGCGGTCAGCCCCGCCGTTCCGCCCTGGGCGTAACGCTGCGCCAGGGAGAGGACCTGCGTGACGTAGGCGGGATCGTGGTTGTAGGCGAAGACGGCCCCCGGCAGGTCGGCGCCGCCCGCGGCCCCGTTGGCGCACAGCATCCTCGCCGCGGCGTACACGGCGTCGGTGGGGTCATAGGGGGAGGGCGGCGTGGCGCCCCCGGGCGGCACCGGCTGGTCGTAGGCGGCAAAGGTGGCCGGTTCGAACTGCATCGGTCCCTCCGCGCCGGCCCCGTTGGAGCCGGAGTGGACGCCGGGGAGGTCGGAGGTCCCGTTTCCCGATTCCACGGTGCCGATCGCCGCCAGCACGGTCCAGGGAAGGCCCGGACAGGTGGCGGCCGCCTCTTGGTACAGCGCGAGCATCGGGACGGCTCCGGTCGCCGTGGCACCGGGGGCCGTGCCACCGGGGGCCGTGCCCCCCTCCCCGAGGAGCGAGGCACCGACCACCCCGGTCGCTCCGGCCATCACGGTGGCCGCCAGGACGAGTCCGACGGCACCGACTCCGAGAAGGCGGGGAGCGCTCATCGACGGAGGAACGGTCGGACGCGGCGCGTACAGAGCGCAAGGTCGCCATACTTGGGCAATGAAGAGCACGATGCAGGACGCACCACTCCTGATCAGCGACCTGCTGCGCCACGGCCAGCAGCAGCACGGCGACAGCACGGTCATCACCGTCGAGGCCGGGGGGCACCGTACGGCCACCTTCGACGAGGTGGCGGTCCGGGCCGAGAAACTGGCCGCCGCGCTCACGCGACTGGGCATCCGCGGCGGGGACCGAGTCGGCACGTTCTGCTGGAACAACCAGGTTCATCTGGAGGCCTACCTGGCCGTTCCCTCCATGGGGGCGGTGCTGCACACCTTGAACATCCGGCTGGCGGCCGATCAGCTGGCCTACGTGATCAATCACGCCGAGGACCGCGCCATCATCGTGGACGCCTCGCTGATCCCCCTGCTGGCCGCCGTGAGGGACGAGCTCAAGACCGTGGAGACCATCATCGTCGTGGGGGAGGGGGACAGCACCTCCCTGGGCGCGACACTGCCCTACGAGGAGCTCCTGTCGGCCGAGGAGCCCGGTTTCGACTGGCCGGTGCTCGACGAACGCTCCGCCGCGGCCATGTGCTACACGAGCGGCACCACGGGCGATCCCAAGGGCGTCGTCTACTCCCACCGCTCCACCTGGTTGCACACCATGGCCCAGCAGTCCGCCTCGTCGGTGGGGATGACGGAGGGGGACCGCATCCTGATCATCGTCCCCATGTTCCACGCCAACGCCTGGGGAACGCCCTACGGGGCCTGGTTGGCCGGGACCTCCATGATCATGCCCCAGATGTTCCTCATGGGAGACCATCTGGCCGGCGTGATCAACGAGTACCGCCCGACGCTGGCCTGCGGTGTTCCCACCATCTGGAACGGGCTGCTGCACCTGAGCACGCCGATCGACTTCTCGTCGGTGCGGGCCATCACCGCCGGGGGCGCCGCCGTGCCCCAGTCGCTGATCGAGGGGTTCGAGGAGCGCTTCGGCGTCACGATCATTCAGGGCTGGGGCATGACCGAGACCAGCCCGATGGCGGCCTTCGGGCTGCCTCCCGCCCGCCGGCTGAACGGCCACGACGACATGTACTACAAGATCAAGGCCGGGCGGGTGGTCGCCGGCGTCGAGGTCCGCGTGGTCGCCGAGGACGGCACCGTGCTGCCGCGCGACGGCGAGTCGGTGGGGGAGTTCGAGGTCCGCGGCCCCTGGGTCACCGGCTCGTACTACAAGGACGAGGATCCCTCCCGGTTCCACGACGGCTGGCTCCGCACCGGCGACATCGGCACGCTGGACCAACAGGGCTACATGACCATCTCCGACCGCACCAAGGATGTGATCAAGTCCGGCGGGGAGTGGATCTCGTCGGTCGATCTGGAGAACGCGGTGATGGCGTATCCCGACGTCTTCGAGGCGGCGGTGATCGCCGTCCCGGACAGCACCTGGTCCGAGCGGCCGCTGGTGGTCGTCGTGCCCAAGCCGGGCCTGACGCCCTCCCCGTCGGATCTGGTCGAGTTCCTGGCCGGGCGGGTCCCCCGCTGGTGGCTGCCCGACCAGTGGGTCTTCGTGCCGGAGATACCCAAGACGAGCGTGGGCAAGTTCAACAAGAGGCTCCTGCGCGCCGCCTTCGCCGAGGGCGACTACACGGTCCAGACCGTGGACCTCCCCAAGTGACCGGGGCGGCCGACGCGATGGCCGACGTGGCCGGCCGCCTCGAGGGAGTGATCGACGAGCTCACGGACATCGCGCTCGATGCGCTGCGCCGAGCCTCCCAGGGCGACCCGGACTCGGCCGAGGCCGGCGAGGCGTTGGCCATAGAGCGGCGCATCGTCCGGGCCCGGCGGGCGATCGAGAAGGCCGTCGCGGTGCTCGAGTGATCTACTGGATCATCTTCGGCGTGGTGGCCGTCGTCATCATGACGGTGCGGTTCCGCCCGGGGGGGAAGTACCGCGAGATGCTCAAGGGCCACGACCACTGCGAGTCGTGCCGGGCGTGGCTCAAGTGGAGCGGGGGACAGTACGCCACCGTCTGCCCGAGGTGCGGCAAGGAGCAGACCCGCTAGCTTTAGGCCCCCGTGCACTCATTGACGGCGTTGATTAACTGGCGCAGGCGCGCGAAGTGCCACTTGTCGAAGCGCAGGGCAAGCCGCGGCAGCTCGGGATGGTCGTTGCTGGAACGTTCCGGCGGGAAGGCGGTCGCGCTGCGGATGGTGCCGCGGGTGACGATGTCGGCGAAGCGCCGGTTGAGCTCGGCCAGCTCGGCCCGGCTGGGTGCCGTCTGCACCCGCAGCACCAGTACGTCGCCCACCCAGCGGCACGAGTGGTAGTTGCGGTAGAAGCCGAGGATCTCCTCGGTCGCCTCGTCCACCGAGGTGGCCACCTTGAAGAGCGCCACGTCCTCGGGCGAGACCCACCCCGACGCGATCGCTTCCTCCTCCAAGAAGCGCAGCCACCCGCGCCAGTAGGTGCCGCCGGGCGTCTCCATCATGACCACCGGCGCCGGTTCGGCCTTGCCCGTCTGCAACAGGGTGAGGAGCTCGAACGACTCGTCCTGCGTGCCAAACCCCCCGGGGAGGATGGCGTAGGCGTGTGACTCCTTGATCAACATCAACTTGCGGGTGAAGAAGTACCTCATCTCCACCAGCTTCGGATCTTGGGCGATGAAGTCGTTCGCCCCCTCCTCGTGGGGGAGGCGGATGTTCACCCCGAAGGCGTGCTCGCGTCCGGCTCCCTCCAGGCCGGCCGCCATGATGCCGGGACCGGCGCCGGTGACCACCATCCAGTCGGCCCCGGCCATGTGACTGGCCAGGTCGCGCGCCAGTATGTAGACGGGGTCCTCCGGCTTGGTCCGGGCCGAACCGAACATGGTGATCTTCCGCACCTTGCGGTACGGGCGGAAGACCCGGAACGCTTCGGCCATCTCGGCCAGCGCCGCATTGGCGATCTTGAGGTCGCCCACCGAAGTGCCTTCCCTGGTCATCTCGCTCAGAGACCCGAGCATCGCCTGCAGCTCCCTGCTCTGCGCCGGGCCGAGCAGGTGCTCCTTGGCCAGGCCGGCGAACGCCTGGTGCAGGACGTCCTCCTGCTGGTCACTCCCGCTCAAGAGCCCGCCAGGGCGTACAGCGTGGAGCGTTGCACCAGCGGGCGCCCCAACGGCTCCACCAGTGACTCCAGCTCCTCGACCCCCATCCGCTGGCCGTGCCGCGCTCCAGCCGCCCGCGAGATGTTCTCGTCCATCAGCGTGCCCCCCACATCGTTGGCTCCCGCCTGCAGCACCTGGCGCGCGCCCTCCACCCCCATCTTGACCCAGCTGACCTGAATGTTGTCGATGTCGCCGTGGTAGACGATGCGGGCCACCGAGTGCATGAGGAGCGTCTCGCGGAAGGTCGGTCCCCGGCGCGCCTTGCGCTGGAGATAGATCGGGGTCGCCATGTGGACGAAGGGCAGGGGGACGAACTCGGTGAACCCTCCGGTCTCCCGCTGCAGCGCGCGCGTGCGCAGCATGTGGCGGGCCCAGCTGACCGGGTGCTCCACCGAGCCGAACATGATCGTGATGTTCGAACGCAGGCCGACCGAGTGGGCGGTGCGGTGTGCCTCGAGCCACTCCTCGGTGTTGACCTTGTCCGGGCAGATGAGGGCCCGGATGTCGTCGTCGAGGATCTCGGCCGCCGTGCCGGGCAGCGTCTTGAGGCCCGCCTCCTTGAGCCGCGTCAGGTACTCGGCCAGCGGCACCTCGGAGCGGCGCGCGCCCTCTGTCACCTCCAGCGCCGTGAAGCCGTGGATGTGGATGCGCTCCGACGCCGCCCGCACCGCGCCCAGCACGTGGAGGTAGTAGTCCCCGTCGAAGTCGGGGTGGATCCCGCCCTGCAGGCAGACCTCGGTGGCCCCCTCGGCCTCCGCCTCGGCCACCCGGCGAGTGATCTCGTCCAGCTCCAAGAGGTACGGCGCGCCCCGGAGGTTGAGCGAAAGTGGGCCCTTGGAGAACGCGCAGAAGCGGCACTTGAAGGTGCAGACGTTGGTGTAGTTGATGTTGCGGTTGTAGACGAAGGTGATCGCGTCGCCGACCACGGCGCGCCGCAGATCGTCGGCCACCTCGGCCACCATGCGCACTTCGGGGCCACGGGCCGAGAACAGGGTCACGATCTCGTCCTCGCCGACCTCCTGTCCCAGTGCCACACCGTCGAGGACCTCGGCCACCGGTCCGTGTGACCGGCCCGCCCGGCTCGTCCCGCCGACCGGCAGCCCGCTGCCGACGAGCACGGGCGGATCCACCTCGCCGCCCGAGCACCATGGGGCGTCGCGGGCGAGGCCCTCGGCGTCGGACACGTCGAGCACGGCGAACCGCACACCGGGGTCGAGCCACGTCTCGGGGTCATGGGCGAAGGCGGGATAGACGGTGAGTCGCGCCGCTAGCACGTGGCCGGCCTCCTCGGTGGCCCGACGCAGCGTCTCCAGCGCCGGCCAGGCCCGCTCGGGGTTCACATGGTCGGCGGTGATCGGGGAAACCCCGCCCCAGTCGTCGATACCGGCTTCGACCAGCGGTGCCAGATCGTCGGAGAGGTTCGGGGGGGCCTGGACGTGCACCTCGGGTGGCAGCACGAGACGGGCGACGGCGATGGCCCACAGGAGCTCCTCGGGTGGGCAGGGTGCGACACGCGCCATGGCGGTGCCGGCCTTGGGCAGGAAGTTCTGCACGATGACCTCTTGGACGTGGCCGAACCGCCCGTGCGAGCGCGCGATGGCGCGCAACGCCGCCAACTGGCCGGCCCGGTCGTCGCCGATCCCGACGAGGATCCCGGTGGTGAAGGGGATGTGCAGCTCACCGGCGGCGTCCAGCGTGGCCAACCGCCGTGCCGGCTCCTTGTCCGGCGCGCTCCGGTGCGCGTCCAGCCCCTCCACCAGTGACTCGACCATCATCCCCTGGCTGGCGGTGAACGGGCGCAGCGCGGCGAGCTCGTCGGGGAAGAGGGCGCCGGCATTGGCGTGGGGGAGGAGGCCGGTCTCCTCCAGGACGAGTCTGCAGCAGTGCACGAGGTAGTCCACCGTCGAGGCGAACCCTTGGGAGTCGAGCCACTCCTGGGCCAGGGGATAGCGCAGCTCGGGCCGTTCGCCCAGGGTGAACAGCGCCTCGTGGCACCCGGCCTCCTTGCCGGCGCGGGCGATCTGCAGCACCTCTTCGGGTGTGAGGTAGGGGGAGGTGAGGCGGGCCGGCGCCTTGGCGAACGTGCAGTAGCCGCACCGGTCGCGGCAGAGCATGGTGAGCGGGATGAAGACCTTGGGCGAGTACGTCACACGGCGCCCGTAGGCCAGGTCGCGCTCCGCCCCGGCCAGCGTCATGAGCTCGGCCAGCGGCATCTGCAGGAGTTCGGCGTCGGTAAGCATTGCGGCCAATCTAGACACCTCATGGGCCGGAGCGATCCGATACACCCTCATCGACCTGTCACACCCCCCCACTACGTTTCCCATGTGGTCTCATCTCTCCCGGCCCGGGACTTCGAACACGAGTTGGAGCAGGCCGTGCGCACCCTGCAGCGCCTGGTGCATGGCGCCGCGCCCACGTCGGCCTCGGGTGACCAGGCCCGGCGCGTGGTGGCGCTCTTCGCGCAGGCCGAGCGGGCGGCCGCATCGGGCATCGCGCTGTTCTCCCCGGTGGTCCTCGAGACGGGTTCGTACGCCAAGGCCGGCCACGGGTCGGCGGCCGATTGGCTCGGGGCGGTCTCGGGCTCCTCGGCTGCGGTGGCCAAGGCCCGTCTGGCCGCGGCCGGACGGGCCGCCGCCGATCCGGCCCTCAGCGGTGCGCTCCACGAGGCCGACCTCTCGGCGCCCCAGCTCAAGCTGATGAGCGAGACGGCGGCCGTCGCCGACGGTGCGGCCGGCACGCTGCTCGAGCTGGCCGGCAACGGTGCATCGCACCAGGAGCTGAGCGACGCCGCCGCCCGCCTGCGGCCCGCGGCCCGGAGTCGGCAGAGCGAGCACGCCCGGCGGGCCCGTGTCCAGCAGTGCCGGCACGTTCGTTGGCACCAACGTCCCGAGGGCGGCATCGCAGGCGCGTTCCTCTGCGACGAGGTGGCCTGGGCCCGGATCGCTCCTCGCCTCGAAGCCGACGCCCGGCGACGCTGGAAGGCGACCGGGCAACGAGAACCCCTCGACGCGCACCGGCTCGACGCGTTCCTCGAGCTCCTGGCCGGCTCCGGGGCCGGGGGCGGGGCCCGGCCCCACACCCTGGTGATCGTGGACGCCGAGGCGCTCCGCCGGGGCTCGGTCGGGAACGGTGAGCTCTGCGAAGTCGAGGGCATCGGCCCCGTCTCGGTCGATGCGGCCACCGAGCTACTCGGCGAAGGCGGGCTGCAGCTCCCACCCAAAAAGCGCCCGCTATATCGCCGGCGCCCGCAGGCTGGCGGCGGCCAAAGCCGCGGTCAAGCTGTCCCCGCCGCCTCCGAATCGACCAACCAGACCACCTGCGTCGCCTTGACGCGGGCAGCTGGAATGTCGTCGCCCCGTTTGAGCGCGGCGATCGCCTCACGCTTGCTGGCGCCCGCCACCGTGAAGACCGCCCGGCGGGCGGCGTTGATGACCGGCAGGGTCACGCTCAAGCGGGGGTGCGGATTGCGGCCGTTCGGGTCCGCGGTCGCCACCACCAGTTCGTCGGGTCCGGCATCGAGGGTCGGGGCGTTCGGGAAGAGCGACGCGGTGTGGCCGTCGGGCCCGAGGCCCAGGTGGATGAGATCGATACCCGGACCCGCCAGGACGGCCGCCATCGTCTTCTGGTACTCGGCCACCGCTTCCTCGACCGGGACCGTGGTCGGCATGGGCGAGAACGATCCCACGGGTCCGACCCGGTCGACCAGGGTCTCGCGCACCAGCCGCTGGTTGGCGTCGGGATCGTCGGGCGGCACGACCCGCTCGTCGCCCATGTAGATGTCCACCACGGACCAATTGATCGTGGTGGCGGCCGCCAGCCGCTCGTAGCACGCCTGCGCCGTCGGTCCCCCCGACAGCACGAGGGTGAAGCGTGGGCCCGGACGGGACGCGAACGCCTCGACGACCACGCCGGTGAAGGCCTCCGGCACGTCGGAGACGGCCGTCACGTGAGGGTGGACGCCTTGTCGCTCAGCGACTGGAGCAGCCCGTCGAAGGACTTGGCGAACGAGTGGACCCCCTCGTCCTCCAGCGTCTGCTCGACGTCCTCCATGTCGATGCCCGCGTCGGCCAGGCGGGCCAGCGCGTCGACGGCGTCCTGGGGATGGGCATCGACCGTCCGGGCCACCGTGCCGTGGTTCTGGAATGCCTCCAACGTGCCCTCGGGCATCGTGTTGACGGTCGCCGGGCCGATGAGATTGTCGACGTAGAGCAGGTCGGAGTAGGCCGGGTTCTTGGTCGAGGTCGAGGCCCACAGGGGCCGCTGCACCCGGGCGCCTTGCGCGGCGAGCGCCTTCCAGCGATCGGTCGAGAAGGCGGCGTGGAAGTGCTGGTAGGCCACCTGGGCCTGGGCCACCGCCGCCGTGCCCCGTAGGGCCAGGATGGCCGGATCACCCGACTCGCCCCCGGCCAGGGACTCCAGTCGCCGGTCCACCTCGGTGTCGACCCGGCTGACGAAGAACGAGGCGACGCTGGCCACCCGCGGGAACTCCGACGCCCGCCCGGCCGCCGCCAGCGCTTCCAGGCCGCTGATGTACGCCTCAATCACCTCGTCGTAGCGGTCGAGCCCGAAGATCAAGGTGACGTTGATGCTCCGTCCCTCGCTCAGCAGGGCGTTGATGGCCGGCACGCCCTCCTTGGTCGCCGGGACCTTGACCAAGAGATTGGGTTGCGCGATCCGGGTGTGCAGCATGCGGGCGTCGCGCACCGTGCCCTCGGTGTCGTGCGCCAGCCCGGGGGAGACCTCCAGGGAGACGAAGCCGTCCTCACCGTCGCTCTCCTCGTAAAGGGGCCGCAGGAGCTCGAGCCCGCTCTGGATGTCGGTGATGGCCAACTCCCAGTAGGCGCTCTCCACCGTGTGGTCGGCGATGAGCTGCTTGAACTGGGCGTCGTACGTGTCCTGCCCGCTGATGGCGTTGGCGAAGATGGTGGGGTTGGAGGTGATCCCCCGCACGCCGTTCGACACCAGCTCGGCCAGCTGGCCGTTGTCGAGCCAGTCGCGGCGGAGGTTGTCCAACCAGGGGCTCTGGCCGGCGATGTCGTAGAGATCCTGGAGACGGGTCATGTCGAAGGCTCCTTGCTTGCGTTGTCCAGAAGTGCTTGTGCCCGTTCGGCCACATGGTCAACCGTGAACCCCAATCGCTCCAGAGCCACTGCGCCGGGCGCCGATGCCCCGAAGCGGTCCAGCCCCACCGAGGCGTCGGCGTAGCGGCTCCAGCCGAACGTCGAGCCCGCCTCCACGCTGAGGGCCGGTACGCCGGGCGGCAGGACCTCGGCACGGTACCCCTCGTCCTGCGCCTCGAACCACTCCCAGCACGGCAGCGAGACCACCTGAGCGGCCACGCCGGCGTCGGCCAGCAGCGTGGCCGCACCCAGGCACAGCTGCACCTCGCTCCCGGTGCCGATCAGCACGATGTTCGGCTCGCCGTCAGCCTCGGCCAGCACGTAGCCGCCCCTCGCCACCCCCGCTGCCGCCCGGGCCGCCGTCTCGGCCAGCACCGGGACGTCCTGGCGCGTCAGCACCAGACCGACCGGACCGTCCGACTCCACGGCGAGCCTCCAGGCCTGCGCCGTCTCGTTAGCGTCGGCCGGGCGCACCAGCGTCAGCCCCGGCATGGCTCGCAGGCTGGCCAGGTGTTCCACCGGTTGGTGGGTCGGGCCGTCCTCGCCCAGACCGATGGAGTCGTGGGTCCACGAATAGATCACGTGGGCCTGTGACAGGGCGGCCAGCCGCACGGCAGGTCGCATGTAGTCGGTGAAGACGAAGAAGGTCCCCCCGACCGGGAGGATGCCGCCGTGCAGCGCCATGCCGTTCATCGCCGCAGCCATGCCGTGCTCGCGGATCCCGTAGTGCAGCTGGGCGCCTCCGGGCGTCGCCGCCGCCTGTACCTCGGCTCCCTTTATCAGGACCCCGTTGTTGCCGGTCAGATCGGCCGAGCCGGCGATCAGGCCGGGCAGCGAGCCGGCGGTGGCGTT
>Ga0302326_10003709_pt1 | contig 35869 bp, 26 predicted proteins | sample Palsa_T0_3_FD_202264 | JGI IMG/M metagenome (GOLD analysis project Ga0302326, IMG submission 202264) | Peat permafrost microbial communities from Stordalen Mire near Abisko, Sweden - Palsa_T0_3 | ecosystem: Environmental > Terrestrial > Soil > Palsa > Peat permafrost | place: Sweden: Abisko... | reverse complement strand
CGTTTCGCTCCGGTCGGCAACCTGTTCGGCCAGCATCGACTCAATCTCGTCGTAGCTCTTCACAACCACCTCTCCTGGGTAACCCATCGCGCGCACCCTCTTCTCACCAACGACCCGGCATATCGATCCGCCGCATGGTCAACCGCAGCAGCGTGAACGCGCCAAGCTCCATCGAATACGCGAACATGCGCAGATAGCGCTCGTACCGGGCGACGAGTTCTTCGCTCGACACCGCCACCGCGTCGTTCCGTCGCGCCCGCAGACGTTCGAACCACGCCCGCAACGTCTTGACGTAGTCGCCGCGGTCATTTCGCACTCTTTCGATCTCCAGCTCCATCTCTGCGGCACGGGCGATATCGGCCAATCGTGGTAGCTCCGACTCCGGGAAGATCTCGTCGACGATGAAGCGGTCGCGCAGCGGCCGATCGCGCGGAACGTCGCCGTACGCGATGGTCTGCAACGACAGTCGGCCGCCCGGTTTGAGCCAGCTGCGGCACGAGCTGAAGAAGTCCCGGTACGCCTCGACCTGCTCGTCGCCCGACAAGCCGAAACGCGCGAAATGCTCGAATGCGCCCACCGAGATGATCGCGTCGAACGGCTCGGCCGGCTCGTAGCCACTCCACCCGCGCTCGTGGATCTCCACGTTTTCCGGTGCGATCCCGCGCAGGTACTGGGCCTGCGCGTCCGAAAGGGTCAGTCCCACAGCTTCTTGCACGCCGTGGAAGTTCACCATGCGCATGATCTGCGCGCCCCAGCCGCAGCCGATGTCGAGCACTCGCGCCGCGCCGGCCGCGCCGGCCTGCTCGACGTGGTAGTCGAGTTTGCGGCGCTGCGCACGCTCCAAATCGTCGTCGGGACCGTCCCACATTGCGCACGAGTACGCCATCGTCGGGTCGAGCCAGATCCGCCAGAAATCGTTGCCGACGTCGTAGTGATGGCGAATCGCAGACGGGCTGGCGCCCAAATACGAATCGGTCATTCCGAATTCGCTTTGCTCGACACAGGCGGTTTGAGGTCACTGACCAGTCCTACCGCCGACAGCCCGCGCAGCAGCAGAGCGCCGACGTCGACCTGCCACCACTGCACCCGGGTGGTGTACACGCGCGGGGCATCGTGGTGGTTGGCGTGGTTGCCCCCGCCGAATGACGGCAGGGTCAGCCACGGGCTGTTGCGGGCCTCGCCGGAGTGCGGCCGCCTGGCGTGCTCCCCGCGCAGATGACCGAACGAATTCACCGCCCACACAACGTGACTCACCAGGAATACCCGCACCATCCCGCCCCACAGGAAGCCGGTGAGCGCACCGCGCACACCCCCCGCGGCGAAGCCGATCAGCGCCGGCATCGCCAATCCCAGCGCGGCCCACGCCAAGTAGGTGCGGTGCAGCGCGATCGTGCGCGGGCTCTGCCACAGGTCTTTGACCTCGCCCGCGGTCACCGTCATTCCGGTGTATTCGGGACGGAACAGCCAGCCGGCGTGCGCATGAAAGAAACCACGGGTGCCGCTATACGGCCAGTGCGGCGAGTGCGGATCGCCTTCGCGGTCGGTGACCGAATGATGACGGCGGTGCGTGGTCACCCACCACATCACCGGGCCGAGAAACGCGCTGGAGCCCAGCGCGCCGAGCAACCAGACCAACGCCGGCGCGGCGGTGAAAGCACGGTGCGCGAAATACCGATGGAAGCCGAGCTCGACGCCCGCCATGGTCGCCAGCGTGCCGACCGCCAACATGACCAGATCCGTCACGGACGGTCCGATTCCGTATGCCCACAGCACCGCTGCCGCGACCACGGCGATGGCCGGTGCGATGACGACGAATGCCGCAAGGGCGCGATCACGGGTCATCGGCTTCTCCCCGTCTCGTGACGATGAACTTCGACAAGCTCTCCACGCCCGTACAGCGAGCGGCACTCACTGCGACGGATCTTGCCGCTGGTCGTGCGCGGAATGCTGCCGCGGGAGACAAACACGACCGCGTCCGGCGGCGTCCCCTGCTCGTCGGCCACCGCGCCCACGATGCGGTCGGCCACCCCATCCCAGTCGTCGACCGCGTCGCGTCCGATCTCCTGGGCGATCACCAAGCGCTCCCGAACGCCGTCATCGTGCCCGAATGCCGCGCATCCACCGGGATGCAGCGATTCGACGTGCAGTTGCTCGACGGAGTGTTCGATGTCCTCGGCGGCGTACTTGACGCCGTTTTTGACGACGATGTCCTTGTCTCGGCCGGTGACGTACAACTCGCTGTCGACGACGCTGCCCAGGTCCCCGGTACGCAGCCACGACGTACCCTCCAGCGTGGCTGCGAAGGTCTCACGCGTGGCTTGCTGCTGGCCGTAGTAGCCGCCGGCAACACTGCTGCCCTGCACCCAGATTTCGCCCTCGACGCCGTCGTCGCAGCGGGCACCGGTCGTCTGGTCGATGATGGCGACCTCGAGCCCGCCGCAGGGGCTCCCACAGCTCACCCGGTCGATGCCGCGGGCGTCGCGCCAGACGGCCGGTGACTCGCTGCGCTTCCCGCCGGTCACCATGAGCGTCGTTTCGGCGAGCCCGTAGCACGGGTAGAACGCCTCCCGGCGAAACCCCACGGCGGCAAATGTCGCCGCGAAACGGTCCAGTGTCACCGCGCGCACCGGTTCGGCACCGACGAACGCAAGGTTCCAGCGGGACAGGTCGAGGCCGTCGAGGGCCGCTTCACCCCCGCCCTGCGCGGCGGAAATGCAAAGCTCGTAGGCGAAATTCGGTGCGCCACTGGTGGCGGCCTGGTGCCGGGTGATCTCCTGTAACCAGCGCAATGGGCGTTTCAGGAACTGCAGCGGCGTCATCATCACGCATTCGGCGCCGGCGAATACCGGTTGTAGCACATTGCCGATCAGCCCCATATCGTGCTGGAAAGGCAGCCAGCCGAGGACGACAGTCGACGAGGTGTGCTCGAAGGCGTCCTGTATCAACGCCTCGTTGGCCATCAGGTTTCGATGGCTCACCATCACACCGCGCGGTGAACCGGTCGAGCCGGACGAGTACTGCAGGATCGCCAGGTCGTCGATCATGGCGGCCGATTCGAGCGACAGTGCGGCGGTGCCGGCCAAATCGTCGACCGCGATGCACGGCGTTTCCGCCAACTCGGGTACAAGATGACGGGCCGGCAACAACTCCCGCGTGGTGAGCACGACGTGCGGTCGCGCCTCGGCGACGATGGCACGCAGCCGCGGCAACGTCTGAGCCAGGCGTGATGGGATCGGCGCGTGTGCAGGAACAGCGCATGCTCCGGCGAAGAAACAGCCGAACAGCGCGTCGAGGAACGTTGCGTCCTGTGGGAGGAGTAGCAGCGCGCGCGGCTGCTCCCGGGCCATTGGAAGTTCGCGCAACGCGGCGGCCACCACGCGTGCACCCTCCGCGAGCTCACCCCAGGTTCTGGTGTCGACACCGCCGCCGTCGTCGAGGAAGGAGAACGCGCGGCCGTCCGGCCGGGTGCGGGCGTTCCGCTCCAACCGATGCGTGATCGTCGTGTCCTTCGCGCAACGGTCTCGTCTGCCTACGCAGGCGAGATCCGTCATCGGCCCCCCTCGAAGCTCCCGCAAGCTAGTCGACCCAAGCCGCCGCGTGTCTGGAGAGGCTTGATCTTTAGATACCTTAACAATCAGAATGTACCTCGGCAGGGTTTCGTTCAAATATTTCTACCGAAGGTATGCCTGGTCACAGGCACTATATCGCCTCGACGTCCCACTGTTGAACGCGTATGCAATATATCTTTGGACTCGCGGTCGGGGTCGGGGCCCGCTACTGGGTTGCCACTGACTCAGACCGCCAGACCGGTTCGCTAGTTCGAGAAATCGAGCGGCACAAAGCGTTTGGCCAGCAACGACTCCATGGCCACGCCGTCGAGCGGCTTGGACAGTAGAAATCCTTGTGCGCGTTGACATCCCAGGTCAAGAAGGATCCTGGCCGCGGCCGGGGTTTCGACTCCTTCGGCAACCACACCGAGTCCAAAGGCGTTCGCCAGCGCCATGATCGACTGAACGATCGCCAGATCACCCGAATCCGTGCCGAGGTCGCGGACAAAGCTCTTGTCCACCTTGAGGATATCGACAGGCAGCGTTTTGAGGTATGTCAGTGCGCTGTATCCGGTACCGAAGTCGTCCACGGCGATCTGTACGCCGAGGTTTTTGAGTTCGGTGAGTGTTTTCTGCGTAGCGTCGATGTCTTGAACGACAACGTTTTCAGTGATTTCCAGACACAACGCGCTGGAGTTCAGACCGAACTCGTCGAGGGTGGTGGCGACGGTCTCGATGATCCCGTCGGCGACGAGTTGGATCGGCGACACGTTGACCCGCAATACTGAGTTCAGTCCGACCCCGCGAGAGCGCCACTGGCTGAACTGGCCACAGGCCAGGCGCATCACGGCACGGCCGAGCTTTCCCGCGAGGTTGATCGACTCGGCGACGCCGATGAACGAATCGGGCATGAGCAACCCCAGCGTGGGGTGCTGAAGACGGATCAGCGCCTCGGCACCGAGAACCTCGCCGGTGCGGATGTCGAACTCCGGCAGGTAATGCACCACCAATGCGTCGTTGTTGCTGTCGAGAGTCTCTTCCAGGCGCAGTTCGATGTCATCGCGGATCGCGTACTGCTGCGACATCTCCCGGTTGTACGGGGCGACCTTACTACCACCGGAAGACTTCGCGGCCGTCGTCGCCTCGTCGGCGCGGCGCAACAGATCCGAAGCCCGGTCACGTCCGGGCTCGCCGGCGGCGACGCCGATGCTGACGGTACGGGCGAGCAACTCCCCGTCGACCACGACCTGCTTGTGCATTTGATCCTGTAGCCGGTTGGCGAAGGGCTCGGCGGCCTCGATCTCCATCGGCGCGTTGGGCACCACGATGAATTCGTCGCCACCGAACCTGGCGATCACCGCGGGAATGTCGACGGCGTCATTCAACTGCTCGACGAAGGCTTTGATGAATCGGTCGCCCACGTCATGGCCGAGGTGGTCGTTGATCACCTTGAGACGGTCAACGTCGAGGAGGAGCAACGAGACCGGGCCCGGCTCGCCGAGCGCCAGTCGCTGGTCGAGGTGAGCGATCAGCGCCCTGCGATTCAACAGATCGGTCAAGTCGTCATGTTCGGCGAGGTAGAGCACCCGATCCTCGGCGACGATACGGGCCTGCAGCTGCGCGAAGAGTGAGGCAATCGCCTTGAGGGCGTTCAGTTCCTCCGGCAGCCACTCGCGGTCGCCGACCTTGACGAAGCCCAGCGTGCCCGTGGTCATATCTCCGGAGAGCAATGGCACGCAAGCCAGCGACGTCTGCGGAATGGCACTCCCCTCCTCGACGCGCCGCTGGTAGTCCTCGTTCGCCGCAGCGGGGCGCACCACGTCGGGGACCTTCAAGTTCTCCGCCATCGCGAAGATGGAATCCGCTCCGTCGAAATACACCACGCCGATCGGGTCGGGGTCGGGAACGTTTTCGCGCCGCGGATACTCAGCAATAAGGAGCGTTGCACGGATGGTGTGATCGTTGTGCCGCAGGAAGCCGAAGTCGACGCCGAAGTGACTGACCAGGTCAGCCACGACCCGATCGCTGATTGTGACGTGGGTACCTGCGGTGGCCGCCATCAGCGCGGAGGCCGCCCCGGTCACCAAGTCGTCTAACCCACCGGACATATGAATACGGTAGACCCGATTGACGTTACCGCAAATAGATACGATCAAGATCTCGCCTGCTGCGGACCGTCGCGGGTTCGGAGACAGCAATCCGAAGAATCAAAACAGGGACGTCGCCGGTCGCTATTCCGGCCAGCCGTTCGAACTCATGTTGTAGAACGCTGAGTTCGTTCGCGAAAGGTGTTGACACCTCATCGAGGTCGCGACGACCGTGGGCGTACAGAAAAATCGGCGAAATGGGCGCCACTGTTAATCCCTGTTGCTGTGCGGTAATCCAGACTGCTTCGACACCGCAACCGCCGTGCACATAGTCGAGCAGGGAACGACCGGTCACCGTGACAACCGCCATAGCGGAGCTCCCCGCAATGCGCCTGTGGGTGTCCTCGCCCAGGGCGAACCCCGCGTTCCACCGGGCCAGATTCGCCATCACGTCCGGACGCCGCAGGATGTCCACCGTGGCCAGATCTCCGGGGGCCATCTCCAGGCTGCGAATGTCGATACCGGTGTCCGGCAACGGATCGCCGGGCCATCGTAGTTCGGAAACCATCTCCGCATGCAATTGCGGAGTGAGATAGCGGGCACGGTCTGCTGCCGCGAGAATCGTTGCAACCCTGTCGATATCGTCCCGGTCGGTCAGCAAGTTCAGCCGCGCACCCTCCCGCTCCGCGGCGTAATGCAGCAGTCGGGCTGTGCCGTCGGCGATCGGTTCGGCTGTTCCCAAGCGGCGGTTGGTCTCTCGCGCAAGCATTGCTTCGTAGAGTGCGGCGAGCCGCGGGTCGGCGCCGTCGTGAAGTTGCAGCGTGGCCTGAATTGGCACCCCGCCGGTGCGGTCTGGATCCTCGCTCACACTCACTGGACCCACACGCTGTTGAGCGGCGGCGGCGACCTTGGCATTGAACAACGCCGCGCCGAGCGCGACGGCGCTGCCGCGATACCCGACATCCATCATCGAGGTGTGTTCGGGCGCGAGACGGAGAACGATCTCGTCCGAACCGGCCTCGATGCGCCAGGGCTGCGAGTTGCCGCCGGACGGCGCCCGCATCGCGGCCGCGACAACGACGCCCGGCACGCCCGGCAGCACGGGTTCGGGGTACGCGTCCAATTCGGCGATGCCCTCTTCGGGCAACTCCGGCTCGCACAGACTGTCCAGCGCGCCGCCGATGTCCAGGCGCGTGCGGCCTGACGGCAGGTGTTCGCCGAGCCCGATGCGCCGGACGGCCTCGGCGATCATCGGCGCACCCGCTGCGACATCACCGGATACCTGTGGCCACGTCGACAAGGTGCGGTCGATCTCCAACAACGACGCGGCACCGCGTGCCGACAGATGCTCCGCCTGCAGGAAACGCAGCAGTAGGGGCACCTTGGCCCCGCTTGTCATCCGTGACAGCGAGTCGGGATCCACGCCGCCCAGCAGTCCGTGCATGATCGGGCGCTCTGGCTCCAGGTCGAACCGCTCTACGTCGACCAGACCCCGGTCGCTGGTGGCCATCAGCACCGGGATCCCGCGGGCCCGGGCTCGCTCTCGCACGATGGCTTTCATGTCCAACGAATCACATTCCTCGACAACGATATTCAGCCCGTCGAGGAATTCGTCGATGGTATCCAGGGTCAAGCCGGTATCCATGATCGTGACGGGCAGATAGGGGTCGAGCTCGGCGATCCTGCGGGCCGCCGCCTGCGCCTTATTCAGTCCGATGTCGAAAACGGTCGCCGGAACCCGGTTGAGGTTGGTGAGCTCGAGGTGATCGAAATCCGCCAGTCGAAGCTCCCCGCACAAGCCTTGGGCCGCCAACGTATGTGCGATGACGTGTCCGGCGCTCAGTCCGGCGACGCCGATCCGCAACGAACCGAGCCGTGTCTGCTCCTCGGTGGTGACGACGTTGCGGTTGCGGTCCAGCCGCACCGCCCGAAAACCCCGCGGACCCAGCACCGCGACGACCGTTCGCCGCCATGGGTAGTACGCCCACCGCCAGGATTCGGCGACCAGGTCGGCGGCGGGAGGCGGCAGCAGCCCGCGCATTTCAGCGAGTTGGTTGGCGCTCTCGTCGATGAACTCGATGGCGGGATCCGCACGGAGCCGGTCCAGCACCGTTCTGTCGGCGGGGTCCCCGGCGTCAAGGATCAATGCCGCGCATTCCGCGATGGTCGTATCCTTCCGCTGTTGTAATCGAGGCGACACTTGCTCGCCTTTCGATGTAGCCCGAAATCTGTAGTATTCAGTCTGTGAAATAGAAGGTCTAACCAATTCTCCCTATTAGGCAATGTTCTAATACGAGTTGCGCACCTAACACGGCCCGGTTTCCGCTTCGTGCCCAGATCGGAGGAGACAGTTGCCGGGCAAACTTGGCTTGCTCACTTCGATCGCCAACCAACTCTTGGAAGCCGACGCGTCGACGGCCACCGAAGCCAGCGAGCAGATTCTGGCCCAGCTCGTCGAACACTTCGATCTGAAATACAGCTTCCTGCGCTTCAGCGACCACGGCATTCGGGCCTCTGTACTGGCCGCGGAATGGCCGCGGCGCGATGCCGTCGCCAATCCCGACCCCTTCGCTGTTGCCGCGTTCACCAGCGACCAGCCTGCCCTGGCTCTGTGCCAAAACGGCAAAGAGCTGGTGGTATACCGCGGTCCCGAAATCGCGGGCGCCCGAACGTCCCTCACCGGCGGCCGTCGCGCCGGCAGACCGTTGGTCGCCGCGGCGCCCCTTCTCTCGGGCCCGGTGACCGCAGGCGTGCTCGGCTTCGTCAAGTTCGGAGGCCGGAAGTGGAAGCCGGAAGCACTTCGCACGCTCGAAGCCGTCGCACCGTTGCTGGCGCAGTTCCAGGCTCGCGTGTCGGCCGAACAACGGCTGCGTCACCTCGCCGAGCACGACGATCTGACCGGTCTACGCAACCGCCGGGCGCTGCTCGCCCACCTCGCGGACCGACTCGCGGCGCAGCGGCCCGGGCCGGTCGCCATGCTGTACATCGACCTGGACCGGCTCAAGGCGATCAACGACAGCCTCGGCCACGCCGCGGGTGACTGGTTCATCAAGAGTTTCGCCGATCGCCTTGAAGGCTGCGCCGGAAGCCAGGGCATGGTCGCCCGGCTGGGCGGTGACGAGTTCGTCGTCGTTCCGGATCAGCCGATGTCAGCTCGAGCCGCGCAGACCTTTGCCGATCGGATTCGCAACCTGGTGCACGATCGTCTGACGATCGGCAATCAGACGATCACCCGGACGGTCAGCATTGGCGTCGCTGCCGGCACGCCCGGCCGCGACGACGGCACCGATCTGCTGCGTCGCGCCGACGAAGCTGTGATGGCGGCCAAACGTGCCGGCGGCAACCGGATCACGGTGGCAAGCGACAACTCGTTGAAACGGCTGTTCCGCAACGACATCGAACTCCACCGTCAAGGTGACATCGACAGCGACGCGCTGCTGCTCGACTACCTGCCCGAGGTCGACTTATGGACCGGTGCCATCGTGGCCGCGGAGGCGCTGGTCCGATGGCGGCATCCGGAACGGGGGGTGCTGCTGCCCGATTCGTTCATCGGCGTAGCCGAGTCGATGAATCTGGCCGGCGACTTGGACCGGTGGGTGTTGCGCACCGCGTGCGCGGAGTTCAGCAGCTGGCGTACGCGTGGCACCGGGCAGGACGCCGTGTTGCGGGTCAACATCTCCCCGCTGCAACTGACTACGCCCGGCTTCGTCCGAATGGTCGCCGAGACCATCGACGAGTTCGGCATGGACGACAGGTCGCTGTGTATCGAGATCACTGAGCGCGCGGTGGTTCACGATATCGACAGCACCGCGCGAACGCTGATGGCGCTGAACGACGTCGGTGTGCAGACCTCGATCGACGATTTCGGTACCGGCTACGCCGTGCTGTCGCATCTCAAGACGCTGCCCATCGACACGCTCAAGATCGACCCGCGATTTGTGCGGGAGCTCGGCACCAACGCCGACGACCTGGCGATCGTCCGGGCAATCATCGGGCTCGCGGAGGCCTTCAACATTCAATTGGTCGCCGAGGGTGTCGAAACCCCGGCGGCGGCACTGGCTCTGATGCAGCACGGCTGCCGACGGGCGCAGGGTTACCTGTTCTCCCGGCCTATCACCGGCGACGCCATGGAGTCGCTGCTGGCCTCGCGCGGGATGCCGATGCCCTTCCTAGCCGACCGTGAGGCGCTGGCCAAGGCCGTGATCTAACCGGCGGGAGTTATGCGAACAGCGGACTGTAGTCGGCCGGCGGGTCGACGAGATTCATTGTCCGGAACAACTTCTCGGTGAGCATCGAGCTGGTCTCCGCAGCGGTCAGCACGTCGTCGCGAAGTTGCAACAGTTCATCGAGTTCTTCGGTTATCGAGGCCGAGCCGTTCGTCGGGGAAATACAGAGATCGTTGAACTGATTCGAAGCCCAGAGCGGGGCGATGATCTGCGCGGCGGCATCAAAGAATCGCCGGCTCACGTCTGCATCTCCATGCGACAACGTTGCGCGCAGGGCGCCTGCCTCCAGCGCGGCCACGGTCATCCCCTGGGTGTAAATGGGGTTGAAACTGCAAATCGAGTCACCGAACACCAGAAGCCCTTCCGGGAATCGGCTCATCGTGTCATAGCGTCGCCAAGCGCCCCCTGGGTAGCGGAATACCTGAATGTCGCCGAGTGGTTCGCCCGCGCGTAGCGCCGTCGGCAGCGCAGGTGACACGAATTGCGTGCCCAGTTCGATCAAATCAGCCAGATCAGTGGGTGGTTCGAGTTGGGCCAGCCGGAAAACGGTCAGAATCCAGGTGTCATCTTCGTAGGACGAAAAATTCCCGCCGGTCGGCAGATCCGGTTTCGGGAACGTCAGCGTCATCTTGTCGTTCAATACGCCCGCTGGGACATGCAATAACTGGCTGGAGTAGCTGGCGTTCGCTGTCGATTGCTCGGTGGTGGGTCGGTCGTAACCCAAGCTTTCCAGGAACGCCGGAGTGCGGGCCGCGCGCCCCATCGCATCGACCACGAGCTCAGCGTCGAGCACTCGTGTTGCACCGGTGTCGCGGTTGGCCACCCGCGCGCCGGTGACCCGGTCTGGCTGGGCGGCGACAGGCTCGACGACGTCGTGGCCGTCCAGGATTTCCACGTTGCCGATGGCACGCACCCGCCGCCTGATGAGGGATTCCAACAACGGCCGGCTGAGTAGATAGACCACCACCGATTCCGGATCGGCAAATTTGCATGACCTGTTGTATTCGTGGCCGCCCACCCGGATGGACACCCTGGATAGATCGCCTTCATCGCAGACCGTTGCGCCGGCGGCGACGAGATCGTCAGGCAGACCGGGAAATAACTGCGCGATCTCTTGTAGGCCGCGACTGGACAGCACGTGAGAATGCCGCCCCTGCGGCACCCCTCGGCGCTGAACAGCCTTGTCTAACAGTGAATCCCGTTCGACTACCGTGACGGTCTCATAGAAATCCGAAAGGACTCGAGCCGCGAGCAACCCGCCTATGCCCGCGCCGCAGACAAGGGCTCGATTACGAAACTCGCTCACCAGTCGCTGCTTCCATGCTGACGCGCTTCATCTCCGTCGGCGATTCCATCCAGGGATGGAGTTTCGCAAGGTCCTTGCGGATGATCGCCGCGAAGATGTTGCCTTGCCGCGAGGCCGCGGCGTTGAGCGCGCGGTAGGCCCAGTTAAAGCTCTGTTGTGCTTGCTCATCCGACAAGCGCAGCTTGTTCTGCAGGATTCGCGTGGCGACCCGGCCGGAGCCGATGTTCCACTCGGTGTGGAACTCGATCGGGACGTCGTAAGCGGGGTCGAAACACCCCACGGCCTTGCGGACCTCACGGCGAGTCCACCGGTACACGAAGTTCGGAACACCGGTGCCGTCAACACCACCGGACCGGTATTCCGCGTCGATCACCGCAGGAAGCTCGTGCCACGTGACGACCCCGGCCCGCGTGGCTGCGCGCATCATCAGCGAGTCCTGGTTCTCCACGAAAATCACCGTCTTGCGGGCGAGCCGATACATCTCGTGCAGCGCCTCGTGCGGACGCGAACAGTGGTGCAGGCCCGAGTGTCCCATCACATGATCGAACGACTCGGACGGCTGCGGCATGAGGTGGGCGTCGAACTTCACCGCCGACGTCTCCCCGGTGCTGCGGCTGTGGGGCGCGATGTTGCTGAAGCTGCAATTGGTAAGGCCCACCTCTTTGCAGACAGCTTCGTCGAATGACCCTGCAAACTGGACTAATACGGAGTCGTGCGGACGAATGACTCCATCAGCGATAAGCCGCCGGAGCAGCTTTGCGAACGTGCCGGCGCCGGGCTCTTCCATTGCGTCTGTGTCCTTCCAATCGAGTGTTTTCCGTGCGCTTTTGGGACTACGCATCGAAGGCTTCCGCTGCGTCGTCTGCAGAAGACCTGCGACTACGCACCTCCCAGGGCGCGTAGTAAGCCAATCCAATTGCGGTCATCAGAATCGCTGCCACGGCCAGGCCGACAGCGACACCGCGTGCGCTGTGGAACAACGATGCGGTGCAGGCGGCAAAGGCGATCGTTACCACCGTCGACACGATCTTGTACCGCATCACATCCGTGCTCCGATTGAACGTCTTGAGAAAGACGCCCAACACGAAACCCACCGCGGTCGCGAAGTACCCGACGAGCACGATGGGAAGCACATCCCGGGCAGGTTCGAACGACTGCCCCAACAGCAACGCTCCTACGCTGGCCGGCATCAAACACAGCACGACCCCGATCACCGCAGTCAATGCGGCGATCCCACCCATCAATCGCAGCGCCGCGTACCAGACGTCCCGAGGTTGTGCGGAATTGCGGGTGCTCTCCGAGATGACGACCAGCTGCAGCGCCCCCGCCAGGATCGCTAGTGGAGACAACAGGACCGTCGCGCCGCGAAGGGCCGCCGTGGCGATGGGACTCAACAAAGCCGCCACCAAGGCAAGGACCACGAAGACACCGATCTGCTCAGCCCCTGCATCGATGCCGAATCTGATGCGATGTTGCCAGCCGTCCTTCGCCCAGCGCCCGAAGCCGCTGAGTTGAGGCGCCACCCGTAGGTCCGCGGCCATACCCGCCAGGGCCGTCAAGCCGAAGGCGGCCCACCCTCCGATCAGCCACGGCACGGTCGAAAGCTTCAGCCAGGCTGAGACGAGGAGCGATAGAGTCCCGAGGAACCAGACGCCATCCCACGTCGCCGCGACATGCGGTCTGCCTTCAGCGAACGTGACGTACCTCAGGACGTCTTGGCATAACAGGATCGGCGCGGACACTCCGAGCAGGACTGCAGCCATCCCGATCTCGTGACCCCAGACCACCATCGCGACGAGTACGGCACAGCCTGTCGCCAAGGCGGCGACCAGGGCGAAGGAACCGTCCCGGCGTATCTGCTGCGTCGTTTGACCGGATTTGAGCAGCAGTGGAGTGCCCACCGCCCCACGCTGAACCCCCAGTACGGTGACGAGAGCCGTGAAGATCAGAACGATCCTGCCGAACGATTGCGCACTGGACGCGACTGCGACTGCAAACGTGAAGATGCCGTTGCTGGCGCTGGAGAAGACTTGGTCGACCGTCGTAGACCAGGCACGTGTCTGGCGGTTCAACGTTGTCAGCGCCATGTCACCTCGCCCTGTCAGATACAGACGCCGCGTGATGACCCGTGGCGGGCAGCACCTCGTCGTGCGCCCGGCGGTCGTCGTTCAGGAAGACGAGGTACAACACCAGTGCCGCAAGCACCGTCACGGCGATCGCCACAGCCATCCGCGTCATAAGCCGCATTTCTCTAGCCACCCTCTTCGGTTCGTGGCTCGTGCGCTGCAAGCGCCGCAATCCCCGCCGATACCGAATATACCGGCTATACACCGAAACAGCAATATAGATACTAATTGTCCACTTTAAACCGACCTGGATTGACTAACAGTATCTTTTCAAAGTTTGCCATCCAACCAGGACCTCGCCATAGACGCCCTGCATCGCGCTGAGCCAGGCCGCTTCGGTGTAGGAATTCTGGTAGACATCGCGGCAGTGGGCACTCAACCCAGGGAAATAGGCGTCGGCCCTGTCGATGTCGTCAGCCATTGACCCCGACATGACGATTCCGGTGCCCTCGCGCCCGACGAGCTGACCAACGATCGACCGAGGTCCCGCGATTACTGGCAGACCGGCGGCCAGCGCTTCCAGATAAACCGTGGGTAGCCCCTCGGGCCAGATGCTCGGGAACAACAGACCACGTGCGGCTGCCATCAGTGCGCGCACTTCTGTCGGCGACCGTTGCCCGAGCAGCTCGACTGTCGGACCCGCCATCCGGCGCACGTCTTCTTCGAGTGGGCCGCTGCCCACCACCTTGAGCCGCGGTCCGTGCGGCCAGTCGCGCACAAGCGGCAGAATGCCTTTCTCGTCAGTGATTCGGCCGACGAAGAGCCAAAATTGACCTTGCTCATCTCCGCCATGCGTTCCCGGCACGGGTGCGGACGGCGCGAAATTGGGCACCGTGACGAGCTTGTGTTCGGGCACTCCGATGGCGGCGTATCGCGACCGCATGTCGTCATTGATGGTGATGACCCTGTCCGCGGCGGCCAGCAGCGGGTCGTTCTCGAATCTCATGCCGAGTGCGACCGGAAGCGTCGCGACCCGACTGCCTTTGAAACAACCGTATTTCAGCGCGGGTAGCGCACTGTGGCTTTCCGGACACAATGTGCAGGCATTGCCATCGCGCAGCAACGTTGCCGCGGCGCACAGCGGCCGATAGTTGTGAATCGTGGTGACCAGGCGCGACGCATACTGCGCCGCCCAGCTGCGACCGAAGTTGGGAAAGAGGTTGTGCACGTGGACGATGTCGGGCTCGAAACGGTCGATCTCGTCGACGGGGTACGGTCCGCGGTTCGTTGCCACACCTATTGCAGTGCGAGCAGCGTAGATCTTCGACTTCTCGACGTCTTCCTGGCGCCGGCTGATCACTCGGACGTCGTGCCCGGCCCCGCGAAGCGCCTCGACTTGCAGATCGACGACGATGTTTTCGCCGCTCGGGGCCCGGTTCGAGTAGTAGCTGTGTACCACCGCGATGCGCATGACTAGATCGCCGTCCGCGGGGCCAGGCCCAATTCCATTACAGGTACAGCCCTTCCAACGTCGCGGACTCCTTCGCCATATTGACCGCGACGCCGAGCACCGGGACATCGAGCGCTTTGAGGTCGGTCACCAGTTGCCGCAGCGAAATCGTCGAGGTGGCAATCGGACGGACGACGAGTATCACGGCGTCCACCGCGTCAATGGCCAACTGCGCATCGATCGACTCGTGGAACGCAGGCGCGTCGACCAGGATGACATTGCTCTCGAGGAGCTGGGCGTCGCGCCCGCGGATCTCCGCGGTCAGCGATGCAGTCGAGCAGGACACCGTTGTCACCGGATCAACCCGTTTACCCACCTCTGCCAACGCAGATCCCGCCAGGACCAGATCAGGCTGCGCTGACTTCGCCTTCGACTCCTGCTGGGGTTCGGCCACACGAACGACGCCAACTCTCCGTCCACGGTCGGCGAACGCCCGCGCGAGCGCCTGCGTCACGACGGTCCCGCCATCTCCGTTGTGGCCGCCTACGATGGCGACGACGGGCGGTATCTCGGCCTTGATTCTTGGAAGCCGCTGGAGCACAGACTCGACATTCAGGCTGAGTCGCAACGTCGCCTGTTTGAATTCCTCAGAGGTGTCGAACGCTTGGGCGACATCGCCGTCGGGGCCCAGCGCTCGGGTCTTGGGCAACTTCCCGATGATGTCGCATCCGGTGATCTCCTCGACCTGGCGTCGCGACCTCACTCTAGTGTCGAAGTGTTCGAGGAACCCGATGAGTCCGCCGGCAACGAGCAAAGCCAACACGAGCGCCACGGAAGCGACCATCGACGTCGGTAATCCGGAAGCCTTGGCGCTGGCCGGATTCGCCTTAGTCACTACCTCGACCAGCGGTCCGACATTCGGGTCGCCGCTGACGTTTTCGATCTTGGCAAGGTAGGTTGGCAAGACACTGGCATAGCCATTGGCGATATTGGCCGCGTGCTGGGGATCGCCGTCGATCACTGAGATGATCATCAGCACAGTACTTTTGACGGTCGTCGCCGAGACCGTCGACACCAACTGCTGTGGGGTCACTGCAAGACCGAGCTTGTCGATCACCATTTGCGCCAACTCGTCGCTCTCGAACATGTTGACGTAGGTTTGCGCCCGCTGCCGAGAGAACAAGTCACCCTGGTATGCAGTTACCGATGTCTTCACATCGGGTGCCCTGAGGAACAATTCGGTAGACGCGGTGTACGTCTTGCCGGCGCTGACGTGGTAACCGGTGACACCAACCAGTGCGACGGCCAGGCATAGCAGCACGATCGGCCATCGCTGCTGAAACTTCGTCCAAAATCTCGTCAATAGCTCCATTTTTCTCCGCTCACGGTAGTGGATTGGACTAGTTCAGGCGGCCAAACGGCGCCGGTCGAAGCGCGGCAACTCGACTTGCTTCGCCGAATTCCGTTCGGCGACAACTACCCGGCCCAGGCACGTACCGCGCGCCAGCCCAAGCAGCCGTTCACTTTCGCGGAGCTCCTCCGCCGCTGTCTGCGGAATGAGCTCGACCAGGATCGACGCGCCGATCTGGCTTGCTATGTCCACCGTGTCGGCTGACTCCAGTACCGGCGGGCCGACAACGATGACGTGCTTATAGCGGCCGGATAAGTCGGTCAGAAGGTCACGCATCTTTGGGCCGGTAAGTTCCCTGGTTGGATTCGCCGGTGCCGCGCCGGCCGGAATCCAGCTGACGCCACTTAGCTCGTCGGACTGGATGGCCGAGTCCAAAGCCGCAGACGTGCAGAGCAACTCGCCCAGGCCCACGGTTGAGTCGCCAGGTCCGGCGGTGAAGTCCGCGCATACCACGACGGTGGGCGAACCCGCTTCTGTCAATGCGGTCGCGAGTGACGCTGCAAGAATGCTGGTGGTCGGCGTGGCTCGAGGCGATGCAATCACGAACGACGCGATGTTGGCATCGCTCAGTCGGTGAGCAATTTCCAGCCGGAGCAGCTTGGTGTCGGAGTGGACCTCATCGAGTGTGAGGTGGTCCTCGGCAGTGAGTACACCGAGCACATCCGCGAATTCGCCGGTGCGGTGGCCGACACCCCGGAATCGGACCAGCCACGGGCTTTCTCGGGTCGCTGCGTACGCGGCTAGCCAGGTCAGCCCGAGCAAGAACCCGATGACGGCCCCGCAGCCGATGTTCAACAGCGTGCGCGGCGAGATGGGGTGGGACGGAACGGACGCAGGGGCGCTGAGTACCGGCTGAACGGGCGACACCACGTTAGAAGGCGCGCGCTCAAGCTCTTTGATGACCTCGATACTCTGCTGCGCAATCGCATCGGCGATCATCGCCGCTCTCACTGGGGAGGCGTCTTGAGCCTGCACCTGCAGCACCACGGTGTCGGCGACGTTGTGGGCGCTGACCTTCTTTGCGAGGTTTTCGCCGGAGTTGCCTAAATGCAGTTGATCACTGACGCGTTCGGTCACCAGAGGTGTTGTCACCAGGCGTGCGTAGCTGGCCATCCGCTGCTGGGTGAATTCGTCGCCCCACGAGCGCTCCGTACCACCACCCATGTTCGGATCCATCAGCGCGGTGGAGTCATTCCAGTAAGGCGCCACGATGAGAATCTTCGCCGTTGCCTCGTAGACCACGGGCAACAGCATGTTGATCCCGCCGGCGACGGCGGCACCCAACAAGGTCCATATGACCAGCACCAGAAACTTGCTGCGCACGATGGCGAGCAACGAGACCATGCCCCTCATGATCCGAATCCCATCCGCTTCAGGCTGTCATTGACTTTGTCCGCGTAGTAGGTGTCGCCCTTCGCGTTGAGGTGAGCACCGTCCCGCCACATGAGCGTTTTTCCGTCGATGTCGCTGTACCAGTGTTGCGCCTTCGGATCGATCACTTCGGCTGCCACGCTTTCGGCCGTGCTGCGAAGTCCTTGCGCCACGGCGAGATAGTTTTGTGCCACAACAGGTGTGGGAAAATTCGGAAGAATGATGATGATCTTGGCGTTGGGCCAGTCCGAACGAACCTTCTTGATGTACTCATCAGCCGCCGCGACCGTTTGCTCTGGCGGTAGCCCGAGGTCGGATCGGCCGCCGTCGACGAGAACGTACTCGACGTGATGGTTGTAGGTTGCCTCGTTGCGGCCGAGACGATCGATGAACGGCACTGTCGGAGGCGACAAGCTGTCAATGCCGCTGGCGAAGCCGGTCCCACCTTGGGCATCGAGTGCCAGATTCCAACCCATTTTCGCCGCAAGCAGATACGGGTAGGTCAGATTGTTGGGGTCGCCGACTCCGGCTGCAAACGAATCGCCGGCGACGAGCAACGTGGGCTTGGGGTCGAACATCTGCTTGAGGTTCGCGACGACCTTGTCCGCGTAGTAGGAGTCACCGACCGGGTAGAGGTGCGCGCTGCTCCCGAGCCCCTTCGCGTCGACGTCGCTGCTGTACCAGCGCTGCGCCACCGGGTCGATCACATAACCGCCCACGTTGGCCGCCGCGCGGGAAAGGCCCTCCGCCACAGCGGGATAATTGCTCGTCACGTCTGGCGTGGCGTACGTGGGCAGGATGATGACGATCTTGGCTTTAGGCCAGGTCAAGTGAACCTTGTCGATGTAGTCATCGGCCGCCGCCACCACCCGCTCCGGTTCGAGGTCCAGGTCGTTTCGGCCGCCGTCGATCAGAACATAGTCGACGTGATAAGTCGCAGCATCGCCGAGGATTCGATCGATGAAAGGCACACCCGCAGTTGGGTGTTCATCGCTTCTCCCGACGAAGCCGGTCCCATCGCGGGTGTCGAGGGCCAAGCTCCAGCCCATTTTGTCGGCAACGGCATAGGGATATGTGGCGGCGTACGAGTCGCCGACAACGAGCAACGAAGGCCTGTGGTCGAACTTCATCGACGCGACGGGTGCGACGTGCAGGTCGGCTTGGCTGTGCGATCCCTCAGTGCTGCGCAGCTCGTAGGTCGCCAGGCCGACGGCAACCGCCGCCAACGCCGCAATGATGGTGACTTGGATGCGACGGCGCTTGCCGCGCAGCGTATTACGCGCGGACATAATCAGTCCTTAGCGGCCGCACGCTCGATCCGGGCAAGAAATCAGAGACGACGCCTGGTGCGCGGGCGCGGGTCTTCACCTTCTGCCGCTGTCCGACGAAAATTGGGAACAACACAATGCAGAACAGGAACGAGGCAGCCTGCAAAAGCGAGCCGCGCAGCAGGATCATCAGATAGAACGGCAGAATGCAGCCGAGCACACTCGGCACCCCGTTGAGGTCGCACTCAATGTTCAACCTCGTATCCCACCGATGTAGGGCGAATCCGAGGGCGAACATGCCGACGGCGAGCAGGAGCCAGCCGCCGTTCAGGTAGAGCTCGATCCACAAGGGAGCCGACAAGTTTGTGAAACTGTACCCACGCTCGTGTGCGATGAATGGTCCCGTGTCCAGCGGCTTATCGACCCACCAGGCCCGTGGTACCCAAAAGAGCAGCACTCCGAGAAGCTGTTTACCGGGAACGATTCCCTCCCGCGCGGCGACCAGATATCCGTTCGTCAGTTGCGCGAACGAGTCGTAATCGCCAGTCAACAGCGACTGAATGGGATTCGTCGCTTTCAGCTCGCCCGACTTGCTGTAGCGGAACGCGTCCGCGAGCGGGAAGATCAAGAGCATCCCGACCAGGAAGCCGCACGCGGTGAGACGGAAACGCAGCTTGGTAGCGAACAGTCCAAATGCGGCGGCCACTGCCAACATTGCCGTTCCCGCGAGGTAGCGCGCGCTCGATATCGGATTCATGACGTCCGACAGCAAAATTCCGACAATGACGAGCAGCACCAAGCTGCTGCGCATGACACTTGGGGAGATCGTCGCACCAAGCGCAAGGGCTTTCTTCGCCTCTTTACGGAAGCGCAACAGGGCGATGAAGGCCACCAGCGGTCCGATGCAGGCGGCCGCTCGCAGCATGGCGAAGGTGCTCATGTCCGGTATGGCGTCGTTTTCGGCGTCCAATATGTCCTCGCGGCTGTGCAGAAATGCAAGCCAGCCGACTTGAGAGAGAAGGTAGATGCCGGCGAGGATTCCAAATAAGGACAGCAAAACGGTGCGTGAGTAATTAACGGAGAAGGTCTGTTTCGCCACATCGCGAATCGGCTTCGCCGGCCGCTCCCCCAGCCGCGTCGAGGTGGCGTTGTCCAAAACCGCGCCGGCAAGGAATGCGCAACATCCGACGACGGCGATGAGCGTGGCTGCGCCGGCAAAGGTGGCGTCGATCCGGGGAACGGTTTGCGGCCAGTCGTCCAAACGCAGCTGAGCCAACGGCGCCAAGCCCAGAAATGCGTAGCTGTAGCACCAGAACGACATTTCGAACAGCCGTCGTTCACCGTTACCTATCAGGAACGCGAATCGCGCGGCGGAGATTGTCAGTACGGGAAGCGCCCACAACCAACTCGCGTTGGCAGGCACACCGGTGAAGCGGATGAACACTGCCGGGACGAGCACTGCCATCGTGGCGAAAACCCACACCGTGAGAAGCGCCCCGTTCACTTGAGTCGTGTCGCCCAGGCGCAATCGTGTCGCCAATGGCATCGGTCTCGACGTGCCGACGTACACGAGGTCCCGGCCAGCGCCGAACACCCCGCGGGTTCCGAAATGAGCATCTCGGCTGAACTGACTCAACTGGCGACGTTCGGGCGTCGCCGACGGCTTGAAACGCAGCAGCGCCAAGGTCGCTGCGAACGTGGTCGCGGTCGCCATTCCGGCTGCGACCCCGGCAGGAGTACGGAACAGCACCGCGCCTGCCAGCGCCGTGACCAGGGTGACCAGCGCGTAAGTAGCCCCGAGTTTCAGCGCGTCGGCGGTTCGGCCGACACCGCGCAGCCACACTGTCACCGCGGTGACCCACACTCCGATTGCGTACCCGAGCGCGACGAGCGGAATGATCGATTGCGCTGCTTCGAATGTGCTGCCGAGAAGATGTCGACCGGCGGCGATCGGCAGGAAAGACAGTGCCAGCCCGAGCAGCATGGTCCCGGAGGTCATGACCAAAGCGACTCGAGCCAGCGCGTTCCATGACGGTCGCGTCGGCAGGCTGCGCCATGTGGGCTGGGGAACCGTTGCCAATCCACTCACGCCCGCCGTGATGGCGACCGGTGCCAGTAAAGCCATGGCGCCGCAGAGCGCGGCGACGACCCCGGGACTCAAAAAGACCGCCACGAAGAGCATCAGCGCGAACAGTGCCGTTTGTCCCAGGCCGGACTCGGCGCCAAAGCGCACCCGACGCTGCCAGCCATCGGAGATCCAGGCCCGGTACTGCCTGAGCCGCGGGACGATGCGGACCGCGACCAACATTCCGACGAGTGCGATGACGGCCAGGGCGGTCCATCCCCCGAGGAGGTAAACAGTGGTCGCCACCGGCAAGTGCAACCAGGTTGCCGCCAACAATGCCGCCGAACCGAAGAACCACACGCCGTCCCAGCGCGTCGCGATGTGTGCACGTCCTTCGGCAATGACGATGTATCGCAGCACATCTCGTACCAGTGTCATGGGCGTCGCAGAAATGACCAGGATTGCCGGCAGGCGGATTCCTGGCCCTTCAACTGCCCACATGATGCCGCCGACGACGGGGCTGACCAGTAATGCGCTGGTGACCGCGAAGGAGCCCTCTCGCCGGATATCGGCTTGAGTGGCACCCGTTTTCAGCAACAGCGGCATGCCCAGCACACCGCGAAGGATGCCGACTACCGCGGCGAGCAGCGTCGCAAGCAGCGCGATCTGCCCAAATTCTTGGGTGCTCGCCACAACAGCGATCGCATAAATGGTGAGGCCGTTGCCGAGACCGGAGAAGATCCGGCCGGCACCCGAGACGGTGTGAAACCCGCTCATCGACAATCGTTTGGTCACGCCTCAGCCCCTGTTACCCGTGGCCCAGATCTTCTCGAAAGCCCCGACAGAGTCAGTGGCTCCGTGGTTCGAGAAGAGCTCGAATGTGGCGAAACTTCCCGCCCACTCGGAAAACCGCGGATCGGACACCCGCCGGTGGGTGCCCGGCAAATCCACGGTGACTTGAGCACCGTCGATGGTCAGGCGTACTTCGTAAGCGGTGTGACCGTCCTCGCGCAGCGGTTGACGGAAACTGTCGGTGGCGACCACTTCCAGGGGCGAGCTGTCAGTTCCCGACACGGAGATATTCCAATTGATCGCCGTCACAACAAAGTTGATTGACAGCGGCCTGGTCAGCGACGAACCGTTCTTGTCGACGCCTCGCGACACGACCAATGTGAGCGCGCCGAGAGTGCCTGATCCCGGCCGCAAGACGAACCGTGCGCCCATATCTTTCACTGACGAACGAAGATCCGGGGAGCTGTAGAACGCTGCGGCGCTGCCTTGCGTTGTGGGCCGATAGGTCAACCGGCCGTGCTCAATTCGGAGTTGGTCGCCGTAGTCATCAGGCTTAGCTGCCATGGTCGAAGGCTGGCCGCCGTCGAAAATCTTGGGCGCCGGCCCGTTGGGCATGGCGCTGAAGTCTGCTTCAACCCGAATGCCCTGGGGAGCCAACGGCCCGTTCTCACGCAGAAACCCCCACCAAAGTGTCACAGCCACAACGACTGCCAACACCAGCGCGAAGACGACCTGCGTCAGGCTGCCGTCCTGGCGGCGCGTTGCGAGACTCGTCATGACGACCTCAGCTCGAGGATCTCGTCGCAAATCTGACTCACCCGGTCTCCCGTATCCATGCCTGCACCACGGCTGTCTTCACCAGCGGACCTGACAATCCGACCCCTCCTAAGCGAACGCGCGCCGCTCGTCGGCGGCCGCAGTGACGGCGGTTGCATCCCCTCGAGACGCATATACCGGATCTTCACTTGAGAGAATGATATACGTACCGTAAGGTGCAATACAAGCCGTAAAACAGACCAGCGGTATTCTCTAGACCGCGAACACGTCCAAAGATTCGGAACAACAGGTGCAGAACAGACCGCAGACACACGAAGTGCTCCCAGTGGAAGAGCGCGCCACCCCAGGCGGGGCAACCGTCCTAACGCTTCTCCCCTTAACAGCCCAAAGAATTGCGTTAAGGCTGGTTGTCCACGACTACTCCGGCCACCCTGGCCAGGTACACCTCAGTCGGGAGCTGGCGCGCCGAGGGCATCACGTCGAGCATCAATTTTGTGCGTCGTACACGACTGGTCGGGGTGCGACCGAGCGACGAGACGGCGATCCCGAATCCTTCGCCGTGCGTGCCATCGAGCTGCGCAGCGAGTTTGCTAGGTACTCACCGATAGCCAGACTGCGTCAGGAACTGCAGTACGCCCGGATGTCGGCCCGTGCCATCCTGGCCGCCCGGCCAGACGTTGCGGTGCTATCCAACATCCCTTTGCTATCGATGTTCATCCTTACTATGTCGCTCCGGATGCGACGGGTGCCCTACGTCTTCTGGCACCAGGACATCTACAGCGAAGCGATCAGGGTGATCGCTCGTGATCGTTTTGGCCAGCTGGGTCGTCTGATCGGCTGGGTCGCGGGGCGTGTTGAGCGTCGGGTTGCGCGCAGTGCCGCTGCGGTCGTCGCCATCAGCGACAACTTCCTCGAACAGCTCCAAGCCTGGGGAGTTCAGAGAAGCAAAGTGCACGTGGTGCCGAACTGGGCTGCGATCGACGAGATGCCGGTGCGGCCGCGAGACAACGCCTGGGCACAGGCGCACGGCCTGACCGGCGTGCCCGTGGTGATGTACGCGGGAACCCTTGGCCTCAAACATGACCCATCCGTGATATCGAGGCTGGCCCAGATGGCGCCGACAGGTAGCCACACCGTCGTTGTGTCCCAGGGAAAGGGCCGCGAGTGGTTGGAGACAGAAGCAGGCGACGTCCCGGGCCTGACTCTGTTTGATTACCAGCCGTACGAGCAGCTGCCGGACATGCTCGCGAGCGCGGATGTGCTGCTCGTCGTGCTGGAAAGCAACGCCAGCCGCTACTCGGTGCCGTCCAAGGTTCTCAACTACCTGTGTGCCGGCCGTCCAGTGCTGGCGCTGCTGCCGCCAGACAACGCCGTCGCTCAGATGGTCGAAGCCGCGGAGGCAGGTCTCGTGGTGGCCCCAGGCGACGCAGACGCGGCATCGGCCGCGCTCAACAGTTTGCTGGCTTCGCCCGTAGCGCGGGCCGCCATGGGTACCGCGGCTCGCCGTTATGCCGAGCACACGTTCGACGTGACGCGGGTGGGCGAGCGCTTTGAATCTTTGCTTTCTGACATCAACAACGCGCAGCAATGCCAACAGTGAAAGGACACGGAACGATGGAAATTGCACACTTGCCAGGAGGGATCGCGGACACCGGGCCGAAACGAGCCCTGGTCGCCGGAGGCGGCGGCTTCATCGGCGGTCATCTCGCCCGGACCCTCCTCGCGAAGGGTTTTCAGGTCCGAAGTGTCGACATCAAACCCTTCGACGGCTGGTATCAGATTCCCGAGGGCGTCGAGGCGCACCAGCTCGACCTGTCGTTGCTCGACGACTGTCATCAGGCCGTTCGCGACGTCGACGTCGTGTACAACCTTGCGGCCGACATGGGCGGCATGGGCTTCATCGAGACCCACAAAGCCGAATGCATGCTGTCGGTGCTGATCAACACCCACATGTTGGTGGCAGCGCGTGACGCGCAGGTGGGTCGGTTCTTCTTCTCCAGCTCCGCCTGTGTCTATGCGGCCGACAAGCAGGTCGATGCCGACGTGACAGCGCTCAAGGAGTCCGATGCTTACCCCGCCATGCCGGAGGACGGTTACGGCTGGGAGAAGTTGTTCAGCGAGCGCATGTGCCGGCACTTCCGCGAGGACTTCGGCCTCGAGACGCGAGTAGCCCGCTACCACAACGTCTATGGCGTCGACGGCACCTACGACGGCGGACGCGAAAAGGCCCCGGCTGCGCTATCTCGCAAGATCGCCGAGGCTGTACTCACCGGCAAACATGAGATCGAAATATGGGGAGATGGCGAGCAGACCCGCAGCTTCATGTACGTCGACGACTGCGTCGAGGGAACAATGATGGTGACGTCTGGAGACAGCGCGGTGCCGGTGAACGTCGGCAGCTCCGAATTGGTGAGCATCAACCAAATGGTTGACATCATCGAGCAGATCGCTGGGATCACCGTGAAGCGCAACTACAACTTGGACGCACCCAAGGGTGTGCGTGGACGCAACAGCGACAACACGCTGATCAAGGAGATCTACGACTGGGAGCCGTCGATCACCCTCGCGGACGGTCTCGAACTCACCTATCGGTGGATCTTCGACCAGCTCACAAGTGGAGAGCGTGCCGGCGAACGCACCGCGCGCCCGGCCTGATGTGATCGATCGAAGAGGGGGAGGCGCGTGAAGATTCGAAGCGTGCTCGTGGCCCTGGTGGCGTTACTCCCTGCCAGTGAGCTGAAGAACTTTCTGCTTCGTCGCTTGGGGTGGGCCATCGGGGACGGGGCGCACATCGGCCCGTGTTTGATCGTGAACGTCGACCGTGTCGAGATTGGCAACCGAGCGTGTATCGGATCTTTAAGCGTCGTCAGGGATCTGACGGCGCTGACAGTCGGGGAACACGCGGTGATCGGACATTGGAACTGGGTGTCCGCTTCGAAGCGGCTGGCCGAAGCGGGTGCCCCGTGTGAGCTCTATCTGGGAACGCACTCCGCGCTCACTTCGCGACATTACGTCGACTGCAGCGGTGGTGTACGCATCGGTACACATACCACCATCGCTGGTGTCCGCTCGACGTTCGTCACCCACGGCATCTCATGGAAGAGCAGCGCCCAGACGTTCAACCCCATCGAGATCGGCGATTACTGCCTTATTTCGTCGAACGTCCAAGTAGCCCCGGGGACCGTGGTCGGCAGCAAGGTTGTTGTCGGGATGGGGGCAACCATCGCCGGCAAACTCTTGGAACCGGGCTTGTACGTGCAATCGCGCGCGATACAGGTCAAGCCGGACCTGACTGGCGAGTACTTCACAAGAAAAGAAGGGCATGTCGACACAGTTGAGGCACGCGGTTAGGGCTCGGCTCTGCATTAGTCGTTGCGTTCAGCAGTGGTCAGTGGTGAGCGCCTTCGCGATTCCGGAGAACTGGTAGAGATAGATGTATTGCCAGTACCAGAATGGGAGAACGTATTGTCGGGGCGTGCCTTTGGCTGCGACCGAGACGCCCTGGCCTGACAAGCACTGATCAAACACCAAGCGGGCACGCGGTATGTGATATCGCCACGTCACGATCAGAATCTTGTGCCAGTGGCGCTCTCTCACCAGGCGCCGCGTCATGATCGCTTCGCCGTGAGTGGTCATGGGATTCGGCCGCGAGCAGATCACCTCTACTGCGCCACTGCGAGGCAAGCACATTTGGTTCATCAACGGGTCCGCGGCGGGGTATGGATTCGACAGCAGCACCGTCGATGCGAGTCCCTGCCGGGCCAACGTCAGACCGTATCGCTCGCGACCATCGTGTTCGCCGCCCAGCACGACGACCGCATCGACATGCTCGAGAGCACTCTCGGCGGCGTTGCTGAGGATGATGTAGCCGAGCGCACCGTTCAACGCCGCCACGGCGGTGGCCAAGGTGGTAATCAGAACCACCGTCCGGCGAGCGCGCTTCCAGAACGCACTCACTTGATGTTCAGCGTCGGTCATGTGCCCCAGGCATTTTCGCCACGCTACCGAAGGCCCCCCACCACCCGGTACTGGAGGTCCTGCAAGAACGGGGTCGCGGTGACATCGGCGTTGGAGCGCGCTACAGCGACGACTTCGCCGTCGCGTTGCATCTCGGCTGAAATCGATCCGAGACTCAACGGGAAGGTGCAGATCCCGCGGCCGAAAGGGACATGGCAGGTGTAACGCTGCGTACCGGCAGTGACAGAGACTTCCGACTTCGCCGTCGCGAATGCGACCACTTCGATCGTGTCGCGAGGTGCCACGCTGCTCGGCACGACGCGCATTGGTGAGGTCTCGTGGTAGACCGGACGAGCGCTGACCGGTTGGTCTCGGTAGGACATGAACAGCGCGTCCCGAAGGATGCGTGGTGTTCTGCCGAACTTGAACCGAACGATGTCGTAGGCGTTCATGTCCAGAATGCGCCAACCGTGTGCCACCGAGGGTGCCATCGCGGTGGATTCGGAGTAGTCGTTCCACGTGATGAGTTGCACCCACTCGGCGTGCTGCTGGTCTGCGAGTTGCCAAGCCATCCTGTTGGTCAGGCCGTTGTCTGATTCTTCAAAGATCCCGCTTCCCGGCCGACTGTCTTGGAAGGCCACCGGCTGCATCCACAGTTTTCCGAGCTTGCGCGTTCGCCGGATGGCGTCCATTGGAGATCCGCGGCCGGTATCACTGTCACTCATCGCCTTCGGACTTCGGCCGCCCCACATAGCGAATCCGTAGCTGAAGGGAGCGAATTTCTCCAGATTATCGGCAACACTGACAAACGTTGGCACGAAGGCGACGTCGAGTTTGTATGTGCCGCGAAGAACATCCAAAGCGCTTGCCCACCACGCCGGCGTCTGCACCTCGGCAGCGAAGGCACCCAGTACGGGTCGGCCGTCCGAAAGACGGTATGCGGCATGCGCGGTCAGATACGGTGCGATGTCCGCCGCGAATTCGGCAGCCGTCATCAACCGAAAAGGTCCGGTCATATCGGTCGTGGCCAGAATCGCGAAGTCATCCACTGTTGATGCGGCCTGCAGTATCTGGTCGACGACACTGGAAGTGGCGCGAGGATCGATCACATCAACCGCGAATCCGTCAATTCCAACACTTTTCGCTTGATCGATCTCGGTGCGCAGGTCAGCTAGCTTCCAATCCGGGAGATTGCTGTGTAGGCGGGGCAGCGGCCTGTCCCGTACGAATCCGCCGTAAGCGGCGTGCTTACCGTTTTCACCATTGACCGTAAGGTATTCCGTTGCGTAGTAGTCTTCGTCCCCATCTTTGTTGTCTATCGATATCGGCAAGCTCGGCATGTAGTGGGCGAAGACTTTTCGTGGGCTATGTGCCTGAACGAGGTTGAACGGTAGGTACGGCGTGAACACCGTTGCCAACGGCGGTGGTTGATGGGAATCGTGCGTTGCCCACGCCAACGTCAAGATTGCCGCCAGTACCGGCACACCTGCAAATGTAGACAGCCGATGGACAATTCGTGACGTCATAGGCGGTGAGGAAACACTGAGCTGGGCTCACCAGACGGCTTCGCCGAGATCTTGATCGGATAGTCCGCGGCCTTGCCCTCGTTTTCCTTGACCCCGATGTAGCGCAAGCTCTCCACTGAAATGAATCCCAAAGTTGTGCAGCTGATCCCGAATACCAGAGCAAGAGCCAGCCTGGCGGCGAGGTTGCGAACCGCGGAAGAGATCCGCGCGCTCGTCGCGGCCGGGCTCAATGGCGTCATGCACAACGTCAGTGGTGCTGCGGTACCGAGGAGGCCGACCCCAGCTTCGGTCGCAGGCGTCATCGTGTCCCAACTGGCCGACATCACGATGCCAAGTAGGCCGCCGGCAACGCCGTTGAACGCGGCGACCATTGACCCGCTCCGTTCACGGCAGCCGACGAACCAGGCAAGGACAGCTCCAAAGGCGGACCCGAGGACGAAACACAAAGACCCCATCGTGATTCCTCAGGACCGCTTCTGGCGTCTACGGTTCTCGGCAGCGACTGTCACCAGCATGCCCAACAGTAAGCCGACGACGGCGCCGACAAAGAAAGCGCCCAGACCAGATATCGCTTGGGCTGGCGTGGCTGACGCGGCCCGCGTCGCCGCTACGCTAATGCTGCCCGCGGCCCCGCCCGCAGCGGCCAGGACCGTCTTCAGCGACCTGCTGATGGATGCGGCAAGAGCGAAGCCGATGAGCGTCGCCGCCGCGGAGGTGAAGATGAATGTATTCGTCAGTGCGGCTGGATTCCCGGGTCCGAGTGGGTCGAACCAGTGCCGTGCGAGGCTCCCGACCGATGCGCCGGCTACCGTCCACGCGAGTGCGCGCACGTCATTTCGCTGTGGTTTCATCATGCCGCCGACTTCGTGCGTTGAGCGATTCAGTTCGCCGACGTCCTTGTCTCGTTGAGAGATTCCATCATCACCTGCGCCAGCTGCCCTATCAGTGGGCGTTCAAGAATGGTGACGTGGTCGCCGGCGAAGTGATGCGCGGTGACCGTTCCTTTGTGAAATTCGTCCCACCCCAACATATCTGCCTCTGCATCGAATGCCGTGTCCCGACTTACGAACAGGTGCATCGGCGCGTCGTGTCCGGGTAGCTGATAGCGACATGCGATCTCGGTGGCTCCGTGATAGTCAAAGTTACGCTGTGGCCACAGCGCACCACTTCGAAGCAGCCGGACCCCGACTTCCAGGTATTTGGCGAACTGTTCGCGGACCGGCCATCGGCGGATTCGGCGAAGCCGCCAACGCAGCGTCTGGTGCTCCCGCTCCAACTCCGCCATCGACGGCGCCAAGCAATCGATGATGCCCACCCACTCGACCTGTCGGCCGGCGTCGATCGCCTGTCGGGCGATTTCGTAGGCCACCGCCCCACCGATCGAATAGCCGGCCAGCGCGATCGAGCCCTCCGGCTGCCGTTCGCAGATCGCCGAAAGGGCCGCAGAGGCATGCTCTTCGATCGTGACCGACGGGTCGAACACGCCGCCCGGCTGTTCGGGGATCAGGACGTGTACCGGTTGGACATCAGCCCACTGGTCCTTGAAGTGCCGCACGCTCACCGCCGACGCGAGATCGGCGAAGATGAAGTGCACCGGTGAGTCGGACACGACTTCAACTGTGCCGCCGAGATTTTCGGTAGTGATCAACACGGCGAGTCCCGCGACGGTCCGACCGCTGTCCAGGAACGCCGCAAGCTCGGGCGCGACACCGAACTCCCGCTGAACCTTGAAGATAAGCCGAGCCGCCAGCAGCGAATGACCACCGATGTCGAAGAAGTCCGCGTTGACGTCGGTCACGGGGACGCCCAGCAACTCAGCCCACAGCGCAGCCACACGCCGTTCGGTGTCATCACGCGGAAGTTGAGCGCCGACACCGTCCGTCCCCCGTAGCGCGGGCGCAGGCAACGCCGCCTTATTGAGCTTTCCGCTCGCGGTCGTCGGAAGCGCACTGATAAGGGTGAAGATGCTGGGGATCATGTGTTCGGGCAGACGCCGACGTAACCAATCCCGCAACTCGGTCTCGCTGGGGCGCCCCGGCTCGCCGACGATGTAGGCGACCAATTGCTTTTCGCCGCCGGCTCCTTCGTTCACGACGACTGCACATGACCCCACCTCTGGGTGTCTACCCAGGGTGGACTCGATCTCGCCCGGCTCGATGCGGACACCGCGGATCTTGACCTGGTCGTCGTAGCGGCCGAGGTGTTGCAGTCGGCCGTCAGGCAGAAATCTGCCGCGGTCGCCGGTGCGATACATCCGCCCACCTTGATGGAAGGGATCGCTTCCGAACCGGCGCGCTTGTTCGTCCGGACGATTGTGGTAGCCGCGGGCCACCGCAACACCGCCGATGGCGATCTCACCGGGAACACCGACAGGTTGTTGACGCCCATCGGGGTCGATGACGTACATCCGCACATTCGAGAAGGGTTTGCCCACCGTAACGGTGTCTCCCATGATCAACTGCGCAGCGGTGTCGATGATCGTTGCCTCGGTGGGGCCGTAAGTGTTCCAGACCTGACCGCACCGTTCCAGCAGCGCCTGGGCAAGCCCGTCCGACAGCGTTTCGCCGATCGACGCCGCCGCAAGACGGCGGTTGCCGCCCCAGCCCGAGGCCACCAGGGCCGCCCACGTGGTTGGCGTGGCCATCATGTAGGTGGCGCCGCTCTCGGCGATCAGCCGGCTCAACGCAGCGGGTTCCGTCGCCTGTGCGGAGGTGGCGACGATCAGTCGCGCTCCGCACGACAGGGCGCAAAAAATGTCCCCGAGCGCGACGTCGAAGGAAATGGACGACACCGACAACACCGTGTCGGTGTCGTCGACACCCATGTCGCCGAACATGGTGCGCATCAAGTTCGCCACACTGCGGTGTTCGACGAGCACCCCCTTGGGCCGGCCGGTGGAGCCCGAGGTGTAGATCACGTAGGCCACTTCGCCGGCTGAGACGGCGACGTCACAAGCGTTCACCAGCCAGGATTCGCGAAGGTCGATGACGGTGGCCGCGTCCGCTTCCCAATCAGCCGGCAGGTCGCGGTTTGTAACGATCATGCTCGCCCCGGCATCGTTGACGCTAAAGCTGTTCCGGACAGCCGGCTGACGCGGGTCCAGCGGCAGAAACGCCGCGCCGGACTTGAGGATTCCGAGCAACGTGGCTATCAGATCGGGCGTGCGGTCCATGAGCACCGCGACAATCGAGCCGGTCCCGGCACCCGCGTCCACCAACCGCGATGCGATGGCCGCCGCACGGTCGTCCAGTTGTCGATAGGTCAGGGTCGTGTCGCCGACTTCGACCGCCACCGCGTTCGGGGTGCGTTCGACCTGCTCGCCGATGATCTGGTGCACACACTGCGATTTCGGCGAAATGCTTTGTCGGCTGGCCGGATTCCAGCTGAGCTGACGCCGACGCTCGCCTGGAGTGACCAGATCGTGTGCGCCCATAGGTGTTTCAGGTGCGGCCGCGACGAGTTCGAGCAGGCGACGCCAGTGCGAAAGCATCTCGCGTGCCGTCTCACGGTCGAACAGATCCGTGCTGAAGAAGAACCTTCCCGCGATGTCTCCCTCGGGCCGCTCGTCCAGCTCGATGCTGATGTCGAACTTGGACGATCCGAGCGCGTCACGGACATCGGTTTCCATCAGGTGCAGCGACCAGTCGTCCGCCGGTGACGTCAGCGGCGGCTCGAGCACCAATGACGTCTGGAACAGCGGGTTGCTGCGAACATCACGCGCGACACCGAGTCCACTGACCAGTGCCTCGAACGGCACGGCGTCGCTGAGTGCCTCGGTGACCGCGCGACCGGCCCGACCCACCAGCGCGGTGAAGGACTCTTCGGCCGAGACGTCGCAGCGCACAACCACCGGCGTGACGGCGTAGCCGGCGACCGAGAACAGGTCGCTACGCTGACGTAGGTCATGCGGAGTGCCGAAGACCACCTCGGTGGATTCGCTGTAGAGGTGCAGCCACCATGCATATGCGGCGGCCAGCGCGTGAAACAGGGTGCCACTGGCGGCCCGGGCCGCGTTGCGCAGGCCTTCGACGGTGGCGGGGTCGATCTCCAGCGGAATGGTCCCGCCGGCAAAGGTCTGACGCGACGGCCGCGGGTGGTCGAGCGGCAGCTGGGTCGACGAGATGTCGGCAAGCCGATCACGCCACCGTCCGATTCGCTTGGCCGTCTCGGGGCCGCGGACCCAATCGAGCTCCCACTGGGTGTAGTCGGCGTACTGCGCCTGTGGCTGGGGAAGCGACGACGGCACACCCACCGCGTAGCTGCGGTACAAGGCGACGAGTTCGGGAAATACCACCCGGTTCAGTGTCAGGCCGTCCCAAATCAGGTGGTGCAGGCCAATATAGAGCCGATGTTCGTTCTCGGCGATGCGGACCAGCCGCGGACGGACAAGTGGTCCATTGGCGAGGTCGTAGGCACGCAACGAGTCGGCTGTGACGACGTCGATGGCACGGGCAATGGCATCCGCGGTGTCGAGGTCCGAGAAATCGGAAACCGGGACGTCGACTTCCCTTGACTCCCTGACGATTTGATGGGGCACTCCGTCGATCAACTCAAACGTTGTTCGCAACGCGTCGTGCCTGGCGACCACGTCGCTCACCGCCCGGCGGAGCGCGTCGACGTTGAGGGCACCGGTCTTGCGGATCTCAACCACTTCGTTCAACACCCGCGAGTCCGGCGCGAGTTGACTCTGGTACCACATCTGCGACTGCGATACCGAAAGTGGCAGCGGACCGGCAACATTCGCAGAATCGGCCCTTACTGACACAGCGGCCGGGCCAAGTCCGGCCGCCCGCACTCGTTGCTCTAACAGCGTCCGGCGCATCTGGCCAAGCCGGGAGGCTTCGTCTGTTCCTATGCTCGTCATGCCTGCCACCTGATCGCGAGTTTCTCGAGCCCCCGAAGCTTGAGATTTTCGCGCCACTGAAGAGGACCGCCCCCTAACTCGAGCTCGGGCAGGCGAGTGAGTAAAGCCTCGAAAGCGATCTGAGCCTCGATTCGGCCCAGCGGTGCGCCGAAGCAGAAATGCGGGCCCCATCCGAACGCCAAGTGCCGATTGTCTTGTCGGTTCAGGTCGAGCCGGTCCGGGTCGGCGAAACGGTCCGGGTCACGATTGGCGGCGCCTATCACCGCGATGACCGACTGGCCCCGCTCGATCTGCTGGCCGCCCAACACGAGGTCCTCGGGCGCAATACGCGTGGTCTGCTGACTCGGACTTTCATAGCGCAGTAGCTCTTCAATGGCACTGGGCAGTATGGCCGGGTCATCGCGCAGTTGTTCGAGTGCCGATGGATTGCGCAGCAGGGTCACCAATCCGTTGCCGATGAGGTTGGTGGTGGTTTCCATCGCACCGACCATTGTGATGATCGTGTTGGCGATCACCTCTTCTCGGGTGAGCTGATCCCCTTGCACCCGAACCTGACTGAGCAGTCCGATGAGTCCGACGGTGGGCTCGTCGGCGTGCCGAGCCAATGCATGTTGCAGGTACTCCGTCATGTCCGAGGTTGCGTTCAGCACATCGTCGATGCCGTCCGGATTGTTCTGGAAGTTGCCGAGGATTTGCGCGAACGTCTGCGACCACTCTTTGAGTTGCTCGTGGTCTTGTGTTGGCAAACCCAACATCTCGGCGCTGACGATCGCCGGCAACGGACCGGCAAAGTCGCTCATCAGATCCATCGCGCCGTGCGCGACGACTCGGTCGATCAGGCCATCGGCAATGTCGCGAATATGATCGCGCAGCTGCTCCACGCGGCGGGCGGTGAATGCGTGCGATGCCAGGCCGCGGACCCGCCGATGCTGCGGCGGATCCATGAACAACATTTGTTTGACCATGATCTCGGCCACCGGTGCCAGTCGCTGCATGCCGAGTTCGGTCAGCCGGTCGGGAGTAGGTGTGCACTCCGCCCCGAATCGGCCGAGTACCTCGACCACGTCGTCGTAGCGGGTGAGTACCCATGCGTGCAGGAATCGGTCCCACATCACCGGGGACTCCTGACGCAACTGCGCGTACAACGGATAGGGGTTGGCGAGGACGTCGGGGTCGAGCAGGTGAAAGAGGCTGAGCGAGCCGGTCTGCGTCGTCATCCCGCGAGCTCTTCGCCGAGCGGCGTGGCGTTGTAGTCCATCAGCGCACCGGCCTGAAGCAATTCGTCGTCGCTCATCGCATCGATGTCCGCCACCAGCAGTCGCTCAATCTCGACGGCCATCGCGGCGACCGTGGGATTCTCGAAGACGGACCGCAGCGGCACCTCGACGCCGAATCTTTCTCCGATCCGTACCGACAGCTGAGCACCCAACATCGAATGCCCACCGAGAGCGAAGAAGTCTTCATCGATGCCGATCAACGGCAGCCAAAGCCGCTCGGCCACGATGTCGGCCAAGATGCCTTCGAGGTCATTGCGCGGAGGAGCTAGGTCGCCGCGACCGGCAATGTCAGATCCGCTTTCGCGCAGAAGCTTTCGATCGACCTTGCCATTGGCGTTGATGGGAAGCTGATCCAGCATTGTGCAGTCGGTGGGAATCATATGCGGGGGCAGCCGCTTTGAGAGGAAATCGCGTAGCTCAGCGGTTGCCGGGGGCCTGCCCGCCGCGCCGACGATGAAGGCTCTGAGCCGCCGCGATCCGTTGTTGCCGACGGCGACGACCGTGCTGGCACGGACTTTCGGGTGTTGGTCGAGCACCGCGGTGATCTCGCCGAGCTCGATCCTCAGGCCGCGGATGTTGACCTGCTCGTCAAGCCGTCCCAGGTGAACCAATTGACCGTCGGCCTGCAGGCGCACTAAATCGCCTGTGCGATAGCAGCGTTCGTTCGCCGCATTGAGGTGGAACCTGGCGTGATTGTGGATCGGGTGACCCACGTAACCGCGACCGACCGAAATTCCACTGATGACCAGCTCGCCTTCCGTGTCGGGCGGCACGGGCTGACCCTGAGAGTCGATTACGGTCAGCTTGACCCCGGATATGGCCGCCCCCAGCGTTGGGAGCTCTGCGCATTCGCCGGCTGCGTCAGCAGGGGCGACCGTGCCCGAGGTCGACACCACCGCGGCTTCCGAGACTCCATAGTTGTTCACCAGCCGGAATGGCAGGCCTGCCCTGGGCCTGCGGTGCAACACGTCACCTCCAGTGAGCATGACCCGCAACGGAGCCGTCTCCGGCCAGTCGAGTGCCAAGAGTTCCTCGCACAGCGGCGTCGGGACAAACGTTGTCGTGATGCGCTCGGCCAACAACCAATCACGCAGCGCGATGGGATTGGTCTTCAGGCAATCGGGCGGGATGATCAGCGATGCGCCGGCCGCCAGGGAGGGCCAGATCTCCCAGACCGCCGCGTCGAAACCGGGACTCGATATCAGCGCACTTCGATCCGATGCGGTGACATCGAACGTTCTCTCATGCCAGTCAACAAGATTCCCCAGACTGCGGTGTTCGATGAGCACACCTTTAGGGCGGCCCGTGGATCCCGATGTGTACACGATGTAGGCGGGGTCTCTGACTGCTACCGGCTGCGGATCAACCGGTGCGGGGCTGACAGGTTGCAGAGGTTCGACCGACCGGGCTGCATCGAGTCGGGCCGCAGTATCCGCCGTCGCCACCACGACCCGCGCACCCGAATCAGCCAGCATGAATTTCAGCCGGTCATCGGGATAGGCCGGGTCGAGCGCCACGTAGCAGCCGCCGGCGGCCATGATTCCCAGCGCACCGACTGCGAGCTCGATCGAGCGAGGTAAGCACAGCGCAACGGGATCGCCTGATTGCATGCCTGATTCGCGCAGATGGCCCGCCAAAGCGAGCGCCTGCGCCCACAGTTGCCCATACGACAGATCCCCGTCAGGCGACGTGAGTGCGTTTGCGTCAGAGCGTTCGCGAGCGACTCGTCCAACTCGCGCGACTACGTCCATCAGGACGGCGCTCATGTGTTACTACCTTCCCGAGCGTCAAAGGCTGCCCCACGCTCTTGTATCCCGGGCTTGCGGATCGAGGGTTGCGAATCGCGGATTGTGTGGGTGTCAGGCCCAGCTGGAGCCG